>Ga0182018_10000002_pt1 | contig 368381 bp, 314 predicted proteins | sample 812P2MmetaG_FD_120490 | JGI IMG/M metagenome (GOLD analysis project Ga0182018, IMG submission 120490) | Permafrost microbial communities from Stordalen Mire, Sweden - 812P2M metaG | ecosystem: Environmental > Terrestrial > Soil > Wetlands > Permafrost | place: Sweden: Stordalen | collected... | reverse complement strand
GCTCCGGCGAAATGTAGCTAAAAACATGTCCTTGCTGCTGATCGGTTCCTCGCATGCCCAATGAGACGCACCGCGCGCCGCCTCGTTACAAACTATCTGCCTTTTTCAGCAGCCTGCTAGAGCGCAATTTCAGAGCTTTTGGCGAACGTTACTTTTTGGCGCCGGCCTGCAGGCAGGCGCATTAGTCACGCACGCGATTATTGCAGCAGGTATTGCTGCAGAAACTCAACCGTGGCGTAAAACTGGAAATCCTGATTCGGTTTCTTGCGATAACCATGCCCTTCGTCTTTCGCAATCATCAGCCAAACGGGAGTGCCTTGTTTTTTCAGCGCGTCGGCAATCTGCTGAGATTCGCTTACCGGCACGCGCGGGTCATTTTTGCCCGCAATGACCAGCATGGGCTTTTTGATTTTCTCGATGTTGTTCATCGGCGCGATGCGCTCCAGAAATTCGCGCATCTTAGGATCGCGTTCATCGCCGTATTCCACGCGGCGAAGGTCGCGGCGATACGCTTCGGTGTGTTCCAGAAACGTCACCAGGTTGGACATTCCGACAATATCCACGGAGCACCGGATGCGGCTGCTGTAAAAGGTGGAGACGGCCAGCGTCATGTGTCCTCCATAGCTGCCGCCCATCACGGCGACGCGGTCCGTATCGAGATCGGTCCGTGTGCCAATCCAATCGAAAAGCGCGTTGATGTCTTTGTAGGTGTCTTCACGCTGGAAACCATTGTCCAGCAGCGAAAATGTCTTGCCATAGCCGGTCGAGCCGCGCACGTTCGGATAAATCAACGCGATGCCCAACTCATTCAACAGATAATTGGTTCGCCCCACAAACGTGGGCTGCGATTGCCCTTCCGGTCCTCCATGAATCACCACCAGCACCGGCCGCTTCCCCGTGAATTTCGCCGGCGGCTCATACAAAAATCCGGAAATCACTTTTCCATCGAAGCTTTTCCATTTCACGAGTTCTGCCTGTGGAAAATCTTCGGTCTTGACGGCCGTTTCGCTGCTGGTCCACCGCTCCAGTTTTCCCATGTTGACGTCGAGCGAATAACAATCGCCCGGACCGCGCGCATTGGTCAGCGAGAAGCCGAGATCATTGCCGTTGCGGTGCCAGCGCAATGCGGTCATTACGCCGTTAGGCAATTTCGGCACGCGCGATTCTTTGCCGCTCGCGGTATCCAGCACGTGAAGCACGCTAGCTCCGTCTTCATCCGTCACAAACGCGATGCGTTTTCCATCTTCGGTGAGGTCGAACGTCTCCACATCCCACGGAATATTGCTGGTCAAATACTTGGGCGCTTTGCTGGAGAGATCCAGATAGGCCAACCGGTGAAACTCGGAGTCCTTATCCGTCGTGATATAAATTCCTTTGGCATCTTTGCTGAATTGCGCATCGCCGTAAGAGATTTTTTCCTTGCTAGTCCTCGGTGTCAGCGCGGTTTTTTCGCCCGTCGTGGTATCCACCAGCCACAGGTACGATTCGTTGATTGACAGCTCTTCCTCAAGAAGGATGTGTTTGTCGTCCGGCGACCAGTCGAGCGGCTGCCAGCCGCCGCCCTCCAGTTGCGCAAGTAATTGATCCGTTTTCGGATCCGCGGGGTCCATCACCCACAAATCCGTGTCTTTGCCCGTGCGCCGCGTGGACATATACGCAATGCGATCTCCTTTCGAGGACCACGGTCCGAGCAAGTTGCGCGCTTTCCCGTCCGTAAGAATCTGGACATCGCCGGTGTTCACGTCGTAGCGGTACAGCTGATACCACTCGCCTCCGCCAATGTCTTTCGAGAAAACGATGTAGTCGCCGGTGTTCGGATGGAATCGCGCATTGGTTACCGCGTCGGGGAAAAAAGTCAGCTGTTGCCGCGCGCCCTCCGGCAGTTTCACCACGTGGAGCTGCGGCGTATCGGCAAAACGCGTGGCAATCAGCATTTCACGCCGCGAGGGGTGCCAGTCCACCAGTGAAGCCGCGCGGTACGATCCGTAGCGTCCCGCGGTGTCCGCGAGAGACGCCGGAATTTTCGGTACACCTTCAATAAACAAATTATCGGCTGGCGCAAGCGTTGCTTCCTGCGCTCGCGCTGCAAATCCTACGGTGCACAGAATTGCTATCCACAAAACCATTCGCTTCATCATCGGTCGCTCCGGTATTGCACCGTTCTTTTACACCCCAAACGATTGGACACGCAAGCGCAACGCGAGCCTCGGCGCATGCTCCGCGCGTGCTAACATTTCGCTGCATCGCCAACAGGCCATGCCCAAATCATGTTCAAAAAAATCCTGATTGCCAATCGCGGCGAAATCGCCGTTCGTATTTTGCGCGCCTGCCGCGAATTGGGCATCCACTCGGCCGTGGTCTTCAGCGAAGCGGACCGCACATCGCTGCACGTCCGGCTGGCCGACGAGGCTTACCCGATCGGGCCCGCGGCCTCACGCGAGAGCTATCTGCGCATCGACAAATTAATGGATGTAGCGCGTCGTGCGGGCTGCGACGCGGTGCATCCGGGTTACGGTTTTCTTGCCGAAAACGCTGCGCTACCACGCGCCTGTACCGAGGCAGGACTGACCTTCATCGGCCCCTCCGCGGAATCCATGGAAGCACTCGGCTCCAAAACGGCCGGGCGTCAACTGGCGCGCCGCTCCGACGTCCCGACCGTTCCGGGCACGAATGATCCGTTTGAAAACATCGAAGACGCCCACGCCATGGCGCAAAATATGGGGTATCCCGTGCTGCTCAAAGCCATCGCTGGAGGCGGCGGCAAAGGCATGCGTTTAGTGGCCAAGGATGCGGACTTTGTCGCGGCTTTTCGCGACGCCGGTTCGGAAGCAGCCAACGCTTTCGGCGATGGACGCCTGTACCTGGAAAAATATCTGGACAAGCCACGCCACGTGGAAGTGCAGATACTCGCCGACGCGCATGGCCGTGTCGTCTCCCTCGGCGAGCGCGAATGCTCCGTGCAGCGCCGCCACCAAAAAGTGATCGAGGAGGCGCCGTCGCCTATCGTCACGCCGGACTTGCGAAAAAAGATGGGAGACGCGGCGGTACGCCTGGTGCGTGCAGGGCGTTATGTGAATGCCGGCACCGTGGAATTTTTGGTCGATGCCCATTCTAATTTTTACTTTTTGGAAGTAAACACGCGTCTGCAGGTCGAACATCCGGTTACGGAGCAGGTCACCGGCCTCGACTTGGTAAAACTGCAAATCGCCATCGCCGCCGGGCACCGCTTGCCCTTTGCGTGGGAAACGCTCACGCCGCGCGGACACGCCATGGAAGTACGGCTGTACGCCGAAGATCCCGAGAATAACTTCTTCCCGTCTCCCGGCAAAATCCTGGCGCGCACTGTTCCCAGCGGCCCGGGGATTCGCCTCGATGAAGGAATCTACGAGGGCTGGACGGTACCCAACGACTACGATCCACTGCTCGGAAAATTAATCGCCTGGGGCAACAGCCGCGAGGAAGCGATTGCCCGCCTGCGCCGCGCGCTTGAGGAATGCACCATCACGGGAATTAAGACGAACGTCGCACTGTTTCGCCGCATCCTGAGCGAGCCCGATTTTCTGCGCTCGGAGATCCACACCACGTGGTTAGACGAACTGTTACGCCGCCCGCGGGTCGCCGCGGATGTACCAGTTGCGGAATTCGACGCGGCAGCTATTGCCGCAGCGCTGTGGCACGCCGGCAGGCAATCGCCATCAGCGGTTTCGCCAACGGACGACGAACCGTCCGCGTGGAAAAAAGCGGGCCGCCGCGGACAGGCGGATGGCCAGCTATGAAGCGCGAAATTCAGCTAACGAGTTCCGGCCGCGAAGAAACGCGCACCGTGGAACTGCAGCGCCAAGACCCCGGCTGGCGCGTATTCGTGGACGGCAATCCGCTCGAAGCCGACGCCGTGGAAATCGCGCCACACACTTTCTCCGTGCTTTTACACGGCAAGTCATACGAACTGCGGGTCACCCCGATGCCTGACGGTAACCTGAAAATTCAATCCGCCACCGGAGAATTTAGTGCGCAAATCATTGACCCGCGCGAATGGCGCGGGCGTCACGGCACGGTGCAAGCCGAGGGCCGGCAGCAAGTCCTCGCGCCGATGCCGGGAAAAGTTGTCCGCCTGCTGGTCAATCCAGGAGACAAAGTAGAAGCGGGGCAAGGCCTGGTCGTGGTGGAAGCGATGAAAATGCAAAACGAGATTCGTTCGCCAAAAAACGGCACGGTGGAAAAAGTTGTGGCCACCGAAGGCCAGGCGGTGAACGCGGGCGATGTGCTGGTATGGGTGGATTGAGCGCGACGGCGAGACTTGAAAACTGGCTTGTGGTTCGCGGAACCGAGGATTACGGCTTGACTGGAGGGACCGCGCTCTTCCCGGAATCCAATTTCCCAGAAGTCTCCATGACCTCTTCCGCAAGATAATTCGTCACTCGCGCGTCATCGCGCACAATGGCTAAATACGCCGAACGCAACAACTGCTCCTTACGATTGCGCAGCGTATCGCGAATGGTCTGCTGCACCTGCGGATCGGCCAAGCCGCGAAGACCCGGCGATTCCCGTGTAATTAGTTTTAATATTCGCACGCCGTCCTTCAACTGAATCGGCTGGCTCACTTGCCCGGGCTTCATCTCCAGCACGATCTTCTTCAACTGTGGATCGGATTGATTCAATGCCGACTCCGGCACATAGCCCAGATCGCCGCCGGTGGCCGCGGAATTCATGTCCTCGGAATAGTCCATCGCCAGTTGCGCGAAATCCGCCCCGCTGTTCAAGCGGTCCATCAACATTTTAACTTTGCGCTGCGCTTCGGCATCGTTCGTGGCATCGTCATTCTTGCGGTTACGAATCTGCGGCTCTTTCCGCGGGGTCACCACGATCTGCGCCAGCCGGTATTGCGGCTCGGCCACATTGAACTGCGCCTTATTGGCGTTATAAAACTCCGCTACGTCCTGATCGGTGATGGAAATCTTTGCCACCACTTCGCGATTCAACAATTTTTGTATGGAAAGCTGCCGCCGAAGGTCGCGCTTCAAATCGTCCACAGTGACGCCGCGCTCCTTGAGTTGGCGCTGAAATTCATCCTCCGTGTAGGGGCTCTTCAATTCCGTGAACTTGTCTTCCACTTCGCCGTCGCTGGCTTCCAGATTTAATTTCTTCGCGCGCTCCGTCAGAATCTCATTATTGATGAGTTCATCCAGCACATTAAGCTTCAGCGAAAGCGCCTCTTCCTGGGAAGGCGGCGGTCCCTCGGGATTCACCCGGGTGCGGTAATACTTCTCGACATCGTCGCGCTTGATCTCTTTTCCATTGACGGTGGCCCATACGTCCGGCGAGTGCTGAGTCTGCTTGTTGCAGCCCGCCACACACACCAGCAGAATCGCCGCCAGAGGTAGCAGCGCACCGGCGAATCTCCATGTTTCGGAAACTCGCGCCGAGCGCAACTTCGTCGGGAACTTCGACCGGAACTTCAGGGAAAGGGGTCGCAAGATGAAAAGCTCAGGCGGCTTTCTTTACTTTACCGGCGCGAATGCATGCGGTGCACACCCGCATGTGTTTCGTCGCCGTGCCCATCGCCGCGCGTACGCGCTTCAGATTCGGATTCCAGCGGCGCCTCCGCGTATTGTTCGCGTGGCTAACCACGTTGCCGTACTGCGGCCCTTTGCCGCAAAGTTCACACTTCATCGCCATAAGTTGTTCCTGCTTCGTAAATTAAACTGTTCAGAAGCTCCTAATTGTACCAGACGCGGAGATAACGGCAAAGCGCGCTTTCTGAGGCTTTTATGCCGTCAGGAAAATCAGCTTCGGGCCGCCAGCGAGATCCCCGCCAGCCCTTCCGCGAATTTCCCGAACAAGGCATCATGAATCTGATGGATCTTGCGCACATCCAAGGACTCATTTTCGACCTCGATGGCACGTTAATCGATTCCGAGCGCGATTTAATCGATTCCACCAACGCCACGCTCCGCCATTTAGGTCGTCCGGAGCTTCCCGCCGCCGCCATCTCTGGCTACATCGGCCACGGCGCCGCAAACCTGGTGGCCAGCGCTCTCGGCCCGGGCGTCAATCCGCAGCTTCAAGCCGACGCATTGCAATATTTTCTAGGGTACTACAACAACCACAAGCTCATTTACACCCGCGTTTATCCAGGCGTACCTGGAGCACTGCAAACCCTGGCACAGATGCCCATGGCCGTCCTCACCAACAAACCGCAGCACATCAGCAGGCTTATCCTCGAAGCCTTGGACCTGGCAAGATACTTTCGCGTAATTTACGGCGGCGACAGTCTGCCAGCAAAAAAACCCGATCCGTTTGGCGTAAATAAAATACTGGCGCAGTTTGCCATTCCCGGCGAAAACGCGTTGTTCATCGGCGATTCCGAAGTGGACGTGCAAACAGCACGCAACGCGGGCACAACTTCCGCCATCGTAAACTACGGCTTCGGCACCCACGATCGCGCGGCCTTCCCCGCCGACCTGTACCTCGATCGCCTCGCCGACCTGGTTCCCATGTTGCATGTCCCGCCATTGTAGGGGCGCAGCATGCTGCGCCTCAGCTTGCGCAGGCGCAACCTGTTCCCTCCGCTTTTTCTTGCGTTCCTGCACCGCGCTTGGCAGACTCAGCGCGTGCTCATCGGGCTATTCCCAGAACTCGACGCGGCAGGAGGCGTGCAACGCGTCGGGCGCCACATCGCCGCCGTGATGAAGGAATTCGCCGACAGCCGCGGCATGGACTGCCGCTTTCTTTCGTTGAACGATTCTCGCGAGCTTCATCGCATGTCCGTGGGTGAGCGTGATTTCGTTTTCACCGGCTGCGAGCGCGGCAAAGCCCGCCTCACCGCCACCGCCGTCCGCGCCGCCCGCAGAAAGGCCAAGCTCGTTCTGGCCGCTCATCCCAATCTCGCTCCGGTGGTGCGAGCCATGCACGCGGTTTCCCGGCGTATGAAAACCATCGTCTGCACGCACGGCGTCGAAGTCTGGGAACCACTTCCGCTCCTGCGTCGCCGCGCACTCCGCAAAGCCGATCTAATCCTCGCGCCAAGTCACAGCACCGCGGAACACGTCGCCGCGTTGCAAAATATTCCGCTCGCGCACATCCGCGTGCTTCCATGGGCGCTCGATCCGCAATTTGAAGCGCTGGTGACACAGCCGCGCGTCCCGCTGCCCGAACATTTTCCCCGCAGCGGCCAGGTCATTCTCACCGTGGGCCGCTGGCTCGCCACCGAGCGCTACAAAGGCATGGACACGCTGATCACCGCGCTGCCACGCCTGCTAACCCGTTGGCCCGAATTGCAATTGGTTTTAGCAGGCGAAGGCGACGACCGCGCGTGGCTCGAAGAACTTACTGAAAAAAACGGCGTGAGCCGTCACGTCCATTTCCTCGCCAAACTTTCTTGCGAACAACTGGCCTCCTGTTACACGGTATGCGATATTTTCGCCCTGCCCAGCCGCGGCGAAGGTTTCGGCCTGGTCTATCTCGAAGCCATGGCCTTCGCCAAACCAGTCATCGGCGGCGCTCATGGAGGCGCACCGGAAGTGATTCAGGACGGGGTTACCGGTTACTTAGTTCAACATGGCGATGCCATTCAACTGGCCATCTGCATCGAGACCTTGCTTGCCGATCCTACCCTCGCGCGCAACATGGGCGAGCGCGGCCGCCAGCGAGTCGCCAACGAATTCCGCTTCAACGTTTTCGCCAAATCCCTGAAAAAAATCCTGCGCGAACAATGCGGATCCTGAACGTCACCGAAACGTACGCTCCGTTCCTCGAATTCGGCGGCCCGCCCGTCAAGGTACAGGCCCTGGCGCAGCGACTCGCCCAGCGCGGCCATCAAGTTTCCGTGCTAACGGCCGATTGGGGAATTGAGGCCCGCGTGCCGGCGTTCGGCCCGGAGGTCCGCGCCGAACGCTCGCCCTTTGGCTGGCGCCTCATCGAGGGCAGCGTGCAAGCCGTCTACCTGCCCACCTGGCTGCGCTATCACGCGCTAAGTTGGAATCCGGCAGTGAAACGCTACTGCCGCGCCCGTCTCGCAAATTTCGATGTCGTGCATATTTTCGGGTTATACGACTTGCTGGGCCCCGCCGTCGCCGCTGCTTGCCGCAGCAAAGGTCTTCCCTATGTCGTCGAGCCCATAGGGATGTTTCTTCCAATCGTCCGGAATTTTTGGCTCAAACGGATGTATCATCTGCTGCTAGGCGGACCTCTGCTTCGGGGTGCGAGCGCCCTTATCGCCACTTCCGAGCAGGAAGTCGAGGAACTGGCCGCTGGCGGGTTGCCGCGCGAGAAGATCATGTTGCGCCCGAATGGCGTTGCAGCCCCTCCCGCGTGGCCTGCCGCTGGATCTTTCCGAGCGCTGCTGGGGATTCCGCGCGAAGCACTTCTCGTTCTCTTCCTCGGCCGTTTTTCCGCCAAGAAGAGTCCCGATTTGCTCCTCAACGCTTTCGCCAAACTGCCCGCTCGGCTCGGAGGAAACGAAGTGCACCTCGTATTCGCCGGACCTGATGAAGGCTCCATGCAATCACGGCTCACGCAAAACGCTGCGCAACTCGGTCTTTCCGCGCGCGTTCATTTCCCGGGACCGCAGTTCGGCGATGCCAAGTGGTCCGCTTACCGCGACGCCAACGTCTTTGTTCTGACTTCGCAAAACGAAAATTTCGGAAACACGGCCGCCGAAGCGATTGCAGCCGGCACGCCGGTGGTAGTCACCCAGCAATGCGGCATCGCTCCCCTGCTCAAGGATCGCGCCGGCCTGGTGGTTGCGCACGACGCCGGCGAAATCGCCGCAGCCATCGCGCTTGTTCTTGATGACCGCCAGACGCATGAGCGCCTGCGCACCGGGTGCTCCGTGGTAGCCGCTGAATTGGGCTGGGAACTTCCCGTGCGCCAAATGGAAAGTCTATACGCCGGGTTAGCTGCAAAGGATCCGGCAGAAATGTCCGTTTTTCATTCTCAGGAGTAGCAGCGTTGCCGACGACTCGCCATCACCTTTTTCGCGCCACCTGGTGGACCAGCAATGGTTTGCTCGCGGTGTTCTTCGTCACACTCATCTACTCTGCGGCCTGGGAATATTCCGTCCGCCAGTATCTCAAGGGCTTTTCTGACGCCGTCGTTCCCGCCGTCGCTACCCCTGAACAAAAAGTCGAATCCATCCTCACCTGGATGCGCAGCGGCGCACCGCGCCCGCTCGCGGCGAGGCCCGAAGAACTTTCCAAACGCGATCCCGAAACCACGCTTAACTATCAGCAGTTGCTCGCCGTCTGCGGCACCGCCACCAATGCCTTCCTGAATCTTTCCCGCAGCGCTGGACTCACGGCGCGTCGCTTGCTCCTGCTCGCCCCCGATCGCACCACCAAACACGTCGTCGCCGAAGTGCTCCTCGAAGACCGCTGGGTTATTGTCGATCCCACCTATCGCGTCATCATGCGCGACCCGCAGGGCCGTCTTTTGACGCGGCAGGATTTGAAAATTCCCGAAATTTTCGCCCAAGCTACCGGTCTCGTTCCAGCCTACCCCCAGGCTTACAACTATTCGAGTTACGCGCATGTCCGCATCGCGCGCCTTCCCATGCAGGGCCTTGGCCTGCGCAAGGTTCTCGAATGGGCCTATCCAGGCTGGGACGAAGCTTTCGACTGGAGCCTGCTGCTGGAACGCGAGTCGTTCTTCGTGCTCGTCTCCTCCGCCACGGCCACATTGCTGTTTTTGTTGCTGCGCGCGTACCTCGGCTGGTACGCGGACCAGCGCCTGAAAATCCCGCGCTTCCACTTCCGCGAACACCTTATTCGCGCTGCCGCAACGTTCTTTTCGACCCCGGAGATCGAACGCTAGCGTGTGTGGTATTTGCGGCGTCGCGTTCGCTACACGCACCGCCGAAGCCGGGTCACGCGTAAGAGCCATGGCCGCCGCGATGCAACACCGCGGCCCCGACGAAGACGGATTCTTAATCGGTGAACCCCGCGCTCCAGGCCTGGCGCTGGGCATGCGCCGGCTCAGCATCATCGATCTTCCAGGCGGGCACCAGCCGGTGTGGAATGAAAATCGCGATGTCGCCGTGGTCTTCAACGGCGAACTTTACAACTATTGGCAGTTGCGCGAGCGTTTGACCCTTTCCGGCCACCGTTTCGCCACGCAATGCGACACGGAAGTTCTGGTTCACGCCTGGGAAGAATGGGGCGAAGATTGCCTCACCGAACTGCGCGGCATGTTCGCTTTCGCGCTTCTCGATCTTCGCGAGCGCCACGCTATCTCTCCGATTCTGTTTCTCGCCCGCGATCCCGTGGGCATCAAGCCTTTGTACTACACGCAAACCTCCGACGGATTCGCCTTTGCTTCCGAAGTCCGCGCGCTGCTGGCCGCCGATTCTTCGCTCAAAAAGATTTCTCACGACGCGCTCACTTCCTACTTACTTTTCGGCAGCGTCTCCGAACCGGTCACCATGCTGGAAGGGGTGTTCTCGCTTCCGCCCGGCCATCGCATGCTTCTCTACGTCCCCGATCGCCGCCGCACACCTCGCGCGCGCCCCTGGTGGGACCCCGCACAATCGCCGGCGGCACGCGACCCGAAGAAAATCCATAACCTTGCTAATGCTGCCCAGCGCTTGCGTCCTTTACTCCAGGACGCCGTGCGCTCACACCTTGTCGCCGACGTTCCGGTTGGTCTTTTTCTCTCGAGCGGCCTGGACTCCAGCGCCATCGCCGCACTCGCGGGAAAAGCCCACCCGGGCATTCGCAGCTTCACGCTAACCTTCCCAGGAACTTCTTACGACGAAGCAGATTTGGCACGCGTAGTAGCATCGCGCTGCAATACAGAGCATAAAGAAATCTCGCTCGACGGCAATGCCATGCTTTCCCGCATGGACGAAGCGTTGAGCGCTCTCGATCAACCCACCATGGACGGCATCAACACCTACTTCGTCTCCTGGGCCGCTCGCGAAGTCGGCCTAAAGGTCGCGCTGTCGGGCCTCGGCGGCGACGAACTCTTTGCTGGCTACCGTACCTTCACCGATGTTCCACGCATGGCCCGCCTGGTGCGGACCGCCTATTTTGTTCCCTCCGCGCTTCGCCGCGCTACGGCGCCGCTGATAAGAAGTTTGGCCGGGCAGAACCATTCTCCGGACGCCGCGCGCAAAGCCGCTGCCGCATGGATTCATCCCGACCGTTTGCCGAATCCCTATTTTTATTCCCGCGCACTCTTCCCGCTCGGCAGACTCGAATCGCTGATCGATCCACGCTTCCGCCCCAGCACTATCAACGCCGATGGCGTCACGCTGGATCCTACGTGGCTGGGCTGGCTTGAACGTGCCTCCGACGAAGCCCGCAAACTGGAACCAGCAGCAGGCATCGCTTGGCTCGAACTGCGCACTTACATGGCCAGCACCTTGCTCCGCGACACCGACTCCGTAAGCATGGCCCGCTCGCTGGAGGTTCGCGTCCCACTCCTGGATACGCCTTTAGTAGAATTTGTTTCCGCCCTCCCAGACGAAGCCCGCCGCCGCCCCGATCAGCAAAAAGCCTTGCTAACCGAGTCTCTCGCCGATTTGCTCCCCCCCGAAATCCTAACCCAGCGCAAGCGCACCTTTACGTTGCCGTGGGAACAATGGCTGCGCGGTCCCCTGCGGGCACGCATGGCGGACAGTTTCGCCGAACCCGCGTCCGCCTTGGCTCCCAACCTAAAGCCCAACGCGCTACTCTCCGTCTGGAGCGATTTTCTAGCCGAAAAAACAACGTGGTCCCGCCCGTGGAGCCTCTACGTCCTCAACGAATGGTGCAAATTCCATCTTTCGCAGAACGCCTAACACGCGTCGATCGCGGGCTCTGCCTGCGCCGTTAAAACGTCGTGCCTGCTTACGGCCAGGACTCGGGCACGTCTAAGACGCTTGACCAGCTTGGGCCTGCGATCCGTACCCCGTCTCAGCAAGATTAGCGATAGATATACGTTGAAGGGAGACAGTTCCTCATGTTTAGCGTCACGTTAAGAGCCACATCAAGGGCAACGTTAATAGAAGGGTCGCGAGGATTATTCTTGTGCGTGTTGATGGCTGCGATGTCGGGCGTGGGCTCGGCGCAATCGCTGGTACTCGATCTACCCCTTCAGAGTCAGAGGGCAGAGATCTCGCAAAGAATAGGGATTACCGATATCACCATCAACTATCACCGGCCGCTGGCGAAAGATCGCAAGGTGTGGAATGGACTGGTTCCCTACGGCAGAGTTTGGCGCGCGGGCGCGAACATAAATACTACGATCACGTTCAGCGATCCGGTAACGATCGAGGGTAAGCCGCTCGACAAGGGAACGTACGGGTTGCACATGCTCCCGAACGCCGATGAATGGACGATTATTTTTTCGAAGAACTCGACTTCGTGGGGAGCGTTCACGTACGACCAGGCGGAAGATGCGCTGCGCGTAACGGTGAAGCCCAGGGCCGCGGATATGCATAACGCACTCACCTACGAATTCGACCAGTTGCAGCCGGATTCGGCGGTGATCGAGATGGAGTGGGAGAAGATCGCAGTCCCGTTTAAAGTCTCGGTAGATGTGCACGGCCTGGTCCAAGCCAGCCTCAAGAAACAACTGCGCAATCTTTCGCAGTACACCTGGATGAGCTGGGACGACGCGGCCAACTATTGGCTCGCGGAGAAATTCGACCTTGACGAAGCGCTGCGGTTAGTGAATAAGTCGATCGAAAACGAAGACCGCTTCGACAATGAGCTCACAAAATCGAATGTGCTGATGGCGCTTGGTCGCAAGGACGAAGCCGCGGCGGCGCAGAGGAAAGCGCTGGATTTCGCCAGCCCGCTCCAGATGCATGGATACGGTCGTCAGCTAATGGGCGAGAAGCGCAATGAAGAGGCATTCGCGATCTTTCGCGAGAACGCCAAAAAACATCCCGAGCAGTGGTTCGTGCACTCAGGGCTAGCCCGGATGTACTGCGCCCAGGGTAAGTTTGACGACGCGGCAAAGGAAATGAAGCTGGCCTTGGCGGGAGCTCCAGCCAATCAGAAGAGCTATGTGGATGGGTTGGTGAAACAGCTCGAGGCGAAGCAGGACATAAATTAATGGGTGGCAGACGGGGCCGGCCACTTGCAGTTAGATTGGGAGCAACTGAATTAGACGCAACCTTCGTGATTGCTTTTTGTCTAATCTTGTCACTTCCTTACGATCCGCTATCGCACTCGCGATAGCGGATCGTACTGCCTCGCAGGATCCCGTGACGAAGGCGGTCGCGTAAGCAGCGTCGCTTCTCATTCGCCCCGCCAAACAACTCCAACATCGATTAGCTCGCTTATCGGAAACGTGACCCTTAACTTCCGGTAACGCGACCCATTCTGACTTCATGTAAACTACCTCATCAGCAAATGAACATTCTTGGCATCAACGCCTATCACGGCAACGCCTCCGCAGCCATACTCTGCGACGGCCAGCTCATCGCCGCCGTGGAAGAGGAACGTTTCAACCGCGTAAAATATGCCGCCGGATTCCCGTCCGCCGCAATCCGCTACTGCCTCAAGGAAGCCGGCCTTACGCCAAGCGAAATCCACCACGTAGCCGTCCCCCGCAATCCCTATGCCCGCCTGGCAACAAAACTCTGGTACGCCCTCCGCATGCCCTCTTTCGCTCGCGAGCGCGCCAAAGTGCTTGTAAAGTTCACGGGCATACCGGAAGCACTGGCTGGGGTTTTCGATTGGGATCCCAAGAAACTTCTCGCGAAATTCCATCGCGTTGAGCACCATCAAGCGCATCTCGCCAGCAGCTATTTTGTTTCTCCATTTGAAAACGCCGCACTTCTCTCCGCCGACGGCCTCGGTGATTTCGCCAGCAGCATGTGGGGCACCGGAACTGGCAATCGCATGCGCATCGATGGCTGCGTGGCGTTTCCCCACTCGCTGGGCCTTTTCTACAGCGCTGTCACGCAGTACCTAGGTTTTCTGAAATTCGGCGACGAATACAAAATCATGGGGCTTGCTGCTTACGGCGAACCCACGCAACTGGACGCCATGCGCGAAATCGTCAGCTTCGACCCGCGTTCCCGCGCCAACGGCTTTCGCCTCGCCCTCGAATATTTCACTCACCATCGTTCTGGCCCGGAAATGTCCTGGGCCGAAGCCGACAAAACTCCCACGCTGGGCAAATTATTTTCGGAAGAAATGGGCAAAAAGTTGGGCGCCCCGGCTCGCGCGCCGGAAGCCGCGCTCGAGCAACGCCATCGTGACCTGGCCTCCGCCCTACAAGCACGCCTCGAAGAAGTTTATTTGGGAATGCTGCGAAAATTGGCCGCGCAGACCCACAGCAAATCCGTTTGCCTGGCGGGCGGCGTAGCTTTCAACTGCGTAGCCAACGGAAAAATCTTCGACGCCACTCCGTTCGAAGACGTGTACGTGCAGCCTGCCGCAGGCGACGCGGGCCTCGCCGTCGGCGCCGCCTTCTACATCTGGCATCAGGTTCTCGGCAAACCGCGTTCCTTTGTAATGCATCACGCTTATTGGGGACCGGGGTATTCGCGCGACGAAGTGCGTAACGCCGTCAACTCGAAACAGTTTGGTACAGCAGGCTACTCCATCGTGCATCTTCCAGAGGAAGAACTGATAAAACGCACCGCCGACGTAATTGCCGACGGCAAAATTCTCGGCTGGTTTCAAGGCCGGGCGGAGTGGGGCCCGCGCGCGCTGGGCAATCGCAGCATCGTCGCCGACCCCCGCCGGGCGGAAATGAAAGACATACTGAATCGCCGCATCAAACACCGCGAAGTCTTTCGCCCCTTTGCGCCTTCCATCCTCGCGGAACGCACCGGCGAATGGTTCGAAAAATCTTATCCCTCGCCGTTCATGACCCTCGCGTACTCCGTACTGCCGGAGAAGCGGGACAAAATTCCGGCGCCAACGCATGTGGACGGCACCGGCCGTCTGCAAACCGTCACGCGCGAAGCCAATCCGCGCTACTGGCAGTTGATTAAAGCGTTTGAGAATCTCACCGGCGTGCCCGTAGTCCTCAATACATCCTTCAACGACAACGAACCCATCGTCTGCCGCCCTGAAGAAGCGCTCGATTGTTTTCTCCGCACGCAAATGGACGCGCTGGTGCTCGGCGATTTCCTGATTACGAAAGCCTGATTTATGAAAGCCCGATTTACGAAAGATAGTGCAGCGTCTGCTTAATTAGTTCCACAGTTCCACTGTATGGATCGCCGGGACTGTCGAACTCCATCGAACAATAGCCTTTAAAATTGTGCTGCTTCAAAATTCCAAATGTCTTCGCCATATTCACGTGAAATGATTCACCGCGGCCGCTCACTTCCAACGCTTTAACGTGGCAGATATTGTAAGACTCCGCGAACATGGCATCGATGGCGTCGTACGCCTGATTCACGGACATCACCACCAGGCTGTTTGCGAAATCCGGAAGCGCGTGCAGCCACGGCGATTGCACCGTAGCAACTAACTTCGCCACGAAAAACGCGTCTTCCGTGACAGGATTGTCGTTTTCGAGGTTCACGACCACGTTTCGTTTCGCGCCGTAGTCCGTCACGCGCCGCAAGCTTTCCGCCGCGCGTTGCAAATCGGGGCCTGAATCCTTCGCCTCCACAATGTGGGTGCGCACACTGGGCGAACCGATCGCCACGGCCACATCGATCCAGCTTTTGCTCTCCGCGACGGCTCCCTCGCGTTCCGCGGCATCCGCCGAATAAATGCTACGTTCGCCATCCACGGCGATATTCACGACCGTAACTTGCGCTTTGTCGAATGCCGCGCGCATTTCGTTAAGGTAGCGCGGTTCCTGTGAAATGAAATGTACGCTCCACGGCTCGATTTTGTTGATCTTGAATTTTTCCGCCACGTGCGCGGCGAAATCCTTCAACTCCATCTTGGGCTGCGGCGTGGTTGACTGTTGCGTAGTTGACGGGGCTGATGGCTCGCCAGGGTCCGCGGGCGTGAGGAACTGTCGAAACGGGTATGATGCGATGGCGATGCGGTCACGCGCCGCGATGGGAAACGCGATATGCGGTTGTCCGTCCTCGGCGGCGAAATCGCGCGCGCGATACAGCAGCGCGCCCGCCAGAGTGGCTGCGGAATTTGAGAGAAATCGTCGGCGCGTGTGTCGCGAGAAAATCACCGCCCGTAACTATACACCGGACGCGAATTTAATTCGCGATACACCGGCCACGAATTTAATTCGCGTCGCACTGGGCACAAAACTAAATCGCGGCGGCTACGGAAACCTCTTTTTCGATCGGCGCGCCGATCAGGTTGCCCCATTCGGTCCACGAGCCATCGTAATTGCGGACGTCCTTGATACCCAACAAATACTTCAGTACGAACCACGTGTGCGAGCTGCGTTCGCCGATGCGGCAGTAAGCGATGACCGGTTGCTCGCCGCTGATGCCCTTGCCGGCGTACAGTTGGTTCAGCGCATCAATGGACTTGAACGTGCCATCCTCGTTCACGGCTTGCGCCCAAGGTATGCTCGCGGCACCGGGAATATGACCGCCGCGTTGCGCAGTCTCCGTCATGCCCGGAGGCGCAATGATTTTCCCGCTGAATTCGTCCGCCGAGCGCACATCCACCAACTGTGCATGCGTTCTCTTTTCTACCGCGGCAAGTACATCGTCGCGCTTCGCTCGAATCGCGGTATTCGCCGCCTTCACTTTGTACGTTGTCGCCGAAATCGCCGGCTTCTCGGTGCTCAGGGGACGTTTTTCCTCCAGCCACTTTTTTCTTCCGCCGTTGACGATCAATACTTTTTCGTGGCCGTAGTATTTCAATTGCCAGAAGGCCCAGGCGGCGAACCAGTTGTTGTTATCGCCATATAACACGATGGTGGTTTCCGGCGAAATCCCGGCTTTTCCGAGCAACCCTTCAAATGCTTGCGGGTTCGCCAGGTCGCGACGGATGGCGTCCTGCAATTCCGTTTGCCAGTTCCACGCAATTGCGCCGTCGATGTGACCTTGCTCGTAGGACGTGGTGTCCACATCCACTTCCACGAGGCGAAGACCGGGATCCTTGGCGTGTGCGGCGATCCAATCCGTGGTGACGAGAACTTCCGGGTGAGCGTATTCAGACATGTGGTTTTCCTTCCTTCTGAGTTGAACGAAAAGAATAACGCAGCTTACCGAGTAAATCACCCTCTTTTTCATCGGGATTCCCGGCGCAAGCCTCCTTTCTCTCGCAATCACAACTAACCTAATATTCTCAATAACTTACAGATCACTTCGGGCGGCAGGTTTAGGTCGCGATTTCCAGCTTGCCGTCCTTGGTCTCCCATTCGATGCGTACCACCCAGTCAAAATGCATGCCCTGGCTTTGCAACCACTCTTCCAGGGCTTCCCGCGATTCGGCGCGGAACTCCGCGAACATTTTGCCTTCCTGCATATTTACCAGCACGCGTTCCGCGCGTGCCGGGCCGCCTCCCTGCATGCGCTGCGCAAGATTGTCCGCGCCCTGGCGCGTCAGGCAGGCCAGGGTGTGTTGTGTGAAATAGCGTGGCATCGGCGCTCCTCGTAGCTTGGCGGTGTGTGGACAGTCGAAAATCTTCGTGGGTCGTGACTCGATCGCTGCGTTCCGCCAGGACCTCGGCGCACGTTCCCACCCCCCGTATGTCTCACTTAGCAAAAACGTTACGCAACGACCCAATCATTTCCGCAAACGCCAGGTCCGTGGCTTCTGGATCGAACCGCGCTCCCTCGTCCCGCATAAACGCATGCTCGGCGGGAAAAATCTGAATCCGATGTCGCACACCCGCATTCTTGAGAGATTCCGCAATTTTGACCCGCCCTTCGCCAGGCACATGCGGATCATTGCTGCCAAAAATCATCAGCAATTCGCCTTGAATCTCTTGCGCGCGCTCCAACGAACCGGCATTGGTATCCTTCCCCAACTTGCCGTTGTGAATCCCGGTTCCGTAAAAGCACACGGTTGCGCGGACGTCCGGTTGCAGCGCCGCGCGAAACGCCAGATGCCCGCCGATGCAAAATCCCATGACCCCAAGCTGCCCGCGCGCCACCTTCGCGTGAGCACCCAGCCAGTCCAGCCCTGCCCGGCAATCCGCATCGAAATCCGCCACTGGAGTTTTCCCAGCGTCGCCCATTCCGCGGTCTCGGCCGGCATCGTCAAAAGGAATTACTGTTCCCGCCAACTCGACGCGATGATAAATTTCCGGCGCCGCGACCACAAATCCGTAACCCGCCAACCGCGCACAGGAGCGCAGCATCGGTCCGGAAAGCTGAAAAATATCCGAATAGCACCACATTCCTGCATATTTCCCCTCCGCCGCCGGCGCCGCTATAAATGTGCGCATGGGCGCGCCCGAGGTGGGAATTTGGACGTAGCCAGAAGTGATAATCATCGCGGCGAACCTTCCGTTTTCGTTCGATTTTTAGAGCGATATTGCGCGACCCGAGCATACCATTGGCGTAAAAGCGGCGGTAATCCTCTGCGCGCAGATGCGGCGAAACACGGTTGTAGCCTTCGATTCCCAAGTGATATACCGTACAAGGCGTTCCGCGCACAAAAGGCAAAGGTACCCGTCACCGCAAAGGGTACCGAAAAGGGCTGTTGAGAAGTTCGCTCCGCCCGCCTACGCTGCGGGAGCGTGGAGGACCACGGTCATGAGATTCTTAAACACTACTTTGGCGGCGGGTTTGACGGTAGCCGCGATACTGGCACCGGTAGCGATGTTCTCCACGGCGGGATTGTTGGCTTCGATAGGAATAGCGACGACAGCACACACCGCCAGCGCTGCAGGAAATGCGAAAATGACCCAGCAGGAATTTGGAAAAACCGCGGACGGTCGAGCCGCCAGTCTCTACACGCTGACGAACAAGCACGGCGTGCAGGTGGCGATCACGAATTTTGGCGGCACTGTGGTGAGCATCAAGATTCCAGATCGTCAGGGAAATTTCGTCGACGTCACGCACGGCTACGACGATGTCGGCGGATATGCCGGCGGAAAAGCGTACTTCGGCGCCACCGTCGGACGTTATGGAAATCGCATTGCGCACGGCGAATTCGCGATCGACGGCGTGAAATACACGCTGGCGAAAAATGACGGAGACAATACACTGCACGGCGGCATCATCGGATTTAATAAAGTTTTCTGGGACGCCAAAGATGTCACCGGAAGCGGCCCAGCATCATTGCAACTCGACTACCTGAGCAAAGACGGCGAAGAAGGTTTCCCGGGAAATCTGCGCGTGCGCGTGGTGTTCACACTGACGGACGCCAACGAATTAAAGATTGTGTATTCGGCGACGACAGACAAGAAAACCGTGCTGAATCTGACCAATCACACGTATTTCAATCTGGCCGGCAGCGGCACGATCCTGGATGAAGAGTTGACGCTGGCGGCAGATAAGTTTACTCCAGTGGATAAGGGCCTGATTCCCACAGGGGAATTGCGCCCGGTGGCGGGCACGGCATTCGATTTCCACAAGCCCACGGCAATTGGTTCGCGCATCGGGAATGATGAAGAGCAGTTGAAATTTGGCCATGGCTACGATCACAATTGGGTGCTCGACAGCCCAGGCAGCGGCAAGCCCACGCTGGCCGCCACGGTGGTGGATCCGAAGTCCGGGCGGAAACTGGAAGTGTGGACGACGGAGCCGGGAATCCAGTTTTACACGGGAAATTTTCTCGATGGCTCGATCCACGGGAAAGGCGGCACGCCCTACGTGCTGCGCTCCGCGCTTTGCCTTGAGACGCAGCACTTTCCCGATTCGCCAAATCATCCCAGTTTTCCGACCACCGAGTTGCTCCCCGGCGCGAAATTTACCTCCGAAACGATTTTCAAATTTTCCACGCAATAACCGGGATTGCGAATGGCAGGATATGATGAATAGCCCAGCCTGAAAGGTGAAACGCTTTACCAGATAACGCCGAAAAACAAGTGCTGGAGAGCTGTTCCCGGCAGCAGTTATGTGACAGGCAGGGCGGGTTGACAAGGGGCGCGGGATTTCAGTAGATTCACGTACTTGTAAACGTTTACTTGGGTGTTTCTGAAGCCGCGCAGGTCCAGCGGGCACTGGTGACTACACGGGGTTCTTGGCTTTGCGCGAACGACGCACAGAAAAGACGGGGACACACAGCCGATGACTATAGCTCTCGCGATTACGCAGCACCTCGTACGTCTCTCCGGCGTCGACGTCGCGATCATCATTTTTTATTTCGCGCTGGTGCTGGCGATCGGCTTCTATTTACGCGGGCGAGCGAATACCGGAGAAGATTTTTTCATGGCGGGCCGGGAAATGACAGCGTGGGTCGCCGGACTGAGCTTTCTCTCCGCCAATCTTGGCGCGCTCGAATTGATGGGCTGGGCGGGGTCGGCGTATCAGTACGGCATTCTGGCGACCCACTGGTATTGGATCGGCGCCATCCCAGCGATGCTGTTTTTGGCTTTGGTGATGATGCCGTTTTATTATATTTCGAAGACGCATTCCGTCCCGGGATATCTCAAATTGCGTTTTGGAGAATCGAGCCGCGCGCTTTCCGCGGTGTCCTTCGCTTTCATGACCGTGCTGATGAGCGGCGTCAACATGTTTGCGATGGCCAAGGTCATGCAGATCGTACTGGGATGGCCGCTGTCGTTCAGCATTTGGGTATCGTCGCTGACGGTGGCGATTTATGTGGCCCTCGGCGGATTGCGGTCAGCTATTTTCAACGAAGTGCTGCAGTTCTTCTTGATCTGGGCCGGCGCACTGCTGATTCCGATTCTTGGTTTGTACGAGGCAGGCGGCTGGGCGAACCTCAAAGTGCTAATCGCGCAGCGGGCTTCGGTAGAGTACGTGCATTTGTGGTCGGGGCTCGGGTCGTTCGGTACCAACCCGATGGGAATCAACTGGGTAGGCATTGTATTTGGGTTAGGTGCGATCATTTCGATGGGTTACTGGACCACGGATTTTCTGGTCGTGCAGCGCATTCTTGCCGCGAAAGATATGCGCAGCGCCCAATTGGCACCCATCATTGGCGCCGCGTTCAAGATGTTCGTGCCCATTATCGTGATTCTGCCCGGCCTGCTCGGATTAGGCTTGCTGCCCATGAAGCTTACTGGTGAAGCGGACGCTCTCCTGACAGGCGGACACAGCTACAACGATGTGCTGCCGTTGATGTTGGCGCGCTACTGCGGTCCGGGTCTGCTTGGCCTGGGAGTCACCGCACTGATTGCAGGCTTCATGTCCGGCATGGCCGGTAACGTAAGTGCGTTCACCACCGTTTGGACGTACGACATTTATCGCGCCTTGATCAACAAGAAGGGCAGTGATGCGCACTATGTAAGCATGGGCCGGTGGACTACGGTGGTTGGAGTGCTGATCAGCGTAGGCACTGCCTACCTAGTGATGCGTTCGGCCAGTATCATGGATTATGTGCAGGCATTGTTCAGCTTTTTCATCGCACCTTTATTCGGCACCGTGATTCTTGGGATGCTTTGGAAGCGCGCGACCGGACCGGCAGCCTTTTGGGGATTGTTTCTTGGGACGCTGTCTTCGATCAGCATGTGGGCTTGGGTGCACGTCGATCCGACGGCGTTGCGATACGTTGCGCTATCGCCACAAGCCAAGCCGATGGCGCAGGACATGTTTCAGGCGCTGTGGGCGTTTGTGATATGCGTGACCGTAACCGTGGTAGTGAGCCTGCTAACGAAGCCGAAGCCAGACGCCGAATTGGAGGGTTTGGTTTATGGTTTGACGCCGATCCCTTCGCTGAAGGGAATTCCTTTGTATCAAAAGCCGATTTTTTGGGCCGGCGTGGTGACGGTTGTATTTGTGGGCTTGAACGTTATCTTCTGGTAGCCGACGGGGAACAACGATGGAAAAGCGCGAAATTTCTATTTGGTTTTTTATCGGCGTGTCACTGCTGGTCAATGGAGTAATCATTTGCGGCGCTGGAATTTACCAGTACGTCCATCCGCCAATGGAAAAGGTTGTGCTGTTCGACAAGCACGCCGGTATCTGGTGGGGCGCGGTGTTGCTGGTGTGCGGGCTGTTCTATTGCCTCCGATTTCCTCCGAAGCGGGGCGCGGAGAAATAGGCGGGCTAAGGAAATTAAATTCTGATTTTTGAGTGAGGGCCCTAAGTTCATGGCAAGCAAGAAAATGACGATGGGACTGATCGTTGGGAACCGGGGATTTTTTCCCGATCATCTGGCGAAGACCGGGCGCGACGAGATGACACGCGTTTTGCAAGAAGCGGGCATGGACGTGGTGGTGCTGGGCCCTGCGGAAAGCAAGCACGGAGCGGTGGAGACCTACGCGGAAGCCAAACGCTGCGCGGAACTGTTTCGCGCGAATGGCGGACGCATCGATGGCGTAATTGTTACGCTACCGAATTTTGGGGATGAGCGGGCGATTGCGGACACGCTGCGGCTGGCGAGGCTGAACGTACCCGTTCTGGTGCAGGCGACGCCGGATACTCCAGGACAGATGTTGATCACACACCGGCGCGACAGTTTTTGCGGAAAGATGTCCGCCTGCAACAATTTGAAGCAGTACGGCATTCCTTATTCGCTGACAAGGCTACACACGGAAGCGCCGGATTCGGTGGAATTTACCAAGGATCTGCAGTGGTTTGCGGGCGTGTGCCGGGTGGTGAAAGGACTTAAAAATTTGCGCATCGGGGCGATTGGAGCGCGTCCGGCAGCGTTCAACACCGTGCGTTACAGCGAAAAACTTTTGGAGCACAGCGGGATCAGCGTCGAAACTTTGGACCTTTCGGAAGTTCTGGGACGCATCGAGCGTATGAAGGATTCGGACGACGCGGCGGTGCAGAAGCTGCGCACGATCGAGAAATATGTGTCGACTTCCGGAATTCCCGCGGCGGCGTTGATGAAGATGGCCAAGTTAGGAGCGGTGGTGGACGGCTGGATGCGCGATGCGGACGTGCAAATCAGCGCGGTGCAATGCTGGACGTCGCTGGAAGAAAATCTTGGCGTGGTGCCGTGTACGGTGATGAGCATGATGAGCGAGTCGCTGCTGTCGAGCGCTTGCGAGGTAGATGTGTGCGGCGTGATTGGAATGCATGCCTTGCAACTGGCTTCGGGAACGCCTAGCGCGCTGCTCGACTGGAACAATAATTACGGTACGGATCCGAACAAGGCGGTCTGTTTCCACTGCAGCAATTTGCCGAAGCACTTTTTTACGGAAGCTAAAATGGATTTTCAGGCGATTATTGCCGGTACCGTGGGGAAGGAAAATACTTTTGGGACTTGCGTGGGGCGCGTGAAGGCTGGGGCGATGAGTTATGCGCGGTTCTCCACGGATGATTTGACCGGGCGAATTCGTGGGTATTCGGGGACTGGGACGTTTACGGATGATCCGCTGGAAACCTTTGGCGGGGCTGGCGTCGTGGAAATTCCACAAATGCAAAAACTGTTGCGTTATATTTGCGAGAATGGATTCGAGCATCACGTGGCGGCGAATTTTTCCACCGTTGCGGATGTGGTGCATGAGGCGACCAGCCGATATTTGGGCTGGGAAATGTACGCGCACGGGAGTTAGCGCCGATTTTTCATCGTAATTTAGGGCGGACTCAAGAAAAAGCTCTCGCCGAGCAGGCAGCGATGACGCGAAAAGAGCCTGCCTCCCCGACTGGAGAAGTGTCACGCGAAGCAAACGGGACTGCTGCGCTTGACGTGCGGAGGAATTCCGGTGGGTGACGTTTTGCCGGGATTGCGAATTTTGCGGCTGCGATTCGGGGGAAGGCGTGAAATTAGAGGAGCTGCGCGAAGAAGTGCTGGAAGCGAATCTGGAATTGGTTCGCCGCGGGCTGGTTTTGTATACGTTTGGGAACGCCAGTGGAATTGCGCGCGACCAAGGTTTGGTGGTGATTAAGCCCAGCGGCGTGGCTTATGAATCGATGAAGCCGGAGCATCTGGTGATTGTTGATTTGTCTGGCCGCGTGGTTGAGGGCGCGTTACGGCCGTCTTCGGATTTGGCGACACACTTGATTTTGTACCGGGCGTTTACCGAAATTGGTGGCGTGGCGCATACGCATTCGCAGGCGGCTACGTCGTGGGCGCAGGCGCAGCGGGAGATTCCGTGCTTTGGGACCACGCATGCGGATTATTTTCGCGGGTCGGTACCAGTAACGGAAGCTTTGAGCGCGGAGGAAGTGGAGAGCGACTACGAAGTCAATACCGGGCACGCGATCGTGCGGAGATTTAAGGAGCTCGATCCGATGGAAGCGCCTGCGGTGCTGGTGGCTTCGCACGCGCCATTTTGCTGGGGAAAGACGCCCTCTGAGGCGGCGCATCTGGCGGTGATTTTGGAGGAGATTGCGGCCCTGGCGTTGCGGACGATTGCAGCAAACCCAAAGACTGGCGCGATTCCGCGGCATTTGCACGATAAACATTTTTTGCGGAAGCATGGAACGACGGCGTACTACGGGCAGAAGAAATAGATCCGGGACACGATTGGAAGCGTCATCCGAATCCACGACTACGGGGTTGGACACCGCGCCGAGCGACGCAAGGCGCTTAGATTTATGTATCCTGCCGAGAAGGGGCGTAGCGTGCTGCGCCCGTACAAAGCTCTCTCTATTTTACGTTGATGAATTGCAGAGTGTAGGCGGTTGCGGGATCGAATTGTTTGTCGATGACTTTTAGCTCGAGGAGTTGTTTGTAGAGTGTGGCCCAGCGGGCGGGATCCATTTGGCCAAGTTGTGAACCGTCCGTCGCTTCGCCGTCGACGAAGTGTCCGTCTTTTAATTGCCGCCAGGAGAATTGCATCCAAGCGGGGCTCAGCGCGGGATTTAGGCGGGCGACTGCGTCATGGGCGGTGCTTGGATCGTTGAGATAGTCGCGCCAGCCGTGGAGCGAAGCGCGCACGAATTTGGCGACGGTGTCCGGATGTTGTCGCACGAACTCGCGGGTTGAGAACATTACTCGGTAGGGTGCGAATCCGGAATCACTGACGAGGAGGAGACGGGATTCCACGCCGGCTTGGCGGGCGAAGAACGGTTCGGACGTTGCGAAGGCCTGCTGAATATAGTTGGGGTTAGCGATGAAATTGGCGACGCTCATGGTGGCGGGAATTTCGCGGACATTGTTCAGTTGATATTGCTTGGTTATAAAGCGAAACCAGGTGGCCCCCGGAAGCACGGCTACGGACTGACCGTTGAGGTCCGCGAAAGAGTGGACCGGGGAGTCGTCGCGGATCATGATGCCTTGCGGATCGTGTTGCATGGTGGCGGCTACAGCGATCAGCGGCTGGCCGTCGGCCACGCCCTCCAAAATGCGGTCGGACGCACCCATGCCAATTTGGGCTCCGCCCGATGCGACCTGCTGATAGGCGGAGAGGTAGGGCCCGCCGGAGTGGATGCTGACGTCGAGACCTTCTTGTTTGTAATAACCTTTTTCCAGAGCTGTGTAAAAACCGCCGTGTTCGGGTTGCGGATACCAGTCGGCCTGCAGAATTAGTTTTGTGAGTCCATTGTTGCCCTGAGCGTGGCGGCAGGGACAAAGAAGTAAAGCGATGGAGAGCAGGAACAGCTTGGCGTAGAGACGAATGCTCATGTCGGTCCGATCCGGAAACGCTACAAAGTCAAGATAACAGGGACCGGGCGATTTTAAACGTTTCGCCGGAGTCGTGCGTGCCGTGCGTTCGATGCTGTGGATTTGATTTTCCGTTTGTCGTTGACGGCCGGCCCTGCTAGATTGCGCCATGGTCAGCCATGACTGGAAAACGTAGGAGTGTGTCGCAGCAGGACCAAGTGCGGATGAGGGAGGTTTATGAGTTTACGGCGCGCACGTTTACGGGAGTGCGGCCAACGCCATTCGGTGCGCTGATCGTCGAGAGCAAGACGGGGACGTTGCTGGTGCGCGCTACGAATGCGGTGATGCGCGAGAATGATCCATCCTGCCATGCGGAGTTGCGGGCGGTGCGGCTAGGTTGCAAGAAATTGCAGCGGCAATCTTTGGCGGGGTACACGATGTATTCGACGTGCGAGCCTTGTCCGATGTGCATGGGCAATGCGCTGTGGGCGCGGGTGGATCGCGTAGTGTATGGAGCGACGATCGCCGATGCGAACCGGCAGTGTTTGCAGATACAGATTTCCGCGAAAGAAGTGACGCGCCGTTCGGATATGAAATGCGTGGTCGAAGGGCCGGTGTTGCGCGAATTGTGTAATTCGCTGTTCACGCATCCGGCGATGCGGAAGGCGTTTCGCGTGTGGAGCACACGCAAATCGATGCTGGCAAGGCATTAAGGAAAAAAGGGAATCACTTTCATGGACGCGACGGAACACGCTGGACATTTAGAGAATTTGTTGGGAGATGCTTCTCGCGTCATTCGAAAAAGAGAGAGCGTCGAGCAATTGTCGCGGGATTTTTACTGGTATTCGCCGGTATTGCGGAAACAGCTGGATGGCAAAACGGGGGATTTTGTGGTGCAACCGCTGACGGCGGGAGAGATTCAGGACATTTTGCGTTACTGCTATGCGAACGATTTACCTGTAACTGTCCGCGGAGCTGGAACTGGAAATTATGGACAGGCCGTGCCGTTGCATGGCGGCGTGATTCTCGATTTGTCGAAGATGGATCGCATCTTCGAGATTCTGCCGGATGGGGTGGCGGTTTGCGAGCCGGGAGTTAAATTGGGAGTGCTGGAGGCGGAGGCGCAGAAATTTGGCTGGGAGTTGCGATGTTATCCATCGACGATTGCTAAAGCTTCAGTGGGAGGATTTCTCGCCGGCGGATCGGGGGGTATTGGCTCCGTGGCGCATGGCGGGCTGAGGGATTTTGAGACCGTGCGGGCGATGGAAGTGGTGACGATGGAAGCGGAGCCACGGATCGTGTTGCATGAAGGTGAGGAGGTGCATGAAATTTTGCACGCGTGGGGAACGAATGGAGTGATTACGCGGATTTGGTTAGCGCTAGCGCCGGCGGTGGAGTGGTCGCAGTGCGTGGTGGCGTTTGAGGATTTTGCCGCAGCGTTTGATTTCAGCGAGCGAATTGCGGTGGGAACAGAATGGACGAAGCGGTTGGTGACTACCTTTGAGTGGCCTATTCCGTCGTTTTTTATGCCGATTAAAAACATTTCGCCGGACGGGAAAGCGCTGATTTTTTTTCTGATCGCATCCGCGCGACTGACGGCATTGGAGAAAGCTGCGGTCGACGCGGGCGCGACGGTGAGTTTTTCCGGAGCGTATCAGGGATTGCGAACGCGGCCGCTGCTGTCGGATTACACCTGGAATCACACAACACTATGGGCGATGAAAACGGATGAGGCTTACACTTACCTTCAATGTGGGTTCGATCCGGATAAAGTTCGGGAGCAAATGCGAAGATTGAAGGAATTGTTTGGCAGCGAAATCCTGTTTCATATGGAGTTTATGAAGAATGGAGATGGGCGGGTGATACCGGGAGCGATTCCAGTGGTTTATTACACAGCGGAGGAGCGCCTGAACGCGATCATCAAGTGTTGCCATGAAATTGGCGTATTCGTGGCGAATCCGCATGTGAACAATGTGGAGGGCGGAGGGCGCTATCGGGCGGACAATGTGCAGCTTTTGGCGAAGCGGCGGTACGACCCGAAGGGGCTGATGAATCCGGGAAAAATGATTACATTTGAACGAGAAAGCGCGGAAGCGGTCGCTCCATGAAGACCTGGATTCCCGACGAGCGGAATTTTGCCTATTTGAACTGGAAACAGGTGGATGCGCTTTCGCGGGAGAATACTCTTCTGGTGCTCCCTACCGCGGCGATTGAACAACATGGCCACCACCTGCCGCTGGCAACCGACACGCTCATTAATAATTTGTTGCTGGGGCGGGCATTGCAAAAATTGCCGCCAGAGTTGCCGGTGTATGCGCTGCCTCCGGTGCACTATGGCAAGAGCAACGAACACATTGGATTTCCCGGGACGCTGTCAGTTTCGGCGACTACGTTTATGGCGGTGGTGCGGGATTTGGGGGCTAGCCTGACGAGTGCAGGATTTCGGAAGCTGGTGCTCTACAACACACACGGCGGGAATACTGCGTTGATTGACGTTATGGCTCGCGACTTACGCGCGGAATTTGGTCTGCGAACCTTTGCGCTGCACGGTTCCGGCGGGATTTTGTTTTCGGGGCTTTCGGCGCAAGAAAAGGCGTATGGTTTCCACGCTGGCGAAGTGGAAACGGCGTTTCTGCTAGCGGCTGCTCCGGAATTCGTGGACCGCACTGCTTACACGGTGAATTACATCGCGGATGTATCCAAACCCGAACTGCTCTGGCCGGAAAATGCTGCGGCAACATTTGCATGGCTAACGCGCGATATTGCGTCTAGCGGTGTGATTGGCGATCCACGACCGGCCACAGCGGAAAACGGGGAGCTCTGGATTGGGGAAGCGGCAACGCGATTGGCGGATGCGCTGCAGGCAATGGCGAATTACGCAGCGCCGCATGACTTGACTCCCAAGACTTCAGAACCGCATATTGCAAAACCGCAAGCCGCGAAAAAGTATGAGTGAAGGCGCGTGGATTGATTATGGCGGCGGCGTGCGCCTGGAATCCGGCGTGCGTTGCCGCATGTCCGATGGAGTTGAGCTGGTTTCCGACCATTACCACAGCGTTAATGCAAAATCCCAACCTACACTGCTAATGCGTCAGCCCTATGGGCGAGATATCGCTTCTACGGTTGTGTACGCACATCCCGTTTGGTTCGCGCAGCATGGCTACAACGTCGTGATTCAGGATGTACGCGGGCGCGGGGATTCTGGCGGGGATTTTTATCCCTTTCGGCACGAAGCGAGAGATGGCGCGGAAACGATTGCATGGCTGCGGACGCGACCGGAGTGCGATGGACGGATCGGCATGTACGGATTTTCATATCAGGGCGCAACGCAGTTACTGGTCGCGGCGGAACAGCCGGAAGGGTTACTGTGCATCGCACCATGGATGACGGCTTGCGATCTTTATCATGGCTGGTTTTACCACCATGGTGCGCTACGGCTTGCTTCCACTCTGGGGTGGGGACTGCAGATGTTGAAGGGCGATGCGAAACGGTTGCGGCTGCGCGAGGCCAGCGATCGACTGGAATCGGCGTGGGCCAATCTTGCGGCCCAGTCGAACGTACTCCCTTTGCGAGCTCATCCAGCGTTGCATGGTGAGGGCCTTCCAAAATACGTACTGGATTGGCTCGATCATACGAGTCCGGGCGAATATTGGTCGGCGCTGGATGTCAGCAAATCGCTGGAGCGAATCTGTTTGCCAGCGTTACATGTTTCCGGCTGGTACGACTTATTTTTGCACGGCAGCGTGGGTGGTTTTTTGGCCCTCTGCAAGTACGCCGGAAGTGCGTTGGCGCGCGAGCAGCAATATCTGGTTGCGGGTCCTTGGCAACATATTCCGTGGGGAGATCGAATTGGGCTCGCGACTTTTGGCGCGGAAGCCTTGCTTGATATGGATGCGCTGTTGCTGCGCTGGTTCAATCATTGGCTGAAAAAATCCAACGAATTTGCGGATCAGCCTCGCGTGCGATATTTCGTGCTCGGTGAGAATCACTGGCGCGCGACGGAGCATTTTGGTTCACCTGAAGAGCGCACCTTCTATTTGCACAGCTCCGGCAAAGCCAATTCGCGCAAGGGCGACGGAGAACTCTCTGCGACTCCCCCCGAGCAGGATGAGCCGTGCGACATTTTTATACACGATCCGGAAGTGCCGGTCGTCGCTCCGGGTGGTTCGGCGCCGAACGGACCCTTCGATCAGTCGCGGCACGAGATGGGAAATAACGTGCTAGTTTACACCACGAAACCGCTGCAAGAGCGAGTTCTTGCCTTTGGACATCCCCGAATCGCGTTGTACTGCACAACGTCCATTGCTCATTCTGATTTCACTGCCAAACTGGTGCGGGTGCACCCCAATGGAGCGGCTGAATTTCTTTGCATCGGCGTGGCGCGCTCTGACTGGCTGTTCCGAAACAGTTCCTACCGAGCGAACGAAGTAAAACTCTGGTCGTTCGACTTGGAACCCACCGCCTGTCTTTTTGATATTGGCGACGCGATTCGTTTGGAAATCGCTAGCAGCGCGTTTCCACTCTACGACAAGAATCCCGGAAGTGATGTTCCGGCGAGCCGGGCGACGTCCTGGGATTGGAAACGGTCCACGCAGGTCATTTTTCATGATAGAGAGCGGCCTGCAACTCTGCGGCTCCCGGTGCGAGGGGTGGGGCCGTGAGCGCTGCGACCGGAATTCCGATGATCGAGCTTGCCGGCGTAGCTAAGCAGTTTGGCAAGGGACGCGCGGTGCTGGATCCGCTGGATCTGGAAGTTCAGAAGGGCGAGTTTGTGACGATGCTGGGGCCATCCGGCTGCGGCAAGTCCACGCTGCTGAAATTGATTGCGGGGTTGACGGCCCCGACTACCGGCACGATTCGGGTAGACGGGATGACGCCAAAGAATGCGCGCGAATTAATCTCGTTCATTTTTCAGGACGCGACGCTCTTGCCCTGGCGAAATGTTTTGCAGAATGTGTGCCTCGGCTTGGAACTTGAGCACGAGTCGACGGAACGGCAGCGGAAAAAGGCCGACGAATTGCTGAAGATGGTAGGTCTGCAACAGGTTTCGAAGGCTTATCCGCGAGAGCTTTCCGGCGGAATGAAAATGCGAGTTTCCATTGCGCGTGCGCTGGCCACGAGTCCACGGTTGCTTCTAATGGACGAGCCATTTGCTGCGCTAGACGAAATGACGCGGGACCGGTTTAATGAGGAACTGTTGCGGTTGCGCGAGGAACAAAAGTGGACTGGCGTGTTTGTGACGCATTCCGTGGCCGAAGCGGTGTTTCTGTCCACGCGAATCGTGATCTTGGCGCCGAATCCAGGCCGCATCCACGCGATGCTGGCAGTGGATTTTCCATTCCCGCGAACTGCGGCTTTGCGGATAACGCCAGAATTTGACGCGCTCGCCGCGAGCTTGTCACGCCTGTTGCGCGGGGCGATTGCGGCATGAAGCGCTGGGCGATTTCGCTGGGGAATGCGGGCGCTGTTTTTGCGGCTCTGCTACTGCTGTGGCAGGCCATCATCTGGATTTTTCATGTTGCGTCCTACATGTTGCCCACGCCCCTGGCCGTGGCGCAAGTTCTCGTATCGCGACGGGCGCTGCTGCTGAATGCGCTATCGATTACCGCGGAAGAAGCGGCGGGCGGATTGGCCGTTAGCATTGCGGCAGGAATCGCTGTAGCGCTGATTTTTGCGCAGTCGCGTTGGCTGCGTCGCATGTTTTTTCCATATACGCTGCTGCTGCAGACCGTGCCGATCATCGCGATTTCGCCACTGATTTTGATGTGGGTGGGGGCCGGGATGCCTGCGGTCACGCTGATCGCATTCATTATTTCACTTGCGCCGATCATCGCCAATACCACCCAGGGACTGATCAGCGTTGACGAAAACCTCGTGCGGCTTTTCCTCATGCACAACGCCACGCCCGGGCAGTTGCTGTTTAAATTGCGTTTGCCAAATGCCGTGCCCTACTTGTTTGTGGGGATTCGCATTGCCAGTGGCCTCGCGGTGATTGGCGCCATCACGGGAGAACTATATGCAGGCTCGAGCCGCGTCGGTGAGGGCGGACTGGGGTATTCGATCTTGTACGCCTCGACGCAACTGCAGACAGATTACCTTTTTGCGTTGGTTGCTGCGGCTACGGTGCTGGGATTTGGGTTCGTTTTTATTGTTATGTTTCTGGAATGGTATTTTCTGCACCGTTGGCATGAATCCGCAAGACCACTGGAAGCGGATTGAGGCGCGGATTTCTATGAGGGCGCACGAATGCTGCGTTTAGAAACGAAAACAGGTTGGTGGCTGGTCACCCATCCCGATCACGCGCGGTTGGCGGGAGCTTTCGCGGAGCGTTGGGGCAACGACCGATTTTTGCCTCCTGAACCGCGCGTGAGCATCCTGAAAGGAATTTCGCGGCACGATGATGGCTGGCTGGAGCGTGATACCCGTCCGAAAATTACGCGGCAGGGACTGCCGAGTGCGTTTTCGGTCGAATTGGTGGGGAAGTATTCTGCGTTCGAGGAGATCGACCTCGTCGATTATCTGGCGGTGCGTGACCGTGCGGTGCGGATGATGGCTTCGGAAGATGCGTATGCGGCGCTGCTGATTTCCATGCACACCTACAATTTGCTGACGGAGCATGCGGATCGTTTGACCATTGCGGCGGGAGATTTGCCGTTGCTGGATGATTTTCTGGAGAAGCAGAGAGCTTTTCAGCAGACGTTGCGCGAGCAGATTTCATCAGATAAGCGTTTTTCAGCGAAGCGGCGCAGCGAGGCGGCGATTTTGGATCATTTCCGGTTATTGCAGGCTACGGATAATTTGTCGTTGCTGACGTGTGTCAATTTTCCCGGACCTGCGACTTTGTTGCATCCGTTGCCGTTGCGTGATGGGGGTTATACCGAGGTGCGAGTTTACGCTAGGGGCTCGCGTCATTTTTTGCTTGAGCCCTTTCCATTTTCGGACGCCCCGATGACTTTTGAGTTTCCTGCGCGGCATGTCGAGGGAAAGTCATTTTCTATTGCTCAAGAGTTGCAAGAGCGATTTGCCACGGCGTCTCCTGAGATCTTGTCGGTTACCGTTAGCGCGAGCTAAATGCGCTTAGCTTAGAAGAGTCTCCGCACCGGCAGAACGGATTTGGAAATTGCCGCACTCACGGTGAAGATCGGCTCATTCACGACCTGGCTGAATCGCAAATTCATAGCTACGCTGCAGAGAAGATAGGCGTGAATTTCCTCGAAGCCCCAGCGGCTTACTACCAGATCGATCATGCGCGAGGTTGCAGCGCGAGCCGCGCCAACGATGTCCGAGGCGGATTCAACGACGATCCATTCCTCATCGCTGACGGCTTTTTCTCCTCGAGCGGATTCGATCATCGGTCCAGCCAGCGGCTGTTTTTTGTGCAGATGAAAGCGCAGCGTAGCTGCAGCGGGACACTCGATGCCGTTAATACAGACTTCTCCGTCGCCCTGTGCAGCGTGCGCGTCACCGGCGGAAAAAAGCGCACCGGCATTCAACACCGGAAGATAGAGGGTCGATCCGCTGCAAAGTTCGCGGACGTCCATGTTGCCGCCAAAGATTCCTGGGGGCCGCGTGCGAAATTCGCCGTCTTCGGCCTGAGCTACTCCCATCACGCCGCAAAACGGGCGGAGGGGAACTACGGCAGGCTCCAGCGAGCGCGTCTCCGTTGGCTCCAGCTGCCAATGAAACAAAAATGGATGGGAAAAGCGCTCCTTCAAAAAACCCAGGCCCCCGATCACGCTGCTCCAGCCCCAACCTTTGTGGCTAACTTCGCGGATATCGATTTGCAAAACGTCACCCGGTTCGGCGCTGTCAATAAAGATGGGACCGGTGAGCGCGTGAATCAGGCCACGGTCGATGTTGAGGAAGTCTGCCACACGCATTCTCGGATGGACTTGCGACCCGCTGGAGTCGACGCACTCCAACTGCACGGTGTCGCCGGGTGCAACGTGCAGCCTTGGTGGAAGATTGCGATTCCACCGCGAGTGCGTAGGTTGCGCGGAAAGACTGTGCTCGGCCATGGGCAGCTAAATCTCTACCGTGACTTGCAGTTCGACGAGAGCATTGCGCGGCAATGCCGAAACGCCAACAGCGGCGCGGACGTGGCGGCCAGCATCACCGAACACTGCCACAAATAAATCGGACGCACCGTTGATGATCTTCGGTGAATCCGCAAATCCGGGAATCGCATTTACGTAGCCGTTGACCGCCACGATACTCTTGACGACATTGAGAGACTCCAGATGTTTTTGCAAAACAGAAAGCTGCGTTAGAGCGCAGCAGCGTGCGGCGGCGTAGCCATCTTCGATGGTGCGGTCGATTCCGACGGTTCCGGTGATGATCCCGGAAGCATCAGTGGAAACAACGCCCGACAAATATACAATGGCGCCTACGGTTTTGGCCGGCATGTAATTACCACCGGGGCTCGGCGGTGCGGGCAAGACAAGACCAAGTTCGCGAACGCGCGCTTCCGGGGCCATGGTCATCCAGGCGATTGCTCCCTGCGGAGAAGATCGCGACACTTTAGCATAGCCGTCGGTCGAGACCCACAAACTCCAAATGTCGGCACGTTGAACTTTTCACTTGCGAGCGAAAGCAGCTGAGTTAGCATGTGCCATGCAATCACGATTCTTGGGACTCTCGCTTGCCGCGTTCAGTTTGCTGACGGTCGCAGCGGAGATTTCAGGCTCGACCGGTTGGAGTTTCCCTCAAGCGCAGTCGCAAACGACTACTCTTTCCGCAATGAGTCTCCGCGAGGTACGCAGCTCTCCGCTGGATCTGGAGGTCGCCGGAGAACTGGCGGGTTTACCGGCGGGAACTGTGCGCTACCTCAAGCGTGAGGATTTGTTGGCGCTGCCGCAGGTAACCTTCACGGTTAGCGACGACGGGAATTTCGCCGGGCCGACGCGAGTGCGTGGCGTACTGCTCGAAGTATTGTTGCGCCAGGTGAGTGCCAGGCCGCACTCGGACATGGTGGTCGCGATTTGCGAAGATTTGTATCGCGCGCACTATCCACGGGCTTACATTGCGGCGCATCACCCTGTGCTGGCTCTATTGATTAATGGAAAAGAGCCGAAAGATTGGCCTAAAGATTCAGAAGGATCTGGGCTGGACATCGGGCCATATTTGATTTCGCATGCGGCCTTCACGCCGGGATATAAGGTGCTCTCCCATCCGGAAAAACCGCAGATTCCCTGGGGCGTGGTGCGGCTGGAATTTCGTAATGAAGAAACGGTATTCGGCGCGATAGACCCGCACGGTATTCACGCCAAGGACCCCGAAGTGCAACATGGCTACAGGATCGCCCAACAAAATTGCTTTCGCTGCCACAACATGGGGGCCGAGGGCGGGGAGAAGGCGGAACATCCCTGGCTGGTGCTGGCCGCGTGGGCGACGGCATCTCCTGAATATTTTACGGCGTACGTTCGGAATCCACGATCGCGGAATCCCCATTCGCAAATGCCCGGCAACCCCGACTACGAGGACGCTACGATCCATGCATTGATTTCGTATTTTCGCACGTTTGGCACCCGGGAGAAACCATGACGATGCGCGCCGCGAAAACCGCCCTGGTTTTTGGCGTGGCGCTCTTTTATACCTTCGTGGTTTTCAATAATTTGACCGACTACAATTCGAATTATCAGTTTATCCGCCACGTTTTAGTGATGGATTCGACATTCTCGGAAAACCGCGGGATGTGGCGGGCCATAACTTCCCCGGCTTTGCACACGGCCTTCTATTTCACGATCATCGCCTGGGAAATTGCAACCATGGTTCTTTGCTGGTGGGGAGGAATCCGGCTCGCGAGGTCGTTGCAGCAAGACGCGCGAGTGTTTCGACCCGCAAAGAACCCTGCAATCGCAGGACTGACGCTGAGCCTGCTGATGTGGCTTGTGGCGTTCCTGGCGGTCGGTGGAGAATGGTTTTTGATGTGGCAATCGAAAACGTGGAACGGGCAGGAAGCGGCGTTTCGTATGTTCACCGTCGTCGGAATTGTGCTGTTGTTCCTGGTGCAGCCAGAGGATGAAGGGCGGACATGATTTGTTAAGTCTGCCAACTTCCCCGTTCTTTCTGCGCGTCTCGAAGCCGTTGACACTCCCTGCTGGTCTGTCCGGTCCTCAGCCCTTTGCGCCTTCCTCTCCGACTATTCCGCGAAGAGCCGCTGTAACTGCTCGAGGTCGGCAGGGGCGGTGTCGGAGACGGCGCAAAATTCCATCCCTCCCGCGCGCCACTCAAGCCATTGATAGCCCTGGGTGGAACCCTCGCGTGGGACCGCATCCGGTTCACTGCTGAGCCAGATGAACACGTTCACCAAATGTTTGCGGCGGCCGTATACCAGTGCCGCGGTGGTGCGGCCGTTAACCACGTCGAGACGCCCACCCTGCAGGGGAAATCCCTGAGCGGCAAAATCTCGCACTGGCGGAGAGAAATCCAATTTGCCGTCGAACCACGGTTTTACCGTGTGTTGATCGGTGGAGAGCACGTCAGTGAGATGCCCGGGTTGCAGCGAACGTAAATGAGCGTCGACCACCTCTGCGGCAAGCACCGTTTCATGATTGTCACCACGAAAGACGGAGACGACGCGCCAGCCTGCATAGGCAAACAGCAGCAAGGCCGCAGCGACGGCGAGCCATCGCCACTGCGTGCGCGCTGGGGCGATGACGACAGGCCTTGCAACATGAAGATCGGCGAGAACTTTCTTGCGTAGCGCGGCAGGCGTTTTCTCATAGAGCTGCGCGCGGTTCATGGACGAGCGCAAAGATTTCAGGGCCGCGAGTCCGTCCGCACATTCGGAGCACTGTTCGAGATGGTGTTCGAATTCCGCGGCGCCCAGGGCGTCCAGTTCGTTGTCGAAGTAGCCATGAAGGATCGTGTCGGCGCGGTCACAACTCATGGGCAGTCTCCTCCGGCCGGGCCGACGAGCGCCACCTGAAGCTGCCGTCGGGCGCGCGAAAGCGTGGACATCACGGTACCGATGGGAATCGCGGTAATGACGGAAATCTCCTTGTAAGAACACCCTTCCAGTTCGCGGAGCACCAGCACCTCCCGAAAGCGCGGCGGCAAAGATTCGAGAGCGTGTGTGAGGCGCTCGCGATTGTCACCCGCGATGGCCAACGCTTCGGGCGTTGGGCTTGCGGGCCCGTGCATCTCTTCATTGAACTCGGTCATGTCCTTCCCGTGGCGATCCTTCTCCAGCCAGGTGTAACAGGTGTTGCGCACGATCTGAAGCAACCAGGCGCGCACGTCTCCGCCGTGAAAGCCGGGAAAGAAACGATATGAGCGAAGCATCGCTTCCTGCGCGGCGTCCTCCGCATCCGCGCCGCTTCGCAAAAGCCAGCGGGCGAGGTTAAAAGCGGAATCGAGATGCGGCAGGACGAGCGTCTCGAACCGCACCTGATCCTGCGCCTCCAGCACGTCCGCACCTTTCCCCAGGACAGGATTGCTCATGAATAGAGACTGCTCCAGGGCTCATTTTATTCCCATTCGCTTCCTCTTTTCTTAAAGAGTGAAAAAAAGGGCATCGGCGATTTTTTGGGAATAAATGACCGGGGCTTGCGGTCTACATAGATGACATACGTACAAGGGCGGCGCAAGCACCCTGGAATTCTCCCGATCCCGCGCCGCCTGTTCTGAAGGGACGCAACCGGGCGGACGCAGGGATGTGCACGCAACAAAATTAGGTCCAGGAGGATTTATGGCTGGGAAGATAAAAGACGAACTTCTGCACGATCACAACAAAGATGGAGTAGACCGGCGGGGATTCTTGAAATGCATGGCCTGGGCGGGAACTGGGGCGTTCTGCATCATGCAGGGCGGGGTACTGAAATCCTACGCCCTGAGCCAGATGCCGCAGTTGGCGGGCAAAACGGAGGGCGAGCTGAGTTTCGTGCAAATCAGCGACAGCCACATGGGATTCAACAAGCCGGCCAATCCGGATGTCGCAGCGACACTGCAAGTAGCGGTGGACAAAATTAATACTCTGGCAACTCCTCCTGAATTCATGCTGCATACCGGCGACATCAGCCACCTGTCGAAACCAGAACAGTTCGATACCGTCGATCAGATTCTCAAGAGCGCCGCGCCCAAGGAAGTGTTCTACGTTCCGGGTGAGCACGACGTATTGAATGACGACGGGAAGCAGTTCCTTGAGCGCTACGGAAAAGGCAGCAAGGGCGCGGGATGGTATAGCTTTGACAAGAAGGGCGTGCATTTCATCGGGCTCGTGAACGTGCTGAATTTGAAGGCTGGAGGACTGGGCACACTGGGTCCCGAGCAACTCGCTTGGATGAAAGATGATGTTAAGCATTTGAAGCACAGCACGCCAATCGTGGTGTTCGCGCATATTCCGTTGTGGACGGTTTATCCGGACTGGGGCTGGGGCACCGACGATAGCGCGCAGGCCTTGACGTATTTGAAAAAATTCGGTTCCGTGACCGTGCTGAACGGTCACATTCACCAAACCATGCAGAAGATCGAAGGCAACGTGACCTTTCATACCGCAGCTTCAACGGCATTTCCCCAACCGCAACCTGGCAAAGCCGCTTCACCGGGGCCGATGAAGGTGCCTGCGGAGCAGTTGCGGAGTGTGCTGGGAATTAGCGATGTGAATTACGTGCGGGGTCAGCACGCACTGGGCGTCGTTGACTCAACCCTTGCATAAGGCGAACAAGAACCCGTTCCGGGCAAGTTATTTAATTTTAAAAAAACTGAAAATGGAGCTACGAAAATGATCAGGAATTGTATGCGCGTTGCAGGTTTAGCGATGGTGATGGTTGCGACAGCGGTGCTGTGGGCAGGTTCTACCAGCGTTTCGGCGAATCCTCAATCTCCGGCGGCAGCACCCACGGATGTGAAGATCGATAACTTCAGTTTTGGGCCTGGAACGCTTACCGTGGTCGTCGGGACTACGGTTACCTGGACCAACCGCGATGATATCCCTCACACGGTCGTCAGCACTGAGGGTGTGTTCAAATCCAAGGTAATGGATACCGACGAAAAGTTCTCATACACCTTCGCCAAACAGGGAACCTTCGCGTACTTCTGTTCCATTCACCCGAAAATGACCGGCAAAGTCGTGGTGCAGTGAGGATGCCATGAGCGTAAATCCCTTCGACATCAGAACGGCGCTTTTCGCCAAGCACGCGCAGCACGTTGTGCTGATTCACTTTCCGATTGCGCTGTTTACCACGGCCGTCGCGTTCGACTATTTCGCGCTGTGGACCAAGAACCGCGCGTTAGCAGCAGCGGCGTACTTCAATCTCCTGCTGGCTGCGATTTTCACTGTGCCCGTCGTGGCCACCGGTCTTGCCGCGTGGCAGTGGGCGCTTGAAGGGCAAAAACTAAAAGGAATTCTCTTAATGCACCTGGTTCTGGGTTGCGTTTCGAGTGTGCTGATCTGGCTGGTGTTTTGCATCCATTGGAGTGTCCGGAGCCATCCAGAAAATTCCTTGCCGGCCTATCGCCTGTCGATCGAAGCGCTCGCAGTGCTCCTGGTCGCCTTGACCGGCCATCTCGGCGGATTTCTCACTGGCGTAAACGGCCCCGGCTAGGGTCCGGACGCCCGCTCCGTTAGAAGGAAATAGGGGAAAAGGAAGTCTGGCGGAGAGGGGGGGATTCGAACCCCCGTTAGGGTGTTTAGTCCCTAAAACGGTTTAGCAAACCGCCGCATTCAGCCGCTCTGCCACCTCTCCGTGGCGTGCGTCCGGGGAGCCCCGGCGACAGGGCAGTATAACACCATTTCGCGGGGTTCTCAGGTGTCAATTCTTCGTGAAAAGGACGGAAATTCGCAACGCCAAAGCAGCACGAAGTGACATCAGCAGCGTCCAAGACGTGTAGAAATCGAGTTGGCCCGCGGCCTGCTGCGACTATGCTTTGGAGCGCGAGGATGTCTTTCCTTTGCGGTGATTTGACCCTAAAATGACATTGCAAGGCCGAGCGGGCTATCTGGCCACTCTGCAGCGCCATTTTACGCGGAAGCGAACTGAACTCTAGGGTGCGGGTGGCGAAACATTTTGGAGGTGTGGCCCGTATCTACGGGTGCCGGTTCGGCGGGGTGGGTTGCGCGCAGGGTAGCGCCGGCGAGATGCGTTCCGCAGCAAGTTTAGCGGTTAGAAGCAGATAGCTCGTGAGAAACGAGTTTTGGTGCTGTTGACCGGGCACGATCGGCAAGGACGCCTAGCGTGAATTACGCTGGAACCGGGGTAAGCAACTGAAGGGGCTGGTATGAAGACGTGGAAAAAGGTGTTAATCGGCGTGGCCGCTGTGGTGGTGGTCGGGATCATCGTGCTGGTAAGCATCAACCAGGCCAACAAAGGCGTGGTTACGGTGCAAACCGCGAAGGTGGCGACGCAGGAGTCGCTCGTCTCACAGGTCACGGCTTCGGGTGAAATTAAGCCCACGACCTACACCAACGTGACGGCGCAGGGATTCGGGCGCATCACGGAAATTCTGGTGAAGGAAGGCGATCACATCAAGAAGGGCGATAAATTGCTCCTGCAGGAAAATGTGCAGGCCAATGCGGACGTGCAGGCCCAGGATGCCGCCATCAATTCCACGGAGTCCGGCGTGCTGGCTGCGGACGCCAGCTACAAGGCCGCGCAAGCCGACTTGCTACAGCAACGCGCGAATCTTGAAAAGGCCAAGTTGGATTACGAACGCGGGCAAGGACTTTTCAAGGACGGCTTGATCCCGAAACAGGATTTCGATCAACGAAAGTCCGCATATGACGGCGCAGTGGCGGGGGTGGCCTCTAACGAAGCGCGTGTGCAGTCGTTGAATGCGCAGTTGGCCCAGGCGCGCGCGCAGGTAAATCAGAGCCGCGCCGTGCTGGTGCACACCAAAGACATTCTGCAGAAAACCGCATACATCTCGCCCATCAATGGCATCGTCAGTTATTTGCCGGTGCGCCTGGGGGAATACGTAGTGCCGGGAATTCAGAACGCCAACGGCAGTTTCCTGATGACGCTGTCGGATATGTCCGTGGTAACGGCGGAAGTGAAGGTGGACGAAACCGACATCGTGAATGTGCAGATCGGTCAGGATGCGGACGTCACCATTGACGCGGTGCCCGGGAAAATTTTCAAGGGCAAAATCACGGAAATTGGTTCACAGGCGGTGCTGCGCAGCTCCGGATTGGCGACTACCCAGACCACCACGAGCACGCAGGAGGCGAAGGATTTTAAGGTCGTGGTGACGCTGGCGGCGCCGCCGGAGAACCTGCGCCCGGGGCTTTCGACGACGGCGAAGATCAAGACGGCGGAAAAGAAAAATGTGATTGCGATTCCGATTCAGGCGCTGGCAGTGCGGACGCGCAAGGATCTGGAGGAAGCCGCGAAGAGCGCCAAGAAAGAACGCAACTCCAGCGTGACCCTGGCAGCGCCACCGCCGGCTGCGGACAACGACCCGAAGAAGGACGACGTGCAGGGCGTCTTTATCGTGAGCGGGAAGGAAGCGGTGTTCAAGCCGGTGGAAACCGGCATTGCGGGCGTGACAGATATTGAAGTCACCAAGGGCTTACGGGCCGGCGACGAAATCGTGGTGGGCAGCTATAAGGCGCTGCGCACGCTCAAGCCGGAGTCCAGCGTAAAAGTCGATAACTCCGCGCCGAAGAAACCAGACGACCAGCAGGGCTGAGCAGCCGCTGCCTGCGAACAGCCAGGATTAAGGGAGAATTTGATGCCAGTAGAGATTACCGCTACGGATTCGTATCGCGAAGATCTGGTTAGCTCGGGAATCGTCATCAAGACCGAGGAGCTTGAGAAGGTCTACCAGATGGGAGCGGAGACGGTGCACGCGCTAAGCGGGGTGGATGTGCAGATTCGGAAAGGCGAGTATGTGGCCATCATGGGCCCTTCCGGATCCGGCAAATCCACATTGATGAACCTGATAGGGTGCCTGGATTCGCCGAGTTCCGGAAAATATTGGCTGGCCGGGCGGCTGGTGAGCGATCTGGATGACGACGAATTGGCATACATCCGCAATAAGGAAATTGGATTTGTGTTTCAGACGTTCAATTTGCTGCCGCGTGCCACGGCGCTGCACAACGTCGAATTGCCGTTGATCTACAACGGTACGCCCTCGGAAGAGCGCATCGAAAAAGCAAAAAAAGCTCTAGAGCGCGTGGATTTAACCTCGCGGATGAGCCACAAACCGAACGAACTGTCTGGTGGTCAGCGGCAGCGCGTGGCGATCGCGCGAGCGCTGGTCAATTCACCATCCATCGTGCTGGCGGACGAGCCGACCGGGAATCTGGATTCTAAGACCGGCGAAGAGATCATGGCGCTCTTTGAAAACCTGCACGAACAGGGCAACACGATTATTGTGGTAACTCACGAGCACGACATCGCGCAACATGCCCACCGCATTATTTACATTCGCGACGGGAAAATCGCCTCGGACGAAGTGGTGAAGAAGGCCTAGCCCCGCCCCGCACCGCACCGTTACCCTGGACTGCCGGCGTTAGAATCCAGCGTCTCAAGAATAGACGTGTGCGAAAAGGCGGCCTCAGTGCATTGATGCCGCAGCGGAGACGTCTGCTTCCCCGAGTGCTTCCGCCGAATGCAGATACGTCCGCGAGATACGATCGTGCCACGTCAGGGTGTCTTCGTCCCACATGGACCAGAGAAAACCCAGAAAAAACGTTCCCGCTGAAAGCATGTAGCCGGCGCTGCGCAGGAGCATCTGGCGCGGTGAAGCGGGCTCGCCGGAGAAACTGACGACTTGCAAACCGCGCAGCATCATGCCGGGCGTGGTGCCTCCGAAAATGGTGAACAGCGCGAAATATTGCAGATAGACGATGGCAAAGGTTGCGAGACACACCGCGCCGCTTAGTTTAGTGACGGTAAATTCACCACCGAGTGCGCCGAATAGCGCGAGAAAAGCGCCATACGTAAATAGCAAACACGCCGTATCAATGACCGCAGCCAGCCGGCGTTCTTCGATGACCGCTACGGGCTGCAGTCCGTATTGATCGAGGACCGGCGCCGTTATGGGTATGTCCGCGACGCTCCCAAAATCCTCCGACGGAAGGGAGACGTCAATGACCATGCGCGTGTCGTCTTCCCGTTTTCGGGGCGGGCGGCCGATCGCAATGGTGAAGGAGAACTCTTCTTTGACGGAGTGTTCCGATTCCGTCGCAGCAATTGAAACAGTGGCCGGAGCGAAGGCCTGAGAATTGTGCTGAGGGGCAAATGATTTACGTTTTGGTGCCGCACAAGCGGCACCCGCGGCTTCCTCAAAAGAAAAGCGCGACTGTGCGCCGTTTGGCATGTGTTTCCGTTTGCGGCCGCGATAGTTCTCGAGACGATGCGCTAACTCGTCACGCCAGGCGCCGTCATCCTGTGCATTCCGTGAAGGAGGAATTTCCGCGCGCCCAGGCGGAATGGCGACGGCGTGTGCGGATTGCACCACCATGGAGATTTCACAAAAATTACAGGAGCGTGCGCTCGAAGGCAGCACGGCACCGCATTGCAAGCAGGTTTTGGTCACCGGTGAGTTTTGCGCTGCGGACGCTCACACTCCGGTGAGGAGTGTACGAACGAAAGAATAGCACGACGGGCAGACGCGCCGGCACGGCGGGAGACGATTGTTGCGAAAAGGTAATGAGGAATTAATGGATCGAACTAGGAGTCCATCTGTTCCGCGAGCATATCGCGGCTGAAAGCGATGCGGCGCTCAAGCGCGACGGCCGCGAAATAGGCGCACTGGGCGCGCTCAAAGTCTGTCCACGCGCGCAGCGCAGGGGTGAACTTGGCAACCGTGGAACGGAAAACATTCAGCATGCCGAAATACGCGCCGATAGCCCGAACGCGGGTGCGATCCTCCGGACTATCGGGACAGAGATGCAAGAGTTGCAAGACCCGCGCGAAATCATCACCGGAGGCGCCGTCGGAGATACCCGTTACGTCTTGCACTTCCCGCGACAGCGGCTGCTTCGCGGAGGCGGCAATCAGCGAACGGCAATAGGAGACGAAGAACTGGAGGAGAAAAGTCACGGAACATACGAAGATAATTCCGGCCATCATCGCGACACCGCCGCAAGACGAGCCGGCGACATGAGCTGGTCCGAGGACAACTTCCAGAAGGCGTAGGCCCAAGCCAAGGGAAGCACAAAGCCAAACACTTGCAAGAGACTCATAAAAACAGAACTCATCGAAGGGTACAAATTGCGCAGAGCGTAGGTGGCAGCGAAGAGACTAAAGTAGACGCCCAGAGAGAGAACAAGCTGAACCAGCTGCGCGCGGGTTTCGCGCATTTTCATGATGGCTCCCCACAAGAGATAGGTGAGGATCAGGCCGACGAAATAGAGATTTTGCGAGAGCTCGACGACGAAATGGGTCATCATCCTGGCGCTGGATTGCTGGACCACGGCGTAGGAGAAAACGGCAGTGCCAGCAAGCAAAACAACCGCGCCCAGCCGGACGTAGCGGTTGGCGTGCATCTCGCCGAAAACGTGAGCGTACAAGCTAGTCAGGGCAAAATAGAGAAGAATGGTAAGGACGGCGTCGGAATAATAATAGAAATAGAGATAGGCGGCCGAAGTGTAGCCGGAGTGTTCAAGAACCTGGTAGCGACCGAGGCTGACAACTACCGACGCAATCATGTACAAGTTCAGAAACAGGTAGCGGCGAAAAGCGCCCTTCGTGAGCGCGCACACCACTACGGCGGCCTCGAGAAGCGTGCAGACTATCCAAATTAGATTCTCGACAAGACCAGGCATGTAACCTTTCGAGCCCTGGTCTCCGCTTGGCTGGGTTTAGTTCAGCGTTGGCCGGATTACTTCCAGGGCGTTGGTGGCAGTGGTGCTCCACCGTTTTTCCAAGGCGTCGGGGGCAGTGGTGCGCCGCCGTTCTTCCATGGGGTCGGTGGTAGCGGTGCTCCGCCGTTGGCCATGATGACAGAGCCGTCGCTGTGCGCGGCAACTGCCGTCTTCAGGCCCATAGCCCCGACCAAAACGAGCATGGTCAGGAAAATAACTGCGAGTTTGCGTGACATAGTGCCTCCGGGACAGAGAAAGACCCCGAAGACACTTTATCCTTTAACGCAGGGAAGTCAAGACATCCCGCACTATGTGGCCTGTGAAAATCAGGTGAGCAACTCCGCCAGTCCTTCGCCAAGCATTCGCTTGGGTGGAACCGGAGGTGGTTGCGCCCAGAGACAGGGTAGGATTGGGAACATCGGGAGGCAAGGGTACGGTAGTACCAAAATTTATAGGACTATGTCGTGACCGGTTCTGAGGCAGCGTAGCAGGGCCCTACACCCCGGGGTTTCGCGAAAGATCGTGATTCTAAAGGCAGTTAAAGTCCTTTGTTTTGATAACGATTCACAAGTATTCATTCTAAACGGGTTAAAATGGATTTGTAGTGCATAATTAGTTACTACGAGTGTGGCGGTTTTCTCCGGAGAATTCGTGGACCTCGCCTATGGGCATATGTAATGACGGGAGAGCGGAAAAAGGAAGACACCAGTACCCGATGACCTCAAGAAGATCGTACTTTTATAGGGAGTCTGACAGGATGTCAGGCATAGTTGTCTACGGAGACAAATGTGCAGGTGTATGATTGCGTTGTCAAGAATAAATGTTGCTTGGGCTAAATCTCGGAAGTGATAGCTGCCGTGCCTCGATTCAGACGTTGTCGCCCATCGGACGAAGAACCGAGCTTGCAGAAGCTGGGAAAGGCGGACCAATAAAACTCTTGAGTTGAGATGGTCCACGGGGCAAGTGGCCTTGACACCTCCGGGAGGGACTCCGTAGCATAATGAATTGCTTTATGCCGGCGTAGCTCAGTGGTAGAGCGAGGGTCTCATAATCCCTAGGCCGTGGGTTCGATTCCCTCCGCCGGCACCAATAGCACGGCCTTCCATCATAAGAAACTTGAGAAGTGGGAAGCTGCGGAGGCGCAGGCTGGTACGCTAGTTGGTGACCTTGGTGGGCGCAGCCTGGGTGGAATCCTGCGGGTCGTGATGGTGCCGATGTAAGAGACCCAATAAATCCGGGTAGAACTCTTTCAACACGTTATAGCCGCCGTTGTAACCGAGATTGATGCCCCAGCCCTTAAACGTGCCGGCGACATTGCGATCCTGCTTAGGGTAATAAAGATTAGAGATCCCAGCCTGCGCGAGCTGGCCAAAGACTTGCGGTGCGTTGAAGGTGGGCGTTTGGGCATCGGTGCGGGTGATGACCGTACGCGACACGGCATACCAAAGCCGGGACACCGCGGAGCCCTGGCCGCGGCGAAAATAACGCGGATCATCGTGCAAAATGTGGGGAAGAAAACCGTAGATAAAGAAACAGGAGCTGTATTGATCGCCTTCCGTGGCGGCAAAACGCTCGCCAAACGGGCCCCAGCCTTCGCCGTAGTGCGGCTGGCCATCGGAGGCCTGCTGAACGCCAGCTTGCAGAAGGTTGCCGATGTGCGCGCTGATGTCGAACATCTGATGGTATGCGAGTACGTACTTTTCCTTCGGGGTCAGCGGCTTAGGAAGAAGAGATTTATCGTTGGTGGTTTGAAAGTTCGGGATGATGCCCAGGATGCGCTTAGGGTTCGCTTGCGGCTGAGGGGCGTCGGGTTTAGGAGCCGGAGGCGGAGGATTCTGCGCCGGATCAGCAGGGGTTTGGGAACTGTGGACCGTGGTGGCGGAAGGCGCCGCTGCGTCCGGTTTATCCTGTGCGCGGCACGTTGCCGCCAAGGCAGCCAGGGCGATGATTGATACTAGTCCAGGTGTCCAGCGAATTTGTAGCATGCTTCTCCCAAGACCCGAAAGTGGCCGGTTGTTAGGATGGCCGTAGCGATGACAGGGTTACCCCAGTATAAGCCCCTGGCGCACAAATTTTGCGCGCCAATCCAGCGGATTTACGTTGCAAAGACACCGGTGCAGAGATAGGGGACCGGGTCGGTCGGAGCCTAAAGAGTATAGCAGCGAGTTCAGGACGTTTTCTTGTCGAGCTTGAGATTGAGCACGATGTCCTTGCGCGAATCAAAGCTGGAAATGGTGCGGGTCTGCGACTTGGCACCGTCTTTTTCGGCGTGGAGTTCGTAGTCGGCGTTGGGATCAAGGCCGCTGAAGCGGTAATTTCCGCCGTCGTCGCTGATATAGCTGCGCACGGCGTTGGTACGGTTGTTTTTGAGAAAAACGACGCCGGCTGAAATAGGCGAGTCGGCCTTGTCGAGCAGCACGCCCCGCACGGTACGCAACTCCGCTTCATGCTTGGCATCCTGAGGTGCGGAGGGGGGCACCAGGCAGGCGAGCAACAGCAAGAGCAGGATCACAGGCTTTGCACTTCTCACTTTTTTCCCCCGGGCGGGTCCATGCGAAACACCAGACTCTGCTCGTCCAAACCGTTGCCGGCGTTTACCGGCTGCGCGGCATCGGGGAAGCCTTTCGACTGCACCACGACTTGATACTGGTTACCGGGCGGAACACGGATGGCGAATTCTCCGCGGGAGTTGGTGTAGGTGTTCCAGTGAAACTTTTTTTCTGCTGCGCGCCGGATGCGCAATTCGGCTCCGGGCAAGGAGAAGCCCCGCGAATCAAAAACCGTGCCGCGGATCAAGAAACCCTGAGGTGGTCGGGGGTGCATCACAGATTTTGAGGTGCTACTTTCAGCGGGCGGAGTTGAGGATGACGGAGGGGCGGCGGGAGGTTCCTGTGCACGGGAGTACGGCGCTGCACCCAGAACGACGAAGGCAGCGAACAGAAGCATAACGAACGCAAGGGTAGCGAAGACGGCCCGCAGGTATCGAGTGAACATGACGCCCCTAGCTGTTGGATGTAAGGCGACGGAAGCAAGATGCTCGCCAGCGGAGACAGGGAGCAGCGAAGTCGCTATTCATCTTCATCCTCTTCTTCGTCGTCATCGTCGTCATCATCATCATCGTCGTCGTCATCGTCGAGCAAATTGCCGTCTCCCGACGCTGCTTCTTCGGCCACTTCCTCTTCCTCCTCGTCATCGTCGGCGATGCGATTCAAATGCACGGGATGTGTTTGGGAAACTTCTAGTTGGGACTCGCATTCGGGACAAGACAAAATTTCCCCTTCTTCGACCTCGTCTTCGTCGACATCGATTTCGGTGGAACACTTAGGGCAGCGGATCACGGCTCCATCCTCCGTTGGAATCTTCGCCAGCTGGGCCGGAAAGGCACTGCGGCGCCATGCCGCGTATTATATACCGCACGGGACGAAGTCAATGGGCGTCGTTGCGAGGACTGCTGTCCTAACCAACCCGCTCTGGGAAAGTATCGCGACAGGATCGAGCGTGAAAAGTTCTCGCGAATATCCGGAGCGTCCGATTGTGGGCGTGGGCGGCGTGGTGATTCATGAAGATCGCGCTTTGTTGATACGGCGCGGGAGCGAACCGCTGCTGCGGCAGTGGTCCATTCCCGGCGGGAGTTTGGAGCTAGGAGAGACGCTGGAGCAAGGAGTGGTTCGCGAATTACTGGAGGAAACGGGACTGGAAGTGCGCGTGGCCGGACTGATTGAGGTGTTCGAGCGCATCGATACTGTGTTTCCGACGCGCACGATTGATGGCCAAGAGAGGCCCCGGCATCACTTCGTGATTGTGGATTATCTTTGCGCGCGAGTGAGCGGCGAGGCGCACGCTGGCGGGGATGCTACGGATGTGGCGTACGCTCGAGAAAACGAGCTCGATCGTTTTCAACTGACGGAGACGGCGCTGCGGATTCTGCGTAAAGCGTTTGGCATGGATCGCGCACGGCGAGCGGCACGTTAACCCGCGGCCTGGCTAGGCAATGCGCCTCGCGTGCGTTCGCGACCGCGGAATTCCTGGATACAAGCTTCGAGATCGGCGACGGTAAAATCGGGCCAGCGCTTGGAGAGGAAAATAAGTTCGGCGAAGGCAGATTCCCACAAGAGAAAATCCGAGAGGCGTTGTTCGCCGCCGGTACGAATCAGCAAATCCACTTCCGTAGAAGCGCCACGCTGAACTTCCGCCAAAACACTACTAAAGGAGTTGATGGAGAGTTGCGTGACTTTGTAGAAGCGGCAGGCCGCGAGGTAAATGGCTTCACGCGAGGAGTAATCAATGGCCAGGCGGAGGTGCAGGCGTCGGCCCGCGGCAGTGGCGGCCTCGCAATCGGCAATGGCTTCGCGCAGGGTGCAGGGCAGGCGGTCGCGGCGGCCGATGATTCTTCGATGCAGCGGGAGGTCTCCGCCAGAAGATATTCGTGGAGAACGTTGAGAATAGCGCGGACCTCGTTGGCGGGGCGCTGCCAGTTGGCGGAAGAAAGGGCGAAAAATGTTAGCGTGTGCACACCGAGCCGCGGAGCGGCCGCGATGACACCGCGGGCAGCGACTGCGCCGGCACGGTGTCCGGAGGAGCGAGGGAGGCCGCGCGAGGTGGCCCAGCGACCGTTGCCGTCAGAGATGATGGCGACATGGATGGAGCCGGGATGCAGGTGAGAGAGCGGGGGTACATCGCGAGCGGTAAGAGTGATATGCGCAGCCAGATGTGCCATAAAGTCCCCCCTACTCTGATTATAAAGTACTCTACAATACAAAGTACAAACACAAAAAAATATTCCTAACGCTCGCGCGTGGCGCGGATTAGCGCTTCCATGTGATTCAAATAACGCTCCAGGGCGCGGCGTCCGGCCGGGGCAAGGCGATATTCCGTTTTCGGCAGGCGTCCGTCGAAGGATTTGGTACAGGTGATGTAGTCGGCTTCTTCGAGTTTGCGGGCGTGGACACTGAGATTGCCGTCGGTGGTCTTGAGCAGGGCTTTGAGTTCGTTGAAGGTTTGCGAGCGGTTGACGGCCAGAGCGCTGACGATGCCCAGGCGAATGCGTTCGTGGATGAGGCGATCGAGATCGGCGGAGACGGCCTGTCGACTTCCGGCGCGGCTCAATTCGTGAGCGGCGGCGCGAGCTTCGTTAGCGGACGAACTTGCGTCGGACGCATCGCGAGTGCGTTGGTTGCGGTCCTGGCGAACGGCTGAAGACTTTGCCATAGCTTGGCTGTTCCTATCCCCCGTAGTTCCTGGCGATCCAAACGCCGAAAGCGATGTGCACGAAACCAAAGCCGGCGGCCATCAGGGCATCGCTCCAAGCAGATGGGGTGAAGATGGCTGCGGCACCCAAGACGATCAGGCAAATGCCCATCAGAGGGACGGCGCGGACGGAGAATGCGCCGCCGGTGACGATAGCAGTGCCGTAGAGCATGAGCCAGAGGGCGGGCAGCACGGTAAAAAATCCGGCGCCGGCAAGAACGAAGGTTAACAGCCCACCAACGAACAGTGGCGGAGCGAAGCTCAGCAGGAATTTGCGGCCTGGGCCGGAAAATAGCGCGGCATGGGCGCGATGGGCTTTGGTGGCGGCGGCAGGTGCAGCAATAGCAACGGCCACGAAGGCTTCCACAAGCCAAACTTCTAGCCAGGCGCGGGGAGAATGCTGGCGCGAAGCGATGGCGGCAGCGGCGAGAGCGGTGATGCCGATGGCCACGCCGCCCCAACCAGGCACGGCGGTGAACTCGCGAGCGCTTTCCATGGTTTCGCGGATATAGCGGAGGTGATCGGCGACCCGAGCGTCGATGGGGATAGGCTCGGACTTTGCGGAGCGCAGTGGAGCAGCGAAAGCCATGGCGGGGATACTATCGAGCGGTCCGGGCGCTGTCAAGTACTTTGTAATGCAAAGCACAACGAACACTTCAGCGCCCTTTAGGATAGCGGCCTGCGAGGGCATTCCAACGAATGAGGAAGACGTCGGCAAACATCTGTAGGCTGTCGCGAAACATGCTGACTTTGGTGCCTGGGGAATGCGCCCATCGGACGGGGATTTCCGTGGAGCGAAGACCGTGATGGCGCGCAAGGTAGAGAAGTTCTGGATCAAAACCGAAACGCTCGATGCGCTGCTGCTCAAAAATGATTTTGCAGGGTTCACGTCTGAAAGCCTTGAAGCCGCATTGCGTATCGACAAAGGGAAGACGCAGGCAGAGCCGCACAACGGTGTTGAACACGATTCCGGCGAATTCGCGGAAACGGGATTGCCGCGCACTGATCAGGCTGCGATTCATGGCCCGGGAGCCGATGGCGACGTCGTAACTAGCCTCGACGGCGGCTAGCAATTTGCCGGCCTCTTCGATGGGGGCGGAGAGGTCGGCATCGGTGAAGAGCGCGAGGCGGCCCTGTGCTTGCAGCATGCCGTGGCGAACACTGAATCCTTTGCCGCGATTCACGCCATTGGAAATTATGCGGAGGTTTGGGAGCTGCGCTCGCATACTTTCGGCTACAGCAGCGGTGCGATCCGTGGAACCGTCGTCAACGAGAAGAATTTCCGTTTCGCGCCCGGAATCTTTGATATAGGCGGCAATTTTCGTCAGGGTTTCGGGCAGGCGTGACTCTTCGTTGAATGCGGGGATGATGATGGACAGGTCCAGCCCAGTTGCTGTCATTACTATGGAATCTCCAGCCTGCTATATTCCCCGAGCAGCCGCGTGATCGAAAACGCAGCCGGAAAATTATGGTCACCGGCCTGATGCGCCGGGGCGGACCGGCGTTTCAGTCGCGTACGGCGACGGCTTCGGCCGCGTGTTTTTTCCACGCTCCGGTGCGAAGAATTTCAGAGATCTGGTCGAGGGCGAAATCGCATTCCTCTTCGCGATTGTAAAAGTGCGGCGAGATGCGGATGCCAGCTTTCGGGCGATAGTCGATCAGAATTTCGCGCGCCAGGAGTTCCCGGGAAACTGCGGGGGCGTTTGGGCACTCGATGGAAATGGTACCGGCACGTTCGGCGGGATTCTCTGGAGTATTGACGCGCCAGCCGTGGGACTTTGCGCCGTCGAACAGGCGTTTGGTCATGCGCATGGATTTTTCCCGGATGGCCGCGATGCCGACCTGATGCAAAATTTCGAGGCCGGGGCGGCAGGCGTAGAGCGCGGGAATGGGGGGTGTGCCGTTCAGAAAGCCAAAGGAATCGTGGCGGCGATCAATGGCGCCAGGCTCGAATGCAAAAGGGCGTTGATGGGCCAGCCAACCGGTCAGACCAGGCTGGAATTTGGCGCGGAGATCTTCGCGTACGTACAAATAGGCGACGCCAGGACCGCCGCAAAGCCATTTCAAGACACCGCCCACGGCGAAGTCGACGCCAAGTGCGCGCACATCGATGGGGAGCGTGCCGGTACCTTGAAAAATGTCGAGGATCACGTGAGCGCCGACTTTGTGCGCGCGCTCGATGATGGCACGGGCGTCGACAATAAAGGAGCTGCGGAAAAGAACCAAGGAAATGGGCACGAGAAGAGTGGTTTCGTCTATGGCGGCGAGGAATTTATCCAGATCGATGCGCACATCGTCGGCCGCGGGTACGAGTGCGATGCGTGCGCCATTGCGAACTTGCTCATGATAGAAATACTGGATCGACGGGAATTCCAGATCCACCATGACGACTTTATTGCGTGGGCCATGAAAGTCGAAACAGGAAGCAATGACGGCCTGCGTAAGCGTGACGTTCTGGTGCAGAGAAATCTCGCCGGGCAGCGCTCCGATCAACGGCGCGATCTGATCGCCGACGCTGACGGCCATTTCCCACCAGCCTTCTTCCCAGGCACGAACGCCGCGCTGAGCCCAGGAATCGGCGTAGCTGCGCATGGCATCGTAAACGCCTCTCGGCATGGCCCCGAGAGAGTTGGAGATCAAGTACGTGGAACGATCCAGAATGGGGAATTCGCAGCGCCATTTAAGAAGGTCACCCATTACGGTGTGCTCGCGATCTGATTGCAGCGGATTGACATCGTCTCCAGACAAAATAACACAGCGTGAGGAAGACCAGCCACAACGGAGCGGCACGCAAAGTAATGCGAAAGCCGGGAATCCACCAGGTGGAAATCAGCACGCCAAGCAGGGCGACGAGACCGAAGAGAGAACTCCACGGGCCGGGAGGCGCGAAGCGCACGAAGGGCGTCGCGGTGCGCTGCATGCGGCGGCGAAAGGCTAAATGCGTGAGAAGAGTCACGAGCCAGGCGAACGGTCCGCCAAAAAATGCAACGCCGATCATAAAGACGAACGCGGACTCCTGAAAAAAGTGGGAGAGCAGCACGGCGAACACGAGCCCAATTCCGGAGGCCAGCACGGAGTAGACGGGCATGCCGCGTTTGTTCAGCCGCCCGAGGACTGCGGGCGCGTAACCGCCGCGAGACAGAGAGAAAAGCATGCGGGCGGTGAAATATAGATTACACATGGCGCTGGAAAGGGCCGCGGTGAGCACGACAAAATTCATAATGTTGCCGGCCGCGGAGATACCCACGGTTTGAAATACACGAACAAAAGGACTCTCACCGAGCCCAATCTGACGCCACGGAACAATGCCGATGACTAGCGCAAGCCCACCTATATAAAAAATCGCCAGGACGAGCAGCGTTCGGCGCAACGCGCGGGGCACGGTAACCTGCGGGTTCGCGGCTTCGCCGGCGGTGGTGCCGACAATTTCCAAGCCCAGGAAACTAAAGACAGCCATCGCGACTCCGAGTGCGACGCCGCTCCAGCCGTTGGGAATAAATCCCCCGTAGGCGGTGTAATTGACGGTTCCTATGCGCGGAAAGCCGACACCGCAGAGGAGGGCGGTTCCCAAAACAAGAAACACGACCACGGTCACGACTTTGATCATCGCGAACCAATATTCAAAGGTTCCAAAGCTCTTTACGCTGATGGTGTTTATGTAGAGGATGGCCAGCGAAAATCCTGCGATCCACCACCAGGAAGGCACCGCGGGAAACCAAAGCCTGCAATAGATGGCCGCGGCGACGACTTCGCTGCCGATGATGATTACCAGCGTGAGCCAATAGGTGTAGCGAACCGCGAAACCAGCCCAAGGGTGCAAATACATTTCGGCGTAGAGGCCGAAGGAGCCCGGCGCGGGATGAGCAACGGACAACTCCGCGAGCGCCCACATCACCGTCAGAGCGATCAACGCGCCGCCCACAAAACTGAAAATGACCGCCGGCCCGGCAAGTTGCACGGAGAGAGCGCTGCCAAGAAAAAGCCCAGTGCCGATGGTCGAGCCCAGGCCGATCATCGCTACCTGGCGCGACGACAGGCTGTGGTGGAGACCCTGTTCGCGCTGGGCAAGTGCGGAGCCGCGGTCGCCGACAACCGAGCTGTTTGCCGCAGAGGTTGTCTCGGGCATGGAGCGGCATGGTAGCAGAAGTTGGCAAGCGATTGGCGACAACGCGAAAGGGACCCTGTACCTCGGGACGGTGCGCGACTCAACACGACTGTACCTTGCCCGGCACCGCGTTCGCCGGGCATTTTCTAAAATGGAAGACGTGGCGGAAAGACCCAGTGGCCCGCCGCGGAGGAAGTCATGAAGGCGGTACTCGCGTTGGTGGTAATTTACATTGGCACATTCCTGGTGGCGATACAGGGTGCATCACAAAATTCCGTACAGACGGCGCAACAAAATGCCGGGACGCAGCAGACTTCGGCGCCAGCAAAGCCGATCGATCCCGCCAAAGAATCGGATATTCGCGCGCTCATGGAGCTCGTCGGCGCACGTGATCTGGTACAAGAGGGCGTTAACACATCATCGGAGCAGTACCGTGAAAAGCTGCTGGCCACGGTACCCAACAATGAGAAAGGGCAAGCATTCGTAAATGCCTTCGTTTCCGGTTACGAAAAGAAATATGACGCGGACCAGGTGACGGAACAACTGTTGGGCATTTACGACAAACACTATTCGGCCGATGAAATTAAAGGTCTGCTGCAATTCTACGGCTCACCGCTAGGCCAAAAAGCGGCCGCGGAGATGCCAAAGATCAATCGCGAAATTCAGGAGGCCGCGCGAGCCGCGAGCGCTAAAGCGGCGCGGGAATCATTGCAAGCGGTAAAGGATCAGAATCCCGACGTGGGGCAATCCGCGCGTTTTGGCGCCGGTCAACGCCGGTGGCAGCAACGCCCTGCGGAGACTTCGCAGGCGACCTCTGCAGGCATCCCCGCAAGTACCCCGACAAGCGCGCCGGCGAATACCCCGCAACCCTGAACGGCAACCGACCAATCAGGCAGGACTGCTGGCGTTAGTCAAATCTCTTCTTTTTAACCAAATCGATTCCGAAGGTGCCGTTGTAATCGCGGAGAGCGACAAGGGAAAGATTGCGATTAATGTTGTACTCGACTTGAATGACCTGCTGCTGGGTGGAACCGACATTCGAAACATAGGTGATCGTCAGATTGCGCGAAATTTGCTGCTCCACGGTGACGCGAGCAGCGGGATTTTGGTCCGTAGCCGTCGAGCCAAGGGTGGTCAGTCCTGGATCAACCCGAAAGCGCGTGATACCGAATAGCCTCTCAAGGCGGCCGCCCAGTTGAGTGGAGATGGCCTCCGAGAGTAAGGCGGTGGCGCCAGAAGTGCTGGTTTGGTTGGTGCCCGCCGAACGGGCTGTGGCTTCTGAGGATGTCTGACCGAGAGCGAGCAGCGTAATGATGTCGTTGCCGGGGAGCGGCGGATCCGAGCGGTAGGAGAGAGCCAGCTTGCTGGAAGGTCCAGTAAAATCCAGGGTAACCTCGTATTGCTGGATAGTGGTGGTGGCTTCCACATTTAGGACCGGATCAAGCCGGAACGGATCGGCGAAGTTTATGTCGCCCCGAGAGACGCGATAGCGATTCCCCGCGAAGAAGAGATCACCCGATAAGATGTGAATGTGGCCGAGGAGAATGGGATGCTCCCAAGTGCCGCGGACGCGCACGTCGGCGTCGGCTTCGAGTTCCGCGCCAGGCCATTCCATGCGCGCGTCCGGAGCGGACTGCCCAGTGATGTCGAACTGTAGATTACGTAAAAACGTTGAGCCCCCCGAAGGTCCAGAAATTCCCCCCTGGCCGGAAAAGAGTGCTGCCGCAGTCTCGACCCCTTGGTTGAAATTCACGCGCTCGACAACCACCCGCCCGGAGAGGAGTCCGGAATCTGGTGTCCCGGTGAGGCGCAAACTGCCGCCGACGAGCCAGCTCATGCCTTCGGGATAGCGGATGCGCACGCGATCAGTTCGGACGTTGACATCGTAGCGAATCGGGCGATCGGCGTAACTTACACTACCGGTGAGCGTGAGTACGCCGCCCCCAACTTCTGCCGTCACGCCTTGAAAAAAGGCTCGTGAAGCATCGAAAATCAAATCGCCCTTGATGGCACTGAGACCGGTGGGAAAATCGGCAGCCCGAGCGGAGGCTTTCTCGACATGAACTTTGCCGGTGATGCGGGGCCGGTCGAGCGTGCCTTCGAATGCCGCGTCGATTTGCGCGATGCCCTGGGTGTCCAATCCCGGCGCAAAGCCATCGAGCAAACGCAAATCCATGTCGCCATTGAGCTTCAGGTTCACGCTACGCTGGCCGCTGAAAGCGACGGAGCCCGCCACCTGTAAATTCGTATCCGTACCGCGAAATGTGGCAGCCTCAATTTGAAAGGATTCACGCGAAGAGCGGAAATGCACCGCTCCGACATTTTCCAGCCGCACATCTTCATAATTGAGGACCAGATGAGAAAGTTGAGCGTCGACGGTAAGGTCCTCAGGACCCTTCAGGGATCCGTTGATGGCGATTTCTCCCGCCGCTTCACCGTGACCGCTGAATTGCTTTACATGCAAGGCCGACAGCAAGAACGGATCGAGGTCGATATTCTTGATAGAAGCTTTTCCGTTCAGGGGAAACGGATCGGAGAGGCCAAGAGTAAAAGTCCCGGAGAGCTCCCCGGTGCTCATTGCTGAAGTCAGCTGCAAGGTGGCAGCGTGTCCGTCCGAGTTGAGTTCTCCGTCGAAGCTGCCAATTACGTCCGAACCCACTCGCAAATCCACCAACCGAATGGTTCCTTGGCCCTGCGGAGACTTCGCCTGGCCGGAGGCCTTTAATCGGAAACTGACCTGCCCACCCAAGGGAAATCGCGAGGACTGCAATTGCTGAAAGTTTTCGAGCGGCAACGCCGCGCCCACCAAATCGGCGGATATGGATTTGTCGTGAAGTTGGTAGGCCACGGACCCGGTAACAATTCCGGCGCCGCGGCCAGCCTCAGTGCCTGGTGCGAAAAACCGCAATTCGGCATTGGCAACACGAACTTCGTCGGGCTGAATGTTGAGTTGCCCGCGCAGTCTATTGAAAGCCAGCCCATACGCCGCGGCATTCGACAAATCGAATAAGCCGGTAACGGCCGGCTGCGCGCGCGTGCCGCGCCCGTGGAATTGTCCGCTGAGCAAGCCTTGCACCGGATAATCGAGTTTTAGCAACTGTTGGATATCGACCAGCGGTGTTTTTTCGATACTGGCATCGGCGGTCCAATTATTTTCCGGGGCAAAGCTCCACTCCGTGAGTTCGAGATTTACCGTGAGCATGGCGTCCATTTGTCCACGATGGGCATTGGCGTTCGCCAGCGTCACCTCCGTCGGTGAGTAGGTCAAATCCCCTTCGAGCGTATCGAGGCTGAGGGCGTCGTATTGCAGGTGTTCGGCGCGTAAATGTCCCTGAAATGTGGGTCCATCGAGCGGCCCGGTGATTTTCCCAGTCCAATGAACGGCCCCGGAAAGCGTGCGGATGGCGTCTGGGGAACCTGGTTCGGCGCCTTGAATCTTGTTGATGAAATCCCGGTTTGGTTCGAGCGCAGCGACATCCAGCTTTAAGCTGAGGTTTGAATGGCGGGGGTCGAGCGTTCCCGAAATGCTTGCCGTCGTCGAAGGAGTAGCGAACTCTCCCGACTCGATGGTCAAAATATTTGGATCCGCAAGCCATTTGAATTGCCAGTCCGCGGTGATGGGCTGATGCCCTACGATTACAGCGTCAGGCGCCTCCCAGTGGGCGTTGCCGGCGATATCGAAATTCCTGAACGGGCCAATCCAATTCTCCACCGTGTCCGCGGTAACAATTCCGTCCCAGTGAAGTTCGTTTACGGGGAAATTGATTTCTTCCGCGGCCACCAATGCGGGGGAGAGAAGGACGTTTTCGACGTGGGTGTCCGCGCGAAAGCGCAAATCGCTGAAGCGCATCGTCACACGCCCCGTGACGCTGCCGCCGAAGGCCCCGGCATAAAAGTCCGGGACAACCAGACCCTGATTCTCGAAACGATACGTTCCGCGACTGTTCAGCCCGGAAGTGTGGAATTGGGTGTACGGCAAGGAAATGCTTTGCCCGAAGTAGTCACCGCTTCCTTGGTATCTTCCCGCAGCGAGCGTGCCCTCGCCGCGCACGTCAACCACTCCCGTGGGTACAAGCGGCTCTCGAAACATTTCCCGCAGGTCGAACAGATCGACCCAGCCACGGTAGCGAACCGTCCAGCGCGGATCGGTAAATCCGCTCATGTCGCCCTGCGCATCGAGGTGCGAACGGCCTGCGTGCAACACACCCTGTTCCAGCGTGATCCCGTCGCGCCAAAGCGTGAACTTGGCGGAAATATCTACGGGAAGGGGCACGTAGCGCAATGCGGTGAAGTGAATCGATTGCCAGATGAGATTACCGAGATACAAAGGATGATCAAGGGAACCGCTGCCGTCCAGGGTCAATGCCAAATCCCCGCCCTCGACGGACAAAGGCGTCTTCACGTCGTTATACAACAACCATCCATCGTCGATCTGCAGGTGGCGGATGTGAAGATCGAATAATGTCTGCCGCAACGGGCGGATGCCTCCCAGGGGGCGCTTCGGTACAGGTATGTTGCTCTCGCCGTCCTTCCCGATGCGCACATGAATGGCCGGCTGGCGAACAACGAGTTCATCCAGGGAAATTTTGCGGCCCCAGAAGGAATCGATGCGCAGGCCGGCACGCACTTCCTCGGCGGAAAATAGCGGCGTGGAGCCGGCGGGTTCGCGTCCGTGGAGTACGAGCCCCCTCAGCGTGACGTGCATGGAAAACCAGCCGATGGACAGAGTGCGCAACTCCGTTTGACCACCGGTGACGGCGTTAACGCGCCTGATGATCAGCCGGCGCAACAACGGATTGGCCGCGCCACTTCCGAAAAACACTATCAACAGAGCGGCGATCAAAAGCACCTTGGCGCCCAAAACCCAGGCCACATGGCGCAGCCAGCGCCATTTGCGCTTTAGTGCGGGTCGCGTCACTTCGTCTCCGCAGTCAAGAGGATTTCCACATGAATCCGTCCGCGGCTCTCTTTCAGCCAGCGGTCGGCCTCTTCGTTGATGCCTTGCTGAATAAGAGATTCCTGGATGTAGTCGCGCGACGCTTCGAAGGTTGGCGGCTCCTGGCCGCGGGCCTTGGCCGCGACCAGCACAGCGTTTTGGTAAAAATCTTCTACCGCTTTGGAGTCGATCTGCACCGTCGGGCGAAAGCGCGAATCAAGGTAATTGCTCAAATACAACTGTGACGCCGCCATCCCTCGTATTTGACCATCGCTCAAGCCATTTTCCTTTTTGCGACTTTCGTATTCCGCGGGAGAAGCAAAGGACTTTTTCAGGTGCTCCACGTTTCGTTCAATGTCTGCGGCGGAAGGCCGAGGGAACCGGGAACTTTCCGCTTCCGAGCGGACGACCCATTGATCGATCAAGCGATCGAGAATTTTCTCGTCGCTTTCGGATTTTCCGTCCACAAATTTTTGGTACGCGCTCAACTCCCGAACCTCGCTGAACAGGATCACGTCGTCCTCGATGCGCGCGACAATACGGTCGATTACTTCCTGCCCGGCCAAATGGCCGCAGGCGCACGCGAGCAGCACACCGATCACTATTATTCTCGCGAAATTCCTTGGCATTAGAAGGACGGACCTAGATTAAAGAAAATTTGAAACTTGGGAAGCCGTGTTCCTTGACACATTCCCGGGCAGAGATTGGGGTCCGGGGAGATGCCCGGCGTAGGTATAGGAATCACGAACAGCGGCCGATTTATCTGGTAACCCAGATCCACGCGGATCGGCCCAACAGGAGTCGCATACCGAACGCCAAATCCCACGGTGTGAGAGAAGTAGTTGAGCTCATTCGTACAGTTATATTCGCAATGCGTCGGCGTATCAAAGACCGGCGTTGGCGGACGATAGCGAAACGTTATGTGTGACAGCTGACTGAAGACGTTTCCTCCATCGTAAAAAAGTGCTCCGCCCAATTGCGAGCCGATGAACGGCAGATGCATGGGAAAGCGGACCTCTTGGTTCAGGGCCACCAGGGCCTGCCCGCCGACCGGGTATCCGGTGCTGGAATCCCGCGGACCCGCCTGATTCAGCCCGAATCCACGCAACGACGTGCCACCTCCCGCGAAGAATCGCTCTGGCAGGGGTATAAGTTGAGGGAGACCCATCTGGCTAGGGAAAGTCAGGGAAACGGTATTGGCGAAGGGCTCCAGGATTCCGATGCGAATGGAGCGAGCGAAACTGAAGTGACCCTTGATGGGATGGTAAGTCGAGTTTTGCACAAAGAACCGCATGAAACTGGCACTTGAGCCGATGCCCGTGTCCGCGATCGCGAAGTCCGCGCTATTAAAGGTTCCTTTGGTGGCTTCGGCGGGATTGTCGCGGGTATCCCGGATCCACGTGGCACCGAACTCGGAAACCAGCGTAGGCTGTTCGAACAAGGGAATTTCTTCCGGCGAAACGTGGGAATTCAAGTCAGAAATCACCACTTTGCGAAACACATAGCGATACACCAGTGTGGTGTGGCTGGTGACCACGTCCGTCAGTTGCAAAGATCCTTCGTAGCGGTTTTCGGTGAAAGTATTTATGTCTTGCGATTTTTCAGTATAGACCGTGGCCTGAAGACTCAATTTTGGATCGCTGTAAAGGTTTGGGTGCGTATAGCCAAGGAGGATGCGATCTTCGATCGTGCTTCCACGAATTCTCAAAGACAGCGAGTCGCCCCTGCCAGTGAGGTTATTACGGGTAATTTCAAAAATTCCGCGCGGGGCCGCTTGCACCTGTCCGGCCGTCGGATCGCTGGTGCTGGCCAGCCGCTGCACCTCGAAACCACCACCATAGGCGATGGTGTAGCGCTTGGCTTCTTCGACCAGCACAACAATGTCTTTGTCCGGATCGGTTCCCGTGGGATTTTGCGGCCCGATAGTTACGCGATTGAAGACCCCCAGGTTATACAGGCGCCGCTGTGACTCCACCACATCTCCCTGGCGCAGTGGCTCGTGCGGTTTGACGCGCACTTCGCGCTGAATGACGTTCTCGCGCGTGTGGACGTACCCGCTCAACAATACTCTTCGGACGTGAGTTTGCGGCCCTTCCTGAATGTGGTACACCAAGCGCACCGGCTCGGCCTGTAGCGCTGGAGATTCGCTCACTTTCATTTTTTCCTGCGCTGGCTCCGCCGGAATACGCTGTGCAGTAGAGGTGAATGTCGCTTCTGGATAACCTTCGTTGAAATACTCGGCCAGAATATTGTCGCGATCTGAAGCTACGTTCGCTTCTGAATACGGCTGTCCAGGAACTGAGCCAACCACGGACAGCAACTCCGCTTCCTTAAACGCGTGGATGCCGTCGATGGCGAGCGAGGCCACACTCGTCTGCGGACCTTCGACCACGTTGAAGCGCACCATCCGGTCACCCTGCCGCCCTTTGTAGTTGTCCTGCACATCGGCAGCCACACTGGCCTCGAGGAAACCATTTGACAAATAAAGGTTACGCATCGATTGGGCGTCGGACTCCACCAATCGCTGGCTAAAGTGCGAGCGGGTACCGAACGAACGTGCAGAAATTTGCAAGCGGCCTTTCAGCAAATCTTTCCCGAAGTAGCGATTGCCTGCGATTTCAATAGCCACCAGTTTGTGACGGTCGCCCCGCTCGACATGGTAGGTAATAGTCTCCTCCGTCCCCTGCCATCCGGTGGCGTTTTGCACGACAGCATGCGTCTCCGTGTTGTAATCCACCTTCGCGTCAAAATATCCCTGGCGTTCCTGGCGCTCTCTCAAGTTGCGCTTACCCTCCTCGAGCAGGTCCGTATCCACAGCGCCTTCCTGGTAGATAGGAACCAACCTCTTTAAATCGCCTTTGGAAATTTTGGCTCCGGTGACCACCACTTGTATAAGCGGACCTTCCGTAACGTCGAGGTTCAATGGCACGGTATTTTTCGCTGCGTCGTATGGTCCCCGGCGGATCACCGCTCGTGCGCTCAAGTGTCCCTTTTTGGTCAAAAATTTCCGCACCCGGTCCGTGCTGCGTTGCAGGTGCTCCGAGGTCACTTCCTTGCCTATTTTGATTTTAGTTCGGGCGATAATTTCCGTCGTAGCGAACTCCGTGCCGTTGGTCAGATCGATTTCGCCGACTACTGCGCGTGGACCCGGCTTGATGTGTACCACGATGTCCATCTGGTGCGTGTCCGCGTGCGCAAGAAATTCCGCCGAAACTTCAGCGCCATACAGTCCCTCGTCGCGCAGAGCCTCGCGAAGCCGTTGCAGCCCTTCTGTAACAGCGCTGGCGCGGAAAATATCACCGAGGTTGAGTTGCATCGCCCCAACCGCTGAAGCATCGCTCGGCGGGGCCTTCAGCCCTTCAATGCGCACTTGATTGAAGAATTGATTTTCTTTGGCGATGAAATCCAGGCGCAAACCATTCGGAACCGGCGTAATCACCGCTCGCAGGTCCGAATAATCTCCCGTGCGATACAGTGCCCGCAGGCTGGCGGCCACGTTGGCCCGATTTAGCGGTTTGCCCATTTCGACGGACACACCGCTTGGACAATCGGACAACACGCGGCCGTCTTCGGTTACTACCCGTATCGCGACCACCGTATTTTGCGAACTTTGCGCTCCAGCGGCGGTCGGGACGACAGAATTTTCCTCGCTGGGGAATTGCTGTTGCGAGCGAGCGGACGCCGCTCCAGTCAGGAGCGCAATTCCGGCGACGACGCGTAACCCATTGGCCCAGCACCATTTCATGCGGCTCATTGTTCAGACGAAGCGTAGCACACGGGCGTTGCCTGCCTCACGCGCATTGGAGCTATGATGTGGTCTGGCGGTTGCGGCGCGCTTCCATTGAGGTCAACCCCGAATTGAGCGATTCGTTTCACGGAAAATACTCACGTCAGGTCTTGTTTGCGCCTATTGGCGCGGAGGGACAGCAGCACCTGCTCGCCGCTGGCGCCGTAATCGTCGGCTGCGGCGCCATCGGGGCAGCAGCGGCGAATCTGCTGGTGCGCGCAGGTGTGGGACGCGTTCGGATTATCGACCGTGATTTCGTCGAGCCCTCGAACTTGCAACGGCAGCTCCTTTTCGATGAGCAGGATGCCCGCGACGTCTTGCCAAAAGCCGTAGCTGCTGAACGTAAGCTCCGCGACATTAATTCCACGGTTCAAACTGCGGGTGTCGTCGCGGATCTTGGACCGGGCAACGCGGAAGAACTCCTCACTGGATTCGACATCATACTTGACGGTACGGACAACTTCGAGTCTCGCCTGCTCGTTAACGACTTTGCAGTCAAACACTCTGTCCCGTGGATTTATGCTGCCGCCGTCGCGAGCTATGGCCTCACCATGACCATCCGCCCCGGCGTAACCCCGTGCCTGGCCTGCCTGCTCGAGGAGCAAGGCGGCTTCGGACTCGAAGAAACCTGCGACACCATCGGCGTGCTCGGTCCGATCGTAAACCTTATTGCGTCACTCCAAGTTGCGGAAGCACTCAAGCTGCTCAGCGGTCGACAGGCAGCTTTGACCAACCGCCTGCTATCTTGTGAGATTTGGTCCGGCCGTTTCCAATCCTTACAGCCAACCCGCAACCTGGACTGCCGTGCTTGCGGCCATCACGAGTTCTCGTACCTCACAGGTACAGCTCAGCCCCATATCACCATGTGCGGGCGGGACTCGGTGCAAATCCACGAACGCAGCCGTTCTCTTGACCTCGCCGCATTGCGCGCGAGACTCGAACCGGTAGTTGGCAGCGTCCGGCATAACGATTTCCTCCTGCGTTTTGCCATTCCCCCGCACGAGATGACCGTCTTCGCCGATGGGCGCGCCATCCTGAAAGGCTCGCAGGATCCCGCCCTCGCGCGGTCACTCTACGCTCGGTACATTGGTTCGTAACGATCCTCAGCTGACCTTGGGTTTACTCGGCGTTGATGCCAGATCACGAGGTCGCAGGCATCTCCGTGCTCGTAGACCACTAAGAGCTAACGAGGGTGAGAGACGCGACCGAACGAACTGCGCATATTCGCGCGGTCGAGGTTCTCGCGCAAGTTCATCAGAGTAAGAAATGTGCTCAAAATTCGCGCCTTCAAATCATCCGTCAGGTGCAGGCCGCTGGTTGCCACGCGCGCCAGCGCTTCGCCATTCGTGGTGATAAACACCATGATCTCCCGCTGCCGTTCGTGCGGCGCGTTGCCCAGCGCCGTTTCTCGACGCATCTCCGCGCAACTCGCTTCCAAAGACAGCGTAAAATGCAGCAGGCACAGACGGTGCTCGGAGATCGCGGCTGGAGCGTCGTTTTTGCAACCGGTGATTTGGCAGGCGGTGGCCATGGTCTACACGAGATAGTTAACATTCCTGCGCGTGAAAATCCAGCAACCTTCCGCGGAATGGTGCGAAAACCGCATGGGGGTGAGTTACTTTTGCCGTTTTAATCTTGCTACCTAAGGAAATCACGCTGCTCGAGAAATCTTATTGACAGTGGTGTTTGTATGAATGTATAAAAATACAGAAGCATGTATAATAGTCTTTCATGAGCGCCACGAAAACATTCCGGCACGGCCAGATTCTTCGCCTCGTCGGCGATGCCCACATCGCCAGTCAGGAAGAGCTGCGCCGCAGGCTGGCCGCGGAAAAGCTCCGCGTCACGCAGGCCACGCTCTCCCGGGACTTGCAGGAACTGCGCTTGGTAAAAACGCAAAGCGGTTACCGTTCCACTGCCGCGTCGGCGTTGGATGTAGCTCCCCTGCCCCAACTGACGCGCGCCCTCGCGGAATTTCTGCGCGATATCCGGCCAGCCGTGAATATGCTTGTTCTTAAGACGCCCCCGAGCGGCGCGCAGCCTCTGGCCGCCGCGGTAGACGCCGCTAAATTTACTGAAGTGGCCGGCACGATTGCGGGCGACGACACCGTGCTAATTATTACCCCCAGCAAGAAATCGCGCGAGTCACTACAGAAAAAGATCGAAGCGCTTGTGAAATGAGAGATCCCTCCCAAATCGCGGTCCTCGGTGTGACTGGCTACAGCGGTCTGGAGCTGGCTGAGCTGTTGCTCCGTCACCCATCGGCGAAATCCCCGGTGTTCTACCTTCGCGACACGCAGGGAGCCAAATGCCTCTCGGAGTTGTTCCCAAGATTCCGCGCCTGGGGACAAGCGCCCATTCGTCCGCTCTCCGTCGAGGCCATTACTTCGACTGCAGCAGGCTCGGCCTTTTTGGCGACGCCTCACGAGGTTTCCGCAACTCTCGCACCTGCCCTGCTCGAGGCCGGCCTGCGCGTTGTCGATCTTAGCGGGGCCTTCCGGTCTCCATCTGCGGAAACATTCACGTCCTGGTATAAGCTTCCCGCCCCGCCGCAAAATTGGCTGGATCAAGCGGTTTACGGCTTGCCGGAGCTTTATTCCAGCAGTCTAGTTGACACTCCCCTGCGCGACGCACGTCTTGTTGCCAATCCAGGTTGCTATGCCACCAGTGTGATACTTGCGCTGCGCCCGCTGTCGCAAGCCGGATGGATCGCGAGCGGAAGTTCCGTGGTCGCGGATTGCAAGTCGGGTGCGAGCGGCGCCGGTAAGGAGCTGCGCAAGGACTTGCACTTCGTGGAACTCGACGAAAATTTCCGAGCTTACAATCTTTACTCTCACCGCCACACGCCGGAGATTCTAGAGCACACCGGGCTTACCGAGGACCACCTGACATTTTCAACCCATCTCTTACCCATCGCGCGCGGTATCTTATCTACGGTTTACGTTACGCTTAGCGAGAACCGTCGTGCCGAAGAGGTGGAATCGCTGTTCCGCAAGTTTTATGCCGGCAGGTCCATGGTGCGCATTTGTGTTTCGGGGGCTTTGCCGGAACTACAGCACGTAACGCGCACGAATTTCTGCGATCTCGGGTTTGTGCTGGATAACAGTGGCCGCCGTTTGATCATCGTCTCGTGCCTCGACAATCTCGGGAAAGGCGCTGCGGGCCAAGCAGTTCAGAACTGGAATCTCATGCTGGGGATAGAGGAGCGCACCGCACTACAATGAGAACGATTATCAAATTCGCAGGCGCTTTGCTCGAAGATGAAGCCGTCGTTCGCGACCTCGCGCGCCAAGTCGTCGCGCTGGCTCAGGAAGGTCACGAAATCCTCGTCGTCCACGGCGGCGGCCGGCTGTTCACCGCCACGCTGCGGCGCATGGGCATCGAAAGCAAATTCACCAAAGGGCTGCGCATCACCGATCGGGAAACCCGCGATGTCGCCGTAATGGTTTTTGCTGGATTGTTGAACAAACGTCTGGCCGCGGCCATTACTGCTGAAGGCCATCCTGCCATCGGCATTTCGGCGGCGGATGCCGCCTGTTTCACCGCCGAGCCCATGGTTCACGATGAAGTGGCCGGAAGTTTGGGCTATGTCGGCTATCTCACCGGCCTGAACACCGAATTTATCGAATCGCTCTGGCGCGAGAACTTGTTGCCTGTCGCTCCGTGCCTCGGTCTCGGCTCCGATAACGAACTCTATAACATCAATGCGGACCACATGGCGGCGGCGTGTGCCGAGTATCTCGCTGCCGATCAGCTCATCTATCTAACGGATGTGCCTGGCGTCCTCGACGGCGAAAAAGTTCTCTCCACTGTTACCTGCGAAGAAGTCGAGCGTCTGGTGCAGTGCCACGTGGTCTCCGGCGGTATGGTGCTTAAACTGGAAGCCGCCAAGCGCGCCATTGAAGGCCACGTCCGCGAAGTCCGCATCGTCGGCGGCTCTGGCCCGGATGCTCTGCTCCTCGCGGTCCATGCGAGTGACTCCACCAGCGATGATGCGCCTCCGATTCCCGGCACGCGCGTGCTGCGCGAACCGCTTTCTACGGCGCAAGCCGCTCTCTCGGCGGCATGATGCACAAAAAAGACAAATCTGAATCCGTTTCGCGCGCGGCGCGGGGCAAACGTTTGGCTGGCAAGGCGCGAGCGAAAACCGACCAGCGCTTGTTGGACGCGGACCAATTTCTTCTGCCCACGTACAAACGCCAGCCCATCGTCTTCACGCATGGTCGTGGTTGCTACGTCTACGACGCCGCCGGCAAAATGTATCTCGATTTTCTCGGCGGCATTGCCGTAAACGGCCTCGGCCACGCGCACCCGCGAATTGTAAAGGTCATCCGCCGCGAAGCCGGGCGCGCCATCCATCTCTCCAATCTGTTTCATAATGCCTACCAAGGCCCGCTTGCGCGCAAACTTGCGGAATGGTCCGGCCTCGACCGCGTGTTTTTCGCCAATAGCGGTACCGAAGCGATTGATGGCGCTTTGAAACTTGCGCGTCTCTTTGGTCGCGCTGACGGCCAGCCTGCATCTGCCGCCGCGCCGAAGCACCGCGTCCTCGCCATGGAAAATTCTTTTCATGGCCGTACTTTCGGCGCCATCAGTGTTACGGCCACCGAAAAATATCGCCTGCCGTTCGCGCCTGTGGTCCCCGGCGTCGAGTTTGTAAAATTCAACGACGTCGCGGACCTCGAATCCAAGTTTGACGACACCATTTGCGCCGTCATCCTCGAAACCATTCAGGGCGAGGGTGGCATTTTCCCGGTCAGCCAAGCTTTCTGGAATCGTGCCCGCGCACTTGCCACGCAGCATGGCGCGTTGCTGATCGCCGATGAGATTCAATGCGGCCTCGGACGCACCGGCCGTTATTTCGCCTACCAGAAATTTCCTTCCAAACCGGACATCGTGCTGGTTGCCAAGCCCTTGGCCGCCGGTCTGCCCCTCGGTGCCATTCTCACCAGCGAAGCCGTAGCCGCACGCGTCTCGCCCGGCGTTCACGGCACCACCTTCGGCGGCGGACCGCTGATATGCGCCACCGCCTTGGAATTCCTCAACACCGTCGAAGACGCAAAACTACTTGCGAACATCCGCGATCGTGGCGCCGAACTTCGCAACGGCCTCGAAGCCCTGGCAAGTAAATTCAATTTCATACGCCAAGTCCGCGGCGAAGGACTCATTCTCGGCGTCGAACTTTCCATGGAAGGCGCGCCGCTCGTCGCCGCCGCCCTGCAGCGTGGCCTGCTCATCAATTGCACGCACGACTTCACCATTCGCCTGCTGCCGCCGTTTATCATTTCGCGGACGCAGGTTCGCGATTTTCTGCGCATCTTTGAAGCCATCCTCGACGAAACCGCGAAACTCTCTTCGTTTTCAGAGGTCGCCGGAATCGCGCGTACATCACAACACGCCCACGCGGCGGCAAGGTAAAAAAAACAAATCATGACTACGACTACACTCGCATCAGCCATTCTATTGTCCAACGATCTGCTCACCGGAGCCGAGTGGAGTCCCTCCCACACGCACGACCTTCTGCGGCTCACCGCTGACATTAAGGCCAGTCCCGGCCGCTACGCAGATACGCTGCGCGGCAAATTCATCGCCCTGATCTTTGAAAAACCGTCGCTACGCACCCGCGTCACCTTCGAGGTCGGCATCCAGTCCATGGGTGGCTCGGTCGTTTTCCTGGACCATACCCAGGCCCGCCTGGGCGAGCGTGAATCTATCGCCGATGTGGCCCGCAACCTCGAACGCTGGGTTCAGGGCATCGTCGCGCGCGTCTACGAACAGCGCGTGCTCAATGAAATGGCCGCCAGCGCAAATATTCCGGTGATCAACGCGCTTTCCGACCGCTTCCACCCGTGCCAGGCGCTCGCCGATTTCTTCACCCTCGAAGAAAAGGTTGGCAACCTCCGCGGCTTCAAACTTGCTTACATCGGAGACGGCAACAATGTCTGCCATTCCCTGATTTTTCTCGCCGCGCGTCTTGGTGTTCATCTGCGCATCGCCACACCGCCGAACTACGCGCCCGACCAGGACGTTCTGCAGGATTCCAAGCGCGTGGCAAAAGAAACTCGCGCAAAGATCGAACTGCTCACCGATCCACGCGAGGCTGTCGCAGGCGTCGACGCCGTCTACACCGACTCCTGGACTAGCATGGGCTTTGAGGCGCAACAAAAAGTCCGCAACTCCGTCTTCGCGCCGTACCAGGTAAATGCCGCGCTTATGGCTCTCGCCGCGTCGCACGCCTTTTTCATGCACTGTCTTCCGGCGCACCGCGGCGGTGAGGTCACTTCCGAAGTCCTTGACGGCGCGCAATCCGTCGTTCTCGATCAATCTGAAAATCGCATGTACGTGCAGAAAGCCATCCTGCAGACGCTCTTCTCGTAAACGAACGGAGCGCGTAGGGCTGGTATGTGGTGCCGTCAAGTCGTCTCACTGCTTCGCTCAATCTTGAGCACAAAATCTAGATTCCCAATCGAAAGGTAAAGCTCGTGAACAAAGTCGCCCCAAACAAGCCCAAAAAAGTCGTCCTCGCCTACTCTGGGGGCCTCGATACCTCTATCATCATCCCCTGGCTGAAAGAAAATTACGGCTGCGAAGTGATCGCCATGATCGGTGACGTCGGACAGCAGGAAGATCTGGAAGCCGCGAAAAAGAAAGCCTTCGCCACCGGCGCTTCCTCTGCCACCATCGAAGATCTTCGCGAAGAATTCGTCCGCGACTACATCTGGCCGACGCTGCGTGCCGGCGCGGTCTACGAGCACACCTACTTACTCGGCACCTCAATGGCTCGCCCAGTCATCGCCAAACGTCAAGCCGAAATCGCGCTGCAACTCGGCGCCGACGGCCTCTCCCACGGCTGTACCGGCAAAGGCAACGACCAGGTTCGCTTCGAACTGGCCTTCAAAGCCATCGCTCCCAACGTGCAAATCATCGCCCCATGGCGCGAGTGGGACATCGATTCCCGCGAAGACGCCATCGCCTACGCGCAAGCCCACAGCGTGCCTGTCGAACAAAGTAAAAAGAATATCTACAGCCGCGACCGCAACATCTGGCACCTCAGCCACGAGGGCGGCGAACTCGAAGATCCCGCCAACTCTCCAAACGAAGCCATGTGGCAATGGATCGCTGCTCCGGAAAAAGCTCCGGACAAGCCCGGAGAAGTGGAAATCGGCTTCGAAGCTGGCTCACCAGTAAGCGTCAATGGGGCCAAGTTAGCGCCTGTAGCCCTTCTCGATACGCTGAATGAAATCGCCGCCAAACACGGCATCGGCCGCGCGGACATTGTCGAAAACCGCTTGGTTGGCATGAAGTCCCGCGGTGCATATGAAACTCCCGGCGGTACGCTGCTCGTTACCGCGCATCGCGAACTCGAATCGCTGACCGTCGACCGCGAAACCGCTCACTTCCAGCAACCGCTCTCGCACCGCTACGCCGAACTCGTCTATTACGGCTTGTGGTTCTCGCCTTTGCGCAGCGCATTAGACGGCTTCTTCAACATTTCCCAGCAGCGCGTAACCGGCTCGATCGGCCTGAAACTCTGGAAAGGCACGCTCACCGTAACCAAACGCGTGTCCCCGTTCTCGCTCTATCGCGCCGACTTGGCCAGCTTCACCATGGGCCGCTACAATCCCAAAGACGCCGAAGGTTTTATAAATCTGTTCGCGCTACCGGTAACCGTTCGTGCCAAAGCCAAAGCGGAAGGAAGTAAACAATAAACCGCCGTTGCCTTTGATCGGGACTTTGATTTCGCCAACCGACCAAACCATGCCCACGACCGACCGCAAAGACGACCGCCTCTGGGGAGGCCGCTTCGAATCCGCGCCAAACCCGCATTTCGACGCCTTCCAGCGCTCCTTCGCGTTCGACCGCCGCTTGCTGCCCCACGAGATCGCCGTAGACCGCGCCTGGGCCAAAGCCCTGGAACCCATCGGCATCTTCACCGCCTACGAAGTCCAGCTAACTCTCGCCGCCCTGGACCGCATCGCCAAACGCGCCGAATCCGATCCCGCGTGGCTCGATAGTTTCGGCGCTGGCGCCGAAGACGTTCACCACTTCGTCGAAAAAGCTCTCGTCGAAGAGCTCGGTCCGCTCGGCTGGAAGCTCCACACCGGCCGCAGCCGCAACGAGCTCGTCGCCACAGATTTCCGCCTGTTCATCCGCGACGCCGCAGCGCAATCCCAGCGCGCCGTAGGAACGGTTGTGCGCGCCCTGCTCCTCCAAGCCAAAACGCACTTGGGAGTGCCCATGGCTGGCATGACCCACATGCAACACGCGCAACCCATCCTGCTCTCCCATTTCCTCCTCGCCCAAGCCGAATCGCTAATGCGCGATGTCCCGCGTTTACAAAGCGCGGCCCACAGTGCTGACGTTTGCCCCATGGGTTCCGGAGCACTCGCCGGTAACAGCTTCAATATCAATCGCGAATCCATCGCCCGCGAACTCGGCTTCTCAACGGTCACCGCCAACAGCCTCGACGCCGTCAGCGACCGTGATTTCGCGCTCGATTATCTCTTCGCCCTTTCCGGCATCGCCACCCACCTCTCGCGCATCGCCGAAGATTTCGTCCTCTTCGCCTCCCAGGAATTTGCCTACCTCCTGCTCTCTGACGAATATTCCACTGGCAGCAGCCTTATGCCGCAAAAGAAAAATCCTGATTCGTGGGAGCTGATCCGCGGCAAAACCGGCCGAATTACCGGCGCACTAATCGCTCTCCTGACCACACTGAAGGGCCTGCCCACCAGCTACCAGCGCGACCTCCAGGAGGACAAAGAAGCGCTCTTCGCCGCCCACGAGCAAATCACCGCCATGCTTGCTGTCGCCGCCGGCGCCATCACCACCACCAGTTTCCACGTCGATCGCCTGCGCCAAGTCAGCTCCAATCCCGCATTGTTGGCTACGGAAGCCGCCGACTATTTAGTCCGGAAAGGCGTGCCTTTTCGCCAGGCCCACGATATTGTAGGTAAAGTCCTGCGCGCCGCCGAACAGGCCGGCAAGCCCTGGACGGATTTGCCGCTCGAGACGTTGCAACAGATTTCGCCCAGTTTCGCGCCCGATTTTGCCGGCGGATTGAACATCACTTCCGCGCTGGCTGCAAAAAAAGTTACCGGCGGCACCGCGCCAGATTCCGTGCGCACCGCCATCACCGATTTAGAAAGCCGTTTACTTAAACTAGGAGCCAGGTCATGAAACCCTCGTCATCGCCCAGCAAAACCAATTCTGCTAATCGCGTGGAGGACGGGAGGTTGCTTCCGGGTTCGCCACGCTAGCCCTTCCGGAGTCCAGGCTTTGAAGCATGCCCTTTCAGAAGCGTCCTTGCCGCGAGGTTTTCGCTTCGCGGCTACCGCCTGCGGACTAAAAAAAACCGGCGCACTCGATCTCGCCATACTTTCCAGCGATGTCCCGGCTTCCGCCGCCGCCGTCTTCACCCAAAATCTCGTTGTCGCGGCCCCGGTAGTCATCTCGCGCCAGCATTTGCGCGCCTCGAAAGGCCGCATGCGCGCCGTGGTGGTCAACGCCGGCAACGCCAATTGCGCCACCGGTGCCGCCGGTCACACCGCTGCACTGCGCACCGTCAACGAAGCCGCCAAACGCCTCGCCTGCCGGCCGCAGGAGCTTTTCGTTTGCTCCACTGGCGTAATCGGTGTGCCGCTCCAGCTCGATAAAATCCTGCGCGCCTTGCCCATCGTCACGCGCCACCAGCGCCCCTCCGCGCGCTCTTTCGCGGAGCTTTCGCTGGCGATCTGCACCACCGACACACGCCCGAAGACCGCCTCGGCCTCCTTCAAAATGGCCGGCAAACGCGTCCATCTCGTCGGCTGCGCCAAAGGTGCGGGGATGATTCATCCCAACATGGCCACCATGCTCGCCTTCGTTGCCACCGACGCCGCCATCGCGCCGAGCCTGTTGCAAAAAACTTTGCAAGACGTAACCTCGCGCACGTTCAACGCCATCAGCGTCGACGGCGATACCTCCACCAACGACACCCTGCTGGTTCTTGCGAATGGCCAGGCCGGAGCTCCTGCCATCAAACCGAATACTTCCGCGCACAGTGCTTTCGTGGCCGCTCTCGAAGATGTCTGCCGCTCTCTGGCTCTGCAGATCGTCGCCGACGGTGAAGGCGCACAGCGCGTCATCGAAATTGAGGTCCGCGGAGCGAAATCCGCCGCCTCCGCAAAATGCATCGCCGCCACCATCGCTACTTCACCCTTGGTCAAAACTGCCTTCGCCGGCGCCGATCCCAACTGGGGACGCATCTTCGCGGCTGCGGGCCGCTCCGGCGAAAATTTCGAGCCCGCCAAAGTCGATATAAGAATGGCAGGCATCCCGGTCCTCCGCCGCGGTCAACCGCTCGACTTCAACGAGCGCGCCGCCAGCAATCGCCTGCTAGCCAAGCACGTCCACCTCGTTGTCGATCTCCACGCCGGCCGTTCCTCAGCCCACTACTGGACCTGCGACTTCACCGCCGAGTACGTGCGCATCAACGCCAGCTACCGCACTTGATCCCCGCCATGTATTTTGTACGGGCGCAGCATGCTGCGCCCCTTCTCGTCAAAGCGTCTATCGTCGAGTGAGGTTCTGCCTGCGACGGCAAGAACCTAATCCTCCAGGGCACCCTCCCAGTCAATTCCCAGCCGTTATTCGTTATTCCCGCTTCGGACCCTTTTATTCCGCGCCAAGTGCCTTCGCCTGCAGCCTCTTTCCGGTTGCAAAACCGCTTGATTTTCGAGACCATGCCTCTGACCGCTGAAGTTTCGGTCACGCGCCTGCAGCGCCCTTTTTTCCGCCTGCCTTGCGCTCGACACAGGCGCTTCAGCGCGCTCCGCGACCCGAACTTGGGTTCCGGGCAGAAGGAGTGCGCAGGTGAAGAAGCTTTATATCGGAAACCTCCCCTTTTCCGCTACAGAAGAACAGCTTAACGAATGGTTCGCACAGATCGCCGTCACTCCCTCAGCCGTAACCCTCATTCGCGACCGCTTCACCGGCCAGTCGCGCGGTTTCGCTTTCGTCGAAGTCTCCAGCGATGAAGACGCCGAGAAAGCCATCAATTCCCTCAACGGTCAAAATTTCGGCGGGCGTAACCTCGTCGTCAACGAAGCCAAACCGCAAGCGGAACGCGGCAGTGGCGGGCGCGGCGGCGGCGGATATGGCGGGGGCGGTGGTGGCGGACGCGGCAGTGGTGGTGGCGGTGGAGGGCGTGGTGGATACGGCGGCGGTGGTGGTGGCGGACGCGGTGGAGACCGAGGCGGAGATCGTGGCGGCAGCGATCGTGGTGATCGCGGCAATCGCTGGTAATTTATTCGCGAATTGCTTTATGGATCGTTATCTGGCCAGGAGCGCCTTCTAGAGCCAAGAGCCTCTGTGGGAAGTCGATTTTCCCTCACCGAGCATTCCAGTTGCGGCGAGAGACTTTGTAGGGGCGCAGCATACTGCCTTATCTCGGAACGACGTATCGGCCTGAGATGCCTTTGTCTTCCGCAACGGCGAGATGGCTCGTTGCGACAGGCCGTTCACCAAAACAAATTTCAGCGCATTGCGGCTCCCGCACAAACTATAAACGCGTGTTACAGCGTTGCCAGATCGGCGTAGAAATGCGCTATGGATTTTATGCCGCCGAAATAATTTTCCAGTGCGATATGTTCGTCGGGGGCATGAGCGTTTTCGTCGGGTAAGCCGAAACCGATCAGCACGCAAGGGACCTTAAACGTGTCGTGCATCTGCGTGACGAACGGAATCGAACCGCCCTCGCGAATGAAAACCGCCCGTTTGCCGAACCCTTTTTCCAGTGCGCTTTGCGCTTTCTTGAAGATCGGCGCTTGAAATGATGCGGACCATGGTTTTCCGGTGCTGAGCACGTCAAATTTGCAGTGCACGCTGTTTGGCAGCAATTTTCGGATGTGCTTTTCCACTAGCTTGGCGATCTTGTGTGGATCCTGATGGGGGACGAGACGCGTCGAAAACTTGGCGTAAGCCTTTGATGGAATGACCGTCTTGGCGCCTTCGCCTTGGTAGCCACCCCACATGCCGTTGATTTCCAGCGTAGGCCGGGTCCACAACCGCTCGACGATGGAAAACCCTTTTTCACCGTCGTAACCCGCGGCGCCGACCGCGCGTTCAAAGTCTTTCTTTTTCCAAGGCAGGGAGTTCAGAGCTTTGCGTTCCGCTGCGGAAACTTTGACTACACCATCGTAAAAGCCGGGAATGGCTACACGGAAATTCTTGTCGTGGAGCTTGGCGAATAATTCCGAAAGAATTGTTAAAGGATTGGGAACCGCCCCGCCGTATACGCCGGAATGAAGATCACGCACGGGTCCAGTCAGTTCAATTTGATAGTAGTTCAGCCCACGAAGACCGTAGGTAATGGAGGGCACGCCCTTGGCAAGCATCGAAGTATCGGAAACCACCAGGGCGTCGGCTTTTAATTTTTCGCGATTTTTCTGTACGTAATCCCAGAGGCTGACGCTGCCGACTTCTTCTTCTCCTTCAATAAGTACTTTTACGTTAATTCCCAATCCGCCGTTCATGGCCTGGAGCGATTCGAGGGCTTTCAGGTGGATATGCACCTGGCCTTTGTCGTCGGCCGTGCCGCGGGCGAAAAGGTTGCCGTTCCGGACGGTAGGCTCGAACGCCGGAGTAGTCCAAAGATCGAGAGGCTCGGCAGGCTGCACGTCGTAGTGTCCATAAAAGAGGATGGTGGGTTTGCCCGGAGCCTCGAGGGACTCCGCGTAGACCAGCGGGTGCAGCGTCGTGGGAATCACCTCAACCGATTTAAATCCGGCTTTTGTGAGTTTGGCCGCGACCCAGCGGGCGGCACGTTCAATATCGGGCTTGTGCTCACTTTTAGCGCTGACGCTGGGAATGCGCAAGAAATCGAACAGCTCGATGAGGTGCTGATCGCGGCGAGCATCGATAAATTCAGCAAGATTCATAAGGGGCCCTGACAGGGATGAATCCTTTCGTATGAGAGGTACGCAAAACGGGTATCCAATGTTGCGGCAGCGGTGGGAAGTAAGAAATGATAATAAAGCCGAGCCGCATTTACGATTCTATGATTGCGCGTGGCTATGCACAAGCAACAGGGCCGAGATTTAAGGTTATTGTTGCGGAACACCTGTCCGGCAGGGCAATTGACCCTGATGCACCCGCCGTTTGACCATTGCAGTATGACCACAGCAACGCAAGCCTCGCCGCGGCGCAGCACGCGCGTTTTTCACAAAATGCGCGTGCAAGCCAAAGGCCGCAACCATAGCGGACGCAAATTCACGGAAACCTGCCAGACGCTGGTGGTCAACGCGCATGGCGGGTTGCTGCTGCTAAAACAGGAAGTGAAGGATGGGGAAATGCTGGTGCTGATCCATCCGGAGTCACTGGAGGAGCAGGAATGCCGGATTGTGTACCTGGGTGAGCCGGGGGACAAGGGCCAGCGCGTGGGTGTCGAATTTTTGACTCCGGCGCCGCACTTTTGGGGATTGGATTTGGGCGAAAGTCCGCTTTCGGGGGCGGACGAGAGTTCTTCTTCGGTGCATTGATTCAGAGTTTTCGCCTGCGTCTGCTTATTTTCCCGAAACATCGAGGGCTGACACCGTCGCGCCCTCCTGCACCCTGCCTGCGCTCCCGGGCAGGCCAAGATTTCTCTTGACAACGGAAGCGCCATACCGTACACTTGTTCTTGTAGAGAAGTGCGTCTCCTCCCTGGTAAACTCCCTAACGACCCGAGACCGTATATTGTGTGGAGCTCTACGTCTCAATCCAATCGTAACCTACTTAGAATCAACGGTTCCAGAAGTGGATCGAAAACAAACAACTTTAACCGTTTTAGAATGAACACTTACAAAACCGCATCCACGTAACCAACTCTAGAATCAATAGTTATAAAAAATGGAGAGGTGGGGTCGGGCAGAGCACGCCTACGAAACTGCGGCCTTGCCCGCACCGCGACGCACGAGCCACGCGGCCACGCGGAACAGCAGGAGGACGGCTACTATTCCGGCGTAGGTTAGCGGGCGAATGACGGCCGATTTCACCAGCCAGTAGTAGTGAATAACCGCTAGGATGGCGCTGATATAGATCAGTCGATGCAAGGCTTGCCAGCGCTTGCCGCCCAGGCGGCGGATCCGGCCGGCGGTGGAAGTGACGGCCAACGGAATTAGCAGCACGAACGCGGCAAATCCCACCGTGATAAAACGGCGCTTCAGGACGTCCTTCCAGATTTCGGACATGTCAAAGAATTTGTCCAGCACGATGTACGTACTAAAGTGCAGGCAGGCATAAAAGAAGGCAAAGAGCCCCAGCATGCGGCGGAAGCGGATGAGTTCCGGCAACGCCAGGATTTTGCGCAGCGGCGTGATCGCCAGGGTAATGACCAGAAAACGCAGCGTCCAGTCGCCGGTGGCGTGGGTGATGAATTCAATGGGATTGGCGGTCAGGTCGTTGTGCAATGCTCGCCAGCCAACAATGCCAATAGGGACCAGGCAAAGGAGGAAGACCGGAATTTTCAGCCACTTGCTGGAAAGGAGCTTGTGCACTTTTTTCCCGGAGCTAGTAATTCTTTTTTAAATCCATGCCCGCGTACATGCTGGCGACCTGGTCGCCGTAGCCGTTGAACATGAGCGTGTTGCGTCTTAGAAATTCTCCCAGGCGGCGCTCCTTGGCTTGGCTCCAGCGCGGGTGATCGACGTTGGGATTCACGTTCGAGTAGAAACCGTATTCTCTGGGCGCGGAACGATTCCAGGTGGTCGGCGGTTCGGAAGACTGAAAGCGGATTTTCACGATGGACTTGATGCTCTTGAAGCCGTATTTCCAGGGTACGGTGATGCGAACCGGAGCGCCGTCCTGCGGCGGCAAAGTTTCTCCATACATTCCCACGCTGACCAAGGTGAGTGGGTGCAGGGCTTCGTCAAGGCGCAGACCTTCGACGTAGGGATACTCCAAACCGGAGTAACCGGCTTCCGGCATTTGCTTGCGGTCAAAATAGCTCTCAAAGGCGACGAACTTGGCCTTGGCCGTGGGCTCGACGAGCTTAGCGAAAATGTTGAGGGGAAAACCGATCCACGGAACCACAATGGACCAGGCCTCCACGCAGCGGTGGCGATAGATGCGCTCTTCAAGAGGGGCCAGCTTTAGAATTTCGTCCATGCTGAACTTGCGCGGCGTTTTGACATCGCCTTCGACGGAAACCGTCCAGGGAGACGTTTTGAAATTTTGCGCGTTCTTTGCAGGATCAGTCTTGTCGACGCCGAATTCGTAGAAATTGTTGTAGTGAGTTACATCGTCGTAGGGTGTTTGTTTTTCGTCGGTGTTGTAGGAGCTCTTGACGACGCCGCTGAGTTTCGTGGTGGCGTGGACGATTTCGGGGGACGCCAGTTTCCACAAACTCTCCCCCGCGGCCGCTGCGGCGCCGGCGATGCCCATGGTGCGGAGGAAACTGCGCCGGTTCAGATACACGGACTTGGGCGTGACGTCCGCGTACGTCAGTTCAGGAGTTTTACGTACGAGCATATATCGCATTCCCTTTTACAAAGCCATCGAAAGCCAAGCTGCCCTCCCCATAATACGTCAGAGCGGCAGAGCCGGATGCGCCCAGTTCGGGATCTCGTGCCGAAACGTGCTCTCAGATATTGAGACTCCAGAAGGTGTGGCACGTACAAACGCAGGCTGCGACAAAGAACCGTGCGGTCAGCGGCCTTTGGCATGTTCACCGCTGAGGACCATGCAGGTGGAGGCGGCTTTGGCAACCAGACGCGCGGACTCGTCGGTGATCTCACACTCGATGTAACCAATCTTGCTGCCGCGTCGGAGCACTTTGGCTTCGGCTTTCAACTGCGCTTCCCAGACCGGGCGAAAGAAATTAATTTTTAGTTCGATGGTGGTAAACGATTCGCCGTCCGCGAGAGTGCTGGCGAAGGCGATGCCCATGGCGGCGTCGGCGATGTCACAAAGAATTCCGCCGTGCAGCGTGCCCATGGGATTAGCGTGCTGTGGTCCGGCGGCGAGGGTGACGGTAGCCCGCCCATCGCCGATGTCCCGGGCCTCGAATCCGATGAGGCGCGCGATCGCCACATCATTGGTTTTGGCGCGGGCGCGGAAATCCGAGGACATGGAAGAATCGTGATTGCTCATAACTCGGCTTTCGGGTTTGCGGACTTGGGTGCGCGAACCTCTGTTTCGATGAATTTTTCGAGATGCCGGCAAGCCTGGTCAAGCGGCTTCTCGCTGCGTTGCAGGCGCGCGAGCATCAGGCTGCCTTCGAGGGTGCCGACAATCACGGCCGCCAGTTCGGCGGGATCAACCTCCGAACCGATTTCGCCGCGTCGCTGCCCTTGCTGGACGACGGAACGAAGGCGGCCGAGCCAGTCGTCCAGGGCTTGCTGGGCTCTTCGCCTCAACAGAAAGTTTCCATTATCGGAGTCGATGGCGGTATTGAGCAGCGGGCAACCGCCGGGAACCAAGCCTGTGCGGCGATCCCGGAAATTGCGCACGATCTGCTGCAAGCGGTCGACCGAGTTAGGGATCTCTTCGGTGTTGCCGAGGCGTGTGTCGCGGGCGATACTCCACGCGTAGTCGAAGGCTTCAACAGCGAGCTGTTGCTTGCTCTTGAAATGCCGGTAGATGCCGCCCTTTTCGAGGCCCGTGGCGCGCATCAGTTCGGACAAAGCCGCGCCGGCGAAACCTTTGCGATTGAAGATGGGCGCAGCTTGACGGATGATTTCCCGCCGTGTCTCCTCGCCCTTGGTAAGTCCCTGGATCCTGGGCACCGCCGAATACTCCTTGCGCGCTGTATGCGACCGACTGGTCTCTAAAGAAATTATAACATATGCCCGCCGCCCGCGAAGGATCCTGCCACGGAATGGCAGTTGATCAATAACAGCACGCGTCGCGAAGCGCTACAGGTGCAAATCAATTTGAGAAATGCGCCGGAGACTACCCGGGCATGATCAGTGGTTTGTCTCTTGGTATCGCGTCGAGCGTCGCTTTATCGAGATTCAAGTGTGCGGCGACGAGTTCTGGCGGTGTGTGCGACAGCCATTCGGAGAGCGCAAGGTCCTGGTAAAAACTGCTTTTGAACATTTCCAGAAACTTCAGGTCGGTTGTTCCAGTGTTTTCGATGTAATGCGGAAGGGTTTTCTGAATGTAGCCCACGTCACCCGTTTCAAAATCCATGGTGCGCGCGCGTCCGCCGGTGGCAAAAACGGTCATGCGACCCTTGCCGGCGTAAAAGTATTGCCATTCGTCGGCGTTCGGGTGCCAATGCAGTTCGCGGAGGCAGCCAGGCTTGACGGTTACAATCGCGGCCGCGGTCGTGGTAATTTTGAAGTTTTTGGCGTCAATGATGCGGACTTCGCCGTTCTTATCGCTCATCGTCGCGGGATATTTCATGGTGCGAAAAGCAAAATCAATCGGCGACGGGCCGAGCTTTCCGGCGGCAATGCGGCGATCGTCTTCAAGCGCGCCCGGAACCGCCGCCTGAAAAATGAAACGCTCCTTCTTCGGCATTTTGGCGAGTGCAGTCTGGCTGACTCCAAAATTCTTTGCGACGATGTCGGGCGGCGTGTGCGCCATCCAGTCGGACAGCAGCACGGTCTCGTATTCGGAGAAATTCCCGTCGTCAAAAACCAGCAGGAATTCGCAGCCGTCGGGACCAAGGCCCTGGATCGAGTGGGGAATGCCGGGAGGGAAAAACCAGAGATCCCCGTCTGTGATGTCGGTTACGAAGCTCTTACCATCGGAATCGACGCAGGTGATCCGCGCGTTGCCGTAGAGCATGAACGCCCATTCCGAGGCGGTGTGCCAATGCAGCTCACGGCAACCTCCAGCGGTGAGCCGCATGTCTACTCCAGCCAGAGTCTTGGAAACGGCAAGCTCGCGCTGGGTCACTTCGCGCGACCAGCCACCCTCTTGAAGGCGCTTGTGCGCGATGGAAAATGGGTACTTAAAAGTTTCCACGCCGCCGGCATCGGTAGGAACGGGATTGTTGGAATCGGGATTTGCCGCATCAACCGCAGGATTCGTTGGACCTGGGTCGCTTGCGCTCCTGTCGGACTTGGCCTTGTATGCCGATGGATCTTGTCCCGCCAGCTTTTCAGCGGAGAGTATGCCTGCTGCCACGAGGGCTCCCGAGCTCACGCCCAGAAATCCCCTTCGCGTCAATGCGTCTTTTTCCTTTTCATTGGGCACGGCAAACCCCTTTCTGAATAGCATGCACTGCGCAGGCGGATTGTACATCCGGACCCTCATGTTGATGCCCGAAATCGAGGAAACGGATACAGGCATATTTTTGCATTTCGCGGGCACCGGCCCAAACCTGGGAATCAGGACGGACGATCCGGCTACACCCGCCTTCAAGGTGCAGGGATTGGCATCGCGAGAGCCACAAATTCGCTCCTAAATCCTGGATTACTCTAGAATTACAACCGGAGGAGTGGACCGCCGGTTTCAACCGCTCACCTTGAAAAATTAAATCGTCGTTTCGCTATCTGTCAGAAAAATAAACTAAATCCCTTTGCCAGCCGGAAGATAGCGACGATTTCACTTTTCTGTATTTGCTCTGTTTTTGTTCGTTTGCGCGACTTATAGTGACAATTTGGTGACACGCGAGACTTTTTGACGGTCGCGCACGTTGAGTGTCACACGCTCAAATTTAAAAGACCATCTCCCGCATCCGTACCAATGCAACGACAGTCGGGACTGCTGCTAGCAACCAGTTTGCTCCAGGGACTTCATGCTGGGGATTCCCGACTTGGGGCTGTGGTGACGGCCTTTAGCGTTGACTCTGACGGAATGGGCCAATAGCGGAACAAGAGGTATGCCAGTGCGGCCCAGGAAGCGACACGCAACATGCCCTTCCCTGCAAAGTATGGTCCGATAGGCGAAAAGACCAGGACATTAAAGAGAGTGTGTGCGATGGCCGCCGGAACGACAGATTCCGAACGCAAGGTAAGCCATGCCAGAGCAAAGTTTAGCGCCACGCACATAAACATCCGAAAGCCTATCTGAGCGAGCACTTCCCAATCAGTGGCACGAGCAAAAGAAAAGTCTGAGAAAAAATGAAAAGCTGCCCACACGATTCCGACGAGGAAGATCCCACGGTACAATCCGTATCTGCGGATGAATTGCGTTTGCAACAAGCCACGAAAAATCATTTCCTCAAAAAACGCGCTAAAGAATAGAAACAGGAACCAAACATGAGGAACGTTAAGGTAGGAACCGAATTGCGGTGGCTCAAATTTGCCAAAGTCACGTGCTGCCCACTGTGCTCTGTCCACTAGGTATTGCCCCGAGGAAATGAACACATCAACACCGATAGGAAACGCCAAGGCAACTAAAGGCCACCTTAGGTCTGGAAGTCGGATCGAGTTTCGTACTGTCTGCCTTCCCTCCCGTCCAATAATGCACAGCGTGATTCCGAGAACTACGGCAACTTCCATGATGGGAGACAATCTTCGGAACCAATCGCTTTGAAGAAAAGAAGGCAGTCGGGAACTAAGAATTGAAGGAACTCCAATTATCACGAAAGCTGCTAAAGCACCGGGCAAAAATGCGAAGCTCACAAGAAACCATAACAGTAATCGCAGTCGCCGCCAGGACCCTAGACCTTCTGATTCCAACGCAGGTCTTCCCGGTAAAGCGAGAGGCAAAGTAGCGATTCCGAAAGCCAGCCGTGAAGTGAAGATGGCGATTAGGAGCAGCCCGGTCAAAATGAACTGGCATGCTTGTGACTTCCATAGCATCGGTTGCGCCCAATGAATTCTGTTAATAACCGCGCTACCCGTACTTTCAAGAATCGACGAGGAAGCACCACTGGAAAAGGCAAAGCAGCTGAAAATGAGGCCCAGAGCGACCATTGCCGGGACGAACACCAGTGCTAGAATTCGGCGAACCGGTCGGCTACCAGGCCAGAAACAAACGAAATAGCCTGCGGTCCCCGCAAAAATGATGGGATACATGAAGAGAAAACCGAGGCTCCGCAACGCAAACAAGTCAGTGCGCTGATCAGAACCAAGGCGACCTCCAACAGGCCACCACCTCAAGCCGCGTGCGACAACCAGGCATACAATGCCTGCCAAGAAAAGCAACTGAAACGGATCCGCAGGTATGACGGATCGCAGGAATTCGGCAGCGCGTTTCAACCATCGATCTCGCATTTCGGGACTTTCGCGAACGGCGGTGGATTATGCCTTAGTTATTCCTTCCAAAGCCAGCAAGATACAAAAATGCAGGTCACGAAACCGGATTACTGAATTCAAGATACAATCAAAAATGGAGGAGTGGGTGAGCGGTTGAAACCGGCGGTCTTGAAAACCGTTAGACCTGAAAGGGTCTCGGGGGTTCGAATCCCTCCTCCTCCGCCAGTGCGTTGTCTTTTCTGAGAAGCCCACGACCGTGGGCGACGCGCGGAGTCTTGTGGCTCATGGTTAATCGTTAGGCCATCGCTGCCGCAAGCGCCCACCAAGCGACAACGCTGGGCGCTACACTGAAATCCACCATTTATATGGCATCTATGACGCGCAGAATCGTGCTGCTGGTGTCCGCGTGGGCGGCGTTCCTCGCGGTGTACGCAGCGCTCTCGCTGACGTATGCCCACGACCGGCAGGCGCTTTCGACCTTCGGCAACATCGTGCAATGCCTGGTGCCGCTGCTGGCCAATGCCGGCCTGCTGCTAAACGCCGGAACGCCGCACTGGCGGCGCAACGTCTTCTGGATGTTGCTGGGGATGAGCTGCACTCTGTGGATGATCGGACAGTTCGAGTGGACCTACTACGAAGTGTACCTGCGTAGACCTCTGCCAGATCCCTATCCCGGCGACATTCTGTTTTTTTTGCGCGGCATCCCGGTGATGGCGGCGTTGGCGCTGCGTCCGCATCTTAGGACCGGCGCAGTGCGCATGCGTTTCGGCTATCTCGATTTTGCACTGCTGCTGACTTGGTGGACGTATCTGTACGTGTTCATCGTGATGCCCTGGATTTATGCGTCACCGTCGGCGGCGCAATACAACTACATGTTTAACGTGGTCACCAACGTGCAAAATATGGTGATCGTGGTGGCGCTGGGAATTCTGTGGCTGAGATCCAGCGGCGCATGGCGCATGGTGTACGCCAATTTGTTTGTAGCCACCACGCTGTATCTGCTGTCGGCGTTGACCATCGACGTGGCCAGCGATACGGGCGAATATTACACCGGCAGTTTGTTCGATATTCCGTTGATTACCTCTTTTTTCTGGTACGCGTTGACCGGGTGGCTCGCTTACCAGCGCCGGCACGAACTGGATGCGCCGGGCGAGAGCGCCTACGCCTCGGATACGGCCGCTGGTCAAAACGAGAGCGTGTGGGCCGCGCGCATGTCCATGGCGGCGGTGATTTCCTTGCCGCTTTTCGCCATTTACACCCTGCGTTTTGCGCACGACAGCGCCCCAGTACGCGATTTTCGGCTGATGACCACGCTCGTGGCGGCGCTGCCGCTGGCGCTACTCATCTTTTTGCGCACGCATTTGGCGGAGACCGATCGCGTGCGACTGCTGGCGCAGTCCGAGCGCTCCGTCGAAAATCTGCAGCGACTGCAGGCGCAAATCGTGCAATCGGAAAAGCTGGTATCCCTGGGACAGTTGGCCGCCGGCGCCGCGCACGAAATCAATAATCCGCTGACCGCCATTCTGGGTTTTTCCGATCTGCTCGCCGATGACCTGACATTGCCGGAGAAAGCGCGCAATACCGCTTCAAAGATTCGCGAGCAGGCCAGGCGCACCAAAACGCTGGTCGGAAATTTATTGAGTTTCGCGCGGCAGGTGCCCGCGGAGCGCACGCTTTTGGACCTCAATACCGTGGCCACGAATGCGGTGCAGCTGCGCGGCCTGGATTTGCGCTCCGGCAAGTCACGCATCGAACTGCAACTCGAATCCGTGCTGCCGGGAGTGCGCGGCGACGGCAATCAGTTGATGCAGGTATTCTTCAACATCATCAGCAACGCCATCGACGCGATGGAAGCGAACGGCGGCGGGGTTTTGACGGTAAAGACCATCCGCGATCGTGGGAACGTGGTGATTTTATTTTCGGATACCGGACCGGGACTAAAGGAGCCGCATCGCGTATTCGACCCGTTCTACACCACCAAGCCGGTCGGCAAAGGCACCGGACTGGGCTTGAGCATCTGCTTTGGCATCGTTCAGGAACATGCCGGAAAAATATTTTGTTACAACCGTCCGCAAGGCGGCGCGATTTTCCGCGTGGAACTCCCTGCGGTGTTGGCGGCGCTACCCACCCGCGAGTTGACCGCCGCGACGCCATCGCCGGCCTCGCAGAATAAATCCTAGCTACATTTAATTTGGCAAAGATTCGCTTCTGCTTCCCTGAGGAAAGCGCGCGGCTGCCATGCTACAGTCTGCTTTTGGATTCTCGCGCGAGGGAAACCATGCCGGATGCCGCCATCGTTACGGAAAAGCTGACCCGCCGTTTCGGAGGACTGACGGCGGTCGATGGCGTAGATCTGCGGGTCGCGGCGGGACAGTTTTTTGGTTTTCTGGGACCGAACGGGGCGGGAAAATCCACCACCATTAAGATGTTGACCGGCTTGCTGTCGCCTTCGGCTGGGCGTGTGACGCTGCTGGGGATTGATTTCGCCGCGCACCCGGTGGAGGTGAAACGGCAGATCGGCGTGGTGCCGGAGGGCATGGGTCTGTTTGAACGCCTGACGGGTGCGGAATATTTGCAGTTTGTGGGGCGCATGTACGGGCTGGATCTGGCCACCACCCAGCGGCGCTCTGAAGAGTTGCTGGACTTCATGCAACTCGCGGATCGTCCGAAGGCCATGGTCGCGGATTATTCCCACGGCATGCAGAAAAAACTGGCGCTCGCCGCGGCCGTGATTCACGGGCCGCGCATTTTATTTTTGGATGAGCCATTTGAAGGCGTGGATGCTCTGGCGGCCGGTGCGTTGAAGGCGTTGCTTGGGCGCATGACCGAGCGCGGCGTAACTATTTTTCTGACTTCGCATGTGCTCGAAATTGTGGAACGGCTTTGCAGTCACGTGGCCATCATCAATAAGGGACGGCTTGTCGCGCAAGGCTCGCTCGAGGAATTGCGCGCCGGAATTCCTGGCGAAGAGGGCGGGCACAAGACTCTGGAGCAGATTTTCCTCTCCATCGTCGGACACGATGGCGGCAACCGGCCGCAACTCGAGGAGCTCTCGTGGCTGACGTAGTCCTGCAAGACTCGGCCCGCTCTGTTAGCTTGGCCGAACAGATCCGCTTGGTCGCCGGTCTGCGCTGGCGCCTAATGCGCAATAAAATGCGCCAGAAAAATAATCGCATGGACTTGATCGGAATGGTCTTCGCCGGCACTTCCGGCGCGGTGTTGGTGCTGGGTTTATGCTTCGCATTTTACGCCGGGGCCAAGGAATTTATCGCGCGCGGTCGCGCGGGTTGGATGCCGCTGCTATTCTGGGGAATTTTTGTTTGGTGGCAGGTATTTCCGTTCTTCGCGGCGGGGTTCGGCGCCAGCTTCGAATTTCGCACCCTGCTGCGGTTTCCCCTGAGCCGGCGCGCATTTTATCTGATCGGCCTGGCTTACGGAATGGCGGATTTTTCTTCGCTTGCGGCGGTGTGCTGGCTTGTGGCCCTGACCGCCGGCGTTTGCGCGGTACAACCTGGATTGCTGCCCGCCATGCTGCTGGTCTGCGGAGTTTTTGTGCTGCTTAACGTCACGTTGGAACGCTTGATTGGTTCATGGCTGGAACGGCTGCTGGCACGCCGGCGCGCGCGCGAATTGTTTTTCGCGCTATTTATTCTAGCCATGCTTTCGCTGCAGTTTATTACCCCCTTGCTGGAGCGCTATGGAAACACCGCGGCGCCCATGGTCAGCAGATGGCTGCCGTACCTTGCGCCGTTTCCCGGATCTCTGGCGGGAAACGCGATTGCCGACGCTGCGCAAGGCTCGGTCGGCGGCATGCTCAGTGCCGTGGCCGGACTGGTAGTGTATGTCGTAATTCTCAGTTCGGTCCTGTGGTTGCGGTTCGCGGCGCAGTATCGCGGCGAAGAGCTGAGCGAAACATCGAGTCCGCTTCATCGAATCGGGGTGCGCAACGCCACGCGGGACGAAAGTACCGATGGATTGCGCTTTCTTCCTGCTCAGGTTGCGGAAGTTCTGCGTAAGGAGTTTCACTACCTTTTGCGTAACGGCTTCTCGTTCGTACTGCTGATTCTGCCGCCCATGATGATTCTAATTTTCACTATGCAAAGTAACGGCAGGCACGCTCACGGCGTTTCGACCCTGAGCTCTTCGCGCAGCGCGTTCTTCCCTGGAATGATGGGCTACCTCATACTGGTGCTGATGTCGCCCGCATATAACTGTTTTGCGTACGAAGGCCGCGGCATTCAGACGTACTTCATGTCGCCGGTACGCTTTCGCGAGATATTTCTGGGCAAGAATCTTATGATGGCGGGCGTAATCGCGGTGGAGATTACGCTGTCGATTGTGGTCTTTTCGTTTCGCGTTGGGCTACCGGGCGCGCCGATCGTGGTCGCCACGTTGGCGGCCATTGTCTTCACTGTTGTTGGACAATTCGCGATTGCCAATTGGTCGTCGCTGACCTTTCCGCGTAAATTGAATTTCGGACAGATGCGCGGGCAGCGGCAATCCGGGATGGCCGTGCTCGTGGCTTTCGGCGCTCAGATTATGCTCGGTGGAATCAGCACGTTGCTATTTTTTATCGGACACTGGACGGGCAATCCCTGGTTGCCTGCGGAAGCCTTTGTGTTTCTGGCCGCGGCCGCCATCGCCGGATATGTTGCGTCGTTAGATCCACTCAGCAACTATGCCGAACAGAGGAAAGAGACGTTGATTGAAGCGTTCTGCCGTTGAGCGGCTGTTTTTGTCGGCGGCATCTTTATTCATTTCCAAAGCATGTCCCGTGCGGAGCCAGCCTATGACCTTTCATTTAGTAGCTCAGCGTAGCTCGCCGCAATCGCACTCCAGGAAAAATACTCTCTCTGCGCAGCGCGGCTGCGCGCGGCCAGCGAGGTTCGATACTCCGAATCGTTAAGAACTTTGACCAGAACCCGCGAAAGATCGCCTGGAATTTTAGGTGAATACAGGGCCAAACCGGCTGCCGTAATCGGCGGCGCAGTTTCGACACCGGCGAAGGCCACCACCGGCAAACCACACGCAATCCCCGCAATGGCGCTCCCGCGGCGGGTAGAGATTTCTCCGCGAACGAAAAGCAGAACATCTGCCTGGAGCAAGGTCTTTGCCACGTCTTCGGATGCCAACACCCCAAGCACGCGCAATTCTACGGGAACACCTGGTAGCGCTTCGCGCAAATCTTTTTCCGCGGCTTCAGAATTGCGGCCGAGCACCACAAGCCGCAGCGAACCTGCTTCCTGCGCCGCAATCCGCACCGCTTGCGCAATATCCCGGATTTCGCTTTGACCGCTCGCGCCGCCCGTCACTCCAAACACTGCGATGGTGAGCTTCTCGTCGGAGGATGCTCGGGCTTGCTCGGACGCCATCACTGGTTCGGGGAAATTGGCGCCGACGGGAATGAACGCGTGCCGGTGTTTGTGATTCGGCCGCCAGGAAATCACACCGGTGGGAACGGTAAAAATTGCGAGACTTCGTCGCTGCGCCGCGCGCATGACGCGCAGTTGCGAGCGGCGGCGTAAACGGTCGACCATCCGCCGGCCGCTGAACGGCTCTACGTCGTGATAAACGACGGCAACGCGCGCTCCATTGTGTTGCAATATTTTTATGATTCGCAGAAAACGCGAGGGAAATCCGTGCTCCGACCAGGACAGCGCTGTGTATTGCAACAGCACCCAAGAGCCGCGCCAGTCGTGCGCCGCGTGCTTCAGATCGCCGATTGCTTGCGGCCATCCGGCTTCGTTCCATGGGACGCGCACAATTTGCATCGCGAATCCGTGGGAAGCCAGCGCCTCTCCAAGATACTTGCAATATTCTCCTAGAGCGTCGGTAGGTTCATCGCGGCGGCCGAGCAGTGCGACGCATTTCTGCGTCATTGCGGAAGCGCCAACACGTGATGTTCGTCGAGCGCCCTGCACAGGTAATGATGGCGCGCGAATTCTTCCAGCAGGATTCGCCGGTTTTCATCGCTGTGCATCTCGCACAGGATGCCCGGCCGCTTTTCCGCGAGTAATCGCTGCGCACCGCGAAATACTTCAACTTCCGTACCTTCGACGTCGCACTTCAGAAAATTGGGAGCGGGCTGGCTCCGTGTGAAATCATCGAGAGAAATCGCGTCAACTTGAATCGTCCCGTCGGCAGGCCCGGAGACCACGTGACCAAGGCCACGGTCGGGCGAGGTGGCCGGATCGGTCCGCGCGAACGAAACAGTGGTCGATTCGGACCACACCGCTTGTTCTTGGGCGGTGATCCACAAACAATTGTTTCGCGCGATATGTTCGCGAAGGCGTGCCGCAACCTCCGGATCCGCTTCGAATGCTACGACGCGGCCCTGCGGCCCCACTAGCCGTGCGGCAAGCAGCGAAAAAAAACCGATATTCGCCCCAATATCGTAGAAAACCATTCCAGGGCGCAAATGCTCTTGTAGCGCCGCTTGCACCGCTGGCTCGCCGCCTCCGGCGAAATACAAACTGCCGGTCCGCGGATTCAAATGCAGCCACAAACCACTCGCCGGACCGTTCTGCACTTGCGCCCAGGCCAAGGTGTTGCGCGGCATGATTTTACCGCTGGCCCATCCTACCAACGGACCAACCAGTGGCAGATGCCGCAGCCCGGAAAGCGGCGCGGCGTAGCGCAGAAAGAGTTGCGCGATGCCGTTCGAGCGTGGGTCTGACGGCAAACTCACGTTATTTCTCCACCACAAAACTGCCGATAACCAGCGCGTCCATACCGGAACTGAAAAACGTTCGAATGGCGTCCGTCGGCGTGTTCACAATCGCTTCACCTCGCAAATTGAACGAAGTATTCATAACCACCGGGACGCCGGTGCGCCGCCCAAATCCATCAATGAGCCGCCAGTACAACGGATTGACCTCTTTTTCAACCGTCTGCGGCCGCGCGCTGCCATCGACGTGCGTCACCGCGGGAATCACGCTGCGTTTTTCCGGCCGTACTTGCGCAGTCAAAATCATAAATGGTGAATCCGTGGCGCTCTCCAGATACTCACCGGCAATCTCTTTTTTAATCGAAGGCGCAAACGGCCGCCACCATTCGCGAAACTTCACCGCGTTGTTGACCTTGGCGTTCATTTCCGGGTCGCGCGGATCGGCGAGAATAGATCGCGCCCCAAGCGCCCGCGGACCAAATTCCATCCGCCCTTGAAACCAACCCAAAATTTTACCCTGCGAAAGAAACTCGGCAGCCGCCTCGGCCGCGTCGCCAACGCCCGTGTAGCGCAACTTATAAGTGCGCAATGCCGTCTCGATCGCCTCATCATCAAACGCCGGTCCCAAATAAGCATGCCGCATGGCCTTGTTCGGCAATTTTCCGCCACCGTATAAATAGGGAGCAAGCGCCGCACCCAGCGCCACGCCATCATCGGAAGCCGCGGGCTGCACAAATATTTTATCAATCAAGCCCGATGCCACAATTTTGCCGTTTGCCTTCGAATTAAGCGCCACGCCTCCCGCCAAACACAAATTGCGCGATCCGGTCTTCGCCAGCGCCAGCCGTACCACGTTCATCATCGCTGCTTCGCAAGCTTCCTGCACCGCAAATGCGATATTTTTGTGCCGCTCGTCGATCTCGCTCTCCGGAACCCGTGGCGCGCCTAGCACTCTGCTCATTTCCGCAAACGGTGAAGCTCCGCGTGCAATCAAGCGCTGCGTGTGCACGCGATACGGCCCGCCATTCGAGTTGTCCGCCACATCGATAAACGCGCTCAAATCCACGCCAGCCTGCCCATAAGGCGCAAGCCCCATCACTTTCCATTCGTCGCTATTTCGGTGAAACCCTAAAAATTCCGTAAACTCGCTGTAAAACAATCCCACCGAATCCGGAAACGGAATCGTCAGCACGTGCTCCAGCGCGCCGTTACGTCCCCTCCAGATGGACGTCGCTTCGAACGCACCGCGCCCGTCCATCACCACCACCGCGGCGGCGTCGAATCCCGAATAGGCATACGCGCTCAGCGCATGCGCTAAATGATGGTCGACAAACCTCATCCGCGTCTTCGCCGCCCCGAACTGCTGCGTAAATCGCTTCGCGCCACCGCCTTGATGCCACATGCTCAGGAAATGTAGCGTCGCACTCAACCCGCTGTTGTAACTAAGTGGAAGCTTCCCGCCGGCGAAACAGCGCAAATCATGTCGATACGCCGCACCGGGATGCGGCCAGCCAAAACACACCTCATCAATCTGTCCCGCTCCGACGCGCGCAAAATCCAGGCACGCCTGAATCGCATGCTGCGGAAATGCCGCATCATGTTTCACGCGGCTGATGCGTTCCTCCGCCACCGCAAAAAGCAGTTCGCCATCGCGCACAATGCACGCGGACGAATCATGCATCTGCGAATAATTAATTCCCAATGTGATCATGCAATTCCTGAATCGCCCCTGCATTCGGACGCGGCGTTACTTGTTTCGTCGCCGGACCACCAGCAGCGAGTGAATCTCCTCCGCGATCGTCCACTCCGGCGCTCCGCCACTCCGAAAAAAACGGTCGACGAACTTCACCGGCCCGTAATCCGAAGTCGTCCAGCCACCCGCAAACATTCTTGCGTCGTGAAAAATTATCGTTCCGCTGGCTCGCACGAAACGGCTCCAGTCCTGCCAATCTCGCTCCACCGCGGCTTCTGCGTGATCTCCGTCGATCAGAAGCAAATCGACGGACTCCTTCCAGTCCCGTGCCGCGTCCTGGCTGAGTTTCTCAATCCACACAACTCTCCCCCGCGAACTGCCGTTCACAGTCCGTTGCGCGACGCGCTTTACGAAATTCAGTGCTGGAATGCGGCTGAGGTGAAACGGATCGATCAAATAGAGCGCGCCGTCCGTCGCCATGCCCTCGCGCAGCGCCAACGCCGAGACTCCTTCGGCTACTCCAATTTCAACCACACACTTGCATCCATCAGCCCATTTGCGAAACGCCGCGTGCTCCGCCGCGGTATGCTGCGCCTGTGGCGGCCGCAAGCCAATAAACGCGCAAGCGGAATGCCGCAGCCACGAATTTTCGTTCGCCCCTTCCCTCACCGCAGCGGCAGATTCGCCCGGCACTTGAACGACCGCGTATTTCACATTCCTCTCCCGATCAATTCCACGCCCGAGTCGCGCATAAATTTCATCTAGGTTTGGCCACTTCGCGCCGCTAGCAGAAAAACTTTCTCCAGCTGTTCCGTAACTTGCGCCCAAGTGTAACGCCGCATGGTTTCCTGCCCCGCCAGCCCCAGCCGTTTCCGCAATTCAGTCGACTCGCAAAGCCGTTCGACACCGCGCGCCAACTTTTCCGCGTCCGCGGAGGGAACCAGCAAGCCGTTAACTTCATCCTCGACCACATCCGCCATCCCGCACGTATTGGTCGTGACCACCGGCATCCCCGTAGCCATTGCCTCCAGCAAAGTAAGCGGCATGCCTTCTACCAACGAAGGAAAGACGAAAATGTCGTGCTTAGCATACACGGCCGGAATATCTTCCCGCCTCACGAAGGGAATGACGCGAACGCGTTCGCGTATTTCCGGCGCGAACATTTCTTTCACTTGCTCCGCGGAAGCCGACGACCCCGCAATCGTCAACCGCATCCCAGGAATTCGTTTCGCCACTAAATGAAACGCGTCCGCCAGATAGTACACGCCCTTGCGATCCAGCCACGTGCCCACATAAAGCAAATCGCAAACCGTTTTCTCTGGAAATTCGCGCGCAATAAAAAACCGCTCTTCCACCCCGTTCGGCACGAACCAAATCAGCCCAGGCTCGCGCTGGTATTTCAGCTCCGCGCAAATCCAAGCCTCTCGATTGGCCACTGCGCCAAACTCCGCGGTCTTGATCGAATAGTCGTATATCGTCTGATGATAAACGCGGTGCCACAGTCTGTTCTTCCAGCCGAAATTCCACGCGCGTCCTTTGCGATCCTCCAGGCGCATCGCGCAAACATAACGCTCCTCGCTTCCCTGCATCGTCATCACATAAGGCGGCGCATCCGCATTCCCGAACATCCGCCGCCAAACTCCATACGCGCATCCCCAAGGCGCATGGAGATTCACCACATCATATTTTCCCGGCGCTCCCCGGATCCGTCTCGACAGTGACCTCGCGAAAATCAGCGCCTCGAATCGTTTGGGCTTTGCCGGGCGCTCCAGCACATCCTCCAAAAACCAGCAATCCACGGTATGCCCGCGCTTCGTCAACTCCGCCGCGTGATTGAGCACCACCCCCGCTGCTCCCGCCTCTTTCTGCCGCGAGACGCCAATCGCAATCAGGATCCTCAACGCGCCCGCGCCTTTCCTTGCAGTCCTGGGTGCGACGCGCTGCGCGATAAGCCTGCGGTCATGGCTTCAACGCCATCCGCCCGGTGTAATCGATGCGGTTCAACAGAATCGGAACGCGATGCTCCGCGAAATATTCATCGCAAGCTTGCCGCGAGCCTTTCCAGTGTCCATAGTCGTCGATGATCAGCACACCAGCCTTCGATAAGCGCGGGAACAAATGAACCAGTTCGTGCTTGGTCGATGCATACCAGTCCGTATCCAGTCGCAGCAGCGAAATTGCCTCCGGCGCGAAACCGGGTATGGTGTCTTCCACTTTTCCTGGCACAAAATGTATTTTCTCCTTCGGATAGCCCGTGCCATAAAGCACTTCTTTCACCCGTTCGAGCGGCGCATCTGCGCACTTGTAACCGGAATCTTTCCGCATCACCTCATCGGCCCGTTTTCCCGTGTAATCCACATCATGCGCGCTCGGCTCGGACATGCCCTCAAACGTATCGAACAAATATAAATCGCGCCTCACGTCCTGCCTTTGCAAAAGTGTCCTCGCCACTGCGGCCATGCTCCCACCCTTCCACACTCCACATTCCACGATTGGCCCGGCAATGTTGTTCGCGCTCACATAGCGCACCGCTTGAATCAGCGCGTAGATTCTCTCCGGACTCGTGCTCGTCCAGGGCCGCACCGCCTGAATGATTTCAGCTTCATCCTTGCGGAAGTCGGGAGGCCACTCCTTTTCTCGCGGCGGAAAATGGATGATGTCGAGGCCCAGTTTCCGAAAGGATTTGTGAATTGCCTCCTTGATCATGATCCCGCGCGCCGTTCCTTTTGAATGTGCTGCATCTCCGGCACGGGAAGCCAGCGCTGGCGAGCGCGCCGGTAAAGGCTATTGTGCGTAAGGCTTCGCTGAATTCTGTAAAAGCCTCTCGGCGTTGTAACCAGCGCTCCGAGCAGCACGAATACTTTGAATAAACGGTGAGAAAAGCGGGCCTCCGGATGCACGATTCGGTACAGCGTCCATTCCGTCTTCACCGTTTCCCACGGCCACCCTCCGTCAAGCAGCAGTCGCAGTTGGTCCGCACTGGCTCGCGTATAGTCCACCACGGTGCGCCGAACCTGCCGATCGATACCGAACTCCTCGAGCTTTTGCCAAAGACTCGTCGCCAGTGCCGCCAGCGATTTTTGTTTGTGACGCAGTTTTTGCGGCTCCGCGCGTTCCGCCAGTTGAAACGCATTTGCGTCGTGCATCCGGTAGTACGTCAGTGCTTCCGGCAATATGCGCGCTTCCGACAGCACGGCGGCGAGCGTAAATAAATATTCATCCGCTTGAATCTCGATCGCCTCCGGCACTGCCCCGATTCGCCGCAACAGTTCGGCGCGGATGGTCATTCGGCTCGTTCCAAGAAATGCGCCGCGCCGCCGGAACAGTTTCCCGCCCTCGATCGTGTTGGCCTGGAATCGGAATCCGTCGCGCAGAACCTCGCTTTGCTCGCGCCCATCGCGGCCCACGATCACAATTCCGTGGCCCACAATTCCCACGGAAGGCTCCGCGGCCATCGCGGCCATCACGCTGCTCAACTTATTGCGTGCCCACCAATCGTCCCCGTCCAAAAACGCTACAATCTCCCCGTGGCACTCCGGAATCCCTGCATTGAACGCCGACGCCTGTCCCCCGTTCGCTTTCCGCAGCACTCGCACATGCCGCGCAAACTTTCGGATGATTTCCGGCGTGCCATCATTCGATCCGTCATCCACCACCAGAATTTCCCGCTCCGTCGCCGGAAAATCCTGTTCCAGCACGCTCACAATCGCCTTTTCTATGAAGCGTTCGTGATTGTACGTGTCGATCAGTACGCTGACGGACGGACGTCCCACCATAATCACGTGTCACCGCGCGGCCTGGCCCGCCGCTGCGTGACGCACGTTCCCCCAAACCGAAAATATTGCCAACTGTTCGACTAGTTTACGCCACACCGGCATCTTTCACGGCTGGATTTGTCGCCCCTGCGGCTCCTGTCGCGGGATTTTTTCGTCCGCCGCGCGTGGATGCGGCGCCGGCCCGTGCTTGATGCCGCCATAAATGTCGTCAAAGAAATGCAGGTGCTGGTAGCCCAGAATAAGCGCTGCAAACGCGCGCAAATAGCTGTAAACCACCTGTCGTGCGCTCATCAGCTCGCGGTAAAGCTGCGGATATTCCATCAGGTGAGAAAAATATTCCAAGCGTCCCGGAGACTGCACCGCAAACGTGTCCGCTTCTTGAGCTTTTCTCCACTGCGTCAAGTAATCGCGGATATTTTCGGATTCCGTGTCGAATCCGTGTTTACGCAGCCATTCGCGGACCTCGCCCAGCAAAGCTTCCCGCATCGCCATCCGGTTTTTCAGCTGAGCCTCCGAGGGTTTCCCGTCTCCGCTGTGAAAAAGATTCGCGCCATGAAGGCGGTATTTCGCCAGATACTCATCGATCCCCACTACCGGACAAATAAAAATAATCAGCGCGGTGAGGTACGCGTCCGCCTGCGTGCGCAAAATCTCTGGCACCGGCAGCAAGTCCTGCATCGCCTTCCGGCGAAACACCAGGCTCGACGTCTGCATCATCGGATAACACAGCAGCGCAAATCGCGTATCCGTCACGCGCCCGGAGACCGGAATAAAATGGCCGCGCGTGGAAAGCTGCCCTTCTTCGGTCCACTGATACAAGCGGTGGTAGGCCATGCCGGCGTCCGGCTCGCTCTGCAACGCTTCGTAAACGCGCCGTAATTTGTTCGGCATCCACACATCGTCGGCATCCAGCAGCGCGATAAACTCGCCTTGCGCGCGCTCCAATCCAAAATTAAACGCCGAAGCCTGCCCACCGTTCGGCTTATGAAAGTAGCCGATGCGCCCGGCGAATTTTTCCAGACGCGCGGCGGTGTCGTCCGTCGACCCGTCGTCGATCACCAGAATTTCCACCTGCTCGGCGGGAAAATCCTGCTCCAGAACGCTGCGCACCGCCTCTTCGATATATCTTCCGTAATTAAAAGTGTCGATGAGAACCGTGAAAAGAGGAGCAGTCATCCGTTTATGGTTAGCGGCGCCTTGTTCGTTTTCGTTGCTGCGGAAACTGCGGCTTACGCGCCGGCCGTCTGACACTGATGGTAATACAGAACACTACCTTCGACGCGGGATTGCCGCCGCGTGTTAAGTCCCTCGGCCGGCCTGCTGCGCCACATCAGGATCCGTCGGTCGCTCGGTTCTCCGCTCCGCTCGATTCGTTGGTCTTTGGTAGCCAGGACTTGAAGGGCCGCGACGTCAGCCAGGCTGCACGGCGCTTCCCGCGGGGGATTACCGACCAGCGCAGACTCGCGGGCGCCTCCGGCCGCCGATGGCGATAGCACCCTTCGTTCAGCATGACGATGATTTCCCGCACCCGCTCCTCAGGCAGTGCCACCAGGTTCGCGTCGTACCAATGCTGCTCCGTGGATACCGGAACCAGGTTGCCTTCGCTATCCAACGCGAACCAGCGGTACTGCTTGCGCACCAGAAAGTGAATAATCTCGCGCGCAGTGTAGCCCCAGGGTTTTGTGCGCACGTCTTGCACTTCCGCGAGAATCACCGGCCGCGAAGGACCATGCAAAATTCCGGCTGCTCCCTGCAGCACGCCTAGCTCCGCTCCCTCCACATCCAGCTTGATGAAATCCACGTGCGCGACGCCCATGTGCTCCAGTTCCTCATCCACGCGGCGCAGCGTCACCCTCACTGTGGTGACCGGCTCCAGCACCGCGGGGGGCCGCAGGCTGTTGCAGCCATCCTGGCCATTCTCGACCAGAAACAGTTCGGCCGCGCCCGCGTCCGGGCCCAAGGCGTACGGCTGCACGATGACGTTCGCTCCGCGATTCAGTTTCACGTGCCGCAGCAGCCGCCGCCGTTCGCGCGGCGAAGGCTCGAAGGCGATCACCTGGCCGTTGCGGCCCACGCACTTCGACGCCAGCAGCGAATACAGTCCATGGTGCGCCCCGAGATCGAGAACCGTCATGCCCGGTCGCAGCAGGCGCTGCACAAAACTCAGCTCCGCGGTTTCGTATCCTTCGTGTGCGAGTTCGTAATCGAGAGCGCTGCTTTCCGCCAGCCACCAGGCCCCGAATGGCAATCGTAAGGGGACTCGGAGAAAAGGAAAAATACGGCGCATGTGTTGCGCCGCGGCAAAATATTTCTCGCGGCCCGAAAGACCTAGAAACCGCCTCGCTCGCGCCACCGGTCCCCCGGGCTGCGGTAGTCCCTTCGACCACGGATCGTGCGCATCGTGCGTTTCGGGACATAGCCGCAGCCCCGCGAAGTCCACCGGGAAGTGCGACGCCAGCAGCATCGTACGGCGCCGCGCGTGCGTTGTGGTTTCGCGAAAATCATCGTGCTCCGGCAGGTTAACGATGCGGTAGACCACGTGAAACCCGGTCCGATACAGCATCTTTATTAATGTGGCCTCGCTCGGATAAAACGCCACCTCTGTAAGGCTCTGGTTATCGAGTCGCGGCTCTTCGCGCAGCAGCGCCGCGGTTTTCTCGCCGGGCACGCACATGCTCTCGAGCAGCAGGCACTTGCCGGTCATGGCGCGCAGATTGCGCATGGCCAGCAGCGGATTTTCCAGGTGGTAGAGCAGTCCGAAACAGAGCACGAAATCGTACAGCCCGCCATCGCAAATCGCGAGGTTTTCCACGTCCCCTTGTTCGAACGGAATTTCTGGAAAACGCGCGCGCGCTTCCGCCACGTTCTGGCTGCGCCCGTCGAAACCCCGCGCTTGCAACCCGCACTCCTGCAGCATCTGTGAGAACAATCCCACGCCGCAACCGGCATCCAGCGCGGTCGAAAGTTGCAAAGCCGGTATCAGTTTTCGGAGTAAACGGCGCATGGTTTCGCCGCGCGCTTCCGCGAGCTGCAGCGCCCCGCGCTGATCGAATGGCGTCAGCTTGATTACGAACTCGTTGACGAGCCGCAGCTGCTGCACCTGGCTCGCAGAGGATGATCTTTCCGTTGCGGTCATAACCGTTTTTCTCCTGGCGCTGCGCGCGACACCGGTGCTGTGCGCAATTGAGAAACAGTGCGACGCCCGCGCTTGTTAGTTTCGGGGCGCGAACACAGCTCTTCGCTGTTGCTTGCCCCGTTATTGCAATTTCTGGTCTGAGAGTGCCCGAGAGTGATGGACCCAAGATGGACCCGCGTAATGGAGGACGGATACTACTGAAGCTAAGTTAGCAATACAAGTATCTTTATGGTTAGTACTGTTACTAAGGACCGGATTGGTATTTCACCACGACGCGGTATTTCCCCGCACGCCCTGCGTCCCCGGTAGCCCGCTCGTCTTTCGTAGCTGCCAGATCAATTCCCACCATGCCTGCATGGCTTGCGCGCTGCCATGCTGCATGCGTTCCTGCCACTGACGCAGCCGATGCCCGCGATTGCGCACCACATCGGCGGAAGTAAGCCGGTACGGCGCATTCGCGATGGAGCACGAATGCTTGCGGCCTCCATCCAGAACCAGAGGCTCGCTCCTGGATTGCCATCCATCGTCTGTTTCGCGGAAGCTGCCACTCACCTCGCTGCGCTGCTGTATGGCTAGAACCATCTCCGAGGAATCCACGACCGTCACTTCTTCCGCGATGGCTTTCCACAATAGCCAATTCATGGAGAGTGGGGCTTCGGCCGGGATTGCTGGAACCTCATTCAAGTATTGGCCTTTCGAAAAGACCAGATACGGAACGCGATCCGGCGAGCGGTGGTGAACTTCCGTTTGCGCCAGCAACTGCAGGCGCGTCTGCCATTCCGGATCGTCAAACGCTAACGGTCCGGTGAGGCGTACATCTCGCCCGCGGCCGGTCATCACGAATTCGGGGTATAACGCTTCGACGCGGTTGAAAGCGTCGCAGAAGTCCGGCAGGAGTATGGTGTCGCACACCGCATAGCACAGTGCGGTGTACCGCGCGATCTGCTGCGCTTTGGCGAACATGTAATCCAGGCGCACGGAACCGCACGCGGTCAATTCCGGATGTGGCTCGTAATGAATGCCCAATTCCCAGGACACTTCCTGACTGCCTTCGGCGTCGCCAAAGAGGATGATCTGCACATCGCGATGCAGCGTCATCCAGCTTCGCAGGGCGCTGCGCTGCGTGATCGCGGTGTGTCCGCGGAAGGGTTTCGCGGCAGTGAACAGCGTTAGCATGCGTATTCGGGAGAGCTGAGGGTGATCGGCAGCTCTTCAAAGTGGCGGGATAGTAATCTACAATTTTTATTAAGTCAAGTTAGTGATAAATAAGTAATCAGCGCTAGAGGCTGCGTTTGCGGAGGCCCAACGTTTTGCGGATGGGGCGCGTTAGCCCGAGGAAGGGGTGCCAGACGTAGGTTTGCAGCTTGGTGAGCCCGTTGATCACCAGGCGTTTTCCGCGCCGGCTCCACTCATTTACTTGGCGCAGGCGATTTTTTTGGAAGCCTGACGGCGTCAGGAGATAGGGCGCGCTGGCGATGGTGCGCAGATGGCCGTGGCCGCCGATGAGCTGGAAGTTTTGCCGCTGTTCTTCGCCGTCCCAGATGCCTTTGGCGGCTTGCGGGTGGTGGCTGTAAGTGTGATTTTGGTGCACGGCGAGAACCACTTGCGAAGCGTCGAGTACGGGAATCTTGGTGTTGATCACTTTCCAGACCAGCCAGTTGTCCCAGAACAGGCGGCCGATGGCTAAGGGTGGTAGTTCTCCGTCGTAGACGCCGCGCGAGAAGGCGAAGTAGTCGATCCAGTCTGGCGTGCGTTGTTTGCCGTGGCGGCGAACCTCGTTTAGTAGGTCGGATTGCCAATGGGGAGAGGCGAACGGGAGCGGCGCGGTGATATCCATGTCCCAGCGGCGGCCGACCATCAGGAATTTTGCATAGGCCGCGGCGGTGCGCCGCAGTGCGGCAATAAAATCTTCCAGAAGTATGATGTCGCAATTTACATAGCAGCAGAGATTGTGGCGCGCGAGTTCCTGCGCTTTGTGAAACATACTATCGAGGCGCATGGCCCCGAAGGGAGTTTTTTGCACGTGCGGTTCGTGATGAATGCCGAATTCGGCGGCGACTTCGGCGCCGCCTTCGTCGTCGCCCAAGAGGATGATTTGGACTTCGGGATGCAGGAGCATCCAGCTTTTTAACGCGTTGCGCTGGATTACGGCGATGTGGCCGCGAAAGGGCTTCGCCGTGGTGAAGATGGTGAGCATTTTTTCAGTCGGCGCTGGAGGCCGTAACGATCGGTTTTGTCGTTTGCGCGCCAAAGCCGAGGCGGACGTAATGGATGCCGTCCACATTTTGCAGATGCGGCAGGTAGCGCCAGCAATCGATTACCGTGCGGTTCGCGCCGGGATGCAGCCATTTTTCCTTCGCGAGATCGCGAAATTCCGGCCATGGCGTGGCCAGCACCGCAATGTTCGATGCCGCGATGCAGTCTTCCGCGGACTTTGCGAAAGCGATGTTTTTTCCAGAAGTGACTACCTTTTCGGAATTTGCAGAAGGGTCATAGACCATGACCGGAACGCCGGAGTTGCCGAGTTCTTGCGCCAGGAGGAGGCCGAACGCTTCTTCGACTACGTCGGTGTTGGGTTTGTAGGTGAGTCCGAGAATGGCAATGGGGTCGCCGCCGGAGTGATGGCTTTTTACGATTTCGGCCACGGATTTAATTTGTGCGCGATTGAAGCGATCGGTGGCTTCGGCGAGGCCGGAGGAGGCGCCGACGCTGGCGGCGAGAGCGGCGAGGGCGCGATTGTCCCGGGGGAAACAAGGGCCGCCATAGCTCACTGCGCCCTTCAGATATTTTGCGCCGATGCGCGTGTCCAGGCCGAGGGCGTCAGTGACGACGTTCACGTCGGCATCCGGCAATTTTTCGCAGAGGCGCGCGAGCATGTTGGCGTAACTGATTTTGGTGGTGATGTAGGTGTTCACGGCGAGTTTGGTGATCTCCGCGTTGATGAAATTCATGCGGGCCACGCCGGGAGAGTTCTTGCAGACGTCTTTGTAAATTCCGGCGAGCGTTTCGCCGGCGCGGGAATCGCATTCGCCGATCAGCAGGAAATCAGGATAGTAAAAATCGCGAATTACGGTGCCGAGTGCGATGAATTCGGGGCTGTAACAGAGACCGAAGTCGATGCCGCAGCGTTTGCCGCTGGCACGTTCGAGCGCCGATCTTATTTCTCCAGCGGTGGAACCAGGCATGACTGTGCTGGTCATGACCACGAGATGGTAAGTGGATTTGTGGCGCAGAGCCTTGCCGATGGATTCGCAGGTGGGCAGGGCGTATTTGAGGGAGAACCCGCCGTTGCTTTCGCTGGGAGTGGCCACGATGATGAAGGTGGCGTCCGATTCGCGGACGGCAGCTTCGCAGTCTCGCGAAGCCTTTAGATTGGCCGCGCCTTCGCGAATAAGTTCGGCGAGGCCGGGTTCGTGTACCGGTGCAAGGCCTTTGTTGATCGCGTCGACTTTGGCGGCGTCGAGATCGACGGCGTGCACGTGGAATCCGCGAGCCGCGAAACACGCGGCCATCGGCGAACCCAATTTACCTAGACCGATAATGGAAATCGACTTCAACATGCGACCTCCCCAGGGATGGACTTGCAGGGAGTCCAAGTTTAGCGTTAAGGCGAGCGAAATGGCGAATTACAGGTGAAGGGAAAGTGCGTATACCCCAACCCCCGAGGTGAGGTGAAACGCTTTGATTCTAAAGTGGTTACGTCCAGTTTTGCTAAACGTTTTGATCCTATCGGAGTTAGCCGGCGGAATGCAACGTTCGTGGTTGGAGAAGCTGAGTCTACACCCACCCCCGGGTGTTTTTGGCCAAACGTGAGGAAGGATAAGAAAATACGGGAGATAGACGAATTTGCGTTTGGCAAAACGTGCGCAAGCGATTGAAAACAAAGGAACGGGTTCTTGGAGGTTGAGTCAGGGCATCGAAAGGCGACGCCGTGGGGCGCGGGTGCCGCGACGCGGATGGGGGAACGACTTTGCACGTCGGATACTAGCTAGCCAAAGTTACTTTGTCAATAGCTGGCCCAGGAGTACTAGAGCTGATCCCATTGCTGCGGGCGGTGAGGGGAAGAATCATCGGACTTTAATTTCGAGCGTTTGCGTTACGCTGTGACCGGTTGCGTCTTCCGCGGTCAACGTATAGGTGGTGGTTTTAGTGGGCTTCACGTCCACACAGCGACTGTAGGACGGCCAGACGGGATTATCCTGCGGCTCCAGCTTCACCACCTTGGCGTTCGCCACGGCGTAACAGAGCTGTACCGTCTCACCCCGTTTTACCACTGCCGGACTGCCATAAAAATTCTGGATGGCCAGCTCCTTGCCACCCATCTGCTCGACCGTGGCGCGGTCCTGTTGTTGCTGGGTGGCGGCCTGGCGCTCCACCGCGCGCTGTTCTATGGTGCGATTTTCCTGCCAGCGGGAAATAAAAATGTAGCCCACATAAATCAGCACAATCATAAAAACTGCCGAGGAGTACAGCAAAGGGTTCTTCAGCGGTGATTTTTGTTCCGGAGCAGGTTCGGCGAGCATTCTCTCCCCCTGGCCGCATCGTGATCGTCGGTACAGAGAAGCGCCTGAGCGATGACGCCTTCGTCTATGGGTAGGATGACAGATAATGCGAAAGTGTTGCGAAGTTAAGGTGATTTGCGGCCCCGACGGAAGTCGGGCCCTCGCGCCGCAACGATCGGTCTCTCAAGCGCTCTGCTATTGCAGCTCTTATGTGGCGGCAAAGGCCAGAACTTCCAAAGAGTCAAGCGGCGCCGGCTTTGCGGGGCGGAATGTGACGCGCGACCAGCGCGGGTTTTAGAGGTGCATGCTGGGGATTTGCGGCAAGCTGCTGACCGTGGCGATACGCGGCATAGGTCATCTCGAAGGCGGCATCCCAAGAAACGCCATTCATATTTTCGCGTGAGGCAGCGGCCAAGACCCGCCTTTTTTTCGGGTCGGCCATCAGCTCGAGCGTGCGGCGGATAAATTCTTCATCGTCCGCAGCAATGAATCCGGTGATACCCGGCAGCACCAAATTCTTCGGCCCGCCGTCGCTGGTGACGATGGAGGGCACGCCGGAGGCGGCCGCTTCCTGAATAACATTGCCGTAGGTGTCGGTGCGGGACGGAAAGAGAAAGAGATCCATGTTGGCGTAGGCCGCGGCGAGTAGTTCGTCGCGCAGCACGCCGGTGAAAACGCCGTGCGTGAGGTGGCGCTGGAGCCAGAGGCGTTCGCTGCCCTCGCCGACAACCAAGAAAGAAAAGTTGGTATGTCCGGCCGCCAGGAGCGCGCGTTCGACATCGACGAGAAAGCGGACGCGCTTTTCCGGCGTCACGCGGCCGACGTAGCCGAATCGTACGGTGGCATCGTGTATCGTGCGATGGGCGGGACTAAATTTGTGCGTATCCACGCCGCGAGCCATCAAGAACGAAGGCTTGCCGGTGGCGTCCGCGAGCCAGCGCACTTGCTGCGTGGTGGGTGCGAGGGTCACGCGGGCCAATTTGTAAAACCGCAGAGTCGCCAGAAGCGCCAAGCGCTCCGTCCAGGTGCAGCAAAAGGCCGACCACGCGGCGGGCAAAAACGACAGCAGGTTCTGCAATCGCTGCGCGGCAAATTGGTGAAGATTGGTGTGCCAGGAAGCTACCAACGGAATTTTAAGGGCGTGAGCGAGGTAAGCACCGAGCTGCCCAAACTCCCCCGGACTGGTTATGTGAATTACATCGGGGCGAAATTCCTCGAGAGCACGCCGAGCTTCCTGGGCGTGGCGCCAAAGCCAGAGGTCGTAGCGCAAATCGCTTTCGATGGGAAAACTGAGCGGCCCGCGGGGCAATTCCAGACGCGTCACAGAACCTTTGTGGAAATTCGCGACGCGCGGTCCACCATGCACGGCCAGAAACGGCCGCCCCTGGCGTTGCGCAAAGGCCACGAGTTGCCGGGCGGTCAGCGCCACGCCATTGACCTCCTGAAACGTTTCGCAAAACAGCGCGACGCGCGGAACCGCAGTCATAAACTACCTTCCTGATGCGCCAAAAATGTCATCCGCAGCGCGGCCCGCAATTGCGCGCTGGACCCGCCATCAGCCGTCGCGGGAGCACCAGGATAAAATCCAAGAGCAATCCCGGCATGCGGCGGAGGTCTTCGCGCAGCGAGCCATGCCCCGAACCCACAAGCAACGCGCCGCGGCGCATAGCATAAAGATTGAACAGGGTCGAAATGGCGGTGAAGATCACCGACGCGGTAATGCTGGGCGTGAGATTTCGCGTCCCGCGCAGCCAGTGCACGACAAATTCCATGGAATGCCCGGCCAGCGGCAGCACCACCATGGCACCCAGGGCCGCGGCCCAGGGCGGCTCCGCATCGCGAAAGCCTTCCGTTAACGCGCCGTAAAATCCCGAGGTTAAGCCGCGATAAATCAGCTCGGTGCTCATCGCGGCCATGGCGGCCGGCAAACCGGCGGTCAAATTGGCAAAGAAAAAGATGGCCGCACGAAAGAGCGAGCTGAGCAGCGCGGACTTCCAATTCCAGCGTGTCAGAAGATATTTTCCCGGCTGGCGGATGAAGCGCAGCAAGACTTCGCCGACACTGACGCCAGCAAAAGCCTGCATGTGCGTGTCGTCGCGAAGTTCGTGGGCTGCAGAAGTGCGAGGAACGGGCATGGCACCATTTGTGGGAGCACGCGAAGGGCCAGCGGCGCCTCGTTTCTTTCCGCCAGAACATCTAACGGAGATACGTGAGTTGGGCGTGGCTGCGAATACTGGAATCCAAGCGTCGCGGCACAATTTACCAGCGTCCGTTTTGGCGCCCAGCGTGCTCGTTTGTGGTTGCACCGATGACTGCGTTCTTGCGAATTTCTGTCGAGTTTGCGTAGTCGTCGATCCTGCTAGCAACGTTATGCCGACGATACAAAAAGCGGACGCGCCTCCCAGTTCCTGGCTGACCGGCCCGCAATTCGCTCTCCGCCTCATCTCCGGCAAAAACTGTTTTCAGTTCCTGGCACTCGCTGTAGCACTGCTGATTCCTCTGCGTTCCACGACTCCTGCCCCGCCATTTTTCCCGGCATCCGCAACACGCGCTGCCACACCGGACCACCCGCCGATTACCGAAACTATCGACTGGGTGAAGCGGCCGTCGCGCGAGCTTATGCAGTTTGATTACGCCATGACCGTGCGCATACGGCTGCTCTTTTTCTGGATGTCGAAAGATGATGTCGGCGGCGGATACATTCGCCGGGGTATTTCCAGAGATGATCCCCGGCTCGAACTGTTCCAGGTTCTCTTCGGCTCCGATCCCGGGAAAGCGCCGAGGCAAATCAATCGTTGGGGCGCGGGCACGGAAGCCGAATGGCACAGCAATCCGGTGGCAAACGATCCGGCCGCGAACAATTCCGCGGTTGTAAATTCCGCAGCCTTCGCCCGTTCATCCCCGGCGGACGATGTGGCCGCCAGCGCCTTTTTCGGTTTCATGAAATCTTCCAAAGGCAAGTCCGTCTCGGAGATGCAAGCGGAGCTGAAAAAAGAAAAAGATCGGGGCGAGCATGCGTTCACCGGGATACTGAGCCGCGTGGAACCCGGCCGCGCGTTCTCGGTGGTGGTTCCGCTGAATTCCAATGAAGATTTCAATCTCCATCAATACGGCGTGGCTGAACCGCTGATGATCGAAAAACTGAGTACCTGGGAAGAGCCCGCACGGACTCTGACCGATTCCGGACAGTGCCGACGCGCGGGGGAATTTCTGGGCACGGTGGCCGAACTAGTGGACACCGCCTTGAAAAACGCGGCGCCACTAAACGCGTCTTCCTTTAGCACGGGCAACCCCGGACCCGCATCGCTCTGTTACGTGCACGATGCCCAGGTCGACACCCTTAAACTGGAGAGCGTAACGCCGGTAAAAAAGCTGGAGGCCAAGGTAAACGCCGCAAAGGGCGGCGTCCTGGCGGACAACACCTTCGAGAATCTACTCGAACTAAATTTCGTTACGACGCATCAGCTCACCGGCAAGAAGGTCTATTTCACACTGCTCGTCGGCACGCAAGGCGAGCTGCGCGGCGTACCGGTACAAATTCGATACGAACCGAACTGGTGGCTTCAGGTAGTTCTCAATCTGCAGCCAACCACATCGCGGCTGGCCAGCACCGCAAAATAAGCGCTTCCGTGTGAAAACTTGGGCGAAACCAGGATGAACCCCGCATGAAAATCTTCACCATCGGGTTCACGAAAAAAACGGCTGAAGTTTTCTTCACCAGCCTCAGCAAATCGGGGGTGAAGCGGCTGGTGGATGTACGGCTAAACAACGTCTCGCAGCTGGCGGCGTTTACCAAAAAAGACGATCTACGTTACTTTAGCAAGGCGATCTGCCAAATCGATTACCACCATTTACCGGAGCTGGCCCCCACCAAGGAAATCCTGGAGGCGTTCAAGAAGAAAAAGGGAGATTGGAAAGTATACGAGCGCCAATTCTTGAAGCTTATGCAATCGCGTCGAGTGGAAACGAACGTCCCGCAAGAACTGATCGACGGCGCGTGTCTATTGTGCAGCGAGGAAAAACCCGAGCACTGCCACCGCCGACTGGTGGCGGAATATCTGCAGGAAAAATGGCCGAACGTCGAAATTCACCACATCCCGTAGCCTTTGCGATTCCGGACTGCGAGGGGGAAAGCGTACCCCCGACGCGCGCGCCAACATCCAAGTGCTCATGACCATGAAGAGGGTAAAACTGGGTTCACAAGGCGCGGTCGTCTCCCGCATGGGACTCGGCTGCATGGGCATGAGCGAATTCTACGGGGAACGCAATGACGCAGAGTCCGCCGCCACGCTGCTGCGCGCGCTCGATCTCGGCGTCACGTTCCTCGACACCGCCGATACTTACGGGATTGGCGACAACGAGGAATTGGTCGGCAAGACCATCCGCGGCCGCCGCGACGAAGTGTTCCTGGCCACCAAGTTCGCCAACATCCGCAAGAAGGAAGACTCCAGCTACTGGGAAATAAGCGGCAAGCCGGCGTACGTGCGCGCGGCCTGCGACGCTTCGCTGCGGCGCCTGGGGGTCGAGCACATCGATCTTTATTACCAGCATCGCGTCGACCCAAACACCCCGATCGAAGAAACGGTCGGGGCCATGGCCGAACTGGTCAAAGCCGGCAAAGTAAAATATCTTGGACTTTCCGAAGCTTCGCCCGCCACCATTCGCCGCGCCCATAAAATTCATCCAATCACCGCGCTGCAAACGGAATACTCGCTCTGGGAGCGCCATGTGGAAGATGAAATTCTTCCCACGGTGCGCGAGCTGGGCCTCGGCTTCGTGCCGTACAGTCCGCTAGGGCGCGGTTTTCTGACGGGCGCGATCACCAAGCCGAGCGACCTGAGCGATAAGGATTCGCGCACGCAACGGTATCCGCGTTTCGCGGGTGAAAATTTTGACAAGAATCAGTTGCTGGTTGACCGCGTGCGAGCTATCGCGGACCGCAAAGGCGTAAAGCCCGGACAGCTAGCTTTGGCGTGGGTGCTGGCGAAGGGCGAAGACCTGGTTCCCATCCCCGGGACCAAGCGCAGAAAATATCTGGAAGAGAATGCCGCCGCCGCGGATATTCAGCTGACCCCGGGCGACGTCGCGGAACTGGAAGCGGCCGTCCCGCTCAGTGAAATTGCCGGCGATCGCTATACCGCGGCAAATATGAAAAACATAGACCGGTAGATTTGCCGGCTCGATACGCGAGCCAGCGAAATGCGCGAGCCCGGGATGCTCGTCAGGCAACCTGCAATCGTCCCTTGTGGCTGCAAAAGGTAGGCATCTATAATGTTCGTTTACTTGGCGGCCGCTGAACCATACGGTTCTTGCGGGATGCCTGAAGAAATTGGTGCTGAAACTCATGTCTGAAGCGATTAAGGACCCCCTGGCGAAGATTAAGCAGAAGCTGCAGGATGAAATCGAGACGCTCTCGCATGAACTGAACGTGGAGCTGCCGAAGGAGATTGCGGTCGCGCGGGCGCATGGCGACTTGTCCGAAAATGCCGAATATAAGTACGCGAAGGAACGGCAAGGCTATGTGAATGCCCGGATGGGTCAGCTGAAGAAACGGCTAGGCGATCTGGGCATGCTGAACCTGACGAATATTCCGAAGGATCGCTCGGGATATGGTTCGCGGATTGTGGTGCTGGATACGCAGAAAGACATCAAGATCGAATACAAGCTGGTAAGCAGCGAGGAAGGCGATGTGGAGAAGGGCTTGATTTCGACGACCTCGCCGATAGGGAAAGCGCTGCTGAACCGCAAGGTGGGAGATGAGATTGAAGTGACTACGCCCGCGGGGAAGAAAGAGTTTGAAGTGCTGAAGCTGGTGACCATTCACGACGACGTGTAGCTTGCTGGGTGGCTTGAAGTTCCGGGGCTGCCTCTCACTACCTGCCTGATCGCGAATACCCTCTCTGCAATTTTCTGCACGGGATTCGCCGCATAAAACTTTTCGTATGAAACCTGCTCTTATCATTCACGGCGGCGCCTGGGACATCCCGGACGAGGCGGTGGACGCCTGCACGGCGGGGTGTAAACGGGCGCTGGACGCGGGTTGGACGTTGCTCGCGGCTGGGGGCTCGGCGCTGGACGCGGTGGTGGCGGCGATTGTCATTCTGGAAGACGATCCTGTTTTCGATGCGGGATACGGCTCGCACCTGAATCTTAACGGACACGTGGAATGCGACGCCATCGTGATGGATGGTGGGACGTTGCGCGCGGGAGCGGCGGCGACGCTGCGCCACGTGAAGAATCCGATACGCGCGGCACGGGCGATTCTGGAACATTGTCCGCACATGATGCTGGTGGGAGAAGGCGCGGAGCGTTTTGCGAATGAAAATGGCGTGGAATTTTGCAAAGCCGAAGAGCTGGTAAGCGAAGCGGAGTGGGAAGCGTGGATGAAGTGTAAAAAGGATTCGCATGCCGCGGCGCATCATCGCGGTCATGAGCAAGGAACGGTGGGCGCAGTGGCGATGGATCGCGACAGGCGGTTGTTCGCCGCGACCTCGACTGGCGGCACGTGCTGCAAGTTGCCAGGACGTGTCGGAGACTCGCCGTTGATTGGGTGCGGGTGTTATGCGGATGCGGAGGCCGGCGGAGTTTCGTGCACGGGTTACGGCGAAGCGATCATGAAAGTGGTGATGGCGAAGAGCGCTGCGGATTTTTTGCGAGTGGACCATTCCGGAGAGGCGCGTGTGACCGTAGGCAATGGGGCGATGCTAGCGGCGAAAAAAGCGGTGGACTTGCTGGCGGCGCGCACGAGGGGTACCGGAGGATTGATTTTGCTGGATCGCAACGGGCAGCCAGGATTTGCATTTAACACGCCGCGAATGGCATACGGATATGTGGAATCGGGCGGGAGTTTTGTGACTTCGGTGAGTTAGCGGGGTTTCCCGTTTAAGAATATTCTGGAGGAATCTGTTATGAAGTATCGCCGGTTTGGGCGCACGGGCTGGGAAGTCAGCGAGATCGGTTACGGCATGTGGGGAATGGCGGGTTGGAGCGGGTCCGACGATGCGGAATCGCTGGCGGCGTTGCAGTGGTTTGTGGATCTGGGCGGGAATTTTTTCGATACGGCGTGGGCCTACGGCGAGGGGCACAGCGAAGAACTGCTGGGCAAAGTTTTGCGCGCGAACCGCGACAAGCGATTATTTGCGGCGTCAAAAATTCCGCCGAAGAATCGCAAGTGGCCCAGCCGGCGGGAATTTTCACTGAACGATTGTTACCCCGCGGACTACATCGAAGAATATGTGCACAAGAGCCTGAGAAATATTGGCATGGAGACGCTGGATTTGATGCAGTTTCATACCTGGGAAGACAGCTGGCTGGACGACGAACAGCTGGCTATTTCCATCGAAAAGATGCGCGCCAGCGGCAAAGTGCAAGCAGTGGGGATCAGCAGCAATCGCTGGGAGCCGGCAAACGGGGTTCGCGCAGTGCGCGCAGGGCTGATCGATGCGGTGCAGGTGATCTACAACATTTTCGACCAGAATCCCGAGGATGAGCTCTTTCCGGCGTGCCGCGAGCACGACGTAGCGGTGATTGCGCGCGTGCCACTCGATGAAGGAACGCTGACGGGGACGTTGACGCTGGACAGCAAATGGCCGAAGAGCGATTGGCGCAGCACCTATTTCGTGGAAGAAAATTTGCGGGCCAGCGTGGCGCACGCGGAGGCGTTGAAGCCTTTGCTGACCGCGGAGATGAATATGCCGGATATGGCGCTGCGCTTTATTTTGAACAATCGCGATGTGAGCACGATGATTCCTGGGATGCGGAAGATTCGAAATGTGGAGTCGAATACCGGCGCCAGCAATCGCGGGCCATTGCCAGAGCAACTGCGTGAAGAGTTGCGCAAGCACCGCTGGGATCGCGTGCCTACGAAGTGGTCGCAATAAAAAACTTTCAGGCGGTTTGTTTCAAGGCGCGCTCGACCAGCGTGAGGCAGCGGTCGGCTTGTTCGCGCAGCAACTCCTCACGTTCGCCTTTTTCCATTTGCGCGCCGTGCAGTTCGTCGGCGATGGCCAGAGCTGCTAAAACGGCGACTTTCTGCGTATCAACGGTGGCGCCCGCATCGGCGATGTCCCGCATTTTCTGATCGACGTAGGCGGCCAGTTTTTGCACGTAGGCTTCGTCGAGTTCCCCGCGGATGGCGTAGGGTTGGCCGAAGATTTGAACTTTAACGGGCGTGGTCATGACGGTAGCCTCCCGGGCGCGAAACGTCAAAATAGCATAGAGACGGTGGAGGGCGGTAATAGCGTCGGCGCGGGCATCAACAGGATATTCATCGCCCCGCTCGGAATGACAGGCCTCCGCTCGCTGAGACGTTTCAGTCTTAGATCGGCCTGCGGATGCCTAATTTGCGCATGCGCGCCTGCAGCGTGGTGCGCTTCATACCGAGAAGCGCCGCCGAGCCGTGAGGGCCGGCGATGCGCCATTCTGTCTGGCGAAGGGCGCGCAGGATGTGCTGGCGCTCGGCCTCTTCGAGAGTGCTGACCGAGGTGCCAGCTGAGGCAGCGCCAGAGGAGGGTGAAGAGAGTTCGCTGAGAGTCGTTCCTCCGGCACCGTCCACCAGCGCCATAGCGGCGGATTTCAGCTCGGAAACCGGGACGCGAAGCTCTTTGCCCGGAGAGAGAATTACGGCGCGTTCGACCAAGTTTTCGAGTTCGCGAACGTTGCCGGGCCAGGAGTAGTGGACCAATGCGTCCATAGCCTGCGCCGGAACGTACTCGACGGTTTTATTGAGGCGGCGGCTGAATTTTTGGACAAAGTAGCGAACTAGCAAAGCGACGTCTTCCGGGCGTTCGCGAAGAGCTGGAATGGTGATGGGGAAAACATTCAGCCGGTAATAAAGGTCGCTGCGGAAAGCGCGTTCGGCAACCAGCTTGGCAAGATCCTGATTCGTGGCGGCGACAACGCGAACGTCGACGCGCTGCGTGCGATTGCTGCCCAGGCGTTCAAATTCCTGTTCTTGAAGGACGCGCAGCAATTTCGGCTGGAGTTCGAGCGGAAGGTCGGCGACTTCGTCGAGAAAGAGCGTGCCACGATCGGCGAGTTCAAAGCGGCCAATTTTTTGGCTGATGGCGCCGGTGAAGGCGCCACGTTCGTGGCCAAAAAGCTCGGATTCCAGCAAGCCGGATGGGATGGCGGCACAATTTACCTTGACGAAAGTGCGCTCGCGGCGAGGACTGAGGTTGTGAATCGCGCGCGCGATCAATTCCTTGCCGGTGCCCGTTTCGCCTAGAATCAGGGCGGTGGTGCTGGCGGGCGCAACAAGTTCGACCTGCGAGAGAGCCTGTTTCAGAAGCGGGCTATCGCCGATAATTTCTTCAAAATTAAATTCCGTGCGAATTTCTTCTTCCAGGTATAGCTTTTCTTCCGCGAGCTTATCCTTCAGCGCGTCAATCTCTTTAAACGCCAGGGCATTTTCGACGGCGATAGCGATTTGGCCGCCGACTTGCTGCAAAAGCTCGATGTCTGGCGGCGCGAAGGCGTCGATGCGGCGGCTGGCCACGTTGAGCGTGCCGAACGCGTTGCCGTGGTTGATCAGCGGAACGCAACAAATAGTTTGCACGCCTTCAGCGCGCAGAGTGCGCACGATTTCACTGGAATAGCGGTCCAGCTCCGCACCGCGTGCGAGCAGGGGCACCCCGCTGGCGATGGCGTGGCCGGCGGGTGATGAATCTCTTGGAACAACGAGGTCCTGTTTCACCAGTTGCTGGCGTCCCGGAAAATTAAGGGCGTAAATTTTAAGGAGACCGGTAGAAGGCTCGACCAGCGCGAGGCTGGTGTAGTCCAGTTGGATCACGCGCTCGATGGTGCCGACGATGCCGCGAAAAAGTTCCGGCAACTCGCGCGTGGTCACGAGAACATTGTTAATTTCCAGCAAAACCTGCAACCGATCACGTTCGCGCGCGAGCTGCTGCTGGTAGGCTTGCGAACTTTCGAGGTTGAGTGCGTTGTCGGCAGCCACCGCAACCTGGCTGGCCACGCGTTGCATGAAATGAACCTCGCCATCGGTGATGCCCTGCGGGATCAGGCGGCCGAATCCCAAGGTGCCCACGCGGCGCTGCGCCGTCGTCAACGGAACAAACGCAAAAGATCGGACGCCACTTTCACGGAGGTGCTGCAGAAAGTCCGGATAGCGCGCGTCGGTATCCGTATCGGAAACGATGAAGCAATTTTGTGTTTGCCAGACCCAGCCGGATGGATGGTTGTCGATGGTGCTTTCGGAACCAACTCTCTTGTCCGTGGGATGGCGGGTTTCCAGAACGTGCAAGCGCATTACGTTGCGAACCGAGTCGTAGAGGGTCAGAGCGAGAAAATCGAACTCGATGACGGAATGCAGGCGCTCAGAAAGGTCGTGGAACAAGACCTGCAAGTCGCGCTGCTGCGCGATGGCTTCGCTGACTTCCAGCAAGGCTTCGAGTTGACGCCGGGAATGCTCGACAGGCGCGGTGAGCGCCAGTTCCGGCGGGAAAGTGACGGGTTCCGCCATGGCTCAGGATAACATCTGGGTTGTGGGACGCTCAACCGCGACGATTTTATAGCCTGGAATGAGAAGCTTGAGGCATTCTTTGTGTGTGGTTGCGAATCCCGGGACGCGGCGAAGGTTGCGGTCGGAGAGTGAAATGGCGTGGGTCGGAGAGCTTTTTGCCAAGCATTCTGCGCACTGAATTTTTGCGCTACGTCGCGATTCTGGCGCTTATTCTTTTTGTGCCGTCGCATGGGCGGGCGCAGGGCGGCCCGCCGCTGTTGACGAACGATCCGGGAACTCCCGGCGCGAAAAACTGGGAGATCAACCTGGCAGTGATGCCAGTGTTGGTGCAGCAGCAGCACGATTTCCAGGTTCCGCAACTGGATTTTAACTACGGCGTGGGTTCGGCGGTTCAGTTGACGTTTGAAGCGCCCTACGTGCTGCAAACGGTTCCTAAACCATTTAACAGCGGCTGGAGCAATGCTTTTCCAGGAGTGAAGTGGCGCTTTATCGACAACAAAAAAGGGTGGAATGTGTCCATCTTCCCGCAGATGGAGCTTAGCGGGCCGGCGACAGCGGTGCGCCATGGCATCGCGCAGAGCGGAACACGCTTTCTAATGCCGGCGGAAGTGCAGCGGAATGTGGGTCCGCTGGAGCTGGATTTCGAGGCCGGTTACTATTTTCCGATTCATGGACACGAAGAACGCATCATCGGTTTCGCCGCAGGATATGATTTTACAAAAAAGCTGGAGGCCATCGGCGAAATCTACAACGACCGGGCCATGGGCGCTTTGCCGCACGATACGACCTGGGATCTCGGAGGACGCTATGGATTTCACAAGGGTTTAGTTTTTCTGTTCATGGCAGGGCGCAGTTTTAGCGGGAATGCGAGCGGGCAGCCGAATTTCCTGGCGTATATCGGAGTACAAATTCTACTGGAGCGAAATGGGCTCGCGCTGCACTCCGAGGAGTGAGTTCTGGCAACGTCAGTTGACAGCACTTCGCCGGTTCACCTGGGGAGCGGCGATGGGAAACGATGTGAGCGAGTACCCATCAGGTTGTGTGCAATGGGAAACGTACAGCAACACATCTCAATGGGTTTCCTGGATATCCATTCGGTATGCAGGTGAAATTCCGATGAGGATTCCCGCTCAGCTATTGAAAAAATGGTAGGCCCGAATGGACTCGAACCATCGACCTCTTCCGTGTCAGGGAAGCGCTCTAACCAACTGAGCTACGGGCCTACAACAGCGTAAATTTTAGCACGTTGTGCGGACACCGGAAGCGGCCTTTTGTTTTACAGGGCGTGTGACTGGACGGACAGCTTCGGCGGAACACTCGCTGGAGCGAAATGTGAGAGAGTAGGCGATGCTCGCGGTGACCGCTGTAGAAACTGTGCGAGCACGAGGCTCGGCGTGATCGTGACGATTGACGAGGGAGTGCGGCAGAAATGTCCGAGGATCGCGCTGGGATACGTGACGGCAACCGTGGCTGCTCATGCCGCGCCTGACGAGCTGACGGCGGAACTTCACGCTGCCGCGCAGAAAATAGCCAGCTTGCCTGAACCGAAGGCGGTGCTGGAGTCGCCGGCGATTCTGGCAACGCGCCGCGGCTACAAGGCGCTAGGCAAAGACCCCGCGCGCTATCGCGGTTCGGCGGAGGCTTTGCTGCGGCGCGTGATTTCCGCGAAAGCATTGCCGCAGATCAACGCCGTGGTGGACGTGATCAATCTGGTGTCGGTGGAGAGCCGGATGCCGGTCGGGCTCTACGATTTGGGACGCGTGAATGGCGATGTAGTGTTTCGCACGGGACGCGCGGGGGAAACGTACAAGGGCATCGGAAAATATGATTTGAATCTCGAGAGCCTTGCGCTTTTTGCAGATGCCAGCGGCCCGCATGGCAGCGCCACCAGCGATTCAGAACGGACGATGGTGACGGCAGAAACAACCAACGTGCTGGCGATCATCGTCTCGTTTGGCGGACCGGAGAATTTGGGAACTTGGATGCAACGCATGGTCGCGTTGCTGGAACGGTATGCGCAGGGGCGCGAGTTCACCACAACGAATGTGTGATTACAGCTTAGCGCGAGACCGGTTCGGCGATTTGTTCTTCGCTGCCGACGGCTACGCGGCGGTTGAAAAAGCCGCGGGCGGCGAGCAATTCGGCGTTGAGCATGGCGGCGCCAGCAGCGCCGCGGACCAGATTGTGCGAGAGCAGCGTTAGCTTGACGTCCAAGATGGGGCATTCGCGCACGCGGCCTACTACGGAGGCCATGCCGTTGCCCGCATTTACGTCGCGGCGCGGTTGCGGGCGCGCTTCTTCGTCCAAGACGATTACCGGATGACGAATGGCGGATGGAAGAGCCGCGAGTGCGGCGTCCACTTCAAAGCTACGCAGGGCTTCACGGACTTCGTGGAGCGAGGCGATTTTTTTCAGCGAGAGGCTGACGCATTCCATATGGCCATCGACTACGGAGACGCGATTGCAATGCGCGCTTAATCCCAGGCCCGCATCGATAAAACGTTTGCCGTCCCATTTGCCCAAAAGTTTTTGCGGTTCGCTCTCCATTTTTTCTTCTTCGCCACTGATGAAGGGCACTACATTGTTCTGAATGTCCAGCGAGGACACGCCGGGGTAGCCCGCGCCAGAGATCGCCTGCATGGTGACGACAAAAACTTTTTCAAGGCCGAACGCGTCGGCGAGGGGCTTTAACACAAGCACCAATCCCGCCGTGGAGCAGTTCGGATTGGTGACGATGAATCCGCTGCTGTAGCCGCGATTTTTCTGCTGTACAAGAATGGCGTCAAGATGCGCGGCGTTTACTTCCGGAATCAACAAGGGAACGTCGGCGGCCATACGGTGGTTTTTGGAGTTGCTGACCACCGGATAGCCTGCCCGGGCAAACTCCTCTTCCGCGGGACCGGCGACGGAAGAATCCAGCGCGGAGAAAACAAAGTCGCAATCGAGCGTAGGCCCAAGCGGCTTGACGATCAGGTCGCGGGCGCGTTCCGGGATCGGAGTATCCAGATGCCAGCGCGCAGCTTCGGCGTAGCGCTTGGTGGCGGAGCGCTCGGAAGCAGCGACTTCGGTCAGTTCAAACCAGGGATGATTGGCAAGGAGACTTACCAGACGCTGGCCAACGAGGCCCGTGGCGCCGAGCACGCCGGCTTTGAACTTTTTCCCGTTTGCGGCCACGGTGCGAAACTGCGCGGGATTTTCGCTGGCGCTCGCGCTCATCGCCTCCCTCCATCTTTCGACGAAGTAGAAACTTCCGAGCGCGGGCCGATGCGCGTGCCGCGGCCCGCGGGATTGAACGTGTTGCGCACCCAGACGACCATTTCTGTTTCCGCCGCTAGCGGCAGAACATTGGCATGTAAAACTTTTGCGCCGTTCTTGGCCAACACGTGCGCGTCGTCGTAGCTCAACTCGTGCAGCAAAAGCGCTTCGTCGTTTTCACGCGGGTTGGCGGTGAATATGCCGTCGACGTCGGTCCAGATGACCAACTCGTCGGCATCGACCACGTGCGCGATGATCGCGCCGGAAAAATCGGAGCTGTTACGTCCCAGGGTGGTGATGCGGCCATCGGGGGTGGCGCCGATAAATCCGGTGACCACTGGGACGATGCCGTCTTCGAGAAGTGGCAGAAGGACTTGGCGCCCTCTCTGACGGGTGTCCAGCAGATCCGGTCGCGCATCACGAAACGTTTCGCAGGTGCGCACGAAGTCGGAAGAGGTTACCGGGACCGCGGCGACATCAGACTTCTCCAGCGCCGCGGCAAAGAGGCGCGCGCTAAGGCGTTCGCCATAGGAGGCCAAGCGGTCGAACAACTCCGCGACGGCCAGCGGCCGCGAATTATTGTTTACGTCGTGCAGGAGGTCGCAGCCCAACGATTGCATTTCGCGGCGCACGCGCAAATAGTCGTCTTCGTCGAGCTGCAGATCGCGCAGCACGCCAAGATGGGTGTTCATCACGCCTTCGGCTTCTTCCTTGGCAGCCGCCACCCTGCCATTTTCCAGGGCGTTGCCGATGGCCAGCAAATGATCGGTCACACCCTTCATGGCGGAGACGATCACCACGACGCTGCAGGACTGGGCCGAAGAGCGCACGATTTTGGCGGCATGCAGCATGCGTTCGGCGCCCAGGAGCGAAGTGCCGCCAAACTTGAGGGCCACCACATCGCCGTGACACTTGGCGGGCGACGACAGGTTCACGAATGGATTACCCGCCTGGCACTCTTCGGCTTTTGCGGGTTCGTTTAATTCGTCTGCTTGCACGTTCTCGGAAGTCATGACCGCTCCTGGGTTTCTTCCGCGGGGAGCGCCTCAGGAGGTGGGCTGAAACGAAAAAACCCACCGCCTGGGTCGCTTCTGGCGGTGGGTTGGAAACTTTTTTTAGCTTGCTAGTTTCTCCACGCGCCGGAAGCGAAGGTAGTCGACGTAGTAATCGACGTAGTCGTCGTAATCGACTTAGTCGAGGTCGACGACGAGGCGGCAATTCGCTTGGTGGAGAGAGACATCATACCGATTGAAAACATACCACAGGGTGGTTTCGGGGAAAAGTGAATAATTCGCGACTGCGGAGTGCGGGTGTCCGAAGGGTAACCGCGGGTTCCGGGGCCATGCCAGTGGATCGGTCACCACACTAGGTTCTAGTACTATTACCATAAACTGCACAAAAATAGACGTTTAGCTCTCGCAACTTTTGCTACGACGGAGTGTTTGAGAACGCAAGGGTTTGCAGGTGCGCACGCACCTCCGGGATAAGATCAGGCTCGAAAGGAAAAGGGCGTTATGGACCTCAAAATGTGGTTACTCGGTATTTCTGCGCTTGCACTGGCGGCTTTAGGAAGCGGGTGCGGCGGAGGCAGTTCTAGCACGCAACCCCAGCAGCAGCAACAAACTGCAAGCGCTTTCGTGATTGCTACGGATGCGCCACTGCCCAGCGTGGTGTCGTTTCAAGTCGACATCACCGGTCTTACCGTCTCGGACGGCGTAAACCCTCCGGTATCTATACTTTCCAATACGCAGACGGTGGATTTCGCGCGGCTGAATGGACTGAAGACCCTGCTGGACATTAATACCATTCCGGCGGGAACGTACACCACGGTCAACGTGACATTGGCGAACCCGGAGATCGGCTATTTGAACGTCACGAATCCACAGACAAATCCGCCGACGCGACCGACGATCACCACGTTGAATTCGACAACTACGCCGCCGGTGAGTCTGACCACTTCCAGCTTGACGATAACGTTGGCGAGCCCTCTGGTGGTGAACTCGGGCGACATTGATGGGCTGAAGTTTGACTTCGATTTGCGGAAGTCGATTCTGGTGGATCAAAACGGACAAATCACCGGCATGGTAACTCCCAACCTGGATTTGGAGGCCATTACGCCGAGCGACGCCGATGCCTATATCGACGAATTCGACGCCGGCGTGGTGAGCATTGATACCAGCGGAAATTCCTTCGTAATTCAGGGCCCGCGTGGTCACCAGTTCACCGTGAACGTCAATGGCCAGACGGAATGGGAGAACAGCGAGTCGCTGGCGAATTTGACCAGCACCTCGATCGTGCAAATTTCCGGGACGCTGGATCGCACCTCGGGAGCGATTCTGGCGGATACCGTGGCCATTCTTTCTCAGGATGGTTTTTACGCCGGTGGTCTAGTGACCTACGTGGATCCGCCGACTGGTCAGGCCAGCGACTTCGATTTGTATGTGCGCAGCGTGCTGCCTTCCGGCACGGGCTTCGCATCCGGGCAAATCTCGACGATCACTTTGACCGGCAACGAGAAGTTTTTCATCTACTGGTGGCATCTGAGGTTCCCGAGCTTCCTGTTTAATTCGAGCCTAATGGTTCCTGGGCAGCGCGTGACCATCGGCGGACCCTTCAGCAACGGAGCGGTTACCGTAAAGCGCGTGGTGCTGCGTCACGAAGGCCACACGGGAGCGTGGGTGGTCGGCAGCACAGATGCCGGCGCTGGGACATTCCAGTTCGATTCGACTGGCCTGGCGGGAGTGCTGTTCAATGGACCGGTCACGGTGTATACCACGCCGTTTACGGTGTTCAAGGGCGGCTTGACCGGGCTCGGCGGGCTGACGGGCAATTCGGCGATTCCGTTGCGCGTGGTCGGACTGGTACTGAAGGATCCTATCAGCAGCCAGCCGGTGTTCGTGGCGCATAGCGTGGAATTGCTCCCCAACTAACAGCGATCATCGTAAACGCACGAGGCCAGCCGAAGTTCTCGGCTGGCCTTTTGCATTTTGGTGTCGTGGCGCCGCCAACGCGCTGGCTGGCATTCTACTGGGGAGCGTCGAAGAGCAGGCTCGAGCACGTTAGGCCGGATTCGGCCTTCTGAAGCTCGGAGATATCGATGGGGAGAATGTTGAAGCCTTCGGCCTCCATACGTGCTGTTGTGCGCGGAAATGACGCTGGAAAAACGACTTGGTGAGCGATTGCCAGCGCGTTGGCGGCGTGCGGCTCGTCGGGCGAAACGTCGATCCACTGGTAACCGACGAAGGGCGAAGAATCGAACCACGCGCGATTCGCGAGCAACGTGTTGCGGCCGAGGAAAGTAACTGCCGACTTCAAATGCAAGCAGCCGGTTACGGCAACGGCTGTCACCTGGTAATCGTAGGGCTTGAGCAGTGCTCCGAGCTGGCGAATGCCTTCTTCGTTAGTGCGACGCGAGAGTCCGGCGTAAAGTTTGCGGCCCACGCGCAGGATGTCGCCGCCTTCCATTGTGCCGGGGAGAACGATGTATGCGAGTTGGCGATACGGCTTAAGCGCGCTGGCTAAGGATTCGGATTCGCGGCGGCGGGATCCGGTGCCGAGCGGCAAGATGACTGCGAGTTCGTCGAGTACGAGGGCGGGGTCTTCGACAAACATGGAATCGGGCAAATCGGGCTTCGCGGGCAAGGAAATAACTTTGGCTCCGAGCTTTGCAAGAAGCCTTTCGTACGAGCAGTGCTGCTCTTGGGCAACCTTAAGGTCAATGGGCTGGCGAGCGATGAAGGACAATTCGCAATTCACGAACGCAGGACTGACCTCGCGAGTAATGGCGGTAAGCATGGAACGCAAGTTTACTTGAGTTCATGCGGAAGGGTATTTCGGTACGGTGTGAGCCTGCGAATTATGCGACTTCACCGTCGCTCGGGCTGCTGCTGTACTGTGTGCACGCTTGGGCGCGGACCAGCAGGAACTCGCGTTCGCGCACATTGCGCGTAAGCGATGCGGCGCGCTCAAATTCCGTCTGCGCTTCAGCTAAGCGACCGAGCTTGAACAGAAAATCGCCACGGACGCTGGGCAAGAGATGGTAGGACTTAAGAGCAGGTTCCGCAACGAGTGAATCGACGAGTTGAAGACCTGCTGCAGGGCCGAAGGCCATGGCGAGCGCAACTGCGCGATTCAGCTCCACGACCGGAGACGGTGTGAGTTGTGCGAGGGCCCCGTAGAGCGCGACAATGTGTGGCCAATCCGTCTCGGCGGGAGTTCGTGCTCGCGCGTGACACGCGGCGATTGCTGCCTGGAGCGCGTACGATCCGCGTGCGCTAGCGAGCTTTTCAGAACGCTCCAGGGCCGCTAAGCCGCGACGAACGAGGAGTTGATCCCAGCGGCTACGGTCTTGTTCGAGTAAAAGGATGGGCTCGCCGGAAGGGCCGACGCGGGCGTTTGAGCGCGACGCCTGGATTTCCATCAGCGCGACCAGACCGTGGACCTCCGGCTCGTTCGGAGCAAGCTCGGCCAAGATACGGCCGAGACGCAGCGCGTCCTCGCAGAGCGCAGGGCGGTGCCAGTCGTCGCCGGCGGTGGCCGTGTACCCCTCGTTGAATACCAGGTAGATGACTTCGAGCACCGAGGCCAGGCGAGCTGCGCGCTCGTTCCCGCGGGGGCACCTCGAATGGGACGTGCGCCTCGGCAAGTGTGCGCTTGGCCCGCACGATGCGCTGGGCGACGGTCGGCTCCGGGACGAGGAAAGCACGCGCAATTTCGTCCGTGGTCAGGCCTCCTAGCAAACGCAGCGTAAGCGCTACGCGCCCCTCGGAAGAGAGCACCGGATGACACGCGGTGAACACCAGGCGCAGCAGGTCGTCTCCGATGTCATCGTCGATCGCGCTCTCAAGATTCGCCACGGCTAACTCCTGCTGCGCCTGGAGCTCGCGACTAAGCTCGCCGTGCTTACGCTCCAGCAGCTTGCTCCGGCGCAGCCAGTCAATGGCACGATGTTTCGCGGTGGCCATGAGCCACGCGCCCGGGTTGTCGGGAATGCCCGAGTCGGGCCACTGCTCGAGCGCCGCGACGAGAGCGTCCTGCGCGAGTTCCTCGGCTAAGCCGACGTCACGCAACATCCGCGCGAGACCCGCGATGATCCGGGCGGACTCGATCCTCCAGACGGCGTCGATTGCGCGATGTGTATCGGTAGCTGTCACGGCTACCGATGACATCACGTTCCAACCGCCCACGCAAGCTGCGGCCCGCCGAGCGTCTTTCCAGACGGCCAGCCGTGAATGCGCGCTATTTTGTCTTGGGAGCGAAGTCTTCCGGGCCGAAGATCTGGCGAACTTCCGTCTCGCCTTCCCATCCCGGCCAGAACTTCTTGTGGAGTTCCATGAAACTGAGCGCACTGTCGAGGGCCTCTTGCTTGGACTTGAGTTCAAAAATCGCGAAACCGCCTACGATTTCCTTGGCTTCGGTGAAAGGCCCATCAATCGCATTGACCTGTCCACCAGAAAGCCGAACGCGGGTGCTGTTCGCGGTTGGGGCTAATCCCCCGCTGGCGATCATCGCGCCCGATTTGGTGGCCTCTTCTGCAATCCTCGCCATCTCATCCATGAATCCCTTGGGCGGAGGGGCCGAGCTTTCAGGGTGTTTGACCAGCATCATAAATCGCATCGTCGTATCTCCATTTCGTTGTGAGCTGAATTTCCGGGCGGCCTCGACTGGCTGAAACTCGCCCGGTTGAAACTGTTTCTACTTACGCGTCGAACGAGCCCTGACAAAATCGACAGGTCTAAGAAATTTTTTAAGCGCGCGATCATTTTCCGTTCGGCTATTCTGTGGTCTCAGCACCCCACCGCGACAGCACTTTCGAGACTTTTACTTGGCGAAATCCGCCGCCTCGAAGGCTGGGCGAATTTCGACCTCCGTTCCCTGATCAAATGGCGCGCGCTTGAGCCATTCAACCGCCTCTTCGATGGACTTCACCTGCCACAGCCAGTAGCCGCCAATGAGTTCCTTGGTCTCGCGAAACGGACCGTCGATCACGGTCCGCTGCGGCCCGGAAAATTTGACGCGTTTGCCCTTCGAACTCGGATGTAACCCGTCGGCTCCGAGAAATACGCCAGCCTGCATCAGTTCTTGGTTGAATTTCCCCATCTTGGCACGCAGCTCCTGACTCGGCATGATGCCCGCCTCAGACTCCTTGCTGGCTTTCACTATGACCATGACTCTCATCGACTTTTCTCCTTTGGTCTGGATCGGGACCTGGGTGCCGGAGGGCGTTAGTCGGCCGGAACCAGTCTCTAATGTGCGCGTCGAACCATGGGCATGGAAATCGACAATCGATACAACTATTTTCAAAAGAATTTGCCTGGGCACAGGCTAGGTTTCGAGCTTACCGGCGAACACCTTTCGTAACAAGACCGCGCCAGCGATCACGGCGAGCAGCAGCCAGAAGGAGACCAACGACTGGAGGTAGCCGCGTTCCAGCCGCTGCGGGTCCAGGACACAATCTTGCGAGGCTTGCGAGATCGCCACACTAACAATGAAACGCAATACTGCCGGGGCCTCGTTCGTGGCCACCGCAAAGGGCGAGAACAACCGCGTCGCAAACGCGTTCAGGTTCCCTGCTAGAACGAGTAGCCCGAATCCAACGACCGCTGCAGCGAGCGTCTTGGGGCTTTGCGCGATTCTGGGGTGCTTTGTCATTTCCGGCTCCTGTGCGGCTGGTTGCTCGGCCTCACTCATACGTCGCATCAGGGGCGGTGAAATCGACAGGTTTCTATATTTTTTTAGGCCCTCATGCCGCCGAAGAAGGCGGGCTGACGGCGCAGGTTATGGCAGTAAGAGTGGAACGCAAGCTTATTTTCCATCGGACATAGGACGGCGTCGCGGAGATGCGTCCAAGACGCCGGTATCGATCCCCAGCTTGCGAATGTCGCTGGCAAGTTGCTTTCTTGAGTGCATAAACGCGTCCTTCCGGGCAGCAATCGTAGCGGCTCGGGGCAGTTAAGGGTCGGGCTACGGATCACCCTTCGAGAATCCGGTGAAGGAAAATTGGCCGAGAACTCGTGAATTGCGGCCTACCTCGCCGCCGCGTCCAGCTGCGGTGGCCTGGCGCCCTTAATGACGAGCCACAGCATGAATGCGATCTCCCCGAGAATGGCCGGTTGGCAATAGGTGTTCATCGTGTCGACGTACTGAGGCAAAACTATACCGGTAAAGCAGAGGATCACCCACGCGAAGCCCGCGAGGGCCAGCCATACGCCCAGGAACCGCGGCAGGAGTCGAGACGTGTAGACGAGGCGACCAAGGGGCAAGAGCCAAAGACCCCAAAATAGTTCGGCGAAAACTAATCCGCGACCATGCAGATTGAGAAACAGCATAGCCAGAGCCTCCCGCTGAGGCTTTTCGAATACGGATAGGAAGTCGGTGCCTTGCACGAGAAGAAGAGCAGCCATGGAGTTCAGCTCATTCAGAAATGCGATGGGGATCGAGACCACAATCAAAATCACCATGAGCGCGGCCTGCCGCTGGTTAACGCCCTTAAACAGCTCGTATAAAGCCAGAGCCACGAAGATAAAACCTGCCATTCCGATGAGTTGGCTTGCGATGCCGAGGCGGAAGAGTGTTTCGGACGCCGAGATGTTGTTGGCCGTCGCCGCTGCGTCTCCATGGACGATCAGCTTGTTAGGGACATAGCCCATGGCAAAGAAACCGAATATCGACATGACTACATACAACAAGCCGGCGAATCTACCCGGATTCTTGATCGTGTTCATGGTCCTCCTGCTAAACGCTCAGCTTTAGATACGGCGAATGTCTTTCATGAATTTCGCGAATGGGCAAGCCGAATGCTTTGGGGGTCTGTCCACAGCGACGACTCTAGAGGGTTGTATCTTAACTCCTGACAAACGCAGCGCTGATCAGAAACTGACCGAACACGGGCGTTTGGAGAGGCTAGGCGCATGCGCGGAGGTCTGATAAACTAAGGTTTGCTCGACCGCACCTGACAAACCATTTGCACAGGGGGCCAGACCGAGGCACCTGACAATAAGGAGAACCGTCCGGGCTGCTGGTTGTTACGGCAGCTATTTTTGTATCTAGACGCTACGCATATGAGCCAAGAGATTCGAAACATTGCAATTATCGCGCACGTGGACCACGGCAAGACCACGCTCGTCGATGCCATGCTGCGGCAAAGCGGCATCTTTCGTGCCAACGAAGCGCTTGTAGAACGCGTGATGGATTCCAACGATTTGGAGCGCGAACGCGGCATCACGATTTTGGCGAAAAATACCGCGCTGTTTTTTCACGAGACCAAGATCAACATAGTGGATACGCCGGGTCACAGCGACTTTGGCGGAGAAGTGGAACGCGCGTTGCGCATGGTCGATGGCGTCGTGGTGCTGGTGGATGCCAGCGAAGGCCCCTTGCCGCAGACGCGCTACGTGCTGCAGAAGGCGCTGGCGGCAAAGTTGCCCCCGGTGATTGTGCTGAACAAGATCGACCGCGTGGATGCGCGCGCCAAAGAAGTTTTGGACGAAATATACGACCTGTTTATCGATTTGGATGCCACCGAAGATCAACTGGATTTTCCGGTGATTTATACGAACGCGCGGGATGGCGTGGCGTATCGGAATTTGGGAGATGAATCGAAGGATCTGCTACCGCTGTTTGAAACGATCGTGAAATCGATTCCGAAGCCGCCGGGCGACCCCGAAGGCGTGTTGCAGATTCAGGTGATGAACCTGGATTACAGTGAGTTCTTGGGGCGCATTGCGATTGGGCGCGTGTTTAACGGGACGCTGAAGCGCGGGCAAGAAGTGGGCATCAGCCGTCTCGACGGTAAAATCACGACAACGAAAATTACCAAGCTTTATACCTTTCGCGGACTGGAACGCGATGAAGCCGAAAGCGTGCCGGCGGGAGACTTGGTGGCAATTGCCGGTGTGGAAGGCATTCAGATCGGCGAGAGTTTGATTGATCTTGCGAATCCAATGCCGCTCGAGCCGCTGATCATCGATGAGCCAACCCTGGCGATGATTTTCACGGTGAACAGCAGCCCGCTTTCCGGAAAAGAAGGCAGCTACCTCACTTCACGCGATTTGCGCGACCGCCTGCAGCGCGAACTGCTGACCAACGTCTCGATTCGCGTGGAAGATACGGACACGCCGGAATCTTTCCGCGTGCTGGGACGCGGCGAACTACAGCTGGCGATTTTGATCGAGACGATGCGGCGCGAAGGCTTTGAGCTGATGGTTGGCAAGCCGGAAATCGTGACGCGGACGGAAAACGGCAAAAAGCTCGAGCCACTGGAACGCCTGGTGATCGATGTGCCGGAAAATTTCATCGGCATCATCATGGAGACCGTCGGGAGCCGGCGCGGCGAAATGATCAAAATGAGCAATCACGGCTCCGGCCGGGTGCGCATGGATTTCAAAATCCCTTCGCGCGGGTTGATCGGATTGCGCAGCCAGTTGCTGACGGACACGCGCGGAACCGCGCTGATCCACTCCATTTTTGAAGGCTGGATGGATTATGGCGGGGAAATGGCGCTGCGTCCCACCGGCGCGCTGGTGGCGGATCGCAGCGGACCATCCACGGCGTTTGCACTTTGGAACATCCAGGAGCGCGGCGAGCTCTTCATCGGCCCGGCGATCGATGTTTATGAAGGAATGATCGTGGGCGAGAATTCGCGCGAGCAGGATATGGACGTGAACGTGTGCAAGGAAAAGAAGCAGACCAACATGCGTTCTTCCAGCGCAGACGAAGCCATCCGCCTGATCCCGCATCGCGAATTGAGCCTTGAGCAGGCCATCGAGTTCATCGCCGACGATGAGTTCGTGGAGATCACGCCGAAGTCCATCCGCCTGCGCAAAAAAGTGCTGCAAGCCAACCGCCGCCCACGCCGCTGGCAGGAGATTCGCGCCAGCCAAGCGTAGCTGGGACGCCTTGGGATGGCGACACTATCAAGCATCCCGCAATCCAAGGGTGCTATACAGTGTTTCCATCAAGCGCGCCCAGACGCTGTAAAGAATGGACTTGCCCGGCCAATTTAGATACTCTCCGGGATTCGCACTGACGAGACAGGGGAGCCTCTGGTGACCAGCCGAGAAGCAGGCAGCGCCGCCGCAACGCATAGCACGATTGCCGCGACGGCCACCGCGCTGCCTCCACATAAGATCACCCGCGACGACGTGAAGTATTACATGGGTCGCGTGTTCGACATTCCGGAACGGCGACTGGAAGCCATGATGTCGATCGTCGATAACGCGCGAGTGCGCGAGCGGCATGCCATTTTCCCCATCGAGTACACCGTAGAACCCCGCGCGCTTTCCAAAACCAACGAAGAGTACATGGAGCACGCAATTAAACTTGGCCGCGAAGCCGCCGAAGCAGCGCTGAAACGCGCGAACCTCACCCCCCGGGACATCGATCTGATCATCACCGTCTCCTGCACCGGCTTCATGATTCCCTCTCTTGACGCGCACCTGATCGAGCTGATGGGCTTTCGCTCGGATGTGCGGCGTATGCCGTTCACCGAGCTGGGATGCGCGGCCGGAGCCATGGCCATCGCGCGCGGCGCGGATTATTTGAAGGCCTATCCGGGCGGAAATGTTTTGATTATTGCGGTCGAGTTGCCTTCACTGACCTTTCAGCGCAAAGATATTTCCCAAGCTAATCTGATTTCTTCGATTTTGTTCGGCGACGGAGCCGCCGCGGTAATTGTCAGCGGCAAGAATATGCCCGGACCAAGGATTTTGGTTTCCGAAACGTACACATTTCCGGGTTCCCTGGGCGCGATGGGATTCGATCTGCGCGATTCAGGATTTCACATCCTGCTGGACAAGGGCGTTCCGGAAATGATCGGCGCAAAAATCAAAGCCTTGGTGGATGGATTTCTTGGACGCCAACACCTGAAGCAGGAAGACATCAAAGGCTGGATCCTGCATCCCGGCGGCGCGCGCCTGCTGGGCAACGTGGAAGAGGCGCTAGGACTGACGAATTGCGACACTGCGCCTTCCTGGGATGTGCTCGCGACGGTTGGCAATCTTTCCAGCGCCACGATTTTGTTTATTTTGCAACAATGGCTTGAAAAACGCCCACTGAAACCGGGAGACTACGCCATGATGGCGGCGTTCGGCCCGGGATTTAGCGCGGAATTTATTCTCCTGCAATGGACATAACTGTCGTCGCATATCTGGTGTTGCTTGCGCTCGTCGCGACATTGCGGCTGGTGGAGCTGCGCATCTCGAAGCAGCACCAGCGGGAAATGCTGGCACACGGGGCCGCGAAAGTTGCGGAGCCGAGATTTCGCTGGATGGTGCTGCTGCATACCGCGGTGTTGATTGGATCCGCTGTCGAAGTTGTGTTTCTGCATCGTCCGTTTATTCCGGTGCTCGCCGGCGTGATGTTCGCGATTTTTCTTGCCGCCAATGGCGTTCGCTGGTGGGTGATTCGCACGCTGGGAGAGCACTGGAACGTGCAGGTGGTGGATTCGACACGCTTGGGCGTGGTGACCTCCGGACCCTTTCGCTTTGTCCGGCATCCTAACTACGCGGCGGTCTTCGCGGAAATGCTGGCGCTGCCGCTGATTCACACGGCGTGGATAACGGCGGTGGTGGGAACCCTGGCGCACGCGGTGGTTCTGCGCCAGCGCCTATCGACGGAAGAGCGGGTGCTATTTGCGAATCCCGACTATCGCGCCGCGATGTCCGGTAAGCCGCGCTTTTTGCCCGGGTTGTTTTAGCGTTCTTGTTTTAGTGGTGTGCAGATGCCGAGTTTTTTGTTCATCTGTGAGGGAGATCGAGTCTTATGCATAGAGCGATAACCGCCATGCTGGCGCTGGTTTTGTTGCTGACAACTGCGCATGGGGCGGTCGCGGGTGCGGCGCAGAAGCATCCGAAGAGCAAGCCGCAAGATGCGGCCAACGCGACTCCCGTGGCCAAGGAAGGGCCAGCATTTACGACCGATCCTGACTTGATGAGTGGTTATCGCGCTCTCTACGAGCAAGACTTTCCTGGGGCGCGCGCGAAGTTCACGGCGTGGGCTGCCGCGCATCCGGACGAAGCATTTGGTCAGGTTTCGCTGGCCGCCGGATATCTCTTCGATGAGTTCAACCGGCACGGCGTGCTTACCAGCGAATTTTTCATGAACGACGATAAATTCCTTCACGGCATTGACGGCGAGCCCGATGCCGATCGCATGAAAGGCTTCCACGAGGCCATCGACAAGTCGCGGGCCATGGCTAACGCGAAACTTAAAACCTCTCCTGGTGATCCTAATGCGCTCTTTGCGCTGACGATGGCGGCCGGCATGGAGTCCAACGATTTTACGATCGTCGAGAAAAAGCACCTGGATGGACTGAAGCGCATGAAGGAAGCCAACGATTACGCCAAGCAGTTGCTGACGGCGCATCCCGAAGTTGTCGACGTATACGTCGCGCCGGGTTCGGCGAACTATATTATCGGGTGCCTTTCGGGAACGGCGCGATTCTTTCTATGGTTCGGCGGCATTAAAGGCGACAAGAAACTGGGCATGGAAGAAGTGGACAAGACCGCGGAAAATGGCAGGTATTTGAAGGGTTTCGCGGAGATTTTGCTGGCGCTTTCCTCTCGCCGCGAGAAACAGAACGCCCGCGCGGAAGCGTTGTTGAAGTCGCTGACCGAAGAATTCCCCGCCAGTCCGCTGTTCGCCGCGGAGTACGCGAAGGTGCAAGGACGCCCGGTCCCGGCGGAGTTGGTTCCGGCGCATTAAAATTTGGCCAGCAACCTCGTCGTTTTGGTTTCCCTCTAGCCGCGGAGGTTTTTCGTGTTTGAAAAAAATATGTTTAAGGGCCGCGCCATCTTTCTCACCGGCGGTGGCACGGGCCTGGGACGGTCGATGGCGCTGCATTTTGCGTCGCTAGGCGCGCGCCTATTTATCGCCGGGCGCCGGGAAGAACCGCTCAAACAGGTGTGCGAGGAAATCCAACGCGCCGGCGGCGAGGCTGGATACGCCACCTGTGACGTGCGTGACTATACGGCGGTCACCGCCGCCGCCGATAAAGCGTTTCAGCAATTTGGCCGCATCGATACGCTGGTGAATAACGCCGCGGGCAATTTTATCGCGCGGACGGAAACGCTCTCCGCCAATGCATTCAATACCGTCATCGGAATCGTCCTAAATGGCTCGTTTCATTGCACGCAGGCGTTCGGCAAACGCTGGATTGCGGAAAAGAGCGGCGGCAATATTTTGAATATTGTGACCACCTATGCTTCCGCGAACTGCGGTTCAGCGTTCGTGGTGCCTTCGGCGTGCGCCAAAGCAGGCGTGCTGGCGATGACTACGTCCTTGGCAGTGGAATGGGCGAAATATCACATTCGGATCAACGCCATTGCTCCGGGGCCGTTTCCGACGGAAGGCGCGTGGTCGCGGCTGATGACCTCGAAACAGTTTGAAGAGCACGCCAAAGAAAAAATACCCATGAAGCGTTTCGGGCGGCATGAAGAGTTGACGAATCTCGCCGCGTTCTTGCTCAGTGACATGGCCGAATATATAAATGGGGAATGCGTGGTGATCGATGGAGCGCAATGGATGCGCGGCGCCGGCGAATTTAACGATCTGCTGCTGTTGCCGGACGCGGTTTGGGAACAAATGGAGGCGTCCCGCCCCAAAAAGTCCGGCTGAACGTCAGGTCCTTGACCGGGCTTGGTGTGGCCGCTAAGCTTAATTTTTCTCCTCCCAGGTGAATACGTTCATGGAAACGATACACGTTACATTGCCGGACGGCAGCGTTAAGGATGTCCCGAAGGGGACTACGCCTCTGGATATTGCCAATGGGATTTCGCCGCGGCTCGGCAGTGCCGCGCTGGTGGCGCGGGTGTTTACGAAAGATGGGCCGTTTGTCGGCGAGCCGGATTTTATTTTGGAGAGCGGCGTCAAAGAAGAAGGCGAACTGATCGATCTGCGGCATCCGCTGGATCGCGACGTGAAGCTGCAGATTTTGACGGAGAAAGATCCAGACTCGTTGTACGTTTTCCGCCATTCCGCGGCGCATTTGCTGGCTGCGGCGGTGATGGAGCTGTATCCCAGCGTGAAATTGGGAATTGGCCCACCGGTTGAAAATGGATTTTTCTACGATTTCCTTCGTGAACAGCCTTTTACTCCCGAGGATTTGGAAAAAATCGAAAAGAAGATGCACGATCTGTCTTCCGCGAATCTCTCCAACGAGCGAAGATTTATTCCCAAGCCGGAAGCACTGGAGATGTACAAGAATTCCAACCAGCCATTTAAATTTGAATTGGTGGAAGAAAAAGCCAACGAGTTGATGGTTTCTTTTTACACCACGGGAAAATTCATCGATTTTTGCCGCGGCCCGCACATTCCCTCGACCAGGAAAATCACGGCATTTAAGTTGATGAGCGTCGCTGGGGCGTACTGGAAAGGCCAGGAAGGTAATCCGCAATTGCAGCGGATTTATGCGGCGGCCTTTTACAACCAGAAAGAACTGGACGAATATTTGCACCGCTTGGAGGAAGCCAAGCGCCGCGACCACCGCAAACTGGGCGCGGAGTTGGATTTTTTCAGCATTCAGGAAGAGGCCGGGCCGGGACTGATTTTCTGGCATCCCAAGGGCGGGCTGGTGCGCACACTGGTGGAAAATTGGCTGCGCGAAGAGCTGCAGAAGCGCGGCTATGACATGGTGTTTACTCCGCACATTATGCGGCGCGACCTCTGGAACACCAGCGGGCACACCGGTTTTTACAAAGACAATATGTTTGGCCCGGTGGAAGTGGAAAAAGCCGACTATCAACTGAAGCCCATGAATTGCCCGGGCCATATTTTGATTTATAAATCGAAGCTGCGAAGCTATCGCGATCTTCCCGTGCGGCTAGCGGAGCTGGGGACGGTGTATCGCTACGAACGCAGCGGCGTGCTGCACGGATTGCTGCGCGTGCGCGGCTTTACCCAGGATGACGCGCATATTTTTTGCACGCCCTCGCAAATCGAATCGGAAGTAGAAGGCTGCGTGGATTTTGCATTTGCCGTAATGAAAAATTTCGGTTTCGAGAAATTTGAGGTGGAACTTTCCGACTGGGACGCCACGCATCCGGAAAATTATGCGGGCAAGCCCGAGGACTGGAAGCGCGCCACCGCGGCGCTGGCGAACACCATGGACCGCATGAATATTCCCTACAAGAAAATCGAGGGAGAAGCCGCGTTTTACGGACCGAAAATCGATATTAAATTAATCGATGCGATCGGCCGGCCATGGCAGCTCGGGACGGTGCAGTTTGATTTCAATCTCCCGGCACGCTTCAAGCTCGAATATATCGCCGATGACGGGGCGCGGCATCAGCCGCTGATGGTGCATCGCGCGCTGCTTGGTTCGGTGGAACGTTTCTTCGGCATTCTGATCGAACATTACGCCGGAGCGTTTCCATTGTGGTTGGCGCCGGTGCAAGTGGAAATCTGTCCAGTGAGCGAAAAGGTCATCGATTACGCGCACCAAGTTACGGAGAAGCTGAAGCAAGAAGGCATTCGCGTGCATCTCGACGACCGCAACGAAAAATTGCCGGCGAAAATTCGCGATGCGCAGATGCAAAAAGTGCCGTACATGCTGGTGGTCGGCGCCAAAGAAGCGGAAGCGGGGACAGTTTCCGTGCGGCATCGCACTAAAGGCGATCTGGGGCCGAAACCGCTTGCCGAAGTGGTCGCGTCGCTGCACGAAGAAGTTCGCAATCGCACGCATGCGTGATTTAGACGTTCCCCAGATATAAGTTCGGCTGATATAAACCCGTCAAACGGTGAGTGTGGCTCGTGGCAACCAGCATCGTGGTGCGCGTAATTCTGAGCGAAGAGGTATTTGCGGGCGCCGTAGCTGAACTCATTGCCGGCGACGAGGATCTAGCGCGTGTCGTTGCGCTCTATGGTCCGCCGCCATTGTGGGTGCGGGAGCCCGGATTTCCCTCCTTGCTGTACATCATTCTTGAGCAACAGGTTTCACTGGCGTCGGCGCGCGCACTGTACCAGCGCGTGTTAAGCGCGGTGCGGCCCCTGACTCCGGGCCGCTTCCTGAAGCTGAGCGAAGCGCGATTGCGCGAGCTGGGTTTCAGCCGCCAGAAAACTCTATATGCCCGGCTTCTCGCCGAAGCGATCCAGAAACGCCGACTCGCGCTGCACAAGCTGCACGAACTCGAAGACCATCACGCGCGTGAACAACTGACGGCGCTAAAAGGGATCGGCATCTGGACAGCGGATATTTATCTGATGAGCGCGTTGCGGCGTCCGGACATCTGGCCCATCGGAGATTTGGCGCTGGCGATAGCGGTGCAGGAGGTGAAAGGACTGCGTAAACGTCCTTCGCCGGAGAATTTGGAGCGCATTTCCAAACCTTGGCGTCCCTGGCGTGCGGTAGCGGCGCGCATCTTCTGGCATGCGTATCTGAGCAAGCGGGGTCAGAAGACCGCGACGATCAGCCTGTGAGCGGAGTTGTGGCTTCCGCCGCATAGTCTGCGCGATTTTGCTTTTCGCCAAGTATTCCGTGTGATACTTTCCCGCGCATGTCACCCATCGGCCCAACCCCACAGTTCGGCACCGCTGAGTACGCATCTTCTGGTGAGATCTGCAAATCCTGCAAGCAGCCCATCTCCGGGAATTACTACCGCATTAATGGAATGCTGGCTTGCCAGCGATGCGCGGAACAAGTGCAGCAGCAGCTCCCAAAAGACACTCATGCCGCGTACGTTCGCGGCATCACTTTCGGAATCGGCGCTGCAATTCTGGGATTTGTGCTGTTTGCGGCATTTGTGATTATCACGGGTATTTCGCTGGGTTATATTTCGCTCGCGGTCGGATTCCTTGTCGGAAAAGCGATGAAAATGGGCTCGAGTGGAATCGGCGGGCGGCGCTATCAGATTGCTGCCGCGGCGCTCACGTATGCCGCGGTATCGCTGGCCGCGATACCTATCGCGATCCACTACCAAGGACTCGCGCATCACCGAAGCGAAGCGCAGACGAACTCGCAAGGCGCGGCGCCGCAGAGTGATGAGCAACCGGGTGAGGTCGATAATCCGCCACTCGAGGAAACGCAACCAAGAGCAAAACCGAATCTGGTGTCGGCTTTTGGAATGATGGCGCTCTTGGGCCTGGCTTCGCCATTTCTTGAGTTGCAAAACCCCGTCAATGGCATCCTCGGACTCGTCATCCTCTTCGTGGGGATACGTATCGCGTGGCAGCTTACTGCGGGCCCGAAACTGGAAATTTTGGGGCCGTTCGAGAATAACTCGCCCGGCGCTTTGCCATCGGCACCTGGCTAGGGCATGCTTCGTAGCTGTGAGTTCTAACACCTTCCCGATTGAGCCGATACGAAATTGCCATGACTGTGGCGCGCCGTTAGCGCTTGGCGCGGTGGTGTGCCCGCAATGCCACGCACTGGTGCACAGCGAAGATTTGGTGCGGATTTCTGCTGCCGCGAAAGCGCTCGAAGAGCAAGGTGAGTTAGTGAAAGCCCGCGACGCGTGGCTGACGGCGCTGCCGATGCTGCCTCCAGACTCGACGCAAGCCGAATGGATTCGCGGGCACGCGTACAAGCTGGAAATTTCCGCGAAGAACGCGCCGCCCCCCGCGCCGAAGTACGTTTGGGCGAAACGACTTGGACCACTTGCCCCTATTCCGATTTTGCTGGCGAAAAGTCAAGCGCTGCTGCTGACGATTTTTAAGCTGAAATTTCTGTTCAGCCTGGTCGCGTTCATGGCGATCTACTGGCAACTGTTCGGCGCAAAATTTGGCATCGGGTTCGTGCTGCTGATTCTGCTGCACGAAATGGGTCACTACATTGATATTCGGCGGCGTGGGCTGCCTGCCGACATGCCCGTGTTTCTCCCGGGCCTGGGCGCGTATGTGCGCTGGCAAGCTCTTGGCGTGACGCGGCAGACGCGGGCGGAAGTCAGTCTCGCTGGACCTCTTGCCGGGCTGCTAGGCGCAATTTTCTGCGCGGCGATGTGGGCATACACGGGCGGCGGAATCTGGGCGGCACTGGCCCGATCCAGTGCCTGGTTGAACATCCTCAACCTGGCGCCGGTGTGGATCTTAGATGGCGGGCAGGCGGCCAATGCGCTCAGTAAGGTGGAGCGGTTCATCGTGTTGGTCGCTTGCCTGCTTCTGTGGGCTTACTTCCGCGAAGGGCTGCTGCTGATCGTAGCGGCGGGGATCGTCTATCGATTATTTACAAAGGACTTACCGCCTCAGGGAAGTCCGCGCGTGGCGGGGTATTTTATCGGCGTGATGGCGGCGTTGGCCGTCGTTATGTACCTGATTCCAGGCAAAGGGTTTGCCACACGATAGGTGGCCCGTCGGAGCGCCGGAGATAGTTTGAGCGCTGTAGCTGAGAGCGAGGGGAAAAATATGGCGCGCTCTATCTCTTATAAAAGGGCGGCGCGATAAGGGATTGTACCGAGAGGGATTGACGCGCTGCCTTTTTGCCACTTGCTGGGCGGGCCGCGCAGCGTGCTATACTTTGAAGCCCGTCCCAGGTGGATTTCCGCTCTGTGGACTGGGTGCGGTGAATTGGGACCGGCGCCGCAGTGTGTGTGACGCGTTGGTGTCACCAGGTCGTGCCGGCAACCGACATCGGCAATTTGGTTCAATAAGGGGGAGTCATCGCAGAGCGCAATTTCCGACAGGCCGACCGCATTCGTATTAATGAGCGAATCCGGGCGCGCGAGGTCAGAGTTATCGATGAAGAAGGCGGCCAGCTTGGAGTAATGCAGCCGTTTGAAGCGATTCGCATGGCCAAGGAAAAGGGCTTGGATCTGGTGGAAATCTCGCCGACGGCCGATCCGCCGGTTTGCAAAATTACCGATTACGGCAAATATCTTTATCAGGCGAATAAAAAAGCGCACGAACAGCGCAAGAGCAGCCGCGGCTCGCAACTGAAAGAAGTTAAATTTCGGCCAAATACCGCGGAACACGATTATCAGGTACGCAAGAACCAGATTTTGCGTTTTCTGGGGGAAGGCCACAAAGTTCGCGCGATGATTTTTCACCGCGGGCGCGAAATGGCGCACCAGGAAGTGGGCCGCGCGAAGATGTCGCGGCTGCTGGGCGAGATTGGCGAAAGTTGCCTGATTGAAACGCCCGCGCGGATGGAAGGCAACGTACTGGTGGCTCTGCTGGCACCGAAAAAAGGCGCGGGAGCGGTGAAGCCGGTGGGGCAGGCGACGAGCAGCGCCAGCCACGCGTCGTAATTTCTCAAATGCTCTTGGCTTTTTTTAGCAACGAATTATCGGGCGGCGGCAAGGTTTGCCGTGCGCAAGTGGAAATAGACGAGAGGAAGTAACGGAATGCCCAGGAATTCGACGAACCCGAAAAGGAAGCTGAAGACGCATCGCGGCGCGAGAAAGCGCTTTAAAATTACCGCCACCGGGAAAATCAAGCGGATGCACTCCGGCAAGCGCCATTTGCTGGGCACCAAGAAGCCCGGGCGCATGCGCAAGCTGAAGAAGTTGACGCTGGTGAGCAAGGCCGACGTGCGGACCTTGCGGCAAATGCTTCCGTATGGATGAAAGAATTTCGTCGTAGCCGCGCGTTTTGATCTGGGTTAACGCCCGGAACATCGCGCGCCTTTCGAAGGAAAGGCGGGGCGCAAGCTCCGCAACATCGTTCACTCTTTCCCGTTTTGAGAGGAATGATGATCGAGCCAGGCAGCGCTTCACGGGTGCCTGCCGGCCGATTCGCCGCATATAAGATGGCTCGCAGAAATGCGCAGCGATCTTCGCGGTGGCAATACACCAGAGACAAACCCGTTGCCGTACGCGCTGATTTTGGTGTGTGCGCGCATCCTGTTTGTCTCCTACTAAAAGGAGAAACCCCTATGGCTCGCGTAAAACGCGGCACAAAGCGCCGTGCGAAGCGCAAAAAGTATTTAAAGCGCACAAAAGGTTTTTTTCTAACCAAGAGCAAGCTATATCAGTCCGCTCAGGAAGCGGCGAATCGCGCGGATCGTTATGCGTTCCGCGACCGCCGCGTGAAGAAGCGGCAGTACCGCCGGCTGTGGATTCAGCGTGTGGGAGCCGCGGCGCGTTTGAATGGATTGACGTACGGTCAGCTCATTCACGGGCTAAAGGCTGCGGGTGTGACGCTGGACCGCAAGGTTTTGGCGGACATCGCGGTGAAAGATGCGGCGGGATTTGCGCTGCTGGCGGAGTCGGCTCGCGCCGCTGCGCCGCCGCCGAAAAAAGCAAAAGCCCACACGAAGACTTAGTCGTTTAACGTCCAGGGTTGCGAACCGGAACGAAGGCCAGCTGCTTGCCTATACCGGTTCGGAACCCTGGATAATACCCGTCTCTACGGCAATCCGTTCAGGGCGTTATGAATCCAATCGAGACCACAGTTTCCAAGAAGCTGGCTGACCTTGGCGTTTCCGACGCGGAGCGGCTTGCGCCGCTTTTCGCTGAGGTGCGTGCGCGCTTCGACGCGGAGCTGGCGTCTGCAGCGGATGAGGCCACCTGGAAGGGATTTCGCGACGCTTGGCTCGGGCGCAAATCCGGGGTGCTCGCGCTGATCACTGACAATTGGCTGAAGCCTGCTTCGCCGGAGCTGAAGCGTGGCGTTGGGGCGGCGCTCAACGAGCTCCGCGGACACGTTGAAGCGAAAATTGAAGAGCGACGCGCGGCGCTCGAAGCGAATGCGGGAAATTCTGCCGTGGCTCGCGATGCGGCGGATCTTTCCCTGCCTGGAGTGATTCGCCCGATTGGCTCGCGGCATTTGATTCGCCAAGTGTTTCAGGAAATCGAAGACATATTTGTTTCGATTGGATTTTCTGTTGTGGAAGGTCCGGAGATTGAAACGCCTTATTACAATTTCGAGGCGCTGAACATTCCCGAGCACCATCCGGTGCGGGACGATATGGACACGTTTTATCTGGATTTGCCGAAGGGCGCAGCTTCGCCGCTGCTTTTGCGCACGCACACTTCGCCGGTGCAGATTCGCACGATGGAGAAACAACAGCCGCCTGTGCGGGTGATTGTGCCCGGGAAGGTTTATCGGCGGGACAATCCGGATGCGACGCATTCTTTCATCTTTCACCAAATTGAGGGCTTGGCCGTCGATACCGATATTACTTTTTGCGATTTCACGGGGACCATCGATTATTTCGTGAAGCAATTTTTTGGCGCGGGCGTGAAGACACGTTTCCGGCCGAGTTATTTTCCATTTACCGAGCCGAGCGTGGAGTTCGACGCCTCCTGCCCGTTTTGTGGCGGCAGTGGGACGGCCGCGGCCGGGGGAACTTGCAGCAAGTGCAAAGGCGCGGGGTGGATAGAACTTTTCGGCGCGGGCATGGTCGATCCCGCGGTGTATGGTTTCGTGAACTATGACGCGAAAAAAGTGAGCGGCTTCGCGTTTGGGATCGGCATCGACCGGCTGGCCATGCTGAAGTATGGGATTGACGATATCCAGGTATTTTTTCAGAACGATGTGCGCTTTCTGCGGCAATTTCCGTGAGCGACGCGCTGAGTGCAATGACTTTTTCGGACGCCAAACATCGCTTCTCCAGTCGTGTGGCGGACTACGTGCGCTATCGGCCGGGGTATCCCGCGGCGCTGCTCGATTTGCTGCGTGATGAATGCGGCTTGCGCGCGGAAGGCTCGTGCATGATCGCGGATGTTGGCTCGGGAACCGGTTTGCTCGCGGAATTATTTTTGAAGCAGGGGAACCGGGTTTTTGGCGTCGAGCCGAATCCGGAGATGCGTGAGGCGGGAGAAGAGTTTCTGCGTTCGTACGCGAACTTCACCAGCGTTGCGGGAGCCGCGGAAGCGACCACGCTTCCTGATGCCGGCGTAAATTTCGTGACGGCCGGACAGGCGTTTCATTGGTTCGAGCCTGCGGCTGCACGCCGCGAATTTTGCCGCATTCTGGCCCCCGGAGGATGGATGGTGGTGGTCTGGAATGACCGGCGCATGGACACACCGTTTGCACGGGACTACGAAGCGATGCTGACGCATTATGGAACGGATTATACGCGCGTGCGCGACTCCTATCCGCAACGGGAGACGATCAAGAATTTTTTTGGCAAAGTGCCTTTCGCGGAGCGCGACCTGAACAACAGTCAACTGTTCGATTGCGATGGCCTGGCGGGACGGCTGCGCAGCAGTTCTTACGCGCCCACGGAGGGCCACGCGCATCACGCTGCGATGATGGAGGAGCTGGACAGAATCTTCCGCGCGCACCAGGAAGGCGGCCGCGTGCGCATGGAATATGTGACGCGAGTTTATTTCGGGCAATTGAAGAGCGCCGGGACACGAGCATGAAAGTCGTCTACAACTGGCTGAAGGAATTGGTGGAAGTTCCGGTTGCGGCAGAGGAGCTGGCGTCGCGGCTGGCGCTTACGGGCACGAACATTGGCGGCGTGGAAAACGGGCCGCACGGCGCGGTGATTGATGCGGAAGTGACTTCGAATCGTCCGGACTGCCTTGGGCATCTGGGAATTGCGCGGGAAGTCTCGGCAATTTACAAAATGCCGCTGAAATACGTGGCGGCGCGACTTTCGGAAACTTCGGCAGGTAACGCCGGCCAGATCAAAGTGGAAATTCAGGCGCCTGAGTCTTGCGGGCGATTCACGGCGCGGGTGATTCGCGGCGTAAAGATTCAGCCTTCGCCGCGATGGCTGAAGGACCGGCTGGAAGCCTGCGGTGTGGCGAGCATCAATAACGTGGTGGACGTCAGCAATTACGTGATGCTGGAACTGGGGCATCCGCTGCACGCGTTTGATTACGACAAAATTCGCGAGCATCGGATCGTGGTACGCCGGGCGCATCCCGCGGAGAAAACGCGCACGCTGGACGGCCTCGAGCGTGTGCTCGATTCCGGGACGGCGGTGGTTTGCGACGGCGACGGTTCGCGGGTTGTGGGTATTGCCGGCATTATGGGCGGCGCGGAAACGGAAATTTCGTTCTCGACGAAGAATGTGCTGATTGAGTGCGCGTGGTTCAATCCCATCGCCATACGGCGCACGGCGCGGCTGCTGAGATTGCACACGGAAGCTTCGATGCGTTTCGGGCGCGGAGCGGACTCGGTAATGGTGGACGCGGCCTCGCGGCGCTGCGCGGAGTTGATTTTGCAATTGGCCAGCGGCGAATTGCAGAGCGGCGCGGTGGACGAATATCCAGGCAAGCAGCCGGCCAAAAAAATACGCGTGACGCGCACCGAATTTCTGCGCGTAATGGGCGCGGACGTTTCCGACAAAGAACTGGAAGCGACGCTGGGAGCGCTGGGCTTTGCTCCCGTGCGCGTCGATGACCATCGCGGGGCTTCTGGGTCGCTGCTGGCGGCCTGGGAATGCACGCAGCCATCGTGGCGGGCGGACGTGGAGCGCGAGATTGATCTGATCGAAGAGATTGCGCGCATTCATGGCCTGGACAAATTTCCACCGCGTTTGCCTGCGGCGCGAATCGGCGCGGCGCGGCTGCCACATTTTGAAGCGGAAGCGCGTTTGCGGGAGCGACTGATTGGGCTTGGGTATCGAGAAATCTTGACGATTCCGCAGGTGGCGCAGGAACGCGATGAGTTGTTTCGGCCCGCGGGTGTTGCTCCCGCGCGGCTCGCCAATCCGCTGTCGGAAGAGGCGGGAGTTTTGCGCTCGACGGGAATCGTCAGCATGGCGGGCGCATTGGAGTGGAATCTCAATCACAGCCAGCGAAATGCGCGGCTGTTCGAAATCAGCCAGCAGTATCGTCTGGCTGGCGACAAAGCAGTGGAAACTCGCGTGCTCACCATCGGGGCCACGGGCGAAGCTCGCGAACAAGGAATCTACGAGGGCGCGCGCGATTTGGTTTTCGCGGATTTGAAGGGCGATCTGGACGCGATTGGTTTGTTGGCTGGAGGAGTGCGGTGGGCGGCGAACTCAGTGGCCAGCAACGAAGCGAAGTCCGGGCCCGAATGGCCGAATCCTGCGAAACGCGGTCACGTTTTTCTGGGTAAGGAAGAACTTGGCGTGGCTGGACAACTGTCCCGTCGCGTGGCGGAGCGATTGAAGCTGCGGCAGGAAATATTTCTCGCGGAATTGGCGCTTGGACCGTTTTATTGCGCTTATTACGGAACGAAAAATGGACGACGCTACGAACCGTTGCCACGTTTTCCCGCGGTGGACCGGGATTTTTCGCTGCTGGTGCCGGAGGGGACGCATTTTTCGGACGTGCGCAAGGCCATCGAGGCTCTGGCCATTCATGAAGTTAGTTCCGTCGAAGCCGCGGATCTTTTTCGCGGGAAAAACGTGCCGGCGGGAACATATTCGCTGCTGGTCCGCGTGAAATTCCAGAGTCACGAAGGTACGCTGACGGACACACAAATCAGCGACTATTCGATGAGGATCGTCGAAGCTTTGAAAACGAAGTTGGGCGCACAATTGCGCGCCTGATATCGCGTCAGGCTGCTACCGTTCCTGCGTTGGAGCGAGGAAGCAGTTTAACGATGGTGTAGGCGCCGAGCATCAATCCCAAGGGCATTTCTGGCAGCGAAAGAAACGCAGCCCACAGCGCCACAGTGCGCCCGGCGGACCAGCTTGCGAGCAGCGCCAGTCCGGCCAAAACTCCCAGCACGCCACACACGAAAGATACGAGGACGATTCCGGCGTAGACGATGTGGAAGTGGTCCATCATCGCGAAGGGATTTGGCACGCGCGACAGTAGAGCGCCGAACATCAATTTTGCGGTGACTTCGAAAGCCAGGAGCCAAAAGGCCAAGAGAATGCGCGCAAGCCCGTAGACGATCCAGGCGATTCCTAGAAATTTGCTATCGCTCGCGGAGAATTCGTATTGGTGGGCTGGCATTTGTCCTCTTCTCGTGGAGATGAATGACTACAGACAATGGGCCGGTCGGAAAGCGTTCAGCTGCGGGTCCCAACTGCGTTGATCGTTCTGAAGAAGGTTCGGGATAGATCGAAGAGGAAGAGGAAAGGCGCCCCAGCCCTAGGACCTCGATTTCTCGAGGTGTCACGCCTTTCCTCTCCGCTCTTCAATTGTGCGGAGGGTAAGCACCGCACCGTTATGCTGCCAAAGCGCCGTCAGCGCGTCCATACAATGGATACTGTATGCAGAATTGGCGATTGTGGCACGCGACTAGGGCGGCCGGAACTGTTGGCTATAATAAGTAGAAATCCTTTGTGAACGAGGGACGGTCAAGACAGCGAGGGTACCAGCTTGGCGGGCAGCGGCAAAATTCGCATTGGCATCTCCGGATGGCGCTATAAACCCTGGCGAGGCGAGTTCTATCCAGAGAAGCTTCCGCAGAAATCCGAGCTGTCTTTTGCCTCCAGCAAATTCAACTCGCTGGAAATCAATGGCACATTTTATTCCCTGCAGAGGGCATCGAGCTTCGCTCGCTGGAACGCGGATACTCCCGACGATTTTGTTTTTTCCGTGAAGTGCCCGCGCTTTATCACGCATATTCGCCGGCTGCGCGACGTGGAGATTCCACTGGCTAATTTCCTGGCGTCTGGGGTGCTGCTCTTTGGCAAGAAGCTGGGCCCATTTCTCTGGCAGTTTCCTCCCAGTTTTCGCTATCAGAAAGAGCTTTTTGAGAATTTCTTCAAGCTTTTGCCAATGGACAGCGCTTCCGCTGTGAACGTAGCCAGCCAGCACGACAACCGGATAAGAACGGAAGACGGTCTCGATATTTCGACAAGATTTCGCTTGCGGCATGCGATCGAGATTCGCCACCAAAGCTTTGCGAATCCGGAGTTCATTGGTCTGTTGCGTCGCTACAAAATTGGCCTGGTTTGCGCCGACACCGTGGAATGGCCGCGGCTCATGGATTTGACTTCGGATTTTGTGTATTGCCGGTTGCACGGTTCCGAAGTGTTGTACGCCAGCGGTTACCATGACGAAGCCCTCGACGACTGGGCGCGGCGAGTCACGGATTGGGCGCAAGGCCGCGAGCCGCAAGACGCCGACCGGGTCATCGATCGCGCTGCGGCGAAACGTAGTGCGCGGGATGTGTTCGTATATTTCGACAATGATTTGAAGGTTCGCGCTCCGGTGGATGCTCTGGCGCTCGCCGCGCGCATCAAGAAAATCCTGCCCAACGCTGGCTCATAGCGAACGAACGTAGGCTTCATTCCGGTCACAAGGACCGCGCAGGCTATTGGCATGCCCTGCGCAATATGGTCTTCTAATGACGTGGGCATGCGACTTTTAACACGGCGACGATGGGCGGCGTTTCTTTGGCGAGGCATGTTGCTGCTAGCGATTTTTGTTGTCCGGCCCATCGACGGCGCGCGCGTGCTGGCCGCACCGCTCCATGCATCGCAGGATCCCCAACCGACGATACGGTTTGCTAAAAGTCCCGAAGCGGCGCCGGATTTTAAGCTGCAGACTCTGGACGGCAAACCATTAGCGCTGAGCAGTTTCAGCGGCAAAGTGGTGCTGCTCAATTTCTGGGCGACCTGGTGCGGACCGTGCCGGATGGAAATTCCCGACTTGATCGAGCTGCAGAAGCAATATAAAGACAACCTGCAGATTATCAGTTTGCTGGTGGACGTCGATGACGTGGAAGATGCCAAGAAATTCGTAGCAGGCGCTGGATTCAACTACCCCGTGGCGATAGCCCCGGCGGGGCTGCGCTTGCAGTACGGCGGAATAACGGCTTTGCCGACGCTGTTCGTGCTCGATACCCAGGGCCGCATCGTGCAAAAACACGTGGGACTATCCGATCCACGGCTCTATGAACTGGAAACTCGCGCCCTGCTCAACTTGCCGATTCCTTTCAAAATAGAAACATTTGAAGATGCTGGCGAAATTTTCCTGAAAAATGCCGACCGCGCGACAGAACTTCCTGGCGTGGAACTTGCCAGCCTGTCGCCGGAGCAAAAGATTGCCGCGCTGCACGCGTTAAACGCGGAGAGTTGCAGCTGTGGCTGCAAGCTGACGTTGGCGCAATGCCGGATTTACGATTCGGCGTGCCGCACTAGCAAGGATCGCGCGGCTAAGATCGTTGCGGATTCTTCAGCTAAATCCCCGCTTGGAACCGCGGCGCCCGCGCAAAATGCGCCTGCTGGCGATGCCGGAACGAGCGGCGCTCCTGCTTCGTCGCCCGAGAAATCGCCTTCGCCACGCTGAATCAACTTTTCGCCTGTGGGTAGGCTTGATACTCTCTTGCTGCGGCATGGCGCTCACGTCAAAAGTACTTTTCTTCCTGTTTCTCGCCTTGTCATTGAGCGGTTGGCTCTCGCCCCCGCTGGCGCTAAGTGCAGGAATTCTTTTCGGACTTAGTTTCCCGCATCCCTACGGGGCGCAGAGCCCCTCCGTTGCGCGATTCCTGCTGCAGGCTTCGGTGGTCGGGCTGGGTTTCGGAATGAACCTCCACGAGGTATTGAAGGCCGGCCGCAGCGGGTTTTTCTACACGGCGATTAGCATTTCGTTTGCGATTGCGCTTGGCGTCGGGCTTGGCAAAATGCTGCAAGTACGCGGCAATTCCTCTTTTCTGATTACCACGGGAACCGCAATTTGCGGCGGCAGCGCCATTGCTGCAATTGGTCCAATTCTTGAAGCCAACGAAGAAGAAATGGCCGTCGCGCTCGGCGCCGTCTTCATTTTGAATTCGATCGCGCTGCTGATCTTTCCGCCGATCGGCGGCGCGCTGCATCTATCACAAACGCAATTCGGTTTATGGGCGGCGCTGGCGATTCACGACACCAGTTCTGTGGTGGGTGCGGCGAGCAAATACGGGGCGCAAGCGCTGGTGATCGGAACCACCGTGAAGCTGGCTCGCGCTTTGTGGATCGTGCCATTGGCGCTGGCCACCGCGGCCGTAAAACGCAGCAAATCGCGCGTGCCGCTTCCGTGGTTTATTCTTTTTTTCTGTCTGGCTGCGGTGGTCAATACGTATCTTCCAGGACTTTCGCGGCTGACGCATGCACTGTCCACTCTCGGGCGGCTGGGGCTCACGGCGACGCTCTTTCTGATCGGCACGGGTATTTCGCGTTCGACGTTGCGGGAGGTTGGCTGGCGGCCGCTGCTGCAAGCCGTGTTGTTGTGGCTCGTGGTTGGCTGCGGTTCTCTGTACTTGATTCGCGCGGGCCTCATCTCTTTTTGATGGAGTCGCAAGGTGAACCAAGCGGATGCGTTTGAGCGCCTGAACTCGTTCGGCGGGACGAATTCGCTAAGCATCCTTGAACGAGGACCCGTCTCACGGTACACTCGCCAAACTTTTCCATCGGTCAGACTCGCACGTCATTTTTAGGAGGTTTGCTCATGAATCGCAGAATCGTAACCACATTCGTTGTTTTGGCGTTCGCCGGGTCGGTCGTGGTGTTCGGGGCGTTTTCCCAGGCCCCGCCAAATCCGCAACACAAGGGCGTGCACCTCCCCGGTAGCAATCCCCAATTGCCCTTCAGCGACGGAATCCTGTCGGGAAATACGTTGTACCTCTCCGGCCGCATCGGAATTGACCCCAAAACCGGCCAAGCGCCGGCGGATGTGGATGCGGAGGTCCATCTGTTGCTTGACGGCGTTAAGGCGACCCTGGCGGCCGAAGGACTGACGATGGACGATTTAGTGTATGTGCAAATCTCCTGCTCGGACCTTGCGCTTTTCGATAAATTCAATGCCACGTATCGAAGTTATTTCACCACAAAGGATTTACCGGCACGGCAGTTTGTGGGCGTGGCTTCGCTCTTGCGCGGAGGCCATTTCGAGCTGCAATCCATAGCCGTCCGCCGTGGCCAGTAGTTCGACTCACGAGTGCGCGTATTCGTGCGGCGACATCTTCGTTGATTGCTGCGCCAGGCCGCCTGGAAGCAGTGCGCGAAGAAGTTCGCGTCCAGTCGCAATTTAGGCAAGCGCTCCCGCTAGCTCTGGGTTGACGCGTTTTTCGAAGTCTCCCAACAGTCGAATCCCATCAGCGTGCATCAAATAAGCAGTGTGCAGAACTGCCCTTATGTGGGCACGTCGCATTGGTCACCCCAACTGACTATTGACTATATTTGGGCAATTCATGAATCTGCCCTCATTCGCTAAATTCTATGTAAGCCTAGGTTTTACAATATTTTACAGAAAAATATGCTCTTGAGGCGAGTGGAGGTCGGAATGCTAAATCAATCCCTCGCAGGAGATCTTTTTATGCTGAGAATTACCACCGAACAAAAACGCGGCAAGCTCGTTTTGAGCGTGGAAGGGCGGCTTGCCGGGCAGTGGGTGGCGACTCTCGAGGAATGCTGGCGGGAATTGCGCGCTTCTGCGCCGAACGGGAAATTCAGCATAAATCTCTGCGGGGTGAGCCACATCGACGCTGCCGGCAAGGTTCTCTTGAAAGAGATACATCATCAAGGCGGCCACCTGCTGGCGGAGGGCTGCCTGAATCAGGCGGTGGTGAACGACATTGTGGGGCAAGGGGACTCCGGGAAAACCGAAGCGGAAAGCGGCCCAGTCCCGGGGAAACCAAAAAAGCACCACATCATTTTTTACACGATATTTTTGATCCTGGTACCGGGTTTGCTGACCGCTCGTGCGCAAGACGCGGGTACCAGCCGTGTGAGGCCACAGAATGCTTTGGGTGCCACTGCGCCGTCCGGGGTGTTGCGGCTGACGCTGGACCAGGCCGTCAACTTGGCTGTGAAGCAGAACCCCACCGCGCAGATTGCCTTGATCCAAGAACTTCAATCCGCGCAGGACAAGAACGTGGCTCGCGCGGCGCTGCTGCCGGAAGTGGACGCCAGCCTAAAAGAACAAGAGCAGCGCGTGAATATAGAGGCGCAATTTGGCGGCATGAAAATTCTGCCCGGGATCCCCGTGGCCCTTGGGCCCTATCCGATATTTTCCGTTGGGCCGTCTCTCGCGGCTCCGATCTTTGATTTGACGCTGTGGCGCCGCTATCAAGCTGCTCGGGAGAACTTCAGCGCCTCGAAGGCCAACACGCTGTCCACCCGCGAGCAGGTGATTTTGCTGGTTGTATCGCAATACATTGGAACGCTGCGTGCAGTTGCCGATGTGGAAGCTTCGCAGTCGCGCGTCGATTTGGCACAAGCCTTGTCTGACCAGGCCGCAGACTTGCAGAAAGAGGGCGTGGGCACGGGCATCGATACTCTGCGTGCCAACGTCGAGTTGCAAAACGAAAAGCAGCGGCTCATCGAAGCGGGGGCCGACCGCGAGCGCTCGCTCTATGGTTTGAGCCGGCTGTTGAATCTCGATCCGCGGCAAACCGTCGAACTGGCCGATGCGCTGAGCTTTTTTGACACGCCGCAGCCGGAAGTCGTACCAAGCATCGAGGCCGCGCTCGGCGAACGTCAAGAATGGAAATCACTGAATTCGCAAATCAAGGCCGCTGAACTGCAAAAGAAAGAAGCCTGGGATTCACGCTTGCCGAATTTTCGAGTGGATGGAAATTGGGCTTATCTCGGAACGCATCCGTACAACGCGGTTTCCACCTACACCTTCGTGGCTTCCGTGAACATGCCGGTCTTTACCGGCGGGCGAATTCACGCCGAGGTGGTTCGCTCGAATCTGGAAATCGAGCGGCTGCAGCAGCAACAGGACGATCTGCGCAACTCCATCGCGCTGGACGTTAAAACCGCGCTGATCAATTTGACCTCGGCGCGAAACGAAGTCCAGGTGGCCGATCTGGGCATTCAGCTTTCGAGGGAAGAAGTGGATCAGGCACGCGACCGTTTTCGTGCGGGAGTCGCCAACAACATCGAAGTGATTCAGGCCCAGGATTCGCTGGCGCGCGCCGCGGACAATCAAATTGCTGCGCTGTATCGCTTTAATCAGGCGCACGCCGATTACGCGCGGTCCATTGGGCAGATGGAAAAGCTCTACGCCAAATGAGGAAACCATGAGCATCGAGATTGAAGTCGGGCTGGAGAATGCTACGCGAATTCCCATTGCTCCGGAAGAGCCGAAGAAAGCAGCGCCAAAAGGTTTCGCGAATCCTCGCGTTCAAAAGATGCTGCTGGTCGGCGGGATCGTAGCGTTGGCCGTGGTCGCTGCGCTGTTTCTCTATTACCGCAATCGCGAAAGCACGGATGACGCGCAGGTCGACGGTCACATCACGCCGATCGCCGCCAAAATTTCCGGCCGCGTGCAGGACGTCTTGATTACCGACAATCAGCAGGTGAAAACGGGCCAGGTTTTGCTGAAGATCGACCCGCGCGATTATCAAGCAGCCGTTGACCAGGCTCAGGCGGCACTGGACGTTGCCGAAAGCGATGCGCTGTCTGCCGGCGCGGATGTGCCGCGCACCAAGGCCGACGTAGCCAGCGGAAATTCCAGCGCTGACGCGCAGTTGCTGGCCGCCCTGGCGGACCTCGAACGCGCACAGACCATGTACGACCAGGCCCGTACCGCGGATCTAGCCTTCGCGCAGGCCAACATCGACAAAAGCCGTGCCAACGCGGAATTCGCCAAGGCGGATCTGGCGCGCTACAAGCCGCTGCTCGATAAAGGAGAAATTTCCAAGCAACAGTTCGATGCGGCACAAGCGAATGCGGACGCTACCAGCAGCGGGTTGCGCGCCGACCAGGAAAAACTCACGCAAGCGAACCGCAACATGGAAATGATGAACTCGCAGGTTGCGGCTGCGCGGGCCCGCGTGGAGCAGGCGCACGCTGGTGTTTCATCAGCGCACGCAGACAGCAACCAGGTAACCATGCGCACCGCGGACGCGCGTTCTAAAGTCGCCAAGGTGGAACAAGCGCAGGCCGCGCTGGAAGCGGCAAGACTCAATCTCAGCTACACCGAAGTGGTCGCCCCCATTGACGGCGTGGCGACACACAAGCAAGTGGAAGCCGGACAGATCGTGCAGCTCGGCCAGGGCCTGCTCGTTGTGGTCCCGCTGCAAGACGTCTGGGTCACGGCAAATTTCAAGGAAACGCAGTTGCGTAACATGCGCGCGGGACAAAAAGCGGAGGTGAAAGTGGACACCTACGGACGGACCTTTAGCGGTCACGTAGACTCCATCGCCGGAGCCACCGGCTCGGTACTGAGCCTGCTGCCGCCGGAAAATGCCACGGGAAATTACGTGAAAGTGGTACAGCGCGTTCCCGTAAAAATCGTGCTCGACCCGATCCCGCAGGATAAGGCCATTCTTCGGCCGGGCATGAATGTGGATGCCACGGTCGTTACGGAATAAAACGAAGTACAGCACAGTCCCTTAAGAGCGGGCGGTAAATTCAGACGCGTGAAGAATAGACTCATCTCGAAACTGCGTATGCCGGACGGCTCGATCAACCCCTGGGTGATCGCCGTTACCGTGACGCTTGCGACCTTTATGGAGGTGCTGGACACCTCCATCGCCAACGTCGCATTGCCGCACATCTCCGGCAGCCTTTCGGCCGGCGCGGATGAATCGACTTGGGTGCTCACGTCCTATCTCGTTTCCAACGCAATCGTGCTCCCGCTTTCGGGCTGGCTTTCGGGAGTCATGGGGCGCAAGCGCTTTTATATGTCGTGCGTGGCGCTGTTCACGGTGAGTTCGTTCTTGTGCGGCTTGGCGCCCAGCTTGGGCGTGCTGGTGTTTTTCCGCATCCTGCAGGGCGCCGGCGGCGGTGGATTGCAACCCAGCGAGCAGGCCATCCTCAACGATACGTTTCCGCTCTCCAAGCGCGGCATGGCTTTCGCGGTGTACGGACTCGCGGTAGTCGTGGCCCCCACCATCGGTCCGTGGCTCGGCGGCTGGATCACCGACAGTTTTTCGTGGCGCTGGATTTTCTACGTGAACGTGCCGGTGGGAATCGTTTCACTGATTCTGACGTCTATTCTGGTTAGCGATCCGCCCTACATGAAGCGCGAAACGCTCAAGCGCGGCTTCCGCATCGACTATATCGGTATCGGCTTGATTAGCCTGGGACTCGGCAGCATGCAAATCATTCTCGATAAAGGCCAGCGCGACGATTGGTTCTCCTCGAATTTCATTTGGACTTTCGCGGTGCTGATGTTTGTTGGGGTTATCGGCGGCATCCTTTGGGAATTGCGCGAAAAAAATCCCGTCGTGGACCTGCGAATGCTAAAGGATCGCAACTTTGCGGTAGCCACCACGGCCATGTTTTTTCTGGGGTTCGTGCTGTATTCCAGCACGGTGCTCATACCCCAGTTTCTACAACAGTTGCTGGGTTACACCGCGGAACTCGCCGGTGCCGCGCTTTCGCCAGGCGGCGCGGTGATCATGTGCATGATGCCAGTGGTTGGCATTCTGATGTCGCGAGTCGACGCCCGCCTGTTGATCACCTTCGGATGTATTGTTTCGGCTTCCGCACTTTTCTTGATGGCGGGTTGGAATTTGCAGCTCGACTACGGCCACGCCGTGCGAGCGCGCATGTTGCAAAGCTTTGGTCTGGCGTTCCTTTTCATCCCGATCAACGTGGCGGCGTTCGCGTACGTGCCGCGCGAGAAAACGAACATGGGCACGGGGATCATCAACCTGGCTCGCAATATCGGAGCCAGCGTGGGCATTGCCACCGTCACCACCATGCTGGACCGCCGCACGCAGACGCATCAAGCTCGCTTGATGGAAAGCATCAACGACTACAGCGCGGCCTATCACGCCAAACTGGGCGCTACGCAAGCCAAGCTCGTCGCCGCGGGCTCCAGTGTGAATCACGCGGCCGCTCAGGCTCACGGCATGATTTACGTCACCGTGCAGCGGCAGGCCGCCATGCTGGCTTTCTTGGACAATTTCAAAATGCTGGGAATTGTATTTTTTGCTGTAATTCCGGTGCTCTTACTGATGAAAAAACCAAAACCGGCCACGGGCAACGTGCCGGTACACTGAGGCGCAAACAAGTTTCCGCGATGAATTCCGGGGGGAAGTACAGATTCGAACGAAATGGGGGCAACAAACGATGGCAACGACGATGGCAACACCAACGGCAGTGGCGATTGCACCTGCTGTACCAGTGAACGAAGACAGTCTGATTCGCGCCGGTCAGCGCGGCGACCATGAGGCCATGGAAACGCTCTTTCGGCGTTACCAGCGGCCATTATTTCAGACTGCTCTGCGCGTATTAGGGAACGCCGAAGATGCGGAGGACGCCCTGCAGGACGGTTTGCTCTCCGCGTATCGCAACCTGAAGCGCTTCGAGGGCCGTTCGCAGTTTTCCACCTGGCTGACGCGCATCGTGATCAACGCCGCTTTGATGCGCAGGCGCAGCGCGAAAGCCCGTCCGGCGATTTCACTGGACGAAACGCCGCGGGAGGACGAGTTGCCGGCGTCCGAACGTTTCGCCGACGACGGCCCTAACCCCGAGCAGGTCTTCGCCACCACGGAGTTGCGCGAAATCATCAGCGAAAATCTCAACGAGCTTTCGCCGCTGCTGCGCACGGCGTTCGTGCTGCGCGAGGTGCAGGGTTATTCCACCGGCGAAGCGGCGAAGAAACTGGGAGTCACAGAAAATACCCTGAAGGCGCGCTTGTGGCGCGCGCGGCACCAACTCGCCGAGCGTCTGGGGCGGCGTCTACGGCGCATTCAGTACGACATGCGCGGCGCGAATGGCATGGGCGATGAAGCTTGCAGCTTCTGCTAAGTAAAAGAAGTCCTGCAAATAGCGTGATGTACCGGAGAATGGAGCGGCGATTTTTGCGCGCTCCCTTTTTATTTGGTCAGCGAAGCGTCGCGGGTATTTGAAAAACTGCCTCGCGCTGCGACGTAAAGTCCCAGCACGCGCAATTCGCTGGTAACCGCTCGTGCCGCCGCGAGAGCCGCTTGCAAGTTTTCCAGCGACTCCGATTCGACATCCAGGAAGAATTGGTATTCCCAGGGCCGCCCATGGATCGGACGGCTCTCGATTTTGAGCAGGTTCACTCCGTGCAGGGCAAAGGGTTCCAGCGAAGAAAGCAGCGCCCCGGGGCGGTGCGAAAGGCGCATGGCCAGCGACATTTTTCGCGCATCGGGCGAAGATACGTCGGCGGGCTGCAGCAAAACGAAACGCGTGAAATTTTCCGCGTTGTCCTGAATGCCCTCCGCCAGAATGGCGCCGCCATAGTATTCCGCGGCGCGGCGGCCCGCGATGGCCGCGGCGAAGTGGTCGCTGCCGGCGAGCACCAGGCGCACGCTTCCGGCCGTATCTTCCGCGGGGATGCGGCGCAACTTGGGATGCGTGCTGAAAAATCGTTCGCACTGCGCCAGCGCCATGGGATGCGAGGCTACCGACTGGAGCTGTTCCGGCGAAATGCCGGGAAAACCGATTAAATGATGTTCGATGGGCAAAATGGTTTCCGCGGTGATGACCAGCGTGCTCTCCAGCAGCAAGTCGTAAACCCGGACCACCGAACCCGCAAGGGTATTTTCGATGGGCGCCATCAACGCATCGGCGGCGCCTTCGTCCATGGCGCGAAATGCCGAATCAAAGGTGGCGCGCGGCACCGTCGTGATCGCCGCGCCCAACAGCTGCACTGCGGCGGCCTCGCTGAAGGCTCCTGGCTCACCTTGAAATGCCACCCGCATGGCGCTCGCCTCCGTCTTGCGGATGCTACCATCTTTTCCGGCGACGATTTGCGCCAGGCGCGCAACGGCTGCGCTGTCTCAGCACGCCGGCGGCAGGCAAGGCCTTGTGTATATCCGCTATGCTGGTCCGCGATATTATGCCAAGCAAGGGTTATCGCCAATGAGCGGAAAGCCAGAACCGACCGAATACGCGGCATTTTATGAAACGTACATCGCGCTGGTCCCCCAGACGGACATCGTGAGCGCGCTGGAAGCGCAGCGCCTGCAAATGACCCAGCTCCTGACGGCCTGCAGCGAGCGAGATGGCAACTTCCGTTACGCGCCGGAAAAATGGACCATGAAAGAGGTGATCGGCCACCTCACCGATTGCGAGCGCATTTTTACCTACCGTGCCCTGCGTATCGCTCGGGGCGACCTCACGCCACTTGCGGGCTTCGAGCAGGATGATTATGTGCGAGCAGCGGGATATGCTCGCCGGCAGTTACGCGAAGTGGCCGAAGAGTTCGCGACCGTGCGCATCGCGACCGTGGCGTTCTATCGGTCGCTGGATGAGGAAGCGTGGGTGCGCCGGGGCGTGGCCAACAAGAACGAAGTCAGCGTGCGAGCGCTGGCATTCATCACCGCCGGCCATGAACTGCATCACCGGCGCCTTCTTGAGGAACGCTATCTCGCGGCGATTCCGAGAGCCTGAGCGTAAACTCATAGGAAAGTTCGTCGGCTGCGCTGCCTCGGGTTGCCCGCGCGGCCTCGAACGGGAGCTGGCGTTGTGCCGGCGTTAACGGCAAGAGCAAGGTGGTGACCGCCGAAATGTCGAGCTTCGCCTTGCGGCGGCGGCGTTTCGCACTGGCCCGCGGCTCGATCAAGTAGAAAATCATAATTGCGGCCAGCGCGATGAGCACTGCCGCACCGATGATTTCCGCCGGTCCCCCTGCCAGGGGATGAGCGATTACCTCGATGAGCACGTAGGCCCCCACGGTCAGCAACAGCGCCGCGAGAAACGCTACGATGCTTCCGAAGGTGCGCGCGGCGCCACCCCGAATCAGCAGCGATTTCCTCGACCGGACCGGCATCCCCACACTGCGATAGCTCATCGGCGTGGCGTTACCTGTCTGCCGCCTGCCGCTGCAACTCTGGGGAATCTTCGTCGCGTAAAAAGTCGAGATATCTAAACACCGGCGGCACGTAGTTTTTCTGCAGCGCGCCCCCGCAGGCGCACCGCGGGCTTGCGCCCGGTACTTGGCCGTCCGACTCAACTAACACTTCGCAGCGGCATGCGGGGTTGGCGCAGTGCCACCGTTCTCCTGACTTCATAAGCATGGGCTGGGGACCTCCGCTCATTCTATTTACCTTCTTGCTACGGCTCCCATCTGGCATCCCACAACCGGAAGCGGAAAGGGAATCTACACGTTTATTTTTGTAAATGCAAGTACCCTAATAATTAACAGGCGGAGCGGTCCCGTTGAACGTCAGTGGTATTCGAGGGCGATTTGGTCTTGCGGAGTAGCCCTACGGATGGGCAGCGAGCAACCGGGCCGCTCATGCACAAGCCATGACATCGGGGCTTGCCGTACGTACCCCCTCTGGGTTTTCTCACAACTGCTCATTCTAAAAGACTTAAAGTCGTCTGTCCGATCCCCATTTCGCAAGTGCTGATTCTAATCGGGTTACACCGGGCGTTTCCCTGAAAAGTACATCTCTGGAAGCTGCCAGGCACGAAGCTTCCCGGGGCGCAGAAAAAGCTGGGTGGCCGAGTGCAGGAGAGGTACGCGCTGGAGGCGAGACGCAGTTTTGTACCAGAAGAGGTTAATATAGAAGCAATTCAGGACACTACCAGGCGCGATCCCAGGTCGAGGTCAGTTGCAGGGGCGCTCCCCGGCTGTTAAAATTCGTGATTTGCAGGGAGCCCGCCGCCCACGCCGTAGGCGGGACTTCCGAAACTGAGGAGACTGCGGTGGCCAAGTACGATGTGGCGATTATCGGTAGCGGGCCTGGAGGGTATGTCGCCGCCATTCGGGCTGGCGAACTAGGTCTCAAAACCGTGGTGGTCGAAAAGGATCCCTATCTGGGCGGCACGTGCCTGCACGTGGGCTGTATTCCCACGAAAGTGCTGCTGTTTCACGCCGAGGTTTACGATCACTTCAAAAATGGCGCGGAACTGGGCTTTGAGGTCAGTGGCCTGAAGGTCAATTGGGCCAACATCCTGGGACGTAAAGAGAAAATCGTCAAGAAGCACGCGAAAGGTATTGAGTTTCTGTTCAAGAAAAATAAAGTAGAGTTCGTGCAGGGTTGGGGGCGTTATGCGGGCCCCGGAAAAGTCAGCGTCGAAAAAGACGGCAAGACTTCCGTCATTGAGGCGTCCAATATTTTGCTGGTGAGCGGTTCGGAAGCGCGCTCCCTGCCGGGCATCGAGCCGGACCACGTCACGATCCTTACGAACCGCTCGATCCTGGAACTGCCGGCGATTCCGAAATCCTTGATTATCGTGGGCGCCGGCGCCGTGGGCGTGGAGTTCGCCTCGATCTACAACTCTTTTGGCACGGAAGTCACCATTCTTGAAGCGTTGAACCGCATGGTTCCCGTGGAAGATGAAGAGATCTCCGCGGAGCTCGAAAAAACCTTTCGCAAGAAAAATATTCAGATTTTTACCGGCAGCAAAGTGGATAGCGTGAAGAAAGACGCCACCGGCGTCACCGTCAGCTTTAAAGACAAGGACGGCGAGCCGCAAACGTTGCAAGCCGAAAAATTGCTGCTGGCCGTGGGCCGCAAACCCATGACGGAAAATTGCGGCTTGGAAAAGTCCAAGGCCAAGGTGGACCGCGGTTTCGTAAATGTTGGTCCCACCATGGAGACCGATGAAAAGGGCCTGTACGCCATTGGGGATATCGTGGCCGGAATGCCGCAACTGGCGCACGCCGCCATGATGGAAGGCATCATCGCGGCAACGCACATCGCGGGAAAGCCGACAAAACCCATCTTGCGCACGCGCGTTCCCAATGCCACGTATTGCGAGCCACAAATCGGCTCGATTGGGCTGAGCGAAAAAGAAGCCGTCGCCGCGGGGTACAAGGTCAAGCTCGGCAAGTTTCCGTTCGTGGGCAACAGCAAGGCCACCATTCTTGGAAGCCACGGCGGCTTCATCAAAGTGGTCTCCGATGAAAAATATGGCGAAGTGCTCGGCATTCATATTATCGGCCCGCTGGCCACGGAAATCCTGGCCGAGGCCGCCGCAGTGCTCAATCTCGAGGGCACCATCGACGATATGATGAACATGATGCACGCGCATCCCACGGTGTGGGAAGCCATGGGCGATGCGTTTGCTTCGGTGCGCGGTTTGCAGATCAACGTGTGACGCCCGGTGCCCAGCGACAGATGAACAACAAATTTTTAACCGCGCAATGTTGGGCCCGCGTGTGCGCAAAGGCGGTTCGGTGAATTCGTGTGCGATGGTCAGCCTGGGCTTGATTGGCTGGGCGGAAGCGGATGCGCTGCAAAAGCGCGTGGTCGCGGCGCGCAAGGCGGGGGCCGTCGGCGACGTGCTGCTGCTCTGCGAGCACCCGCACACCATCACGCTAGGGCGCAGCGGCAAAGCGGAGCATCTGCTCGCCGGCGAAAACGTGTTGCGGCAAAAGGGTGTGGAGTTCCACGCTACGGATCGCGGCGGCGACATCACCTATCATGGCCCCGGCCAGTTGGTGGGCTACCCCATCGTCCATCTCGCGGCCATTAAGCGCGATGTCGGCTGGTATGTGCGTATGCTGGAAGAAGCCATGATCCGCGCGTCCGCGGAATTCGGAATCACCGCCGTGCGTGAGCCCGGGAAGACGGGTATCTGGGTGGCCGGACAGACCAATGCCGCCCCGGAAAAGCTGGCGGCCATTGGCGTGCACCTCAGCCGCTGGGTCACCTCGCACGGATTTGCCTACAACGTCGCGACCGACTTGCGCTATTTCGATCTGATCGTGCCGTGCGGCATCGCGGAGCGGCGCGCCACCTCCCTGGAAAAATTGCTTGGAGGCACGTTTCGTGTTTCCGAGGTCTCCGAGCGCATCTCACGGCATCTCGGCGAGGTCCTGAACCTCGATGTGTACGTCACGCCGAGAGTACAATTTCTGCGGGCGTTAGAGCAGGCAGAAACGTCCGCGCAGCGTCTGCCCCGGGAGCAAACCATGGTGCTGGCCACGCCCGGCGCGAATGTCGAAACGGTACGGAGCGACGTATGAAGACCGCCTTAACCCGTCAGCAGTACCTCGACCTGTACTACTACATGCGCCTCAACCGCGCCGTCGAAGACACCATGGTGAAACTCTTCCGCCAGAACAAAATCGTGGGCGGACTCTATTCCAGCCTGGGCCAGGAAGGCATCTCCGTCGGCACCGCGTACGCCCTCGAAAAGAAAGACTGGCTGGCGCCCATGATCCGCAACATTGGCGCGTTGCTGGTCAAGGGCGTCCCGCCACGCGATATTTTTACGCAGCATATGGCGAAATACACCTCGCCGACTTTAGGCAAAGACGGCACCAGCCATTTCGGCGACCTGGAAAATTTGCACATCGTTTCGCCCATCTCCATGCTTGGCGATCTCATCCCGGTGATGACCGGCGTGGCCATGGCCGGCCGCTATCTAGGCCAGAAAATCGTGGCCATGACGTGGATCGGCGACGGCGGCAGCTCGACCGGCGTGTTTCACGAAGGCCTTAATTTCGCCGCGGTACAAAAAGCTCCTTTCGTGCTCATCCTTGAAAATAATCAATGGGCTTACTCGACACCCGTGAAGCGCCAGGTGCCCATCGAAAATTTAGCCGACCGCGCCAAAGCCTACGGAATCGCCAGCTATGTCGTGGACGGCAACGATGTCGTGGCCGTGTATCAGACCGCCAAAGAAGCGGTGGACCGCGCGCGCGCCGGCGAAGGACCCATCCTGATCGAAGCCAAAACCATGCGCATGCGCGGTCACGCCCAGCACGATCCCGCCGAATACGTGCCGAAAGATATGTTCGAGCACTGGAAGCAGCGCGACCCCATCGAGCAGTACGAAAAGTTTCTGCTGGGCAAAAAGATTCTCGACGCCAAGAGCAAGAAGGAACTCGAAAACAAGATGGACGCGTTGCTCACCAAGGACCGCGATTTCGCGGAAAGTTCTCCGATGCCACCGCCGGAACTGGCCGAGCAGGGCGTTTACTGCACCGGCGACGATTGCCATAAAGTCGCCGCAAAATGGCAACGCGACAAGGCCGAAGTCACTCCGCCAAGATCCAGCGTTGAAGCGGTCTGGAAGGTAAAGGGTTTTGGCGAGGGCAAAGGCTCCGGAGGCAAGAACGCCCCCATCCACTTCGGAGACACCGCGGCGTCCGCGGAGCTGGCGGACAACGAAGCAAAACTGGCCCCGAAGACGCCCGCAAAGACCGTGGCCAACGGCGCCGCGAAATCCTCGGCTAAGCTCGCCAACCATGGCGCGACAGATCTCAGCGCGAAAAAACCGGGCAAAGTTTCCGCCGGAAAGTCGAGGAGATAGCTATGGCCGAAACCAAAATATCTTCCTCAACAAACGGCGCTGCCTCCCAGGAATCTTCGCACGCAGCCCCGGTTACCTTTCTCGAAGCCATCAAGCAGGCCATGTACGAAGAGATGGAGCGCGATCCCGCCGTGGTGCTCCTCGGTGAAGACGTCGGGGTGTACGGCGGTGCGTTCAAAACCAGCGAAGGTTTGCTCGAGCGTTTCGGCTGGGAACGCGTCATCGACACACCCATCAGCGAGAGCGCCATCATCGGCGCGGCGTGCGGCATGAGCTATCTCGGTTTGCGGCCCATCGCGGAAATGCAGTTCATCGATTTCATCGCTTGCTGTTTCAATCAACTGACCAATTTCGTGGCCAAGGGGCACTACCTGTGGGGCGCGCCCGCTCCCATCGTGGTGCGCGGACCTTCCGGCGGCGGCGTCCACGGCGGCCCGTTCCATTCCGCCAACCCGGAAATGTATTTCGTGCACACTCCCGGCCTGAAAGTGGTTTACCCCTCGACGCCCTACGATGCCAAAGGGCTTTTGAAATCGGCCATCCGCGACAACAACCCGGTGCTTTTCTTCGAGCACAAATATTTGTATCGCCGCATCAAAGAAGTGCTTCCCGAAGGCGACTACACCGTGCCGCTCGGAAAAGCCATCGTCCGCCGCGAAGGAAAGCACCTGACCATCGTCTCGTACGCGGCCATGATGCACACCTCTCTGGAAGCCGCCGACGCACTGGCCCAGGAAGGCATCGAAGCCGAAGTGATCGACCTGCGCACGCTGCTGCCGCTCGATGAAGAGACCATTTTGCAGTCGGTGAAGAAAACCAATCGCTGCCTGGTGGTGCATGAAGACACCAAAACGGGCGGCATCGCCGGCGAGATTGCCGCAATTCTTTGCGAAAAGGCCTTCGGCTACTTGGACGGCCCGCTGATGCGGGTCGCGTCGCTCGATACTCCGGTGCCCTACGCGCCGCCCCTCGAGGACTATTTTCTGCCCAACACCAAAAAGATTTTTGCCGCCGCCAAGGAATTGGCGCGTTATTAGGTTAGAGAGATTGAGGAGAACGCCATGGCCGTAGACATCGTAATGCCGCAAATGGGAGAAAGTATTTTCGAAGGCACCATCACCAAATGGCTGAAGAAGCCCGGTGACAAGGTCGAGCGCGACGAACCGCTCTTTGAAATTTCCACCGACAAAGTGGACGCGGAAATCCCGTCGCCCTCCGCCGGCGTGCTGAAAGAGATCAAGGTCAACGAGGGCCAGACCGTACCCATTCAAACGGTGGTCGGTGTGATCGACGGCGTCGGGCCGGCGACTTCCGCGGCTCCGGCGGTTGCGCCCAAGGCGGAACCGCCAAAGGCTGCGGCTCCCGCTTTTGCCGCGCCAAAAGCCAGCATCGCGGCAAAAGCCGACGCAGCTCCACAGGCGCCGCCGCAGGCGCAAGCCGCGCAGCCTGCCAAAGACGGCGCCCGTATTCACAGTTCGCCGCTCGTCCGACGGATGGCCAAGGAACACGGCATTGATCTGAGCACCTTGGCTGGCACGGGAGCGGGCGGTCGCATCAGTAAGCAGGACATTGAAGCCGTGATCGCCGACGGCGGCGCCAGCCCGGCAGGCTCGGCCGCGCACTACGCGGAAGAAACCGAGGAACAACTCGAAGAGGCCTATGAAGCGCCGGCGGCTCCCGCCCGTCCGGCCGCATCCGGCCAGGCCCAGCGCCCAACTGCTCCGCCGCCTCCACCTGCAGCTTCCGGCGGACAGGCACACGTGGTGTTCGAATCCGCCGTGCCCCGCGAGAAATTGTATTTCGGCGACTACGAAGTCTCGCCCATGAGCGTCATGCGCCAGCGCATCGGCGAGCACATGGTGGCCTCCAAGCGCGTTTCGCCGCACGTCTACTCCGTCGACGAAATCGACATGACCAAAATCGCCGCGTTGCGCGCCAAGTCCAAGGATGAATTCGAGAAGAGGAACGGCACCAAGCTGACCTTCATGCCCTTCTTCGTCAAAGCCGTGGTGGCCGGCCTGCGCGCCTTCCCGACGCTGAACGCTTCGCTGGACGGCACCAACGTCATCCTGCACAAGGAGATCAACATCGGCATCGCCGTGGCCCTCGACTGGGGATTGCTCGTTCCGGTGGTAAAAAATGCCGACGAGAAAAATATCCTGGGCATCCAGAGGAACATGAACGATCTCGCGGAACGCGCGCGCACGAAAAAACTAAAACCCGAAGAGGTTCAGGAAAGTACCTTTTCGATTACCAATCCGGGCGTATTTGGCGGGCTGTTCGGGCTGCCGGTGATCAGCCAGCCCAACGTCGGCATCCTCGGACTCGGCGCCATCGAAAAACGCCCGGTGGTCATCAACGACTCCATCGCCATCCGCTCCATGTGTTACGTCACGCTGAGCTACGACCACCGCGTGGTGGACGGCGCCATCGCGCATCAATTCCTGCACAAGGTAAAGGAAGCGCTCGAAAACTGGAGCGAGCCGCTGCTTTAGCGCCTGCTCCTATCGCGCCGGAAAAGCGCGCGCGGGAAAACCCGGCTTCGCGAACCCGCGAGTTTGCCTCCATCCTTCCCGGATGGCCTCACTGCCGCATCATTGCACGCGCACCGAGGGTGCCAATTTACCTACCCAAGCCGCAAAACCTTCCAGCGGCACGGTCGGAATCCCCGCCGACTCCAGCGTCCCGCTGACGAACCGGTGGCGCTCATTCGTTTTGGGCTCCAACTTCACATCGGTGACCGCGGTGAACTCCGTTCCCAACTTGGATTTAGCGGCGATGCGCTCCACGGTGTACGCCAGCAGCTTGGCGTCCGCCGGCGCGCGCGTGACCGACAATGTCTGCACAAAACCTTGCGTGCCGTTGCGCCGGTAGCTGTAGTCGATGCGCATGGGATCGCCAGTAAACGTGTATGGCGAGACGCGCACGGACTTTTCGAGCCGGTTCCAAATCTGTGCCTGGCGGAAAACTTGGCCGCAGTAATGGCGCATGCCCGCCCGCGAGCCCGGCGCGCCCACGCGGCTGGGTGCGCGCTCCGGAGCTACATGGTCGGTGTACAAACGCTCCAGCTCGGCATCGAGGTCGCCCGCCAGCACACCTTTCTGCGGCGCAAGCTGCAGCGCGTTGGACAGCGTGTCGTCCCACTTGTCCAATAACTGCTGCCACGCGGTGGACTTTTTGCCGGGCGCGCCGGACCCCGCTCCCGCGTTGGCGAATTCCACAAACCGGTTCTCCAGATCGTCGTGCAACGCTCGCAACAGATCTTCGTCGGCCTGCGGATGCACCCGCCGGACCCGGCGAAGCTCCTCCGGCTCCTCGATCAAGCGCAGCCGGCGCTCCGAAGTTTGGGGGTCGTACAACAGCACGCCGATGTTCACCCACTCATCGCGCACCAGGTTCGGGGTATAGCGCAACACCCGGTAGGCCAGTGTCCTTTCGCGCTGCTCGCTGCCCGTCCTGTCGGTTTCGGCGTCCATGGATACATCCTATATCCAATTTGGAAACGGCTGGCGTGTAGATCGTTTGGCCGCCAGGATCAATTCTGGCACTCGCGCCCGCCGGCGATGCAGCTGTTCGAGCAGCCGTTGCAGGGAGTCGTAATCGTCAGCGTACCATTGTGGCGGAATCTCGCGGATGAGTTCATCGAGTACTTTCTCTCCCAGCCCTTTTTCCAGTCGCGTCAGCCACGGAGCGAAAGACTCCATGCCCGTCACGCCTTGATACACGCGGTTGCGCGTGTATAAACCGCGAAGCGGGGCATCCGGAAATGTCCACTCTCCCGCATTAAAGCAGAAACCCTGATCGATCATCTTGGTCTCGTAAACGAGCTCGCGGGCCTCCCCAGGATCTCCCGCCGCGCCGATTTCTTCCAGCACGGCGCGCGAAGCACCCGCTCGCGGCATCGGCGCATTTCCCCCGCGGCGGTAGTAGTATTGCGAATCGTCGCGCAAATAAAAAAGCGTCTGCCGCCCATTCGTATTGCAGGTCCATTTGTCGAACACCAGCATGCCCGCAAAATCGTGCAGGTTGGCCACCGCGCGCAATCGCTCGTCCGGAAGAAAATCGTGCAGCGTCATGCGCCGCGGATCCCCGGGGAAACGCGAGCCGAACTGCAAACCCGCCTCGCACGGTATGCGTGCACGCTGCAGTTCCATGCACAATTCCGGCGTCAGCCGGATCAGTTCCTCGGAGACTTCCACCACCGCCGCAGGCGTCGTCGGCAGCCCCAGCCGCGCCGCCAGCCTCGTTCCCAGCAATTCGTTCACCAGCACCCGGCAGTGCTGCAGATTATTTTGGAATTTTACGACGTAATAATGCCCGTCCGAGCAGCGCATTAAATGCGACTGCGCTCCGCCGCGCATCCGCCGTATCTGCTCCAGCGCCCGCAACATGCCGCGATGATGCTAATGGCACTTGCGGTTTAGGGCAAGCCTCTAGCCAGCCCGGCGGCGTGAATTCCCGTTTCGAAGCCGCGCTCTTGGGCTAAACGGGAAAATCCCTCCACCCTTCCCGCGTCGTTCTGACCCCGCTGCCGCCCGAAATAGTTCAGGCCCCGAATTTTTCCGGGGCCTGCAATCTCTCGCCGCGTAGGGTCGTTCCCGCCAGCGTTTCGGCGTCCGCGCGAATAATGTTCGACGTCTAGCGGCGCTTCTTCGCTTTCTTCGCCGGCTTTTTGGCCGCCTTCTTGGCCTTGGGTTTGGCCGCGGGTTTCTTGGATTTCTTCGGCTTCTTGACCGCCTTCTTTTTCGGCGCCGCCTTCTTTGCCGGAGCGGCCTTCTTCGCCGGGGCCACGGCCCGCGCCACTGGCGGAGCGGAAACCCGTGGCGCCGATTTCGCGGCATCTTTCACGGTGGTCTTCACCCGCGGCGGCGCAGCTTCGGACTCTTCCTCGCTCACGCTCAACTCTTCTTCTTCCGTGTCACCGATCTCGTCGGCCTCGACTCCCAGCTCTTCCTCATCCTCCAGCGGTGTGAGCTCGGTATCATCTTCGAAGTTATCTTTCTCGAAATCCATGCCATCCTCCCAGGGAGCAAATTAGGTCAGCGCCAATGGGTCTTTCTTGCTGCCCGGTCGCTGGGCGAAGGGCACACCCTCGGCGGCGCTCCACCAAAATCCTTCCGCGTTGTTACAGCACTCGCGCCATCTTTGTCAAGCACTCCGCAACCGGCGAACGGAAAAAAAACATCGACGCGTCTTCCGCAAGGCCGTCTTCCGCTTTTGGAACAATCTTCGGACTCCCAACCGCCTTGCGACTTCCAGCCCGCTCGCACCGTGCGCAACGTTCGCTCAGTTATGCGCCGGCACTGCAACCCCCGCCTGGGCCGCCGCCGTGCCCGGGTGCTGAGGCTTTTTCTTGGTCTTCGCCGCGCTGCGTGCCCGGCTCTGCGACGGGCCCGCTTCCGGAGCGCCCCCCACGGTGTAAATCCGCAATACCATCCCACGACTGACCCTGTCGGCCTTCAACCGGTTCCACTTCTTCAAATCCTCCGCCTCCACGCTAAAGCGGTCCGCGATCCCCAGGAACGTGTCGCCCTTCCGCACGCGATAGCTCACCAGCCGCCGTGCGGCTTCCGCTTGCGCCTGGGCTGCGGGAATAATCAGTTTGTCTCCGGGATCCAGCGTGCTTCCGTGCTCCAGATTATTCGCTTCGGCGATCGCCGCGGGCGTAACCCGGTACTTCTTGGCGACCGACGACAGCGTCTCCCCGGGCGCCACCCGGTGCCTCCGCCAGCTCACCCACTTGTCAGGCGGAATGTCCGCAATCTCCGTGGAAAACTTTTCTGCCGTCCCCGGGGGCAGATGCAGCTCAAATGCTGGGTCGTCCGGCGTCGCCAGGCGCAGCAAAGAGGGATTCAGCGCGTGCAGGGTATTCACATCCACATCGATGGTTTCCGCCACCAGCCGCAGGTCAATGGCCCGCCCCGGCTTCACCACATCATAAGGCACCACGGGATCCGGCTCCGCATGAATGCCATAGTGCGCGGCATCCTTGGCAATCAACGTCAGCGCCAGAATAATCGGCACGTAATTCTTGGTCTCTTTGGGCAGCACGTTGCGCCGGTACAACTCCCAAAAATCCGCGTAGCCCGTGCGCTCCACGGCCTTTTGCACGTTCCCCGGCCCGCAGTTATACGCCGCCATGGCCAGATACCAATCCCCGAACATGCCGTACAAATCCCGCAGGTGATGCGCCGCCGCCCGCGTAGCCTTCTCCGGATCCTGCCGGTCATCCACCCACCAGGTATGCCGCAAGCCATACTCATTCCCGCGCCAGGCTACAAATTGCCAAATCCCGCGCGCCCCTGCCCGCGACAGCGCCAGCGGCTGAAATGCGCTTTCTGCCTGTGCCAGGTAAATCAAGTCCTGCGGCACGCCCTCTTCCCGCAACACGCGCGAAATCATCTCGCGATACGGCCCCGCCCGCCGCAATCCCGTCTCCACGATGGCCTTGCCCCGGGTGGTCTGGAAAAAATTCAAAAAGGACAGCACTTCATCGTTCACCGTCAGCGGCAAGTCGTGCGAAATGTTTTTCGCCGATTCCTCCGCGCGATCCTTCAGTCGCGGATCGACGGGAAAGGTCATCTCCGCCACTTCGTCAATCGCCGCGGGCACCGCCGGAGGCTCGCTAAAGCCATCTCCCGCCCGAAACGCCTGCAACTCCTCGCCATAAACGGTATCCACCACGCGGTGAAACAGCTCATTCAAACGCGCATCACTTGCCGGGTCGTAGCCGCTTTCCAGCATCCAGTCCACCGCGTCGTTAAAATCCTTGCGCGCCGCTTCCAGGTGTCCGGCCTTGTAATTTTGCTCCCCGGAGGCGAATTTCTCCTCCACGCGCTGCGCCAGATACGCCTTGCTCTTGGGTATCGCAGGCAGCAGCGACGCGCTCGGTCGCGCCGCCGGATTCGTCAACGGCAGGGACGCCCCTCCAGCAATGGTTTGCGCCGACGCCGCATCGCCGTGCCCGTTGCTTGCAGCCATCGCTGCGGACGCGTCGATCGACTGCGGCGCTTGCGCGGGAATCCTCGCCTGCACCGGCCGTTTGCCGCTGTCATCACAGCCGCACGCCAAGCCGGTCAATAGCAATACCAGGAGCGTCATCTTGTGTCGAGATTTAGCGGCCTTTGCATGGGCGGCGTTCGGCTGGGTCATCCTTCCATGGTAAGGACCTGCGACTCCCCTGGTCAACGCTTTCCCCCATGCCGGGGTTGTCGTCGCAAACACCACGGCGGCCCCAGGCGGCAACCCCACATGGCTGCGTTTCGGAGTAAACTGCCCAGCGTTCCGCCATTCCATTATTCTCGCGAGGCCCTATTCATGTTTCCGAATCTGCGTCGAACTTTCGCTCTGGCCATCTTCTTTTTCATCGCTGGCGGCGCCCACGCACAAGACCTCTCCCTGGAAAAACGCGCCCAAATCTCCCAGGCTGTCTCCGACTTCATGGCCGCCACCAGCATTCCCGGCCTCTCCGTGGCCGTGGTTCTCAACGGCCAGCCCACTTGGTCCGCGGGCTTCGGCATGGCCGACCTCGAAAATTTCGTCCCCGCCACCCCATCCACGTTATTCCGTCTGGCATCCGTCTCCAAACCCATCACCGCGACCGCCATCCTGCAACTCTGGGAACGCGGCAAACTCGACCTCGACGCCCCCATCCAAAAATACTGCCCCGCCTTCCCACAAAAAGAGTGGCCCATCACCACTCGTGAACTCCTCAACCACCTCGGCGGCATCCGCCATTACAATCCCAACAATCGAGGCGATATCCCCGAAGACAGCGCTCGCCATTTCTCGAGCATGGAAGAATCCCTCACCATCTTCGCCAACGATCCCCTGGTCGCAAAACCCGGCGCCAAATTCCAGTACAGCACCTACGGCTACACCGTGCTCGGCTGCGTCCTCGAAGGCGCCAGCGCCCAGAAATATGTCGACTATGTCCGCGAAAATGTTTTTGTTCCAGCAGCCATGGACCACTCCCGCGCCGACGATTTCTTCGCCATCGTGCCACACCGCACCCGCTGGTATCACAAAGACGCCCAAGGCGCCGTGCACAATGCCGGTGTTCTCGATTCCAGCTACAAAATTCCGGGAGGCGGCTGGCTCTCTTCCGCCGACGACATGGCCCGCTACGAAGCCGCCATCTTGGCGGACACTCTGCTCAAGCGTCCCACCCGCGACCTGATGTGGACACCGGGTAAAACCACCGACGGCAAGCAGCTCGATTACGCCCTCGGCTGGGGCACGCGCCAGAAATACGACCTGACACTCGTCTCGCACAGCGGTGGCCAGCAGGGCACCAGCACCGACATCCTGCTTTCCCCCGAACGCCGCGCCGGTGTCGTCGTCCTCGCCAATCTGGACGACGCAGACGTTGCCGCACTCGCCGAGCAGCTCCTGCGCATCGTTCTCGATCTGCAAGAGCCCGCGAAAACCCCACAGCCCTAGCAGCCGTAAGCCTTTACCGCCATAAGCAAGCACCCGGGGGCGAAATCCCTTTTCCGAAGCCCCGCGGCTTCTCTGTAACCTATTTGTTATGAATTGCTTACGATTTTGCTTGCCAATCCTCTCAAATCGTGGTACTTTTCTGTTGCGTTTGTTGCTCTTGTATCGCCTTTGGAATCGTAAAGGGTCGCAAGGTCACTCTTGCGGCTTTTTTTGTTTTGTACCGCTTTGCGGCTATAAGACGCGGCCAGGACGTACCGCAGCACCAAATAGCTTAATTCTTGAAAAGAGACACAGCAGTGAGCAAAGAACAAGGAACAGTGAAGTGGTTTAACGCCAGCAAGGGCTTTGGATTCATCCAGCGCCAGAGCGGTGAGGACGTATTTGTCCATTTCTCCGCGATTGTGGCTGATGGCTATAAGTCGTTGAACGATGGCCAAGCGGTTGAATTCGAAGTCGTCCGCGGCCCCAAAGGCCTGCAGGCGTCGAACGTCCAGCCGCTGTAACCACTTCGACTGGAAAAATTTCGGGCGGTGCGCCACAAGCGCATCGCCCGTTTTTTATTTCTCGCGTGTTTGTAGTAGACCCTGTAGTGCGGGGATATCTCGCCACTCGCCACGAATCACTCGTCACTTCCTCTTCCCCGGAACCACTCCACAGCTGCGCCATGTGCCTCTTCTCTGCGATCCTCTACGTCGTCCTTTGATCTTTGGCTTTCGTCCGCCCCTTCACCCCAGCCCCCACTCCAAATCCTCAATCAAATCCCCCACGTCCTCAATCCCCACGGACATCCTAACCGTCCCCGGCGACACTCCGACGCGCTTCAACTCTTCCAAACTCATGTTGTAGTGCGAACTAAAAATCGGCAAAATCACCAGCGATTCCACCCCGCCCAAACTAGCCGCCAGCAAAAATATTCGCACCCGATCGCAAAAACGCCGCGCCGCCGCCAACCCGCCCTTCAAATCAAACGCCATCATCGACCCAAACCCGCTCATCTGCCTCTTCGCCAGCCCATGATCCGGATGCGACGCCAACCCCGGATAATAAACCCGCGCCACTTTACGATGCTTCTCCAGATATTTCGCCACCGCCAAAGCATTCGCGCATTGCCGCTCCACGCGCAGCCCCATGGTCTTCATCCCGCGAATCAGCAAATAAGCCGCCCCCGGATCCATCGACCCGCCCAAATAAATCACCATGTCCCGCACGCGTTTCATCCACTCCGCGTTCCCGGCCGCGGCCCCCGCAATGATGTCCGAATGCCCGCCCATATATTTCGTGGCGCTATGCACCACCATGTCAAAGCCCATAGCCAGCGGCTGCTGCAGCAGCGGCGTGGCAAACGTATTGTCAATGATCGAAATCAGCTTATGCTTCTTCGCGAACGCCACCACCTCGCGCAAATTCACCAGCCGCAGAGTAGGATTAGTCGGCGTCTCCACATAAATCACTTTTGTTTTGCGCGTAACCAGCTTCTCCATCCCCTCCAGACTCGTCCCCACCAGCCGCACCGTAATCCCCATATTCGGAAACACATCCCGCATCAGCCGGTAACTCCCTCCATAAAGCTCCGCGGTCGAAATCACCTCATCGCCAGCCTTCAACGCCCCTAGCAGCGCACTGGAAATCGCCGCCATCCCCGACGCCGTAACCACCGCCGCTTCCGCGCCCTCCAGCGCCGCAATCTTTTTCTCCGCCACCGCCAGCGTCGGATTCCCATGCCGCGTGTAGATGTACGCCTTGCTCTTCCCCTCCGCCCACTTCTTCATCTCCGCCGTGGATGAAAACGTAAATGTAGCGCTGTGACAAACATCCGCCACCACCGGCCCGCCCACACCATGCCGGTTCGGCTCCCCGGCATGCACCGCCCGCGTCTGCAATCCCGGCAAACCGTGCCCACCCAATTTGCCGTGCCGCAACTTTTCGCCCATTCGTAATCCGTGTTTGGTTTTCATAGCGCCCGATTATTGGTCTTCGCCAGCCGTTGCAGCAACCTCCAATTTGGCGCCGCCCAGTAGCACAGGCACTCCTGCCTGTGCCCCGTGTGTTAGCGCCAAGAAACAAAACGAGAATAGCGTCCGCCTCCTCCGCGCTCTTTCTGCGAACTCTGCGTCTCCGCGCTATCCTTCCTCTGCCTTCGTCCGCACCGGCTCCGGCGCTCTCGCTCTTCGACCCAACCTGTACCAAAACTGTTCCACGGTTAGCTTGACTGCATCTACCCCAGGTATATACTTGCACCTGTAGAGAACCACGCCTCGCACCAGCGAGGATCCCCAAAAATCCAAACCTAACTTCAATCAGGAGAACAACTATGTCTACAGCCCTAGCCGTGGACCGCTCCCGCGTGTGCACCTTCACTTTTGGGAATGGCTGCCAATGCAGAATTCCTCTCAGTCCCAGCCACCCGTACCTCTGCACCTTTCACGCCCGCAAAGAAATCCAGTGCCGCGACGCGGAAAAAGTAGCGGACAAGATCGCTTTCGACCTCTCCGGCAACTACATCTCCTTCTGCGACCTCAGCTCCGCCCTCGCCCACACCGTCGCCGCCGTCGCCCAGCGTCATATTCCTACTCGCACCGCCGCCACCATCGCTTACCTCACCCAGAACCTCGTCCAATCCGTCGCCGGCGCCCAGAAAGAATATATCGACACGTTCGGCAAACAAGTCTGGCGTGATACCGTCGCCCACAACTTCGACGCGCCCCGCCCCGGCGAGAATTCCGGCCAGGATTCCGGCGAGGATTCTCACCAAGACTCCGACGAAGTTCATGACGAAGCTCCTGACGAAGTTCCCGGCGAAGTTCCCGGCGATGATCCCGACGATCATCCCGGAGACCATCCAGCCAACACATTCGACCAAACCTCCTGCCCATCGCAGCAAGCTCAATCCGAGCACCACCCGGAACGGGTGCCCTACCCCTCAGTCGCAAGCGCACCAAAGCCGCCAGCCCCGAGACTCCAAGACGCAAACCTCCAGTCGCAGCCAGAAGTAGAAGCCGCCCTGGACAAGCTTCGCACCGCCCTCGAGAAGCGATAACAGCACTCACACCCGCCCCGGCACCTTTTCCGAGGGCATCCGTCGCCGCAGACCGCCCCTCCTAGTAACCAACTATGCAACAAAAATCGCGCATAAACCCCACAGAATTAACACTTGCAAAAGGTTGTGAAAACAAAGCAACTTTAACTCCCTTTGTAATCACAACCTTTCGCGATTCCCCCGGCCCCAGCTACCTGACTTCTACATCGGACGCTGACGGCAGGTGTACACGAGGGGCTAGCAACTGTGGAAGGCAGTGTAAAACGCCTGTACCCCAAGCGTTGGTCACCAATCCGATCCGCGCGCTTCGTGATGCTTCCTGAGTGATCCACCTTGAAGGAACCGCTGCCCGCGCGTAGCATTTGAACAGGAAAATATGCGCGGCCCCTTCATCATCACTGCTCCATTCGCCACTCCCGAAGATACCGCCCGGCTCTACGGCATTCCCAAGCGCCGCGCCAAGGAACTTCGAAAGATGGTGGAAGACAGCCTGGCAAAAAAGGGTTACGTCATCGGGGGCCGCAAAGAACACACCGTCAGCAAAAATGGCGCAAGTCGTAATGCATCGCACTCCCATCGTTTGAAGGTTAAGGTCCGGGCCAATCCAAAAGTAAAGTCCAAGACCCGCAATGCCTCGCGAAGGAAGACTGCGCGTGCCAAAGCAAGAACCGCGCGATAAAGTTTTTCTCAACCTGCCGTACGATCCTAGTTCCAACTGCTGTTTGTTTCGTACGTTTGCGCGGTCCATGCCTTCGGCATGATTCCCCGGGTAGCCATTGAGATCCCGGGAGGCACGCGGCGCCTCGACCGAATTTTCAGCCTGATCCAAGACTGCGAATATTCTGTGCACGATCTGTCTCGCGTGCAGCTTGATCGTGCGAAACCAAGGACGCCACGTTTCAACATGCCATTCGAGCTGGGCTTCGCCGTCGCGTGGCAGATGCTTGGTTCCGGTCGTCACATGTGGTTCGTCATGGAGTCGCAAAACTACAGGCTCGCGAAATCCCTCAGCGATTTGAACGGTACCGACCCGTACATTCATGCCGGAACAATCGACGGCGTCTTCCGCGAAATGGCCAACGCCTTGGTTCGCAGGGGCCGGCAGCCCAGCGTTCTGCAGATGTGGGCCGTCTATCGCGAAGTGCGCGGAAAAATCCCTGCCATCTTGCAGCGCTGCGGCACGCAAACCGTGTTTCAAGCGCGCGTCTTTGAAGAGCTCAGCTTCGCCGCAAACGTGGCCGCGGGCGAAATCGTCCGGTGAAGCTGGTGGCAACCTCGTAGAAAGTCGTCCGCCTTACAAAAAGGGAAGGCGACTGCGTCCCCATCCGCGCCTTGCCTCCTGGGCGTCGCAGCGACGTGATTCGAGATGTTCCAGTTACTTTCCGCTGGCCGCAGGAGGCGCGGGCGGCGCCTTTGGGATGGCCGTCAGCGGCACCTCAACCGCCCCGACGCGGTCACTGCTGACATCGTGCACTCCTAGACGCAGGAAGTACTCACTCTTGGCCGGCGCGGCAATATTCTGATGGAACTCAAAGCCGCTCCGCAGCGCCGACTCATATCTCGCCGCGGGCAGGTCGACCTTCATCGTTTCTCGGATCGCGTTCATCAACTCGCCACTCGCGCTGTACAGTAGGGCCTCAAACTCGAGAGATCCGTGATGCACGCCGTCGGGCGTGGCTGTAAACGCGAGACTCCTCAGATTCGTGCCATACCAGACGTCGTAGTGTCGGTAGGGCGGCCTCATCTTTTTTACATTCGGCTGATTGTTTGGCGGAAGCTTATTCTCGGTTCCGGCAGCGGGCACAATCTTTACCATGAACAGAATTTGTGTCGGGTTGGGGCCACCGAGCAGCATGGCCGAATCCATCACGCTCATGGGCAGCGCCTGTCCACCCTGCGCGCTGGGGGCATCGGGGTCATACGCGAAGTATCCGTGACGGTAAAAGAGCTCCACACCGGGCTGATTCAACTCCACGCGCAAGCCGCGGTAACGGTCATCCCATTGGCGATCAGTCGGGACGTACGCGAGCGTGTAGTAGTTGGAGCCGTCCGTGATGGCCTCCTGCACCGCCTCCTTCAGGCCGTTGGTGTCGTAGAAGGCTTTGCCGCCAGTCCCCTCGGCCAGCACGTTCATGCCAATGTGCCGATGCGCGACCTGATCTAAGAAATGTAGCTGCGAGTTCGGCCCCGGGGGTGTGCCGACAGCTGCACTCATTTCCGGATTGCTGAACAGGCCGCGCGCGTCCACGGGATATACCGCGACCTGGGACCGCATCAGCAGGTTAGCGGTCCACTTCATATCGTCCGCGAAGTTGGCCATCGCGCCAAAACCATTCTCCTGGTCGCCGTCCGGTATGACCCGGGGGAATGACCCGGCGAACCAGATGAGATTCTTGCGCCCGTGCAGGTCGGAGAGATACCGCGCCAGATTCTCTATAGCCGCCAGCGTGTACACGCGGCGTAGCGCGGGTGGCACCGCGGCCTTCTGCGCCCTGAACATCTGCACATCGGCATTCAGCACCGCCGGATCGGTGGTGAAGGCCTGCAGGAGATACAAATGGTCGGACAAACCGAAGATGGCGATGCGTGTGCCTGGGGGCACCTTCTTGACATACTCCAGCATCTGCTCGCGCATATACATTTGGTCAGCCATCGGCGTATTCAGGGCATCCATCAGCACGATGTTCAGCGGCCCGTTGCCGGCAGTATCAGTAATGTTGGTGAAGACATTCGGACCTATAGCCTGCTTGGCCGGCGGGGGCACTGGCGGCGCAGCCTGATCGGCGCGGTACTCCTCGAAGCTCTGCAACGTCATTTTCTGGCCTTTTTCAAGTACGGTGAAGTCGGCCGCCTTCAGCCCATGCACCGGTTGGCCTTTTTTGTCCGTCACCACAACATCAAGGACAACCAAGGCCGACTCCGACTTCAACACAGGGTTCCCCCCGACAGGCTCCTGCGCGGGGTGGCCCTCGCTTCCAAATACGCATACCCCAGCGAACACCGCACCCAACAGACAACCTGCGAGGATGGTCAAGTTTCGCGGCATCTTAAATCCAATTGAGTACAATCGCCGTTCGATGAAATGAACCCCAGTAAGCAAATACGCGAGGCTTATATGTTGACACGCAACGTGTCCGGAAGCTTCCGTCGCGCGCCCCTGCGTCTTGGAAATCAAATCGTTCGCGTACGTCAACATTTCCGCGAAGGGAACTTGCGCCTTGATGATCACGTTGTGCGCCCGCGCTTCGCTCCTTGTCGCACTCGCCCTACGGCCGATATCCGTCGGAGCGCCACTTTGTAAAGAGCGCAAGCTGCTCCGCCGTCCAGTAAGGGCCTCCAGGAGGCATGTGTGGAGGGTTATCGCCTTGCGGAGATAGAGACTGCTGCACGCGCGTCGCATGCCCATAATTGTTGTTAGGGTCCGACATGTAGCCATAGTCGTCCAGGAGAATGCCCGCGGGCTTCATGTGGGCAACGTCGATGGCCCGAAACAGCGGCTTAATGTCATTCGCGAATGAGATAAAAGCCATTTTCTTCGCCTCTCTAAGCAAGCGCAGACCCGCTCGACCACTGGTTGCCGTCTAAACTTCTTCTTCGACCAGTTGCTCGGTGTGCGCCGCCTTGTGCGCCGCCACCACTTTGTCCTCCACTTCCTTGGGCACGTAATCGTAATGCGAAAATTCCATCGTGTACGTCGCGCGCCCCTGCGTCTTGGAAATTAAATCATTCGCGTACGTCAGCATTTCCGCGAACGGCACCTGCGCCTTGATGATCACGTTGTGCGCCCGCGCTTCGCTTCCCGCGATGCGGCCGCGGCGCGCGCTGATATCTCCCATCAGATCGCCCGAATACTGATCCGGCGCATAGACCTCCACGTGCATGATCGGCTCGAGCAGCGCCGGCTTGGCCAGCTTCATCGCTTCCTTGAACGCCAGCGAACCCGCAATCCGGAACGCCATATCGGAAGAATCCACGTCGTGATATTTCCCGTCGTACAGGCTCACGCGAATATCCACCACGGGAAATCCCGCCAGATACCCGCGCCCCGCTGCCTCGCGGAGTCCGCGCTCCACCGAGGGAATCCAGTTCTTGGGAATCGCTCCGCCAAAAACATCGTCGATAAATTCGATGCCCGTGCCGCGTTCCGCGGGTTCCATCTTGATGCGGCACACGCCATATTGCCCGTGCCCGCCGGATTGCTTCTTGTGCTTGCCCTCCACGTCGGCTCTCCCGCGAATCGTCTCGCGGTAGGCGACCTTCGGCGGCTTCAGCGTCAGGTCCACGTGATAGCGCTTGTGCAGCTTGGCCACCACCACTTCAATGTGCTGCTGCCCGGTCCCCGCCAGCAAAAATTCCTTCGTCTGCGGATCGCGCGAAAAATGCAGCGCCGTGTCTTCCTCCAGAATTTTGTGGATGGACGTCCCAATCTTGTCCTCGTCCGCTCGCGTCTTCGGCTCAATCGCAAAGGTAATCGAAGGCTCCGGCAGATGCGCGGATTCATAAAAAATCGGCGCATTCTTGTCGCCCAGGGTCTCGCCGGTCGCGCATTCCTTCAGCTTCGCGATGGCCCCAATATCGCCCGCGTGCAATTCGATCACTTCCGTCAACTGTTTCCCTTGCGCCACCTGCAAATGCTGGAAGCGCTCGGCGTTTCCGCGGTTGTAGTCCAGCAACGTCGCGTCGTTCTTCAGCACCCCGCTCTTCACTTTGAAATAGTTAATGCGTCCCGCGAAGGGATCCGCCAGGGTCTTGAACACAAACAGCGACACCGGCTGTCCATCGTCATACTTGCGTTCCACGCGCTCGCCCTTGCCATGCACCTCCGTGAAGCCCACCTGCGCGTGCTCATCCGGATGCGGAAATACGTCCGCAATAAACGTCAGCAAACTGGCCGTGCCGATGTTGTGCAGCGAAGACACCATCAGCACCGGAATGATTTTCTCCGCCACGATGGCCTTCCGAACTCCCGGAATCAAATCGTGAATCGGGATGGTGCCTTCACGGAAAAACTCCTCCATCATCTCGTCGTCGCCCTCGGCCACCATTTCCACAATTTTTTCGTGCGCTTCTTTCGCTTCGTCGATCAACGCGTCGGGAATCTCTTCAATCTTCGGTTTGCCGTCTCCGTCGGCGCTGTAAAAATGCGCTTTCATCGACACCAAGTCGATCACCCCGCGAAATCCCCGCTCCGAACCGATGGGCAACTGCAGCGCCACCACCGTCCGCCCAAACACATTCGTAAGCGATTCCATGGCGCGATCAAAATCGGCCAGCTCGCGGTCCATCCACGTCAGCACGAACGCCCGCGGAATGTCGTATTCGCAGCAATAATCCCAAACCTTTTCCGTGGTCACCTGCGCGCCCACGTGCGCGTCCACGGTAATCAGCGCCGCATCCGCGGCGATAAGCGACGCCTTGCTCTCCGTGATGAACGTCGAGTACCCCGGCAAATCCAGAAAATTAATCTTCACCCCTGCTCCGGGCCCGCAAAGCGTGCAAGGCCACTCCGCATAGGCCAGCCCGGTCTGAATGGAAATCTTCCGCGCAATTTCTTCTTCATCCCAATCCGTGGTGGTGTTGCCTTCCGCGACCTTGCCCCACCGCGCCGTCATGCCCGCGGTATACAACAACGACGACACCAGTTGCGTCTTCCCGGTGCCGCCGTGGCCGACAATGCCAACGTTGCGAATGTCCTTCGTGAGATACGTTTTCATAACATCCTCCTGGTTCCCGCGACCCGCCGCCGCTGACCAAGCAAGAATTGCGAGGCGTACGGCGATGCCCTGGCCCGGGGCCAAATATTCCTGGTTGTGGGGGGAGAACGTGTCCTGTTGTACCTGGGTCCGGCGGGTGCCGGGCGAAGGACGAGCAAAACCCTGGGCGCTCTCCGACGTTGTGCGGCCTCAGCAGGGCCGACCGGCGGATGCTAGCACACCGCCCAGCCCACCGCAATTAGCTAGAAACCAGTGCCCTGGGACGGAGCAGCCCGCTGCATCGAAAGATTCTTTGCCGGATAAAAGCTGCGAAGTACGTTCAATAAATCCGTGGCCGACAGCGCAAAACCGATGTTGGTCACGTTTTTCTTGACCAGCTTCTGCGTGTTGATGCCAATTACTTCGCCGCGCGAATTCAGCAGCGGTCCGCCGCTATTGCCTGGGTTGATCGGCGTATCCGTCTGAATCCACGTCCCGGGCCCGGCACTGTCGAATTTGCCGACGGCGCTGACAATACCCTTGGTGACGCTAAACAGCATCGCGTCTCCGGGATTGCCGATGGCAAAAACGCTTTCTCCCTGTTGCACAAAGGCGGTATCCGCAAGTGTGAGATACGGAAACTTGTTGCCCGCAACCTTGAGCAGAGCGATATCCAGGTCGCCGTCGATATAAACAACTTTGGCTTCCAACTGCACGCCGCCCGGCAAAACCGCGAGCAAACTTTCTTCGTCGCGCGCGACGTGCGCGTTCGTGGCAATCACGCCGGTCTCCGTAACGAAGAATCCCGTGCCGCTCTTGTTCAACCCTTTCAGATACACCACCGCGGGTTTCGTGCGGCGCACCACTTCCTCGAGCGACAGCTCCTCGCGGAAGCCTTCGCGAACGGAAGCGATCGGCCCGGAGGAAGGCTCCGCGGCGGCGGTGGCCATTCCGTGCGGCGCGCGTTCGGAAACCGCACCGGTGAAAACTCCGGCAATGGGATCCAGATTCACGTGAAAGTGATCGGTTTTAAACAAAAAATATTCGCCATGATTGTGGCCGTTCAGGCCAACCCAGTTCATCGGCCCTTCCGTCATGGTGAGTTCTTTGGTGGCGTAGCCCGAGAGGCTCACGCGCGCAACCATGGAATGCTCGAGCCGCGAACCGAGACTGGTGTGCGTGCGGTGAAAATATCCGCCAGGAAAATCCTTATCGAAGGGCGTGACGCCTTCCGCAACGCCATCGATGCTCACGATGGCCCCGGGCGGATTGCTGGTAATGTGCAGCTTCTCCGCGGTGGCAGGAACTGGGGACAGCAGAGACACAACGAACAGGAGCGCAAGCAGGATGGAGCGGGAGGCCATGGCGATGTGCACCTCGCGGGAATGAAACGCGGAGGTACATTACCATATATTTATATAGCTTCGCTATTACTCGCGTTGCTGGGCGTGAAGCCCGCGCAGGTCAGCACCGGAAGCCGCGGATATTTCGGGAATCGTTCATCGCTGAACCCCAGCTGGCAAAGAAAAAATACCGAGTCGTGCGCCGAGGTGATTTTTCGCGAGTGGAGGCAAGTGGCGCACAACCCCGCAATCTGCCCTTGTTCCTGCGTTTGTTCCTGCGTTTGTTTTTTCGTTATGGCCATGGCGGCGGTAAATCGTTCTCACCCTCAATCAGATCGCGCTCCGCTTGGCGCTGGCGTGGCCGCCGCCGACGGCGCCGCAGGCTCCGTGACGGTGGGTTTGGCGAAGCGCCGTTCGTCAAGTTGCGGATCGATTTCAATTTTATCGATGGTAATCTTCTGCCGCTGCTCGCTCCCGGGCGAGTCCGAATCGATCTCAAGGGCAAACTTCAGGCCGTTTACATCATGATAATCGCTGAAAAAAGTCTCCACCGGGACTTCCTGGCTCTCCAATTTGCGTTTGCCTTCCCACTTGATTGGCAGATTCGTAGACGCATCGAAGAAATAGGTTCTGGCGTCGCCATCCTTATTGATTAGTTTCAGCTTGTTGACGGGCTTTCCGTCGATTTCATCCTTGCCCGCCAGTTCAATATGATTGCCCTTGCTCTGGTAATCGAGCAGCGGCCCATCGAAGTCCGCTTCGTCGGAGATATTGCGCAACTCGTCCGCTTCCATGGGCTGCACATCCTTGTTCGGAGCCAACGGATTGATGATCCAGCCCGCGCCCTTGCCGTCGTACACGCGGACGATCGTGTGACCCGCAATGGTAACTTCCATGTGCATTTTCTGAGGCCGCTCGAACTCCACACTAAAAGGGCCTTCGGCCCCGGGACCGAAGGAAATTGTACCGGTGACCCTTTGTCGCTGAATGGCTTTGATTTTGTCGACGCCACCTCGCGCCGCCAGCACTTTGGCGATCAGTTCGTCGGCGGTCTGCGCTGCAACGGGCGGCGCCAGCGCGATGAATGGCAAGATGCTGAATAGCCCCAGACACAAATAGATTGCCCGGAGACAAAAGGCATTAGGATTTTTCACGATGAACTCATTTCGCAAGCGAATGGCTCCAGAGGGTACGAACTTTCAATGGTAGAAGTTGATGGGTCGCGCGTCAATTTAGTTGTCCACAAAGCATTCACGATGGCGCTTGTTTGGGGAGATGACGCAGGCGTATGCTCGCAGTTGCGGATCGGTCGTGGATAGCGCCAATTATTGGCGGTAATTTCCGGTCCAAGGGAGAAAGCAATGAAGTCATCAAGGTTGATCACGTTCATGGTACTCACCGGCATCCTGGCAATCGCGGCGCCGCGGACTCGCGCGCAATCCGAAACGGTGGCAAATCCCGTAAGTTCGACGGTGAAAGGGCAGATGGCGCGCTCCAGTAAAAATATGGTCGCGGCTGCGGAGGCCATGCCCGCGGACAAATACGGCTTCAAGCCCACACCGGACATGATGAGCTTCGGGCACCTGATGATTCACATCGCCGACACCAACAACACGCTGTGCTCGAAACTTTCCGGAACCCCGGCGCCGGACGCCAAAATGGAAGAGACGGACGGAAAGGACAAGCTGGTCGCCGGAGTAAAAGCCTCCTTCGATTTCTGCTCGACGGCGCTCGCAAATCTCGATGACGCCAAGCTTGGCGAACAAGTTTCGATTTTCGGCGGCCATATGGTGCCACGCGCGGCAGCGTGGATCATTTTGTCCGGTTCCTGGGCCGATCACTACGGCTCGGAGGCGGTGTATCTGCGGCTGAACGGAATTTTGCCGCCCACCGCGCAACCAAAGAAGTAGCCGCGCGCTACACCTGCAAGACGTCGCCCTCGCGAGCCACGATTTCGTAGAGCACGGGATTGACGAAGAAACCCAGCAGCAATCGCGATATCAGCCCGGCGACGACCACGATGGCGAATGGCTTTTGCGTGTCGGAGCCGACTCCGGTGGACATCGCCGCCGGCAGCAGGCCCAGGCAGGCCACCAGCGCGGTCATCATGATCGGACGCAGACGGAGTAGCGACGCTTCGAGCGTGGCGTCGCGTATCGATTTGCCCTCGAGCCGCAATTTATTGATATAGCTGACCAGAATCACCGCGGTCTCCACGGAAACGCCCAGCAGCGCCAGCAATCCTAAAATACTCGACACGCTGAACGGCGTATGCGTCAGCTTGAGGGCAATCAACGCGCCGACTGGCTCCGTGAGGATCACGCCGAGCGCGATGGTGACGGGGAATTTGAAATTGCCGTACAGCGCGAAGAGGATCAGAAAAATCAGCATGAGCGCCAGCGGGCCGATGACCATAAATTGCGCCTTGGCCTCCAATAGTTCGCTGTATTCACCGCCCCAATTGAGGGTGTACCCAGGGGGCAGCTGCACTTTTTTCTTTATCGCGGCCTGCCCATCATTGATCACGCCTTCCAGGTTGCGTCCGACGATGGAGAACTGAATACCGATGTAGCGCGAATTATCTTCGCGATAGATAAAGGAAGCTCCGCTGGCCTCGCGAATGGTGGCCAGTTCGGAGAGTGGAATCGCCTGTCCCGCGGGAGAAGGAACCAGCAAATCGCCGATATCGTTGGCCGTGGAGCGGTATTTCGGCTCCATGCGCACAACCAAATCGAACAATTTTTCGCCTTGAATTACCTGCGTGGCCGCTTGCCCGCCGATGGCCGCCTGAATCACGGCTTCGACGTCGGCAACGTTGATTCCGTAGCGCGCAATTTTCGCGCGATCCGCTTCGATAATCAGGTTGGGCTGGCCCAATTCGCGAACGACCGTCAGCTCCGTGAATCCGGGCGTCTTGTCCAGAACTTGCTTGATTTCCACGGCCTTTTTTTCCAGCACGTCGAGGTCGGGACCGAAAATTTTTACCGCTAATGAACTCTTCAGCCCGGTGAGCGCTTCGTCCACGGCATCTTCCGCGGGCTGCGTGAAATTAAAAATCACTCCGGGATAGGTATCGAATTTCTTTTCCAAATCCTTCGAGAGCTGCTCCTTGGTGTGGATGGAACTCTTGTTCCATGCTTTATCGCCGTAGGGCAGCAGACCGACGTAAAACTCGCAATTGAAAAATCCCGTGGGGTCGGTACCGTCGTCGGTGCGTCCGAGTTCCGAAGCCACGGTGGTGACTTGCGGATATTGCATCAGCAGGTCGCGAATCTTCGGGGCGAACTTTGCCGATTCTTCGAAGGAAATGGTGTAAGGCATGGTGGCGCGCACCCACAAGGCGCCTTCATCAAGGTGCGGGAGAAATTCTCCGCCGATGAGCGGAACCAAAAATAAGGTGGCTACAAAAATCGCCGTGCTTACCAGCAGCGTGGTGCGCGGACGATTCAAGCACCACTCCAGGCGCTTGGCATACGAGTTGCGGACCCAATCAAAAATTCTGTTGGGTTTTTCCTTGACGCCATTCTTGAACCAGTAGGAGGCCAGCACGGGCACAACGGTCAGCGTCAGAATGAGTGCGCCGACCAGCGCGAAGGCCATGGTGTCGGCCATGGGATGAAAGAGTTTTCCCGAGGCGCCGGTAAGCGCGTAGATGGGCAAATATCCGGCGATGATGACCGCCACCGAATAGAAGATCGGACGGTCCACATCACGCGCCGCGGCGCGAATCACTTCATTCAAATTGTAGGTTTGCCCGTGGCGCAGGCCGAGTTCGCGGTAAATATTTTCGACCATGACGATGGTGCCATCGATCAAAATGCCGAAGTCGATGGCGCCAATGGACAGGAGATTGGCAGCTTCTCCGGTGGCGTGCAGAAAAATAAAGGCAAAGAGCAGCGCCAGCGGAATGGTCAGCGCGGTAATCAGCGCGGCGCGCAGACTGACCAGGAAAAAGATCAAGACCACCAGAACCAAAACCATGCCGCGGATGAGGTTCCATTCCACGGTATCGGTGGTGACGCGCACCAGATCGCTGCGGTCGTAGTAAGGATGAATTTTTACATCCGGCGGAAGAATGCCGCTATTGAGCTCCTCGGTTTTTTTCTCCACGCCGCGCAGGACGGTTTGCGCCTGCTCGCCGGTGCGCATCAGGATGACGCCTTCGACGGCGTCGTCGTTCTTCTCGTACCCAAAAATGCCGAGGCGAGGCGCGTGGCCGATTTCCACGCTGCCCACATCCTTCAGCCGAATGGGGACGCCGTTGGCGCTGCCCACCACCACTTCGCCGATGTCCGCGGTGCCGGTGAGCAGACCGATGCCACGCACGTAATAAAATTGTCCGCCCTGGGTGTAAAAGCCGCCGCCGGTATTGGCATTGTTCGCGGAGAGCGCGCCGATTACCGCGACGACGGAAAGATGAAAATTGTTGAGCTTCACGGGGTCGAGCAGGACGTGGTACTCCATGGTCGGACCGCCAAATCCAGAGTCGTCCGCCACGCCCGGCACGCTGCGATAGGCGCGCTCCAGGACCCAGGCTTCAATGGTGTGCAATTCCTGCGCGCTGCGGTCCGGGCTGTCGATGACGTAGCGATATACCAGACCGCTGGGACTGAACAGCGGCGCCATGCTGGGGGTCACACCGGTGGGGAGGGATGCGTCCGCGATGCGCTGAAAAATCTGTTGACGAGCGAAGTAGGGATCGGTGTTGTCCTCAAAGGTCAGGATCACGTCGGAGAGGCCGTAGAGGGAAATGGAGCGCATTACTCGCAGTTTGGGTGTGCCATTCATGGCGAGTTCGAGCGGCAGGGTGGTGAGGCGCTCGACTTCTTCGGCAGCGTGGCCGGGCCACTGAGTAATGAGTTCGACGATGGGCGGGGACAAATCCGGATAGGCATCGACGGGCATACGCTGGAAGGACATGGCTCCGGCGATGACCACCAGCACGGTGAACAGCAGCACCACAAAGCGCTGCTTGAGCGCGAATTGGACGATGCGATGAATCACGAATTTTGCCCCGTAAACATTTCCAATTTTTTCGCGATGCTAGTGCTCGAGAGAATTTTTAAATTGCAGAAACAGGCTGCCGTCGCCCACAACCTTGTCGCCTTCTTTTAAGCCGCTTTCGATGCGCGTGCGTCCGTCGTTGCTGTCGCCAATTTTCACGATGCGGCGGGCAAACTTGTTGCCCTCGGTCTGCAGATAAACGAAGGTCACATTCTCCGAATCGTGCAAGACCGAGGCATCGGGAACGGTCAAGGCATCGCTCACCGTCCCGGCTTGCACCACGGCCGCCACGTACATATCTTTTTTCAATTTTCCGCCGGGATTGTTGGCCACGATGCGGGCTTGCAGCGTGCGGGTGGTGGGATCGAGCGCCGGCGCAAGATAGGAAATTTTTCCGTGGAACGTGTCGGGATAACTGTCGGTGCTGATCTCGACGCTGTCGCCGACGTGCACGTAATCGAGGTCGCTTTGATAGACATTGACCAGCACCCAGACGGTGCTCATATCGGAAATGGTGAAGCACTGCGTGCTGCCGGCTTGCAGAAGTTGGCCGGGTCCGACCAGCCGTTCGACGACTTCGCCGCCAACCGGGGCCAGGACCGGGACTTGCGAGGTGGCTTTGGTTTCGGCGAACGTTTCCGGATCTTTTATTCCCAGGACGCGCATGGCGTCTTCGCTGGATTGCAAATCGGCTTGCGCGGCGGCGCGATCGGACTCCGCTTGCTGCAAATCGCGCTCGGCGATGGCTTTGTGTTCGTAAAGATCTTTGGAGCGCTCGTAATTTTTATCCGCGAGGAGGTAGATGCTTTTGGATTTGAGATACGTCGAACGGGCGGCGGAATAGTCCGGACTGTTGACCATCAAGAGCGGCTGATTGAGATGCACGATTTGGCCGGGATCCACCAGAATTTTTTCCACCGGGCCGCCGATGGCGGAGAAGACCGGTGTGGTGGCGAAAGCGTTGTAGGCTACCGCACCGGTGAGGCGCGAAACGCGCGGCAGGCGAGATTTTTGTACGGCGACCACTTGCAAGTGCGCCATCTGGTCTTGCGGGACGGTGAAGAGCGAGGCGGTATCGTCTTTGCTTTCGTTGGTGGAGAAGGAGGTCATTTTGGATTCGGCTTCGCTGGGACCGCTCGAGTTGCATCCGGTCAAGGACGCGGCCGTAGCGAACGCGAGCGCGAATACGAGCGAGCGAAATGCGGGATTGCAGGCAATACCCTCGACAGAGTTGAGGGCGATGATTTTTCTCAGACGAAATTTCATGGCAGCATCCTCGTTCCCACGGCTTGGCGCATTTGTTCGAGCGCGGTCATGTAGCTCGCCAGCGCCTGGCGATAAGCGAGTTGGTTGGAGCGATAGGTGCGTTCGGAATCCAGATAGTCGAGCAGGCTGGCGGCGCCGCGCTTATAGGCGTATTCGCTGATGTCGCGGGACTCTTTGGCTTGCTGCACATAGCCGCCCTCGTATAAACGAATAATTTCATCGTTGGAGCGCAGATTCCCGTAGGCGCTAACGACATCGGTGAGCACCTGCTGCGCGGCTTCGAGTTCCAGTTGCTGAAACTGGGTAATGGCGTATTTGGTGCGTGCGATTTCGCCCTGGTTGCGGTCGAAAATCGGCAGATCGATGTTGAAGTAGAATGCGCCGCTGCTCTGTCCGTTGGTGTGCGTGTAATCGAAAGTAACATTTAGATCGCGTTTGCCATTGGCTTCCGCGAGAGTTTCCTGACTGCGCGCCGCGACGACGCCCTGCTGCGCGGCCTGCAAATCGGGCCGCGAACGCAACGCCAGGGCCTTTAGATCGTCCATGCCGGCATGCACCGGGGCGTAGGCGAGTTCGCCGTCTACGTCGTAATTATCCGGAACAGACTCAAAACCGAGGTATTGGCGCAGCGCAGCGAGCGCCTGCACTTTGGCCAGGCGCGCAGCGGAAAGATCGCTCTGAAATTGCAGGAGCTGCAGACGGATTTTGAGCAGGTCGCCTTCGCTCATATCGCCCAATTTGTAGCGTTCGTTGGAGATGTCCACGGTTTGCTGAAAACTGTCGAGGTCCTGATTGGCCAGATCGATGGTGGACTGCGCGAGGAGCACGGCGACGAATTGCTGCGATAAGTTGAAAATCAACTGGCGTTGCGCGTCGTCGACCTGATCGCGGGCTACGGCGGTCTGATCGCGCGCGGCTTCCAGGCGATGCTGGCGTTTCCTGCCGCGTTCAAAGAGATAACCGATGCCGATATCGAACTGCGCCTGGGTGTTGAGGTAACTGGTGCCAAATTCCTCGGGATGGAAGAGCGGAAAAAATTGCGAGTCCCAGGAGATCACGGGATTGGGGCGGAGGTTGGCGGTAATTTCCTGCGCCTGATTTTGCAGGATGGTGCTGCGTGCGGCTTCCATGGCATGATCGTGCTGCAAGGCGAGGCGGATGGCGTCGTCCAGGGTGAGGCGCACCGGCGGCGGCTGCGTGGTGTCCGCGCGCGGCGGGGTGGCGGGCTGCGCGGGCAAGGGATTCTGCTGCGCGGCGGCAAACGCCGGCAGGAGTACCACGAACAGCGTGGCCAGAGCCAATCCCTTCTTCATGGAAATCGTCCTCACGGGTCCGCAAAGGGACCGGTAGCCAATCAGGTCTGGGGTGCGACAGAGAGCACGAGCGACGTGGAGTTACGAGGCTGGGGGAGCGCGAGGGGAGGTGGCGCGCGGGATTTCCTGGGAACCCGTTGGCGTGCCGGCTGGCACCTCGAGAGGCTTCACTAATGAAACAATCGTGATGCTCAGCGACGGCGTGACCACAGCGGCGCCAACCGTGGAGCAAACCGGGCAAATGTGAGTGCCTGAGGGCGCGCTGGTCAGGTCCGCGCAGAAGTGTAGCTGCGCTCCGAGAAAGACGATCCCGAGCAGCAAAGCCAGTAGCCGCATATGACGCAGACTGGTCGGCATATTCGTAATTTAGGGAGCTTAGGCTGGAAACAGGGCGTGGTCAAGCTCACACTTACCATAAATACCCAGCAACCAAGCGCCGGGACCCTGCGTCTAAGGTGGCACGGAAGAGTGTAGGTTTCTCTCGCCGTCATGCCCTGGAAAAATGGGAATTTCTCACCTCACGCCCGGCCGGATCCAGTTAAAGCGCTCTCTGGCGCTGTTCGCGTGCGCGACGTTGCTGTACTTCGCTTGCGGCGGGGCGCTTTTACACGAACACACGAACGGTCCGGAAGCGCCCTGTCACGTTTGTCAGGCGTTGCATGCGCCCGCGCTGGCTTCGGCGCGTTTGGCGTTTTCGATTGCGCCGGCGCCGATGGTTTGGCTTTCCGCAATCCCGCAACACGCCGTACCGAACGATTCATTTTCTCTGCATCGGCCTTCTCGCGCCCCGCCTGTCGCTTAATCCCCGCCTAACCTGAAGTCTCTTTTGGCGCGCCGGCTGGTTTGCTCAGCCCGCGTCACCGCCATTTTTCCTGGCGGACTCTATCCACAACCACACACGTAACCCTCGCTAGGGATGGAGAAAAAAATGTTAAAGAGTTTGCAATTGTATTCGTTTCTGTTTTTGAGTTGTGTGTTGTGCTTTGCGACGGGGTCATCGGGAACTCAGACCGGCAACTCCGGTTCGATCGAAGGCGCGGTGAAAGATCCATCCGGCGCGACGGTTGCCGGCGCGATCGTAGAAATTACCAATCCCGTCAGCGGCTATACGCGCAAGGTTAGCACCGGGGCTGATGGGACGTTCCGTTTCCCCAACGTGCCGTTTAATCCGTATCACATGGTAGTCACGGCTGACGGCTTCGCGGGCTACACGCAAGATGTCGACGTGCGTTCTACGGTGCCGAGCGTCGCGCAGATTACCTTGCAGTTGAGCGCGGCGGCAAGCACGAGCGTCATGGTGGAAGCTAACGGCGGGGACCTGGTGGAGAACGATTCGACTTCTCACACCGACGTGGATCGCGGCCTAATCGACAGGCTTCCCCTGGAAAGCTCTTCCTCCTCGCTCAGTTCGCTGGTGACGCTGTCCGTACCCGGGGTGGCGGCCGATTCCAACGGTCAAATGCACGGGCTGGGCGACCACGCCTCCAATTCGATCTCCCTGGATGGCCAACCGATCACCGACCAAACGAGCAAAGTTTTTTCCAATCAGATTCCGGAAGATTCGATTCAATCGCTGGAAGTGATTTCCGGCGCTCCCCCCGCGGAGTTCGGCGATAAAACCAGCCTGGTGATTAAGGTGACGACGCGTTCGGGCCTGGGCGTCAGTCCGCCGCACGGTCAAATTACCACTTCCTACGGCAGCTTTGGCACTTCCAACGCCGGCTTCGATTTGGCGTACGGAAGCCAGAAATGGGGGAATTTTATCGCCGCCAACGGGCTGGACACCGGACGGTTTCTGGACGGACCCGAAATTGGAGTGCAGCACGATAAAGGGAATCAGGAAAATATTTTCGACCGCATCGATTACCAAATTTCGCAAAAGGATTCCGTGCATTTGAATCTCGGGTACACGCGCTCGTGGTTCCAAACGCCGAATTCCTACGACGCGGAAAACACCACGGGCTGGGGTTTTCTCTCCGCAACCCCGATTTGCCCCGCGGGACAGATCGGTTCCTGCGGCGGCCTGGGACCGAACGGCGAACCAGTGGGTCCGCAGGACCAACGATCGAAGATTGGAACGCTTAATATAGCGCCCACGTGGACGCGGCTGATCAACAACAACACCGTGCTTACCGCGGGGGCTTTTGTCCGCCGGGATCAATACAACTACTACCCGAGCAATAATCCCTTTGCGGACTACACGCCTGATCTGCAATTGGAGACCGTGGGGCAGAATCGCTCGTTAACAAATGCCGGTGCGCTCGCGAACATTTCCTATGTGAAGGGCATTAACAACTGGAAAGTAGGAATAAATTACGAGCACACGTTTCTCACGGAAAACGATCAGTTCGGGATTGTAGATCCAGCGGCGAATGCGGTCTGTTTGAACCTGGCGGACCTGAGTCCGGATACCAATCCCGAGGTAACCAACCCCGCGCAATGCACGGGAACGTTAGTGGCCAACACCGGACAGGGAGCAGTTCCGGCGTTTAGCCCGCTGCTCGGCTGCTACGACCTGACCAGAACGGCGGCACTGCCGCTCTCGGATGGTTGCCCAACGGGACAAAGCACGAGCGGCATCTACAATTTTCACGGGCACACGGACGTGAAGGAATTGTCGCTGTACGTGCAGGACACCATTACGCTGAAAAATTGGAGCTTTAACGTGGGCCTGCGCGGCGACGTGTACAACGGCCTCACCAGCGCCGGGCAGGCTGAACCGCGGCTGGGCGTTGCTTACAACATCAAGAAGACCGGGACGGTGTTGCGCGCTTCTTACGCGCGCACGATGGAAACACCGTTCAACGAGAATTTGATTTTGGCCAGCGTGGGATGCAACGATCCCGTCATCTTCGAGCTGCAAGAGAACGTCGCCGGTGGACAATGTCCGCAAGGCGCGGGTTCCACGGCGACGCCGCTTAGTCCGGGGCATCGCAACGAATTTCACGCCGGTATCGAGCAAGCATTCGGCAAATACCTGGTGATCGACTCCGAATACATTTGGAAGTACACGCACAAGGCCTTCGACTTCAGCGTGCTGGGCAATACGCCAATCACCTATCCCATCGAGTGGGAAAGCTCGAAAATTCCCGGTTACGCAATCCGCGCGACGGTGCCAGACTTCCACGGCTTTACGGCGTACGTGGTTATGTCCAGCGTGGCGGCGCGTTTCTTTGAGCCACAAGTCAGCGGAATTGGCGCTACGCCGACGGGGAGCGGAGTGTTTCGCATCGATCACGACGAAAAATTTAACGAGACCACGCACGTGCAATATCAACCGTGGAAAGCGGGGCCATGGGTGGGCCTGAACTGGCGTTATGACAGCGGGCTGGTAGCCGGAGCGGTGCCATTTGGCGACGGGAGCAACCCCGTGGATGTGTCGGGTCTGACGCCAGATCAACAGTATGAAGCAGGACTTTACTGCGGCGCGGTGTTCGCAACGCCGACTACGGGGATTAGTCCGAATGGGCTGTGCCCGGCGTCGCTTTACGGTTCCAAGTATCTGAGCATACCCGCGGCGGGCACGGAAAACGACGACCTCAATCCGCCGCGCATCGCGCCGCGCAATTTGTTTGACGTGGCGGTGGGCGAGGACAATCTATTTCATGGCGATCGCTACAAGTGGAGTTTGCGACTTACGGCGATTAACGTGACGGACAAGGTGGCGCTGTACAACTTTCTATCGACGTTCAGCGGGACGCACTACGTTACGCCGCGGGCGATGACGGCGGAGTTGGGGTTTCACTTTTAGGGGATAGGTCCGGGCAAGCTGGGGCGCAGCATGCCGCGCCCCTTACAAAAGAAAAACGCGCACGTAGAATGCCGGTACGTAGTCCCAGAAACCGGCGCTACGGCGTTATTTTCGGGCTAGAACGGTTTTTGCTTCCGCGAGTTCCGGGCGATCGGCTTCGGGGCCCGCGATGGCGGACAATTTTGCAAAATAGCTTTGCGCGGTTGCTGCGTCGCCGTTTGCTTTGGCCGCCAGTCCCGCGCCGTACAGAGCGTCAAAGCGGTTCGGTGAATATTTCAGGGCCGCGTTGTAGGTGGCCAGGGCTTCCGCGGGCTTTTTCATTTCGGCGTACAGGTCCGCCAGCATTTCACGCGCGGGCATGCGCACGGACTCCGCGCCTTCTTTTTCTTCGCGTTCGGCCGCGGCCTTCAGTTCGGTAATCGCGTCTGGCGATTTTCCTTGGGCGAAGGCCAGCCACGCTTCGGCCTCGCGCAAATCCGTGGCTTTCTCGTCGTGAACTTTGTAGCCTTCGCTGCGATTGTGTTCATCGCGCGACACCACAATTTTCGTCAGCTTCTCGACGTCGAGCTTCGCGCCTTCAACATCTCCGCTGCGGGCCGCACCAATCGCCCGCGCCCAATAGGTGGTATCGAGCCACAGCTCGCGGACGCCGTCGGGAACGTTTAATTCCGCCGCTTCCTTCCAGCGGTGCAGTTCCAAAGCATTGCGCGCTTCGAGCAAGGCACGATGATCCATTTTCTGTTCATCGGTCGAGCCGGGCACGTTCATCTCCGCCGCGGCCATCGCACGAGCTTTGGCTGCTTCACCGCTTTGCAGGTAGGCGTAATCGAGGTAGTCCATCGCATGCGTCTGATAATGCGATTCGGACATGTGCATGTCGGTGGCGTGTTCGGCGGAGGCCGAGGCTGCGACGTTTGAGGCAATCGATTCTTGCCACAATCCCAGACGATTAAAAATGTGCGAGGGCATGTGAATCGCATGCGAAGAATCCGGCGCGATCTTCGCGTACGCCCGGGCCGCAGCAAGACCCTGTGGCGCAAACTCCGGCGTATCCGCTGCATGAATCAAGTAATGCGCCGCCCCCGGACTGTCCGGCTCCGCGGCGAAGATAGGATTGAGAATCGCCATGGCTTTTACGCGATTCGCGCGCGCGTCCACATCCTGCTCCGCAAGGGCCACGAGAGAAAGCGCGTAGAGTTCGGCAGCTTCCATATCCTGTGGTGCGAGCGCATGCAGTTTGGCCATGGCCACGGAATATTCTGTGGCGCGTTGCTCCTGCGTTAATTTTGCATCGTCCGTGTAGAAGGCCGCGACCGCCGCGATGTAGCCACGTTCGCGGTCCGTCGGTGCGGCGAGCTTTTGCGCTTGCTGCACATCCTCGAGACCCTCTTTCAACGTTTTGGACTGGGGAAAATCCCACAATTGGTGGTAGCGCGCCATGGCTTTGCCCCAATAGGCCATGGCGCATTTGGGATCCTGCTGCGCGGCGCCGCTGAAAGTTTCTTCCGACTGCGTGTACTGAAACGAATGCAGCAGCGCCAAACCCTTTTCGAGCGCGGGCTGGGCGTTCGCCTGGCAACTGGTGGGAAATTTGATTTGCCCGAGCTTATCGCTCGCCGGCGAGTCACCGGCGGCAGTTTTATATGACGAAAGAAACGCCAGACTGGCGGCGAGGGTCAATAGACCCAGCAATTTCGGCAGATGGCGCGAAAATACGCGGTTTGTGAGCACGATGGAGTCCTCAGACTAAGCTGCAAAATTGTACGCTTGCGAAGCGCAAATTACATCTCGAGCCCGACCAAGCGCATCAGCTCAAGCGCATTGCTTCTGGTCACGATGCCGTCGCACAAGTGGTAGTCGAAAAGCATTTTTCCGTTCACCACCTGGTCGGCAAAATGCATGTTGCGCAGCGGGGCGCCCATGACCGTGGGGATTTCGGTTAGCGCTAAATCGTGCGTGGTCACAATTCCAATGGCGCCATTTTTGAGGAGCGCGTCCAGCAAACTCTGCGCGCCGATGCGCCGGTCTTTCGAGTTCGTGCCTTCCAGCAACTCGTCAAAGAGAAACAGCAGCGGATATTTGCTTTCTTTCATTAATGTAAAAACTCTGCGGATGTGCAGGATCTCGGTGTAAAAATTGGAACGGCCCTCCTGCAGCGAATCGCCGCTGCGAATGCGAGTGCCCAGGGCCAGCGGGGTAAGCTGCAGCGATTGGCCGCGAATCGGCGCGCCGGCCATGGCCAACACGGTATTGATGCCGACGGTGCGAAGAAACGTGCTCTTGCCCGACATATTCGAGCCGCTGACCAGCATCACGCGCGCGTTCTGGTCCAAGGAAATTGAATTGGGCACACATCTCGCGGCGGCAATCAACGGATGACCGAGTTGTTCACCGTGGAAGATGGCGCTGGTGTTTGATTCATCGAGGAACGCCGGGAAGGGATCCAAAGGATGTTCGCAGGCATAGCCGGCGAGCGAGAGTAGCGCCTCCATTTCGCCGGCCGCCGCCGCCCACGAGCGCAGCTCGCGTCCCCACCGGCTGCGCCAGGCTTCCGCGGCGTAGCCCACCTGCACGCTGTAGAGAAACGGCAACTCGGCGAGGTGTCCGAGCAGGCTGTGCTCGCCGTCAATCCAGTAGACGATACGGGCCAATTTCCGGATCAGCCGCGAAGCAGGTTCGCGCGCCGAACCCTCGCCGCGAAGTTTCGCCGCAAGCGCCTGCAGCTTCGGAGAAGTAAAACTCTCGCCCTCGAAGCGCTCGAGGACTTGTGCAAAGAGAATCAGCCCTTCGGCATTGCAGGCCACGCCATGCATGACCTGGTGTGCGAGCGGCCGGAGCCACCGCCGCACGGCGACTTCAAGGGCCAGGACAACGAGCAACGGACTATACACGCGACGAGTGAGATAGAAAGTGATCGCCGCCGCAGCCGCGAGCGACAACGCGACCGCCACGGCGCGCCACGGTCCGCGAGGCAAGCGAGGAGCGCTTTCCCCCCAACTCGCCAGCGACTCGGGCTCAAGACGGAGGCGCAGCGCTTCCCCGGTGACTGCCAGGAATTCGCGAAGATCCAAATTCTCACGCAGCTCCGCGACTAAGCCCTGCCGCTCGCGAACGGTATTCAAGTCTGACGGGGCGCAGAGCCATTCCGCGAGAAAGTTTTCGCCCATAGGCAGACGTGCTTGCGAGAGCAACTCAAAGAGGCTGCCCTTGCCGAAGATGTCCAGGTCTTCCGCATAAAGATATTTGCGATCGAGAAATCGTTCGCCGGTTTGCCCCGTGCCTGCCCAGCGGTCTTCGATGCGCGCGATGCCGCGGCGGTAAAAATCGCTGGCGACTTCCGCGCGCCGCTGCGCCCGCAGCACTTGTTCATGCGCAATGGCCAGAACGGTGTACACCACCAACGGCGCAATCAACCAAACCGGCGGAAACAGATCTTTGGCGAGCACCAGCCACACGCCGACCAGTTCAGCAAAGATGGTTGCGAGCTTGGCGTTGCCCAGATAAATATGGCGGCGATTCTCTATGGCAATCCGCTGGGCGAAACTATCTAGACGCTTGGCGTATTCCGCACGGGGATCAGTCAAGGCTTTGGCTCATGATCTGGATGCACTGTGGTGCATCTTCCCATCATAAACTCCCGCATTGCGAGGAGGGGATTCCAATTGAGGCGGTTCTTGTTCCGCTGAAACGCGGAGCGCTCCTGGGACACGGCTTCGCGGGCTCATTGGACGCGGCTTCCGCGGCAAGGCTACAATGTTGATGGAGCGTTCTTCGAAGCAGGTGTGGGTGCGAAAGCTGTTTGAACCAATGACGAATCTCTGAGGTGCTGCGGATAGCCATCCTGTGCGCACGGCCTGTCCCGTTGGGGTGTTCGGTGAACGGTTTAGGACACTCGAACGGGGCAGGAAAGCCTAACGGCTGGCTCGTGGCGCCCACTTTATTTCAGAGGTTCACGGCCTAGCTCCCCACGGCCCAGCGGTTCGCTCCATTTCTATTTATGCGCATACTTTTTATCGGAGACATTGTCGGGTCGCCCGGACGGCAGATCGTGAACGACCGATTGGCGGACCTGGTGGCGCAGCGGCAGATCGACTTGGTGATCGCCAATGGCGAGAATTCAGCGGCAGGCTTCGGCATCACGCCGCGCATCGCGGAAGAGTTGCTGCAAACGGATATCGCGGTGGTAACCGGCGGGAATCACAGTTGGGACAAAAAAGAGATTTTGGACTATCTGCCACACGAGCCGCGGCTGCTGCGCCCGGCAAATTTTCCCGATGGCAGCCCGGGAAGCGGACTGTACATGGGCACCGCCAAGAACGGTGTTAAGTATTGTGTAATCAATCTACAAGGGCGCGTGTTCCTGCCGGCGATCGATGACCCTTTTCGCAAAGCGGACGAGTTGCTGGCTGCGTTGCCCCCAGACGTGGCCTTGGTATTCGTTGATATGCACGCCGAGACCACCAGCGAGAAAATAGCCCTCGGCTGGTATTTGGACGGCCGCGCCACGGTGGTGGTAGGCACGCACACTCACGTTGCCACCGCCGACGAACACGTGCTGCCGCAAGGCACCGCGTTTATCACGGATGTGGGTATGACCGGGCCGCATGGCGGCGTTATCGGGATGGATCGCGAAGCCATTATCCGAAAATTTATCAATGGTTTACCGGCGCGATTCGAAGTTGCCACCGGGGACGTGCAGATGAATGCGGTGCTGATCGAAACCGATGATGATGGCCCTCGCAACGGCGCCGGCCGGCTTCGCGCGCGTTCCATCGAACGCGTGCGCCTGCGTATCGATTGAGCGCTCCTCGCCGCAGGCCGCCAGGTGAGCGTAGCGGAGGGCAACCCGTTTGCGTCCCAGGCACTCAGAACATGCAGCCGGTAAGTACTTGGCGGTTCAACACGATCTGGGGTGATTGGCGGTGAAAATTTATGCGCTGTTAGGTCTCTTGGCCGGCCTTTCGTCTCTCTCCGCCGCACAGGAACCGCCCGTGCAAAACACTGATTATATTGATCTTACGGCAGGCAGACGGGTCTTTACGGAAGTTGGCCCCGGCTTGCGGGCCATGCGCGAAGGTCCCGACGGCCGCGTCTATTTGCTGGTTTCGCCCCAGCCCGGCCTTCTAGTGTTTGCCGCGAACGGCAAGCCCGTGATGCAGGTGGGAGCGGCCCTATCCGCGATCGCTGGAGTGAAGACCCGCCCGGCGGCCCTTACCTTTGGCGAGGACTGCGACGTGGACGCCGAAGGCAGGATATACGTTGCCGACCGAGGGGCGAACGCGGTGCTGATCTTCTCTAGCGAAGGCACCCTTCTGCGTTCGATCCCGATCACGGCGCCGGTCTCCCTGGCCGCTTTACCGGAGGGCGAAGTCGCGGTCTCGACCCTTCGCGAGGCTCACCTGATTACGGTCTTCGACAAGAACGGCCGGGATGTGCGCGAATTTGGCGATCCCGAGCCTGCGTCGGATCGCGACGACCTCAACCGTTATCTGAGCACCGGCTTGCTGGCCACCGACGCGCAAGGTCACTTGTTCTACGCGTTCCCGTACATGCCCGAACCCACGGTCCGCCAATACGACCGCTTTGGCTTCGCCGGCCAGGAAATTCAGTACACCTCGATCGAAGCGCTGCAGGTTGCTCAGGCTGCGCGCAAGGAGATCGACCGGCAGGAAAAACGCCATGAGCCGCCGTACTTCAAGCGCAACCTCACCGCGGTGACCATCGATCGCTCCAACGGCGAAGTGTGGATGGCGCTGCACAACAAACTTTTGCATTTCGATAAAGACGGCAACCGGCGCGCCACGTACTTGCTTTACACTCCTGAAGGCAGCCGCATCGAGATCACCTCCATTCTCGTCGATTCCCGCCACATCCTGGCGGGCAGCGAGGCGCTCGGGGTCTACGAATTCGCCAGGCCGGACAAATCCGAAAAAATCCAAACGGAAAACACAAACGCCCATGGCCGCGCAGAAAAAAAAGCAGCGCCATGAACAACTTTTCCTCAGGCAATTTTCATTTATTTTTGCGGCTCGCGGTTCACCGGCCGGAAAATTTCGGCGCTTTTTCCGCAAAAATGTGGCTACACGCGGCGCCGTCCGTCAAAAAACACCTTGTGGAAAAACTGTGCACGCAGTGTGAATGACGCTCAGGGTCGCCGCGCATTTTTCCCTTGCCCCCTTCGCTTCAATCAGCGACAATCCCGCGCTGACTAAAAACGGTTGGTTTCGGCCGGCTTAACCAGACGAGCCGCGCACGTTCCAAGGACAAGTTTCAACAGGGGCATTCAGACGTTCGGCACGGGCAAAATTCCCGCAGCCTGAAGAAGGATGAACCGGGCCCGCTTTCCACAGCTTTTTCACATCTGTGGAAATAGCGCAGGGCCTTCTTTTCTCTATCGATGACCACAGCTATTCATCCCGCGCGCGAACTTGAACCGGCCAATTCCTGGGACAGGTTTCTAGAACGCGTGAAGTCTCGCGTCAGTATCAACACCTTTACCACATGGTTCCAGCCCACGCGCCTGAACCGCGCTGAAGGCGAGAACCTCTTCGTGCAGATTCCCAGTACAGTTTTTCGCCAGGTGCTCACGCGCACCTACGGCGATATCGTTAAAGCGGTCTTCCACGAACTCGGCACGCCGAATGTAAAAGTGCAGTACGTGTGTACGGAAGAAGAGCCGGCGCCGGTGGTCCAGCAAGTGACCGACGGCAAACAAGCCAAGCTCAATTTCGAGAGCAACGATCATCAGCTGAACACGCGCTACACCTTTGACTCTTTCGTGGTTGGCAAGTCCAACGAGTTCGCGCACGCGGCAGCCCGCGCGGTGGCCGAACAGCCCTCAAAATCGTACAACCCGTTGTTCCTGTACGGTGGCGTGGGCATGGGCAAGACGCATTTGATGCATGCCATCGGGCACACCATCAAGAAGCGCAATCCCGCCATGCGGCTCAGCTACGTCAGTGCGGAAAAATTCACCATTGAAGTGATCAACTCCATCCGCTTCGACCGCATGATCAGTTTTCGCGACCGCTTTCACACGGTCGACGTGCTTCTCGTCGATGATATCCAGTTCATCGCCGGCAAAGAACGCACCCAGGAAGAATTTTTTCACACGTTCAACGCGCTTTACGAGCAACAAAAACAGATCGTGATTTCGTCCGATTGCCTGCCGAAGGACATCAACTCCATCGAAGAACGTTTACGCTCGCGCTTCGAGTGGGGCTTGATCGCGGATATCCAACCGCCCGATCTGGAAACCAAAATCGCCATCCTGCAGAAAAAAGCGGAGAACGAGCGCTTCCCGTTGCCCGATGACGTCGCCGAATACATCGCCCGCGCCATCAAGTCCAACGTTCGCGAGCTCGAAGGCGCCTTGACACGCCTGATGGCCTACGCTTCGCTGACCGGCGCATCCGTCTCCCTGGCCACCGCGCAGCAAGTTCTGCGCAACATCATCGCGTCGCAGGAAAAGCGCGTGACCATCGACCTGATCCAAAAGCGCGTCAGTGAGCATTTCAATCTTCGCGAACAGGATTTGAAAATTCGCAGTAACACGCGCGCCATCGCGTTCCCGCGCCAGGTGGCGATGTACATCGTGAAGCAACTGACCACCGCGTCGCTGCCGGAAATTGGCCGGCAGTTCGGCGGGAAGCATCACACCACCGTGCTGCATTCGATTAATAAGATTGAAGAGTTGCGGCGCTCTGACAAAGATTTGAACCGCATCATTACGCGGCTGATGGACGCATTGCAATAAGCGTCTGTAGTTTCTTCCGGCGGGCAAATCATCACCACGTAAATACCACCACGTGAATATTACGGTATCTGTGCCAGCGTAACCCCGCGGCTCGCTCCCGTCACCAACGCCATAAGACTGATCGCCATAAAATTGGTCCATTCGAAATTGCTAAGAATTAGTTTTCAGACGCCGCTCCGTTTGTTGCCCCTGTAGGATCACGGGTAAATCATAAACGGACGCTGTGGACAACGTCCGTATAATCTGCGGAAATTCTGTTCACGGTTGTGCGCTAAATCTTTCTCACACGACATTTCTCGTTACTACGAAAAGTTTTCCTCGCTTCCCACAAACGTCCACTTTGGTTCGCGTCTCTATAACGCAAGAGCTGCGGCACTTTACAAAGCTTTCCACAACTTCACAACCATCATCACAACAACAATCTCTAAATTAATTTTCTCTTAGCCAAAATCCGAAATGCTTTGCAGAATTTATAAGCAGTGGGAAACGAACCAGGAAGTTAAATAAATTCACGGCTTCCTATTGTTTCTATTTGTCGCTTTAAGAATTAAATACCGAGCCGTTGATCTTTCCCACTCATTTCCACAGCGTCTACCGCGGTCCGAGCCTTTCATCTCTAACGAAAAGCGAGTAAAGTACGTCAGCGGCAGACCCTACGAGGTACACGAATGACCGCACCTGGAACGGCACGCGAGGATCATCAATCAATGGAATTTAGCGTCGCAAAATCAGCGCTCTTGAACGAACTCACCACCACGCAAGGCGTCGTCGAACGTAAAACCACCATCCCCATCCTTTCTAATCTTTTAGTGGAGGCCAAGGGCACACAACTCACGATAACCGCCACCGACCTAGAACTCAGTATTCGCACGTCTTGCGAGGCCAAGATTAAGAAAGAGGGCGCAGGAACCATTCCCGCGAAAAAATTATTGGAACTCGTCCGGCTCCTCCCGGAAGGCGAAATCAAGATCAAACTGCTCGATAATCACTGGGTTGAAATTGTCAGCGATAAAAAGAAATACAAGCTCGTAGGGATGGCCAAGGAGAATTTCCCCACGCTGCCGGCGATGCCGCATGTATTGGTCAAAATTCCAGCGGCCACAATGGAAAGTCTAATTGGTAAGACAAAGTTCGCCATTTCAATGGAAGAGTCGCGCTATACCCTGAACGGTGGCTTGCTCATTCTCAAGCCCGATACCCTGGCCATGGTGGCCACGGACGGCCATCGGCTAGCCCTTGCGGAAACCGACCAGAAGCTCGCCGGCCTCAATGGCGAGATAAAAGTCCTGATTCCCAAGAAAGCCATGGACGAAGTGGAGAAACTTTCCAGCGCCGCAGGCGCCGAGGCACAAATCGATTTCGCGAAAGACGAAAGCCACCTATTTTTTCAGGTCGGCCACCGCCTATTGATTTCGCGTATTCTCACGGGACAATTTCCCAATTATGAAGCCGTGCTCCCGCGCGACAACAATAAGAGCGTGGTTATCGAGCGCTCCGAACTCAGCGATGCGGTTCGCCGTGTTTCGCAACTGGCCGATCAACGCTCGCATGCCGTTAAGTTGGCGGTGTCTACGGAAGGTATTGAAATCTCCGCTTCGAGCCCAGAATACGGCGAAGCCAAAGAAAATATCGAAAAAGAATATAAGGGCGATCCGATCTCGATTGGCTTCAATTCCACTTACATGCTGGATTTTCTCGCCGCCGCCGCAGACGGCCCGATCAGCATCGAGCTGAAGGACGAACAATCCGCCGGCCAGATGCGCCCTCTCGCTGATGAATCGTATCGCTACCGCTACATCATCATGCCCATGCGCATCTGACGTTCCGGATCGCCGAATAAACTTTTACGCTTTCGCGCGCAAAGTCTTACCCAACACCTTATCTCTATCTGCCTTCTAGCTATCACTTCGCATCGTAGATCTCACTTGTTTTGGGGTATGAATTTCGATCGAGAGGCAGCGTCAAAAGGAGATTCGCGCCCCACCCTGAACCTGTCGCAAATCACTGTAAATAGGACTCTTATTTGCGCCAAGTAGCGCATTTCTTCTTGGGAAATTCCGTTAAATCGGGTACAATGTCTTGTTGTCGTTTTGCTGTTCGTTTCTACCTGGTGCGGCCCGTACCCTGAATCGGGGCACGTCGGCCAAGTGAACGGCGCGGAATCTTTTTTGCGTTGTGAATTCCGGAGCTGGCCACTTGGAAAATAACAAGTCTTCGCCACGTCTCGCTGCGCGAGATGGGATGGAGCAGGAACCCTACGAGTTTCATTCGTTCGCGAATGAAATCACAGGGTGAGGCGCACGGAACGACGTTCGCAGTAAACGTTCGGAACTTTCCGCCAGCACGCCATCTTGCTTCCATAAAGTTTGATTGAAATGTCGAGCGCATGCGCTCAGTGCGTCGGTTGCGGTCCGCTTAGTTGGCTTGTGCGCCGAAGCGAAGCAGTTCGGGAGAACAAATGGCTGAAAAAGAAAACGACGTCGAAAAGCCGGTTGGCAAATCGTACGACGCAAAATCCATCAAAGTACTCGCCGGTCTCGAAGCTGTGCGCTTGCGTCCCGCGATGTACATCGGATCTACCGGCGAAATGGGATTGCATCACCTGGTTTGGGAAGTAGTCGATAACTCCGTCGATGAAGCGATGGCCGGCTACGCCGACGAGATCACCGTCACGGTGCACGCCGACAATTCCGTAACCGTCACCGACAATGGCCGCGGCATTCCTGTCGACATGCACGCCACGGAAAAGCGTCCGGCGGCGGAAGTGGTGTTGACGATGCTTCACGCCGGCGGAAAATTCGACAGCGATACCTACAAAGTTTCCGGCGGTTTGCACGGCGTTGGTGTTTCGGTCGTCAACGCGTTGTCCGATCACTTGGAGCTGGAAATTTCGCGCGACGGCGCGGTCTGGGAACAGAGCTACGAAAAGGGCAAGCCCACGACCAAACTGAAGTCAACAGGGAAAACGCGCAAGACCGGAACGCAAGTCACTTTTCATCCCGATCCCACCATTTTCGAGAAGACCGTCTACAGTTTCGATACGCTTTCGCAACGCCTGCGCGAGTTGGCCTTTTTGAATAAGGGCCTGAAAATTACGCTCACCGACGAGCGTAGCGAAAAAACGGCCGAGTTTAAATTCAGCGGCGGCATCGCGGAGTTTGTGAAACACCTCAACCGCGGCAAGACCACGCTGCACGATTCACCCGTATACATCGAAGGTAAGCGCGGCACGGTGGAGATCGAAATCGCGCTGCAGTACAACGATACCTATGGCGAAAACGTTTTTGCATTTGCCAATACGATTAATACGGTGGATGGGGGCACGCATCTTTCCGGTTTTCGCTCTTCGCTGACGCGCACCATCAACACCTTCGCGTCTTCGGTGGGCATGCTCAAGGAGCAGAAAGACGAAGTCACCATCAGTGGCGACGACGTGCGCGAAGGTCTGGTCGCGGTAATCAGCGTGCGCTTGCCGCAACCGCAGTTTGAAGGGCAGACCAAAGGCAAACTCAACAGCGATATCAAAGGCGATGTCGAGCAGTTGGTGAACGAAAAACTCGGCGACTGGTTTGATAAGCATTCCACCGTGGCACGACGCATCGTAGCCAAGACGATCGATGCCGCTCGCGCGCGCGAAGCCGCGCGTAAAGCGCGTGAACTGACGCGCCGCAAATCGGCCATGGATTCGAGCGGACTGCCCGGGAAACTGGCCGATTGCCAGGAACGCGATCCGGCGCGCTGCGAACTGTTTGTGGTTGAGGGCGAATCGGCAGGCGGCTCCGCGAAAATGGGCCGCGATCGCAAATTTCAGGCCATCCTGCCGCTCAAAGGCAAAATTCTCAACGTGGAAAAAGCCCGCTACGACAAGATGCTGGGCCACGAGGAAATTCGCTGCATCATCACGGCCTTGGGCACGGGCATCGGCAAGGACGATTTCGACGCCGGCAAACTGCGCTATCACAAAATTATCCTGATGACCGACGCGGACGTCGATGGCAGCCACATCCGCACGCTGCTGCTGACGTTTTTCTTCCGTCACATGAAGGAACTGATCGAGCGCGGGCACATTTACATCGCACAACCGCCGCTGTACCGCGTGAAGCGCGGCAAGACGGAAAAATACATTCGCGACGAACGCGACTTCGCGCACGAACTGATGAAGCGCGCGACGGAAGATCACGTGGTGAAAGCCAAAGAGGGCGTGAATCTCGAGGGCGCCAAACTCACCAGCTTTTTGCTGAATGTTCAGGAGTACGAAGCCGCAGCCTTGAAGCTGGGCCGCCGCTTGCGCGAGCCCGCGCTGGTAGAACTGATGTCTGACAGCGGCCTCGAGAAGAAAACCGACTTCGAAGAAAAAAAGAACTTGGACAAGCTGCTGAAAGAAATCGATAAAGCGAAATTGAAGCTTGAAGGAAAAGTGGTTTTCGACGAAGAACACAGCTTGTACGAAATTCAGTTTGGGGCGCCGCACAGCCAGAAAATCAATTGGGCGGCGGCCAGCACCGCGGAATACAAGCGTTTGCGCGCTTTGGCGAAACAGATCGAAGAGTTCAATCATCCGCCGTTCATCGTGTCGCGCAACGGCGACAAAGTCTCGAAGGAGAAGGCCACGGACGTCCTGAACTACGTCGTGGAGGACGCCAAAAAAGATTTCACCATCACGCGTTTCAAAGGCCTGGGAGAAATGAACGCCGAGCAGTTGTGGGATACCACCATGAACGCGGACACTCGCACGCTGCTGCAGGTGAAACTCGAAGATGCCGTCGCCGCCGAAGATATTTTCACCACGCTGATGGGCGAAAACGTAGAAGCGCGCCGCAAATTCATCGAGGAAAACGCGCTGGAAGTCGTCAACCTGGATATATGAGGAACTTGCGCACTGCGGATTTTATCAGCGCGGGGAAATGTGCATGCTGTATCAATTTGGCTGGACCACGTTACCCGGGCTGCGCGGACTGAGTTGCAGTGAGTTTCGCGCTACGCCGACCACCGTGCCGGACAACGAGCGCGGTGTGGCGATGGAGTTTGCTGACGACGCAGAACGCGACGTATTCGTGAAGCAGGCGGAAGAGTTTTTCGCCGCTCGCCGCTTCAGCAACGCGGCGGACGCTTTCGATACGGTGAAAGCTTACGTGTTGGAGCAAGCGGCGAAACGAAATCCCAGTGAAGCGCAGCTCGATTAAAAAGACTTGAGGGAATAAGGACACATGGCGGACGAGAAGAACACATCGATATTGCTGCCGATTGATATTGAAGCCGAGATGAAGAAGTCGTATCTCGACTACGCGATGAGCGTGATCATCGCGCGCGCGTTGCCCGATGTGCGCGACGGATTGAAGCCCGTGCAGCGGCGCATTCTGGTGGCCATGAACGATCTGGGCCTGGCGTCCAATCGCGGCTACCGGAAATGCGCGAAGATTTGCGGCGACACTTCGGGCAACTATCACCCGCACGGCGAAGCGGTGATTTATCCGGCGCTGGTGCGGCTGGCGCAGGATTTTAATATGCGCGCGCCGCTGATCGATGGGCAGGGAAACTTTGGTTCCGTGGACGGCGATCCACCGGCGGCCATGCGGTACACAGAAGCGCGGCTGGCAAAAATCACCGAAGATATTCTTGCCGATCTCGAGAAAGAAACCGTCGATTTTATTCCGAACTTCGACCAGACGCGCGAAGAGCCAGCGGTTTTGCCGTCGCGCGTTCCCAATTTGCTGGTGAACGGCGCCAGCGGCATCGCCGTCGGCATGGCCACGAATATTCCGCCGCACAATTTGCGGGAAATTGTGGAAGCCGCGATTGTGCTGATCGATAAACCGGATACGCCTCTGAAAGAGATCATGAAGATCGTTCCCGGGCCGGATTTTCCGACGGGCGCGTACATTGCCGGACGCGAAGGGATTGAAGCGGCGTACCGCACCGGCCGCGGCAGTTTTATGATGCGCGCGAAGGCGGCTATCGAAGCAGCGAGCAAGGACCGCGACAATATTGTCATCACCGAGATTCCCTATCAGGTGAACAAGTCGCGCTTGATCGAGCGCATCGCCGAGCTGGTGCAAAACAAAAAGATTGAAGGCATCTCGGACGTGCGCGACGAATCATCGCGCGAAGGCATGCGCATCGTCATCGAGCTGAAGCGCGGCGAAGAATCCCAGCTCATCCTCAACAATCTTTTCAAGCAGACGCAGATGCAGGAATCCTTCGGCATGATCCTGCTGGCCATCGTGGGCCAGCAGCCGCGCGAACTCGGCCTGATTCCGCTGATCAAACTTTTCATCGAACACCGCATAGACGTGGTACGCCGGCGCACGATTTTCGAGCTGCACAAAGCCGAGCAGCGAGAACATATTTTAGTCGGCTACCAGATTGCGCTGGACCATCTCGACAACGTGATCCGCATCATCCGAGGATCCTCGAGCCGCGCGGAAGCCAAAGAAAACCTGTTCAAATATTTCACCGAGCAGGATGTGACCATTACCGAGAATGGCGCCAGCAAAAAATTGAAGGGCATCAAGCTCGACGGCAGGAAATATCGATTCCAAGGCGCGCCGGAGCTGGCCGCCATCAGCCGCGATAACACACTGGGACTCAGTTATGCGCAGATCGACGCCATCCTCGAGTTGCAACTGCATCGCCTGACGCAGCTTTCCATCGACGACATTCTGACGGAACTGAAGTCCATCCGGGAACTAATCGCGGAGTTACAGGAAATCCTAAACAGCGAGAAGAAACTCAGGCAAGTGATTACCGCGGAATTGCGCGAAGTGCACAAAGCGTACGGCGACGACCGGCGTACGCAGATTGTGGACAAAGTCGACGAGATCAAGCTCGAAGACTTGATCGCCGATACGGAGATGTTGATCACCGTGAGCCACGCCGGGTATATCAAGCGCACGGCGGCGGATACGTACCGGCACCAATCTCGCGGAGGCAAGGGACGCATCGGCGCGAAGACCAAGGAAGAGGACTTCGTCGAATATTTGTTTATCGCTTCGGCGCACAGCTACATTTTGCTGTTCACGTCGAAGGGGCGCGTGTACTGGCAGAAGGTGTATGAATTGCCGGAAGCGGCGGCAGCCACACGGGGCAAGGCGATTACCAGTCTGGTGAAATTCCAGGAAGACGAGAAACTAACGGCGTTGGTGGCCGCGCGCGATCTGGAAGCCGCGGACACGTTTGTGTTTCTAGCAACCAAGAGCGGCACGGTGAAGAAATGCGCGCTGGCGGAATTTTCCAATCCGCGGTCGAGCGGAATTATCGCCATAAGTTTGGATGGCAGCGATGAACTGGTGGGCGCCACGCTGACGGACGGGAAGAAAATGATTTTTCTGGCGAGCCACGAGGGCCAAGCCATTCTCTTCCGCGAGACGGATGTGCGCGCAATGGGCAGAAATGCCGGCGGCGTGAACGGCATGGATCTCGGCAAGGAAGATTTCGTCGTCAGCATGGACGCGGTGACGCCGGACTTCGAGATCATCAAGAAAGAGCACAAGCAAGACACGCAGAATCTTGAGGAGCTGGAGAACGAGCACATCAAGGAATCGCTGACAACGCTGATGCTCACCGTGGCGGAGAAGGGATTCGGGAAGCGCACACCACTGGCGGAATATCGGATTACCACGCGCGGCGGCAAAGGCGTGGTGAACATGAAGACCACGGACCGCAACGGCTCGGTGATCGCGACTTTGCAGGTGACCGAGGAATCCGATGTGATGATCATTACGCATAACGGCAAAGTGATCCGCGTGCACGCCAATGAAATTCGCGAGGCGGGGCGCTCCACGCAGGGTGTACGGCTGCTGCGGCTTGACGACGACGACAGCGTGGCGGCTGCCGCGGTGCTCCAGGAAGAGTCCGAAGAAGATAAGAAGTAGGCGGCTGGCTGCGAACGCAAGCCGGCGGCGGCTAAGGAATTGCTGCAATGAAAAAAAACAGATTGACGAAGCTGGCGATTCTAGCCGTGGCTTCAGGCGCAGGCGGGCTGCTTGTCTCGCCTGGGAGCACCGCACCGGCGCCGAAGGGCAAGGGACCGGACCTGGTGTTCGTCGGAACGTATACCACCAAGACGGCTAGCAAGGGAATTTACGCGCTGCGATTTGATGAGCGCAGCGGCAGGATAACGTCTGTCGGAGTAGCTGGCGAGTCTGTCGACCCGTCGTTCGTGGCCGTCGATGCCAGCGGAAAATATTTGTATGCGGTGAATGAAGTGGGGAATTACGCGGGATCGAAGAGCGGGGCCGTGAGGGCGTACGCCATCGACCGGGCTAGCGGCAAGCTGGCGCTGCTGAATGAGGTGGCTTCGGGCGGGGCGGATCCTTGCTATGCGTCGTTCGATAAGACCGGGAAATATCTCTTGGTGGCCAATTACACCGGCGGAAGCGTGTCGGTTTTTCCGATTGGCGCGGATGGGAAGCTGCGCGCGGCTTCCGCCATCGAACAGCACGAGGGACACAGCGTTGTTGAGAAGCGGCAGGAAGGGCCGCACGCACACTGGATAGCCACGTCACCGGATAACCGGTATGCGGTGTCTGTGGACCTGGGCATCGATGAAGTGGTGGTCGATAAGTTTGACGCGTCCCGTGGAACGCTCTCGCCGAATGACCCGCCGTTCGCCAGAGTGGAGGCGGGTGCTGGACCGAGGCACCTGGCGTTCAGTCCAAATGAGAAATTTGCTTACGTTACGAATGAGCTTGGATCGACGGTAACGGTTTTTGCCTTTGACGCGGCGTCCGGGACATTCGAGGCCAAACAGACGATCGGGACGTTGCCGACGGATTTCAACGGGCCAAACGATACGGCGGAAATCGCCGTCCATCCTTCGGGTAAATTTTTGTACGTTTCAAACCGGGGGCGGGACAGCATTGCGGTCTTTGGGATAGATACGAAAGCCGGGATTTTATCTTCGATCGGAGATTTTCTGACGCGCGGCAAAACTCCGCGTAATTTTGCAATCGATCCTTCCGGGCATTTTCTCCTGGTAGCGAATCAAGAATCGAACGATATCGAGGTTTTTCGCATCGACGTTTCCAGCGGGGAATTGGCGTTCACCGGGGAACGGGTGGAAGTGCCGGCTCCCGTGGACATTACGTTTGCGGGTGCGAATTAACATTTCTTCGAATTTTTCTTTCGCCGCTGCAACGCGGCGGCAGTGCGTTACAATCCCTCCTTCGTATTCGCGAAACTCTGTTCGTGCAACTTTGGGAGAAACAGCATGAAGCCAGCTTCAGGCATGCATAGATTCGTTTATTTTGTCCGCACGATTGCGATGGTCTTAATCGCGGTGGGGACGGCGATCCCTCTCGCGGCGGATGAGACGGCGCCGGTGCGAGATCCCAAGCAGGCTGTGGATGAGGCCTACTCCGCGAAAATTAAGAAATATACGACCGAGCCAGCATTTACGTCGCCGTTGGTGGAATATTTGCCGGCATCGAAGAATGTCCCAACGCCGGAAGCGGTGTTGGGAGATGTCGCCGGGGCGCCGGGAATTTTGCCGTACGCCGAAGATGTTTACAAATATATGCGGCTGCTGGAGAAGGCCAGCCCGCGAGTGAAGGTGTTTTCCATCGGGAAAACGGAAGAAGGGCGGGAGATGATCGCCGTGGCGATTTCCTCGCCGGAAAATCTGAAAAACCTGGATGCGAACCGCGCGCTGCTGGCGAAATTGGCCGATCCGCGGACGATCAAAATGGATGATGCGGAGGCGGACCGCATCGTGGCGAAGGCGGTGCCCGTGTATTACATCACGGGGACGATTCATTCGCCGGAAACTGGAGCGCCGACAGCGCTGATGGAATTGGCGTATCGCCTGGCCGTGGATGAAAGCCCTTATCTACGCGAAGTTCGCGATGGAATGATCACGCTGATCACGCCGGTGGTGGAAGTCGATGGGCGTGATCGCATGGTGGACATTTACAAATGGCACTTGTCGCATCCCAAGGACTTCTATCCGCCGCTGATGTATTGGGGCAAGTACGTTGGACACGACAACAACCGCGATGCCATGGGCATCACGCTAAAGCTCACGGAAAACGTGCTGAACACCTACATTGGCTGGAAAGCGCAGGTGCTACATGACCTGCACGAATCGGTGCCATACCTGTACGACAACACCGTTGGCGACGGGCCGTATAACGCGTGGATCGATCCGATTTTAGCGGATGAATGGCAGATGATTGGCGCGCGGAACGTGGCGGATATGACGAAGATGGGCATGCCCGGAGTCTTTACGCACGGGGATTTCGACACTTGGTCGCCCGGATACCTGATGTTTATCGCGGCGATGCACAACGGGATCAGCCGGCTGTATGAAACGTTTGGCAACGGAGGGGCGGACACGGAGACACGGACGCTGGAGCCGGAAGAGTATGCGCGCACGTGGTACCGGCAGAATCCGCCGTACCCGAAGGCGGTGTGGTCGCAGCGCGACAATAATAATTATGAAGAGACCGGGCTGCTGACGTCGCTGCATTTCTTTAATGAGAACAAGCGGATGTTTTTGAAGAATTTTTATATCAAAGCCAAGCGGTCAATCGGAAAACCTGGTACGGAAGGTCCCGCGGCGTACGTGCTGCCGGCGGATGATCCACGTCCGGAGTTGCAGGCGGAGCTTTTGCGCGTGTTGCAGAAGCAGGATGTAGAGATCTCGCGGGCCAGCGCGCCGTTTACCGTGGCGCTGCCGGTGAAGAAAGAGAAGAAAGACAAAGAGCAAAAAAATAAAGGGAAAGACGGCAAGGACGCGGACACGAAAGATTCCGAGAAGGAAGAAAAAGCTCCTACTTCGCGCGAATTTCCCGCGGGGAGCTACATCATCCGCATGGACCAGCCGTATTCACGCATCGCGGATGCGCTGCTCGATCACCAGTATTGGAGCCCGGAAGATCCGCAGAAGACGCCTTATGACGATACGGGATGGACGTTTGGAGAATTGTTCGGCGTGCAGGTGGCGCGAGTAACGGACGTGAAGGTGCTGGACGCGGCGATGAAAATCGTCAGTGAGCCGGTACACGCTGCGGGAGGCGCGAAGGGCGACGGAATCATTTTCGCGATTAACAACAACGCCGAGCCGGCCATGGCTACGCTGCGCTATCGCTTGAAAGATGCGAGTATCGAGGCCGCGGAAGAAGGCTTTGAAAGCGACGGGAAGAAATTTAATCGCGGAACGTTTTTGATTCGCAATGTCGGCCGAGCGGATGTGGACCGTGCAACCGCGGAGTTAGGATTGCAGGCGATCGCCATGGGCGCGGCCCCCGGCGTCAAGACGCATCCGGTACGGGCGGCGCGCGTGGCGTTCGTGCATACCTGGCTGAGTACGCAGATGGAAGGCTGGTGGCGGCTGGCGCTGGACGATTTAAAAATCCCTTACGACTACATCAGCACGCAGACGGTGGCAAAGACAGAGGATCTGAATGCGAAGTACGACGTAATTCTTTTTCCGCCGATCGGGTATTCGCCCGGAATCGCAACGATCGTGGACGGCTTGCCCCTGGCGTGGGGAAATCCCTTGCCGTGGAAAAATACACCCGAGACGCCAAACCTCGTGGGGCAGACCGATTCGACGGATGATATGCGCTCGGGACTCGGATGGAATGGCGTCTCGCACCTTGCGGCGTTCGTCGAAAAGGGCGGAGTGCTGCTGACGGCGACGGACACCTCGTCCTTCGCGCTTTCCATCGGTTTGGCGGACGGCATCAGCGCGAACTCTTCGGAGAGCATGAAAATTGTCGGCTCAGTTGTTGGTACGCGGCTGGTGGACGGCGCCAGCCCTATCGCCTACGGCTACACTGATAAGCTGTCCGCGTATTGCGATAACGGACCGATTTTTTCGTTGAGCAGCATTGCGGGGCAGCGGCACCGCCGGAAGTTGGGAGAAGACATGCACGCGCGACCGACGGGACGGGGAACAGCGGATGATCCGGATTTCACCGTGGGACGCGCCGCGACGGATACTCCCGAAGAGCCAGCCAAGGCGGAGCTGTGGGAATTTCCCATCGTGAGCGATGAGCAGAAGATCAATGGATTGCGGATCATTCCCACGGCGCAGCGGCCGCGGGTGATATTCCGCTACGCGGATACGAAAGATTTGCTGATTTCCGGATTGGTGGAAAACGGCGGGGATATTGCGCAGCGGCCTGCGGTGGTCGATGCGCCATCCGGGAAAGGGCACGTGGTGCTTTTCTCGATTAACCCGGTGTATCGCGGCGAGACGCGGGGAACCTACGCGCTGGTGCTGAACACGATTTTGAATTTCGACAGCTTGGATGCGGGACGGGCGGCGGCGAGCAACGATGGCGCGGCGGCGAAATAGCCCAGCGAGGAAAGCCCCAGAAGTTTATCTACCCAGGCATGCGTGTTTGGCGGAGTTAGGTTACAATTCCCGCCATTATGGCGAAACGCAAAGCGAAAAAAGTCCGCCGCAGGGTTAGGAAATCGGCGGGCGCTGGAAAGCTTCCGAAGGAGGCGGTAACACTCATCGTGCATTTGCGGGCGCGCGATGGGCAGGAACTGTTGCTGGACGCCGAACTGCGGGCGCTGGTGACGCCGACGAGAAAGGAAGAAGGCTGCCTGGTTTACGATTTGCACCGCTCGGCGGATAGTGCGGGGGCATTTCTATTTCATGAAGTGTGGGCGACGCGGGAGGCGCATACCGCGCATACTCGCACGGATCATTTTTTGAGGTGGAATGCGCGGAAGGACGCGCTCTGCGCCGATCGCGCGTCGAGTTTTTGGAAGCAGATTCTTTAGCGTTGGCCGAATGAGCTGCTTCGCCGTCAACAAACTGGCCCGCTGACAGCAGTACCTTCCCTACTTCGCGCAAAATGAGAACCTCGCTTAGATTGCGCGGGGAACCCCAATATTACGGAAGATAGTAGCCGGGGCGGGCGCGGACTTTCAGATCCTGGCGGTCCACGGTGACCAAAATGTCGTGGTAGCCGGGGTTTTCGGCGTCCGTCGGTGAATAGCTGAGGTTGTACTGTGCGTGCAACTCGGCGCCGATTTCGTCGATAGCTTTTTCGATGGAACGATCTCTAAAGGTGGAGAGGTGCGCACCACCCGTCGCGATGGCGGCGACTTGCAGGGCGTGGTCCTGAACCTGATTTTCCGCGTGTTGAATGGCCCAGACGGCAGCGTCGGTTAGATTTACGCCGTCCCGGGCGTCTTCGGTGTCGGGAGTTTGAACAGTGCCGGGGATGGGAGGGCGTCCGAAGGTGCCAGGCGGAGTGGTGTGGATGCGATTGTCTCCCTCGGGCTTGGTTTGCAGTTCGCTGCGGGTCGTGGAGAGGCCGACGCTGTAGATGGTAATGTTGGCGAGTTGCGCTTTGCGCAGAACTTCACCGAGTTTCGCCGCGCTGCCGATGTCGGTGGCTTCGGCGAGGATCATCAGGATGCGTCGCGTCGCGGGTTTTGCTTTCGTTTGCTGCGGACGACCGCTAAGCATTTCTACTCCAACGGCCATGGCATCGTAGAGTTTTGCTCCCGAGGTTCCCGCGGGGACCTGGGCGATGGTGTTTTCGAGCAGGTCGTTGTCGGTGGTGAAATCCTGAAGTTTGTCGATCTCGTCGTGGAACGTGAGGAGCGCTGCTTCGCCGCTGGGGCCGAGGACGGTCTGCGTGATGAGGATACCGGTCTTGCGAAGTTCCGGCAGAAGCGGAGCGATGCGAGAGCTGGTCTCGACGAGCACGACCATGGAGATGGGATCGCTGCCGAGATCGAAATGAGTGATTTGCTGGCGTACGCCGTTGTCGGTGACTTGAAAATTTCCAGCGGTTAAATTGGTAACCATTTCGCCTTTGTTGTTGTGGACGACCACTGGTGTGCTGACCAGCGTGGTCTGAACTTTGATGCGGGTTTGCGGCGGCGGTTGCTGAACGGTGACGCCGGGCCGCGGCGCCATGGGCCCTTCCGGAGCTTGTGCTGGGGCGCGCACTGCGGCAACGAGAAGCACGGCGAGCAGCAAGACGATTTTGCGGGAGGGTGTCTGGTGGGCTCGATAGTGCATTTGCTCTCCGAATTTCTACCGGCGTAGTTTCAGCCGGGCCCACCGCGAGTCACGTCTGATGACGTTGCTTCCTCGCCCTATGCCAGGATGGGGTTACCAATCCGCAGTGTACTTGATTCGACGCACTCCGGGCGGACAGCGTTGCCGCGGCTGGTTTCACTCTTTAGAATGAAGGTTCGCTTACTTAGAGAGAGTGACCATGTCCGAGCGTCAACCGAAGCTTAAGCCGCAACATGCCCCGAAACCGCCGCATGAAGACCTGGAATTTCTGCAAAGCACGCCTGCACGGCCGTTGCGGATTTTGGCGGAGTATCTGCAGCCGATGATGCAACTGAAGAAAGAGAACATTGGGGACACGATCGTCATGTTTGGATCGGCGCGGATTGAATCGCGGGAGACGGCACTATCGCGACTGACGCGTTTGAAAAACAGGAAGGTGACCAAACTGAGAGATGGGGCGCTGGCGAAACATCGCCTGGCGTTGAAGGGGGCCAAGAGCGCGCTGGAAATGTCGCGCTACTACGAAGAAGCGCGGCAACTTTCGCACAAAATCACGGCGTGGGCCAGTTCGCTGGGGCCGAAGCCGCGGAGATTCGTAATTTGTTCAGGCGGCGGGCCGGGAATTATGGAGGCGGCGAATCGCGGTGCTTATGACGCCGGCGGAAAATCGATCGGGTTGTCGATTGAATTGCCGCACGAACAATTTTCGAATGCGTACATCAGCCCGGAGCTGAGCCTGAATTTTCATTATTTTTTTATGCGCAAATTGTGGTTCGCGCAGATTGCCAAGGCGCTGATTGTTTTTCCCGGCGGATTCGGGACCATGGATGAGCTTTGGGAGATGATGACGCTGCTACAGACGGGAAAATTGTCGAAGAACAATATGATCTTGATTTATGGGCGACGGTATTGGGAACAGGTGCTGAATTTTCGCGCGATGGTGCGGTGGGGCATGATCAATCCCGAGGAATATAAACTGATTCAGTTTGCGGATACGGTGGACGAGGCATTCGAGAAAATTCGCACCGGGATGGAAAAGTACCATATGGAAGTGGATCCTTTTCTACAAGCCTATTAGTTTGAGCTGGTTAGCGGTGCTTAGTGGATTTTAGGTATTCAACTTCGTAAGCTACTTGGAACGCTGTATGGTCGACCGTGGCCGCGGAGCTTAAGCTTCCCGACGCGCTGCATAGGAGGCGCTAAACCATATGACAACCCAAGGGAATTTGACCAGGTTTGCTAAGGCAACGTTGGCTGCTGCCACGTTGAGCGGCTTCCTGTTGTTTGCTGGAACGCCCGCTCTGCGAGCGGATGACGATGCCTGCCGCAATCGCATCGTGAAGGCCGACCACCGGTTGCACGAAGCTGCCGCAAAGCATGGGTGGGATAGTCCGGAAGCGGCTAAGGGACGCCAGGAGCTGACGCTAGCACGAGAGTATTGCTGGGAGCACGGTCACCGCTGGTGGGATGAGGACGCACAGCGCTGGCACACGGACCGGGATTGGGACGAGCACGATCACGACCACCGGTAGAACCTGAAGAAATCCAGAAGCTTTGCAGGCGCAGCGCAAGTGGGCTGCGCCTTTCCATTTCCGGCAGCGAATTTGACGTGAAGTTGCGTGCTTCCCCGTGGCGCGACATTCTTCCGGAGCCGGTGTTTGAATCAGCATGACGCCAACCCAGACAGGATTCCGGGGCGCGGTCCACGGGAGGATGTTATGCAACTGCATATGCATTCACTAAAGTCTTTGGTTGGCAAGATGGTTTTGAGCGCGGTGGCGCTGAGCGGCTTCCTGGCTTTTGCTGGAGCGCCGGCGGCGCAGGCTCGTGATTGGAACGATCGGCCGGTGGTGCGTTACGACAATTTTCGCGAACGCGAGGCCATTGGGCGCCACGGTTATTACAGCCGGCAGGCGGATTACTGGCGCCATGAACGCCGCGAAGCTTTTGAGCATGGCTGGCGTGACCGCTACGGACGTTGGCATCGCTAGTAAAATCGCCCCGGTTTTGCAGATTGGATGGAGCGAGGTTTAGTGATGGCGCGTAAAAATAAAAAAGGGGCGCAACCTGCGGCGCCCCTTTCCCATTTCTGGATTCGGAAGATCAGTGCGTCGCTACGAGCGACGGTGTGGCGGGCGAAGTCGCGTCCCGCTCGACTGAGTCCGACTGATCCGCAAAAACGGCTTCGAAGCGGCGCGTCTCGCCCTGGTCATGCAGGAGGACAACGGGCACCACACGCACCGACTGTTTGCAAGAGTGACACTGCGCCACCTCACCCTGTAGATCCTGCAAAAAACCGTCCGTGAAATGATAGAGCGAGCGCTCACGGCGGGCATTTTTCTGGTCGCGCGCGCCGCAGTGCGGACAGATGAATTCCACCTTGTCCTGCTGCGGATCGCGGTCCAGAGCGGCCCAACCCGTGCGGCGCACGCCGACTACCTCTACAAATCGCCTCAGCATCGGATTTACCCCCTTTAGCTCCACGTCCACGAGCATAAGATGCGGCAGCATCGGCGCACGTTACAACTTTCGTAAAGTCAGCGCCTGGATACGGATAGCGCTAGTGGTTTCGCATTACCGCGCCGGTCCCGCCGCGTCAACGGCATCATCAACAAATGAAACGGGTCAAGAAGGCGAAACATCGCGGGCACTTGCGTTGAGCGGCGGTGTCCAAAGTAGTGAGGACGCGCGCACCCTCACATCCCTGCGAGCGCGGCGCTGGCGTACTGAACGCTGTGAACGCGACATGGCTGACGCATGTTGCGAACGCGACGAACGGTAACCAGCGCCGCGATTCTAGTTACTAAAAACGAATCGACAATTTTCAGTGGAGGTGTGTCGTGAATACGCAAGATCGTGGTGTGCCTGGCGATGGAGCGAAAGAAATCTCCGCAAGAAAACCTGACGGGAGTTTTGCCGCGCTGCAATCCTGCCTCATCGGGGGCGACGCGGAACAAACTGGCAGAGAGCGAAAATTGCGCAGCCGTTCGCTGGTGCTCTCGACGCTGATGCAACTGGCGGTGTTGCTGGCGGTGATTGCGGTACCGTTTTTCAGCAAAGTGGAGCGCATTACGTTCCAGGACTTCATGCCGATTCCGCCCTATCATTCGAGCGGCAACGCAGCGCGTGAGCATGCGGTGGCGCATCCTCCGCCACCTGGGCAGAGGCGAAACTTCTGCATCATGTGCCCCCTTTTGCGTCCAACCAACTCTTCGCTAGCGGGAAATCATATCGGGCCAGTTGGGCCCGAAGAGCCGGTCATCGACGATGCCCAAGACGGAACGCCGGGGATGGACTGTTCCTCGTGCATCCCGATCGGCAAGAGCAACGGGCCGAGGCCGCCGGACGCAATTATCACTGTCCCTTCGGTCGTGCGAATGACGCACATCGATCCGGCGATGTTGATCGAGCGAATCGAACCGGCCTATCCGGCGCTTGCGCTGCAAACTCACCGCGAAGGACGCGTGGAATTGCACGCCATCATTTCAACCGACGGAACGATTGAACAACTGGAAGTCGTAAGCGGTGACCTGTTGTTCTATCCATCCGCTCTCAATGCGGTGCGGCGGTGGCGTTACCGCGCGACCATGTTGAATGGCCAAGCAGTTAAAGTGGATACGTACATCACGGTGATCTACACCACGCGACAGTGATTTTACACGGCGATAAATATTTGGCGGCCGCGCAACGAAGCCAAGGTCAAGGAACTTACGGTTAGGAGCATTCGCTGGGAGGGTTTGCCGGAACGTTTCATGCAGAGAATTTTGTGCGCTTCAGAAAGTGCAAGGGCCGGTTCTGCCTTTCTACACCGGCCCTTCTGCCTGCACTACTGCCTGTACTGCAACAGTCGATTTGCTTTACGAAGTTACCTCCTTTCTACATCCGCTCAGAAATGGAAGACGATGCCGGTGGAAGCGCGCAAATTGTTTTGCGTTTGGCGTCCAGCGGCGACTTCCGGAAAACGCGTCGGCAAGTAGTCGACATCCAAGGGACGCAGGCTGAAGTGACGGCTGATGCGAAAGTCAAAGCCACCGCCGAGCGCCGTGGCGAAAGCACTGTGAGAGTTGGTGGTGTCGAACAAGTTGGCATTGCCATGCACAACGCCAAAAAGCGCCTCCGCGAACGGATGGATACGCCAGATATGATGAAACGAAACGCGCGGGCCAAATAAGTAAGTCGAGGCCGTGCCGCTGGAGCTGGAGTTGAAGAGGTCAGAGTTTGTGTAGCCGCCGAAATCAGCGACTGCGCTTAACCACGGCGTAGCCCTGTAGGCGATGGACGCGCTCCCGCCGTTGAGTCCGAAACTGCCGAGTGTGCTGGTGCTGGGATTGGCGCGCAGATACGAATAGCCGGCAAAGATATCGATTTTTGAATCATCCTGCGCTTTTGCGGAAGTGGCAAAAAACGCCGCGAATGCGAACAGAGACACCAACAGCTTCCATTTCATAATGGCTCCTTTAGATTTAGTTTTTGGCGCACGCCTGCATGACGGCTGCATGGCTGCGCATCTTGCGGGTCGCCTCAGGCAGGGAGGCAGCTATCCGCGCGTTTATTTTTCGTTGTAGTAGAGATGCAGGACGGTCCCGTGAAGTTGTAATGCTCAAGTATTTTTTTAGCGTATGTGCTTGAGGGGAAAGGCGATCTTCATAACGATTTTTATAAAAGGGGCTCACCGGAGTGTTTGCCGATGGCGTCGCGCGCGGCATCGCGCAGTTGAATCAGCTGATGCCAGTCTCCCGCATCGCTGGACTGCGCGGAGTGGCCATTGAGATTCTGCGGAAAGCGCGGATAGATTGGCGGCGACAGCGTAATGGTGATGTTGCCCGGACGCGGCAGCCAGGTCCCTTGGCGTAAAATCTGGCGCGCGCCGGCGACCGACACGGGGATGATGGGCGCTCCCGTGGCCACGGAGGCCTTAAAGGCGCCGAGTTGAAAAGGGCGCACACCGTCTTCCGGGAGAAACGTTCCTTCCGGAAATACAAAGACGGATTCGCCTAGGTGGAGCAAGTCTTCGATTTCCTTAGACTGGTTCAAGCGCGCGTCGCGATCCGCGCGATCAAAGGTGAGATGTCCCATCTGCTTCAGAAATGTGCCGACGAACGGAATACGGCGATTTTCCACTTTCGAAACGAAGCGGTAGGACACGCCCAGCCCGAGTATCAGCGGCAGCACATCGAAGTAGCTGGTGTGATTGGCGGCGTAAATTTTCGCGCCGGGAGTGTCCATGAACTCTTTGCCCACCACGCGCACACGGGTTCCGGTGAATGCGAACAAGACCTTCAATGCGCCGGCGGTGAATTTTCCGGCGGCGCGCTGATCCTTGAAGAACAGAACGATGGTCCAGGCAGGCACAATCCACAAAGAAAATATCACGTAGAAATAGATGCCATACGCAATTTCTCCGCACCGTTTCAGGATCATCGCGAGCGATTCGCCGGCGCTGCTCCAGGCGCCGACCACGCCGAGGCGCGCAATTTGCAGCCACGCCGGAGCTTTCGATTTATTCAGCGTGCCTTGCAGATAGAGTTGTTTGGTTTCTTCGCGTCGCAATTTTCCGCTGGAGGTTTTTGGAATGCTCCCTGGGGGCAGTAATTCAACGCGGTCGGGCGGCAGGCCAAGCCCTTTCGATATTTGCTCGGTGATGGCCGCGACGATGGCGGCGCGCCGCGCGGCATTGCCTTCACGCGCTTCGGCCACGACCATCAAACGTTCCGTCCCGCTAGCCTCATCTTTCAAACCGAAAGCCACGATGCAGCCTTTGCGAATGCCTTCCACGCGCGCGGCCAGCTCCTCCACTTCGTGCGGATAAAGATTGCGGCCGCCTTTGATAATGATGTCTTTCACGCGGCCGGTCACATAAATTTCGCCATCCGCGCGATAGGCGCGATCTCCGGAATTCACCCACGCGTATTCGCCATCGCGTGTCGCCGGACCTTGCGGAAGCAATTTTTCCGTGGCCGCGGGGTTGCGAAAAAATCCGCTCGTGGCGGAAGGGCCGCGGAACCACAAGAACCCTTCGGTGCGGTCCGGAACTTCTTGTCCCGCGGCGTCCACGATGCAAACATCGATGCGGTTGACGGCTTTGCCCGAGGAGACGAACGAAATCACGTTGGCATCTGCGGTCCGCACGGGCACCGCTTGGCCATGGGCAGTGAATGTCTCACGCTCGATGCGGTCGACCCGCGGGCCACGGTCCAACGGCGGAAAGGTCACGCACAAGGAGGCCTCCGCCAAGCCATAAACCGGCGCCATCGACGCGCCGCGAAAACCATAGGGTGCGAATCGTTTTTCAAAGCGTTCGAGGGTATCCGGGTTCACCGGTTCCGCGCCATTCAAAGCGATGCGCCAGGAACTGAGGTCAATCCCGGCGATATCCCGGTCCGCGATTTTCCTGACGCATAATTCGTAAGCAAAATTCGGCGCGGCGGCTATCGTGCCGCCATGCTTGTGAAAGGCCTGCAGCCAGCGTTCCGGACGGGTCAGGAAGGCGAGCGGCGACATAACGACGAGCGGGGTGCCGAAATGCAGCAGCGCCAGCCACGCGCCGATCAAACCCATATCGTGATAGAGCGGGAGCCAGCTGATCCCGACGTCATCGGGCCCCAGCCGCATCGCTTCGCCGATGGAGCGCATGTTGGCAAGGAGATTGGCGTGCGTGAGCATCACGCCTTTGGGGTCCCCCGTGGAACCGGAGGTGTACTGCAGCAGTGCAAGGTCGCTCGGCTTGCGGTTGCGGGCGCCCGTGAGATGCAGCGGCAGAGCGCCGGGAATGACCTCGGCGGGCTGGTCGGCGTTGGCGATGAGTTGCTCGGCATCAAGGACGGCGGTAAGCGAACGCACGCGCGGCTTCAGGAGTCTGGCCACGGCTTCGGCGCGGTGAAAGGTGAGCAGAACGCAAACTTCGGCGTTGTTGAGAATGGCGGATTGCCGCGCCGCATACTCTTCGATGCGATCGGCGCGAAACAGCGGATAAATGGGAACAGGAATCGCACCGGCCAGCAAAATTCCTGCGTAGGAAACAAAAAATGCACGTCCGCTGGGCAGCATCAGCGCCACGCGTGCGCCTGCGCCCACGCCTTGGCGCGCAAGTTCCGCCGCGCAACGCTGACCAGCCGCATACAGTTCGCCGAACGTCAGCGTGACCTCGCGCTCGCCATCCTCGTGGTCTTCCGTGATCAGCAGATGCGTGCGTTCGGCATCATGGGTGGCGCGGTAGCGCAGGAGTTCGAGCAATGTCTGCGTTTCGTACGCGCCCGCCGCCACTGCTTCACGATGTAGTTTGTTGGCGCTGACCGAAGCGCGAACCGCGGAGCTCCCGGTGTCGTCCGGCATATCCAGTTCGCCGGCGCCAAAAATAGCGGCGGCCAAATCATCGGGGGTATTGACCTCTGCGACTACGCGATCCGCGAGGCGCACGCCAAATACGGTCTCGATGCGCGCCAGCAACTCCACCCGCTCGAGACTGCCCATGCCGAGGTCCGCATCGAGCTGCGAATCCGCGGCCAGCCTCGGAAGCGCGCCCGTGCTCCCCAATTCCACGAGCAGTTCACGGAGCACCTCCAGCACGCGCTGGCGCACGGCGCTGCGGTCGAGTTGGATGGTCGGTGTGGCCACGGTTTTCAGGAAGGGGATCGTGTTGTAGCTGGCGATGAGGCTACCACGCCTCGCCGCATCTTGTCATGATGCGTGCCCGTTTGGTGTTTAATCCTGTGGAGCTACTTGGCCGTTTGCGCCGCGATATAGCCCTTCGGCAGTAGCGCGGTGCTCAGGTCCACTCCGCTCAAGTCCGCGCCCGTCAAGTCGGTTTCCCGGAGGATGGCTATGCCCATATCCGCCCCGCTGAACCGCGCGCCGTTTACATTTGCCAGGCGTAGGTTAATGTTCCTCAGTTGTGCCCGCTGAAAATTTACGTTGGAAAGATCGCATCGAAAGAACTCGATGCCGCTGGCTTGTGCTTCGGACAAATCCGCGCCGGGAAGAATGGCTTCGGTCATGTCGGTGTTGCGCAGTTCCGCTTTGCGAAGATTGGCTCCCGATAGATCGGCGGACGCCAATTTTGCTTTGCGCAGATTAGCGCCTTCGAGATTCGCATTGCGCAGAATCGCGCCGGTGAAATTCACACCTTGCAGATCCGCGCCGGATAGGTCCGCGTCGCTAAGGTCCGCGCGCACGCCACCCTCCTTGCCTAGAAAAAAGAGTTCGTGGGCGGCCAGAATGTCGCTCAACCGTTTGCCGTTGTGCTTGATGCTTTTTGCTTTTCTCATAAGCCTGATCCCGTACCTGATCCCGTGAAAGACCTGAACTTCCGCTGGCAGCACTCGCCACGAATGCGGCGGTGACCTTTCCGCAAACGGCAACTCGCCTGCCTTCTACCAGTTTACTCAAACTAGCCGCGTGCGCCTACAATAAGGCGACACCATGGGTACCCGGATGACATGCGCGGCAGCAGTTCCAGCGCCCGCGGCGTTGTTTTTCGCTGCTCTCCTGAGCCTATGGCCACATCCTTGCCACGCGCAAGAAGCTCTCGAGAACGAAGTTGTAGCCAACCTGGCAGGTGGCCGCGTAATTGTTGATGTTTCACGAGACCTGATTTCCTTTGCGGTGATCGATCACCCCGTCGAGACAAACTCCCACCCGCCGCGCGTCTTGAGCTTGGACGCCACGCACGTCGGTGTATTGTTCGGCGCCGCCGAATGGCAAGTCTCGGCGGAGCCCAGGCCCGTGCGCCTGGATCACAACTTCGAACGCATCACCAAGCAAGATCCGCGCTATCTATCTTATCCAGATGATGCCGAGCCGGATTTAGAGAGCATTGGCATCGGCTTTTTGGAGCGGTTGCGTCCGCTCGTCTCGCAATTGCACAATAAGCTGAATCTCGGCGCAGAAGAACCGATCTTCGAAGTGGTCATCATCGGATACGCCCAAAATTACGGACCAGAGGTCTGGCAGGTGGAGTATCGCATCGAGCAGGAAGAGCTCGGCACTCGCGGAAAAGACTATTGGCAGACGCACATTTTGCGTCCGCGTTTCACACAGTTGTACCCGCCGGAAGGTAAGAAATCGCCGCGCACTCTGGTCGAAACGTCCTATCCCGTGGACCTGGAAGGCACGGAACTGAATGCGCTGATCCTCAGAGACGACCCCCGCATCGGGCGGTTGAGAGCGGCGGATCCGCGCTTCGCGAAAGTGCTGGCGGATATTGATAAAGGGCAGGCGCAGAAAGCTGCCGATGCGGATTCGACCGATTTGTTGCGTGCCATGGTGCCGCTGATCGCAGGCGATGCGCGTTTCGTGCTGGGGACGGTCGGTGAAGAACAGGGTTTCGAATGGGTAGTCGCCCCGGATGAGCCCATCGAGACAGCCGTGCCGGATAAGAATCAGCCGCCGGAAGCGCCATCCTTGCGTCGCAAGCCGAAACCGCAATAGACGCGCGGCTGCTCCGCCATCGCCGTTATTACATCCCGATTCCGCCGTGTAAGGCAGCGGCGTAACCACCGATGTCTTTCCGATAGTGCATGCCAGCAAAATGAATTTCTGCCGCGGCTCGGTACGCAGAAGCTAAAGCTGCATTCATCGTGGGGCCGACGGAGGTCACGCCGAGTACGCGGCCGCCACTGGTCACGATTTCCATGCCATCATTGGCTGACGCTCGGAGGGTCGTGCCCGCGTGCAACACTTTCACGTTGGGTACGCGCTCTGCTGCAGCCAGACCCTCGATACGCTTCCCGGTTTCAAATTTGCCGGGATAGCCTTCCGAAGCCAGCACCAGGCAAACACTGACTCCTGGCCGCCAACTCAGCTTTCCGGGATCAAGACGGCCAGCGCCGACATCCGCAAGCACCTCCGCGAGATCGAAGTCCATACGCGCCACAATGGCTTGCGCCTCCGGATCTCCTAGGCGGCAGTTGAACTCGAGAATCTTGGGACCAGCCTTCGTCAACATCAATCCGATATAAAGAAAGCCCTGATAGCGGATGCCGTCGGCCGCGAGGCCATGCATGATAGGCTCGACGATGCTTGTAATAATGGTCTCGCGCAGTCCCGCCGGCAACAAATCATCCGTTGAATATGCCCCCATGCCACCGGTGTTGGGACCTTGATTGCCGTCGAAGGCGCGCTTGTGATCCCTTGTCGGAACGAGCGGCGCACAGCGCTCGCTGTCGGTCAGCAGGATGAACGATAATTCCTCGCCCTCCAGAGTTTCCTCCAGCAAGATACGCATCCCTCCCGCGCCCAGCTCTTTTTTCTCCATCGCCCATTCAATGAAATCGCGCGCCTCTTCTTTATTTTTCGCGACAAGTACGCCCTTGCCGGCGCACAAGCCGTCCGCTTTCAGCACGAGTGGCCAGGTGACGGTATCGAGTGCGGCGTAGGCCTCAATGGTCCGGTCGTACGTGCCGTACCTTTTCGCGGTCGGCAGATTGTGCCGCTCCATGAATTCTTTCGAAAATATCTTGCTGCCTTCTAGCTGTGCCGCCTGCATAGAGGGCGCTACAACCGGCCATTTTCGCGCGCGAAACACGTCGCCAATTCCGCGGACCAGCGGCAATTCTGGTCCCACCACCGTTAGGTCCGGCTGCAATTTTTCCGCGAGCGCCACGAGCCCCGCAACGTCCCCGGCATCCACAACAATCGACTCCGCCTCCGAAGCTATTCCTCCGTTTCCGGGCGCGCACCACAATTTTTCGACCCTGGAACTCTGTTTCAGTTTCCAGACCAACGCGTGCTCCCGGCCACCACCGCCGACCACCAAAATTTTCATTTTGCGCTCCCTCGAGGAAAATACTTGCTGAACATAGACGCCCCGGTGCGCCCTGTCAACCTCGTCGCTCGGCCGCTGCGTTGCCCGTCGCTTTTCTGCGCGACTGTATACAAATTGAAAGGCTTACTGGCTTAACCTATTTATACAGTAAAAGAGGTTAGCAGTTGTTTACGCTTCAAGCGAACGCGAAGCGAGCATTTTTCGACTGGAATTGGGCGAATAATGAGTTTGACTTGGACTATCAGAGGGGGAAACCGTCGCGGTAAGAATGGGTTCTAGCGTCTACTTGAATTCCGGAGATACCCCAACTGCGGATTGGTTCAGGCTTGCCCGACAGCGCGAATCGGTATAGTTACAGGAGCTGACGACGAATCGGACGAGCCAAGCATATGGCAACGTCCATCGAAGATTCCGCCAGGATCAATCACCATGCACGGCGAATGAACCTCGCCCGTGACTACGCCTTTGGCTTGAATTTCCACGCGCCCCTTCGCAAAAATAACTCCATCAAATCGGCCGGCGATGACCACATGATTCCCTTCGATTTGCCCTTCGACCTTAGCGCCTTCACCGAGGATTACGGTCTGCTCGGAAATGATATTGCCTTTGACGTTGCCATCGATACGGAAAGTGCCCTTGACTTGTAGCGTCCCTTCCATCGTGACGCCTTGATCGATAAAGCCAGTCCACTCCTCACTCGCACCGCTCTTGGAACCGCCCGGCCATCTCCACGCCATAAAAATCCCCCGGCAACACACCACTACTTTAGCCCGGTACTCGGCGAAGTCAACGCAGCAATATGTATCCGTTGCCGACTGGTTATATTGATTGCGAGCAACTACTAAGGATGGAAAGAGAAGGCGCTGCTAGTTCGGGAACCTCGTCAATTGCTGCTACGGCGAACTGACCACACGCTATTTCATCAGACGATCGTAAATACCCATCAGCTGCGCATCATCGTAATACTCGAGAACTAGTTGGCCTGGACGGAGCTTGGTTTTCTGGCGCAGCAGCACCTTAGTTCCCAATTGCCGCTGCAGATCCTCCAGCGCCGCGCGAATGTTCGCATCCTCGTGCAGTTCGGTCGGAGTGTTGCCGCTACGGGAGCGTCGCGATGCCAGGCGTTCGATCTGACGCACCGTTAAGCCGCCTCGCGCGGCCCGCTGCGCATAGCGCATGCGCAGTTGCGAGTCTGGGACGGCGAGCAGCGCCCGGCCGTGGCCGGCGGTGAGTTTACCTTCCTCGATCCAATCTTGGATTGTAGGCTCCAGTTTCAGCAAGCGGATAGAGTTGGCGACCGTGGTCCGGTCCTTTCCCGTGCGCTCTGCAACCGTTTCTTGTGTTAGCTGAAACTCGTCCATCAAGCGCTCAAATGCCCGTGCCGCCTCAATCGCATTCAAATCCTCGCGTTGAATGTTTTCGACGAGCGTCATTTCGAGCGCTAAGGCATCCGGCACACTGCGCACGATTGCGGAAACCTTGTTCAGACCAGCGCGTTGCGCCGCGCGCCAACGCCGCTCGCCGGCGATCAGCTGGAAGCGGCTGCCAATCGGTCTTACTACCAGGGGCTGAATAATGCCGCTCGATTGGATGGAGCGGGCCAGCTCATCCAATGCTTCCTCACGGAAACGCGTTCGTGGTTGGTATGGACTGGGGTCAATGAGATCGATATCGATCTGGTATGGCCCACCGGCCACCCAGTCTTTTGCTGGGGTGGCAGCGGCACCGCCCGTGGATACGGAATGAGGTTGCGATGGAGCTGGCTCTACGGTTGCCGGCGGTTCAGGCTCCCGAATGAGCGCTCCGAGCCCCCGTCCCAGCGCGTTTCTCAGCATTAGCGATTACCTCCTGGGCGAGCTGCGTATAACCTTCAGCGCCCCTGCTATGAATGTCATAGAAAATAATAGGCTTACCGAAACTAGGTGCTTCCGCGAGGCGTACGTTACGCGGAATCACGCTCTGAAAAACCTGCGTACCGAAGAAGCTCCGAAGGTCCGTGGCGACCTGCCGAGACAGCGAAGTGCGCTCATCGTACATCGTCAGCAGAATTCCTTCAATTTCTAGCGTCGGATTCAGCGTGCGGCGAATGCGCATCAGCGTATCGAGCAACTCAGAAACACCTTCGAGTGCAAGATATTCGCATTGGATGGGTACCAAAACCGCGCTAGCCGCTACCAACGCATTCAGCGTTAGCAGATCGAGGGCTGGCGGGCAATCCAATACGATAAATCGGTACCTGTCCTGAAAAGTTTTTAGCGCAGCTTGTAGCTTATATTCGCGATTTTCCGCGTTTACGAGTTCTACTGCGGCGCCCGCGAGGTTTTTGTCGGCGGGGACGACATCCAAACCCTCAACTTGCGATTTTTGGACCAATCGGTCGAATGACTCTCCCATGATCAGGGAGTGATAAAGTGTTCTCCGGGAAGGATCTTTCGGGAAACCGATGGCGGAAGTGGCGTTACCTTGGGAATCGCAGTCAACGAGTAGTGTTGGCTGCTCCGCGGCAGCGAGGCAAGCCGCCAAATTGACCGCTGTAGTGGTCTTTCCAACCCCACCTTTTTGATTCGCAATCGCGATAATACGAGCCAAGCCACACTCCAGACGAAGGGGAAGTTAGCAAACGTAGAGTTGATATGCAAGATGTTTCACGTGGAATAACCTAAGGCTGTGGATTTCTCCGATGTCTCGATCCAACGTTCCACGTGGAACATAGCCGCCAAAGAGAACATAGGCGCCAAGGACCTCTCCGTGTGTTCCACGTGAAACACTCCGCCCCTCTGGAGGACTAGCGCGATTCTTGCGAGTTCTGCCTTTGTATCGGAAACGCCCTTGCGGCGGTTTGAATCGTTCCACGTGGAACGATTCAAACCCAATGACCGGCAATCTACGCGCGAACCTCGGCCTCACTTGGCCCCTTTTTGGTACCGACAAGCAGCAGTCTACGCAGCGAGTGCGGTACGGGGATCGCTTCGCGCCAATCCCATCCTTCAATCTTGCGAATCTCGTCCATATCCCGGCCCCCAATCCACATAATAACGGCCTTCGCCGCGATGACCTCGGAACCGGCCCAGGCGAGAAACGGGCCGAACTCACCGAGCGCACGCGAACACGCATAATCCAGAGGCGCGACCTCCTCCGCAAGCTCCTCGAAGCGGCTCACAAGTACCCGGACGTCCGTAAGTTCAAGATCACGAGTGACTTCCGCAAGAAAAGTGGCTTTTTTGACATTGGATTCGATTAGAAAAATATGCAAGTCAGGCCGCAGAATCTTGATCGGCAAACCCGGAAATCCACCGCCGGAGCCTACGTCGGCGAGCCGACCGTTTTCCACAGGCACAGCGACTGTGGCGTACATGCTTTCGCAAAAATGACGATACAGTATCTCTCGCGGATCGCGAATGGCGGTGAGATTTATCTTGTCATTCCACTTCAGCAAAACGTCTATATATTGCTGAATTTGCTGGACTTGTTTGTAACTTGCGGTCATTCCAAATTCCGCCAGCGCGGAAAGAATAGCTTCGTCGGATAATGGCGGAGCAACGTATGTTGACATAACGGTAAACAGTCTAGTCCTAGGACTGGGATTTGGACATCTGGCCCAACGGAAGTGAGTTTACCAGATACCGAAGCCGTCGCTGCTCGTGATTAATGCCTTCGCTCTTTCGCATGAGACCGCTTCGCCAACCTCCAGCCAAATGTTACAAGCGTACCGGGAACATCATCCTATACTGTCCCAGCCCCGGCCGCTTTCGACCAGGACGAACTAGGGACCGGCGGGCGAACCGCCGGTTAAGGAGTCTTCTTGAACGAACGCTTCAAATTAACGTCGATGGCCAAGGCCGCGGGCTGTGCCGCGAAGCTGAACCCCGCCACGCTGGATGCGCTACTGCGAAAGCTGCCCCGGCAGACGAATCCCAATGTTCTGGTCGGCTTCGACACGAACGACGATGCCGGGATCTTTCGCCTCGATGAAAGACTCGCATTAGTACAGACCGTGGATTTTTTCACGCCCATCGTGGACGAGCCTTATGTCTTCGGAGAGATCGCCGCGGCCAACGCGCTGAGTGACGTCTACGCCATGGGCGGCCGTCCTATTTCTTCGCTGTCCATCGTCGGCTTCCCGGAAAAAGGCAATTCCGAAATTTTGGAAGAAATTATCCGCGGCGGCCTGGCGAAAATGACGGAAGCAAACTGCAGCGTCATCGGCGGGCATTCCATCCGCAATGAAGACATGCTTTTTGGCTACGCCGTAACCGGGGTAATCGATCCCCTGCGCGTTTGGCGAAATGTCGGCGCGCGCACTGGCGACGCATTGTTGTTTACGAAACCGCTGGGCACGGGAGTGATCACCACAGCGCTGAAAAAAGATTGCGCCGCGCCCGATTCGCTCGCAGCGGCCATCGTGGCGATGACCACACTCAATCGCGCCGCCGCTGTAGCGCTCCGAGAAGTCGAGGACCATACAATCGGCGCGGGAAGTGACGCTTCACCGATTCATGCGGTCACGGACGTTACCGGCTTTAGCTTGCTAGGTCACGCCAGGGAAATGGCGCTGGGAAGCACGCCACAGAACGGCATGGAGCCCGTCGCGCCCGTGTCTTTCGAGCTGAAATACATTTCGTTCGCCTACTTACCCGGCGCGGAGCAAGCCGCGCGTGACGGCCATCTTTCCGGTGGGCTAAAAAATAATCGTGCATTCATCGGCGATTGCGTCGATTTTGCCGCTTCCGTGCCATTCGAGTATCGCGACCTGCTTTTCGATCCGCAAACCTCGGGAGGATTGCTGGTCGCCATCGCCCCTGATTTCGCGGATGCCGCGTTGGCGGCGTTGCAACGGCACGGCGTTTCAGCGCGCCAAGTTGGCCGGGTAGTCGCCAAGCGCTTGCCGCTGCTTTTTGTTGTCTGAATCCGCGCGCCCGCACGCGGAACGCAGTTACAATGACCGGGCGCAAGACGTAAACGCAAAACCAAAAATGGATACGATCACTCACGGAATTGCCGGCGCATTGCTCGGCAAAGCGGTCTTCGGCGGCGATGACATGTTCGCCCTCCGCCCCATGAACGCGCGGCGCGTGGTCACCTGGTCCGCAATGATCGGCGCGATCTTTCCGGATTCCGATACGCTGCGCGATATTTTCTCTCACAACGAATTGTTGATGATCAGCTGGCACCGCAGCATTACGCATTCCCTGGTCTGCTTGCCGATTTTCGCGCTGCTCTTGGCAGCCGTGACGCGCGCAGTGTGCCGCTGTTTCAGGTGGGAATCGCCATCCTTTGCCGTACTCGCCGGCATCTACGCCGTGGGCATCCTCAGCCACATTTTCCTCGACCTCGTGACTACCTTCGGCACCATGATCTGGTCGCCGCTCGGCTGGTCGCGTCCCGCGTGGGATTTGATTTTCATTGTGGACTTCACACTGATGGCGCTTTTATTACTGCCGCAAGTACTCGCGTGGGTTTATGCGGCAAAAGAGAAATGGAAGCGGCGAGCCCTGGGCATTTGGTTGGTCGGCGAGCTTGCGCTCTTGGTCGTCGCCGCGATTGCGCAAATTGTCGGCGCGCCGATTTCTCCACAAAACGTCGTTCTCGCAAGTCTACTGCTGACCGTGTTGATGTTCTTCCCAGCACGCCACCTTTGGGGCACACGCGTTTCACTGGCGGGCTGGAACCGCGCCGGGCTGCTGGCTTCGTGCATCTATATCGCCCTCGCCGCATACGCGCATCACGCCGCGCTCGAACGTGTTAAATCCTTGGTGGCGCTCCTACAACTGGACGTGCAATCGATCGGAGCACTGCCACTGCCGCCGTCGCTGTGGCACTGGGATGGTCTGGTGCGCACGCCGCACGGAGTCTACGATTGGCGCATGGACTTGAGCGAAAAGTCCCCCGTTACAACGAGCACCTCCGCGGCCACAGCGCCAGGGCCAACCGCAACAGGCGCAGCAGCGCTGTCCTACAATTTCTACCCAGAAGCGCCTTCAAACCCCTTCATTGAGAGGGCGCGTCAGCTTCCCGCAGTCCAACAGGTACTGTGGTTCGATCGATTTCCGGTGACACAGTTTCATAAGGAAGGTGACGACGCCATCGTGGAGATTTCCGACAAGCGCTTTCCCCGAATCCGCCCAGACCGCCCAGCATCCTTTACCTACCGGATACGCTTCGGCGCGAATGGCAGCGTGGTGTCCCAAGGCTGGGAGCGCTAATTTTCCTGTTCCATTTTTACGTGACTAGCGGTCAGGACGGGGATTTTGTCTCAGCGGGATAGATAACGACCTGGCGTTCTTCTCCCATCCCAACGCTTTCCGTGCGCACGGCGGGGATCTCTTTCAGCGCCAAATGCACGATGCGGCGTTCGCGCGAAGACATGGGATTCAGACGGAACGGCTGGCGCGAACTTTGCACGCGTTCGGCCGCCACGCGCGCAGTCATTCGTAACTCTTCGAATCGCAGGGCCCGATAGCCGCCGCAATCGATGTGAATTTTCTCATGGAACGCCGGCTCAAGCCGTAGCGCCTTGAACGCCAGATGCTCGATAGCCTTAAGCACCTCGCCGTTGCGCTCCAGCAGAATGTTTTTATCGGCGCCATCCAGATCGGCAAGCACTTCGGCGTGGCCTTCTAATGTTGCGCCAGCCGCGGAGATGGCTTGAACCGTCGCTCGCAGCTCCAGCCCGGAGGCACGAAGAACCTCTTCCAGAAAACGGCGCAGGGCATCAGCGACCGCAATGCGATCCAGCTTGCCCTTGCGAATAATTTCCTGGCTCATCAAGATTGCGGTACCGCGACCTCCATCCCAGCGGGCTGGGGGTCTTAAGACTTTTTCGCACGTATAATTTTTGCGGAAGCCGGCACCGGGTGCGTGCGATTCAAATACCACTGCTGACCGATGCCCACCATGCTGCTGGTGAGAATGTACACCGCCAGCCCGCTGGAAATCGGCGAAATCATGAAAATTCCCGCCATGGTAACGGGCATGATCTTCATCATCATCTGCTGCTGCGGATCGGTGCTGGTCATGGGCGTCATTTTGGACACCAGATACATCGAGAGCCCCATCATCACGGGCAGCACGTAATAAGGATCGCGCGCGGAAAGATCCGTGATCCAGCCAAACCAGCGCGCATGGCGCATTTCGATGGCGTAGCGCAGCGTGGTGTTCAAGCCGAACCAGATGGGCATTTGCAAAAACATTTGGAAGCATCCGCCCACGGGATTGATCCCTTCCCGCTGATAAACCGCCATCACCTGGGTGTTCATCTCCTTTTTGCGCGGATCGCTCATGGAGTATTTCTTGAATTTTTCCTGAATGGCTTTGATTTCCGGGCCCACGCGCTGCATCTTCAGCGTGGTGCGATAGCTCGAAATGCGCAGCGGGAAGAGCAGCATATTAATGAACAGCGTCAGAACCACGATGGCCCATCCCCAGTTAGGAATGTAGTTGTGCAGCCATTTCAGCCCGTGGAATAGCGGATCGGCGATAAATTCCATCCAGCCGAAGTTCACCAGCCCGTGTAGCGGCGGCGTCATTTTTTTCAGATCGTCGTAATCCTTCGGACCGACGAAGACGCGAAGCGCGGTGGTCGGGCCAGAGGTGGCCGTAGCTACTTCCGACACGGGAACCTGCGTGTCTTGTCCCGCGACTTGCGTAGTTTCGGACACCTTCCAGTACCGTGTTTCCAGCGTTCCAGGCGCGGCGCCGTTCGCAGGCAGAAAAGCCGCGGTAAAATAACGATCCTCGAGCCCCGCGAAATCTTTTCCGCCTTGCCAAACTCCGCTGCCCCACTTATCCAAGCCGTCCAGTTTCTTTGGCAAATAAGACGAGATCTTCCCGCCTTCGCTGTAGTACGTCTGCGTACTGTCCCAGTTCCTGGGATCTTTCACCGTCAAATCGCCGAAGCCGCCGAGCCACGCAACGCCAGCGGTGATGGGCTTGCCGTCGAGTTTCGCCGACACCTCGACCTTGGCCACATAGCTGTGCTCGAAATGAAAATGCTTGGTGACTTCCAAGTGGCCGTCGCTCCACGAAAAATCGACATCTGTCGGCGAGGCGACTTCCGCAGCGGCGGGCGTCATTTGATACAACCCCGCGTTGGCCGCCGTTTGCTGTTGTTCATCGTCCAGCACCACGGCGAAGGGCCAGCCGCCGACCTGCTCCGAAGCTTTCGCGTGCACTACGTCAAGAATGCCCGGAGGCTTCGCATCATCTGTATATTTTTTTAGCTCCCAGCTCTTAACCACCGCTCCAAGATTGGAAATTTCCACGCGATATAAATCGTTCTCGACCACCAGGATGCGCTCTTGCGTGTCGTTCTTCGCCGCAACCGGTGCGACAGGTGTAGCGGCCGCCGAGCCGGGCGCCGCATTGGCCGCGGGCACCGCGGTAATACGCGGATCCGGTTTCCGGCCATCCGCCGCGGACGGAACTTGTGCCGAGATTCCGGGTCTCTGAGCCTGCGGCTGGGTGACCGGGGGCTTCGGGCCGAAAAATTTTGCCCACAGCAGAATCACCGCCATGGACAACAAAGACGCCGCCAGGATGCGCAACTCCGGTGTAAATTTGTCTTTTTGCTGCGTGCTCACGAATGTGCCTCTTTGTGCTGGCCTGAGCCTGCTCCCGGCCACTCTTCCGGAACCGGATCAAATCCAAAACGCCGCGAAAGCGGGTGGCAGCGCAGTAGCCGCTTAAAGCCGAGCCAGCATCCGCGTGCCACACCGAAACGCCCGATCGCTCCGTAAGCGAATTGCGAACACGTAGGTTCGTAGCGGCAACTGCCGGCCATCAACATAGACAGGTATGTCTTGTAAAAGCGCAACGCGAAGAGCGCAACGCGAACCGGCAGCTTCTGTTGGGGTGTGTCGACCGGCGATCCAGAGGATTCCATGGGCTCTTCAATAATTTGCTGCGTCGTCCCGCGCGGAACGGCAGTTTGCGCCACGTGCTCGCCGGCCATTACGATGCTGGCTGCGTCGCGCCCTGCAGCAGGCGCAGCAAATCCTCGCTCAGCGCCGCAAACTCCCCGCGCAGCAACGTACTCTTCGGATGTATGACGATGTCCCATCCCGCTGGAATCTCCTGCCGATGCCCGCGCACCACTTCCCGAATGCGGCGCCGCATGCGATTGCGCACTACCGCATTGCCGAGCGCTTTCTTGATGCTGAATCCGAAGCGCGTGTGTGGCAAATCATTGGGGCGAAGGAAGACCGTGTAGTAGGAGCTCGATCGGCGCTTTCCCGCTCGATACACCGTGTCAAAGTCGCCGCGCCGCACGAGCCGTGCCTCTCGAGGAAATGTCAGTCCTGGCGACGCGGTGCCGAGAGCGCTCCGTGGACTTGCCGAATCATTCGGGCGTAAGGCGATGGCGCCCCTTCTTGCGGCGCGCCGCCAGCACTTTGCGGCCGCCTTTCGTCTTCATCCGCACGCGAAAGCCGTGCGTTTTAGCCCGGCGGCGCTTGCGCGGTTGATATGTGCGCTTTGGCAAAGCAATCCCCCTCTAGTTCCTGAACTCGTTTCGTACTTTGATGATTCCGCGCGAGCGCTCCGCATCCAGGTGCTCTCCGGTTGCGGAACTCTACACAGGCCGCGTCAACGACTCAACAGCAATTCACTAGTGTATTCGACCGCCGCGCACATGGTCAAGAAAAGCGTCGCCGTCGCTGCGCTGTTTTCAGCGTGGTGCGCCTCGCGCTTACACACGCTCTCGACACCTCGAAACGAAACCCTCATACTACGCGTCTAAAATTGCAACTCGGGTGTTGGCCTATATGTATGTCTCCAGGTGGTGTGGCGTATTTCACGCGAAGTTAGTCGTGCTGATTTTTATTGTGCTTGCCGTGCTCCCCGCAGCACCGGCGCAGACGTATCGTGGCTCGCTGCAGGGCACGGTTCAGGACAGCACCGGCGCGAGCGTACCCTCTGCGCGCGTCAGCTTGCGCGGCGTGGATTTTTCATTTGCCCGGGAAGCCGCCAGCGACGTTCGTGGCACCTTTCGGCTGGATGACATTCCACCCGGCGTCTACCGCCTTCTCGTTCAGGCGCCCGGATTTGCAGAAGCCTCCGCCGAAGTTCGCGTCGCAGTTAGTGCCGTGCGCGAAGTGACGGTGACGTTGAAGCCGCAATCCGTGCAGCAGAGCATCAACGTGTCCGCCCAGGCATCTTCCATTGCCACAGAACCAATCGATCCCGCCAGCGCCGTCCACCAAGGTGTCGTCACCCAAAGCGACCTCCAGGACATCCCTCTGGCCGCGCGCAGCTTCGCCAACATTGCTTATCTTGTCCCGGGTACGGAGCCCGTCGAACCCTCCGACCCTACCAAAGCACGCATCACCGCCGTCTCCACGGGCGGCAGTTCCGGACTCAACAACGACCTCTCCGTCGATGGCATCGACAACTCCGACGACTACATCGGCGGCTTCCTCCAGAATTTTTCTACCGACGCCATCCAGGAATTCGCCTTCCGCACCGCACAGGAAGACGCCGACACCGGCCGCACCACCGCCGGCTCCGTCGTCATCACCACGCGTCGCGGCTCCAACGATTGGCACGGCGCAGCCGCCTTCTACGAGCGTGCTGCCGACCTCGATGCGCGCTTCCCGATCGAAAATCCCCCGCCCAATCCCAAGCAGCCGTTCTCGCGCCAAAATTACGTGGGCGCCATCGGCGGTCCGATCGTGCGGGACAAGTTCTGGTTTTTTACTTCCATCGAATACGTTCACGAGCGCGCCAGCATCGCCTACAGCCCCGCCAGTCAAGCCGAATTTGATTCCTTAGCCAGTCTTGCCCAGCAAGGTTTGATCTCCGGAGTTTCCTCCATCGACGTTCCGCCGTACGCGCCGATACCATTTCACGATCTTCTGGGTTCCGTTCGCCTCGATTGGCAGCAATCCCCGCGCTCGCTCTGGTTCCTGCGCGGCTCTGTGGACACTTACATCACGCACAACGACCTGATCCAGCAAGCCACGCTGCCGTCCACCGGTGCGACTTCGCATTCGAACTATCTGAATTTTGCGCTGAATAATCAGTTCATCTTCTCGCCCACCTGGGTCGGCAGTTTCAGTTTTGGCGCCAGCGGTTTGCACCACACCGAAACGCGGAACGACTATCTGGGTTTCTCTCTACAATTTCCTTTCAGCGTCACCTACCAAACCATCTCCGGCCTGGACACTTTTGGCGACAACTCTTTCGCCACCGCCATCACCGCGTTCCCCGTCTTGCGCAATCAGGAAAAATATCAATTCCGTTACGACGTCAGCCACTCTTCCGGCCACCACTCTCCCCGCTTCGGCGTCAACCTGATTCACGAGCCGGTTTTGAGCGGCGCTCTCTCCGCGACCCCCGAGACCACCATTTCCTATCCGCAAGATCCCAACTACTATGCCGCCAATCCGTCCCAATTTTTCTTCAGCCGCGAATGCGCCACTGAACCCGACCCGGCGTCAGGCATCTCCTGCTCGTTCTCTCCGGCGGGTGACGGCAGCTTTTCGCAAAATATTCAGCGCCTCGGTTTTTACGCCGAAGATTCCTGGCGCGTCACGCCCCGTCTGACCGTCAACTACGGCCTGCGCTACGACACCACCTTCGGACTCTTCATGGCCTCCGGCCGCAGCCAGTTGCAAAATTTCGCGCTCGCCAATTTGCAGCCTGGCGTGGACCCGGACATCACTGGCGCGCCTCACGACTATCGCAAAGCTTTCGCTCCGCGACTCGGCTTTGCCTATGCCCTCGGAAACTCCGGCAGCACCGTCATCCGGGGCGGGTTCGGTCTCTATTACAACGATCTCGCGCAAAATGGCTGGGTCTACGCGCTGCAGTCCGTCAACGACACCAACGTCGTTACCGGTGGCGCGCCTCCCGCGCTCATCGATCCGCACTACCACACGCCCTACGCCATGCATGCCACTGCGGGCATCCAACACGCCTTCAACGCGCGCTGGAGTCTCAGCGCCGCCTACACCCTCGAGCAGGGCCGCCACGGTTACGCTGCCTACACATATCCAGATGGCCTGGAAGTATTCCGCTCCGACAATCGCTCCAGTTACAGTGGCCTGATGCTGCACCTGCAAGGCAACGTCTCGCGCCGCCTGAGCCTCGTCGCCAACTACACGCTCTCCAGCGCTAAGACCTGGGGCTGCCTCCTCGGCGAACTCTTCGATTACGTAGACGGTGTCTGCAATCCGTATCACCCGTTTGGCCCCGGCGATTACGGTCCGTCCGGTGAAGATGTAACGAATCGCGCGGTCATCGCCGGCACCTACACGATTCCCGGCGGATTCCAACTTTCCGAGCTGTTCCAAGCCGAAAGCGGTCGCCCCATCACGCTTACCACGCCAGTTGGTACCCGCGCCGTCGTCGATGGGGTCGAGACCACCCTCGACCAATTCCGTGGTACACCATACATTCAAATGGACTTACGCGTAGCCCGCCCTTTCACCTTCCACGACCGCTGGCAAGTCATGCCCTTCATAGAGTTCTTCAATCTCTTCAACCGCAACAATCCCGGTGCAAACTACGTCACCGACATTTCCGCCCTGCCTGTACCGGTCAACAATCTCGCCAACGTTACCGCGCTTTGTCCCACGCCCGCCTGCGCCGTTCCCGTCACCAACCCCAAACAGCTCCTCGTCCCCGCTGGTGCCCTCGGTGATTTCTTCGGCCCCGGCACCACCGTCGGCATCCCCTTTGCCGCCCAAGTGGGTGTTCGCCTCACCTTTTGAGCAACCTGTTTTGGAACTGGCCTTCTGGCCCGGTTAAGCTAGATGGGTTACGCTAGAGAGGTAAATCGAGCGCATTCGCTTCGAAAACGGCACACCGGTCAATCATGTTTGAAAACCTTACAGAAAAACTGCAACGCACCTTCAAAAACCTTCGCGGCCAGGGCAAGCTGACCGACGAACACCTCGACGCCGCACTCGCGGAAATTCGCGACGCTCTCCTCGAAGGCGACGTCAACGTCGGCGTAGCCGATGAACTTCTTGCCAACATTCGCGCCAAATCCATCGGCACCGAAGTCATGATGCAACTCTCGCCCGACCAGCAAGTTGTCAAAGTGGTCCGCGACGAACTCTCTACCATGCTTGGCAAACACGCCAAGCCGCTTTTCGCCTCCCGTCCTCCGTCGGTCTGGATGATCGTCGGCTTGCAAGGCTCCGGCAAAACCACCACCACCGGTAAGCTCGCCAAATGGCTCACCCAACACGGCCATCGCCCCATGGTTGTTTCGACTGACGTCTATCGCCCCGCGGCCCGCGAACAGCTCGCGCAAGTCGCCAAAGCCGTGGGCACGCACATCTGGCCCGGCACGGGTACCGACAAGCCGCTAGAAATCGTTCGCGGCGCTATCAAGGAAGCCAAGCTGAGCGCCAGCGACGTGATTCTTGTCGACACCGCAGGACGCTTGCACATCGATGATGAGTTGATGAAGGAACTCAGCCATCTCAAAAAAGAATTGCAGCCGAGCGAACTGCTCTTCATCGCCGATTCCATGATCGGTCAGGACGCGGTACGCTCCGCTGGTGAATTTCACAAGCGCCTTGGCCTCACCGGCGTGATCCTCACGAAGCTAGATGGCGATGCGCGCGGCGGCGCGGCGCTCTCCATCGGGAAAGTCACCGGCGCGCCGGTAAAATTCGTCGGGCTGGGCGAAAAATACGATGCCCTGGAAGCTTTCTATCCGGAGCGCATTGTGTCCCGCATCCTCGGCATGGGCGACCTCATGTCCCTCATCGAACGCGCCGAGCAAGCCGTCGATAAAAAAGCCGCCGCGGAACTAGAACGCAAGCTGCGCAAAGAAGAATTCACGCTGGAAGATTTCCGCGATCAACTAAAGCAAATTCGCAAGATGGGTCCGCTCGAACAACTCGTGGACATGCTCCCCAAAGTCGGTCCGCTGCAAAACCTCCCGAAAAACGCACAGGTCGACGAAGGCAAACTCAAGCAGGTCGAAGCCATTATCAACTCCATGACCAACCAGGAGCGCCGCGACCACAACGTCATCGACGGAAACCGCCGCAAACGCATCGCCGCCGGCAGTGGCACCACCGTCCAGGACGTAAACTCCGTGGTCAAGCAATACATGCAAATGCGCCAAATGATGAAGCAATACGGCGCTTTGACCGCCCGCGCCAAAATGAAGGGCCTCGGCAAACTCGCCGGTATGTCCTAATCCGCCACTACTGCGCCGGCCTACTTGTTAATCTCCCCGTAATACCTATAGGCTATTTCTCTTTGTCCCGAGACATTCCATGACCCGCACCGCCCTAGACGATCCGCGCTACTACCTCAATCGCCACCTCGAGTGGCTCGAATTCAACCGCCGCGTTCTCGAAGAAGCTCGCGACCTCGGCAATCCACTCCTCGAGCGTGTCAAATTCCTGGCCATCACCGCCAACAATCTCGACGAATTCGTAGAAGTCCGCGTTTCCAGCTTTCTCCAGCGCATTGAGCACGGTTCCACGGAAATCGGCCCGGACGGTCACACCGCGGAGCAGGAACTCCAGAGTGTCTCCAGCGCCATGCAGATTTTTGTTCGCGACCAATACAAATGTTGGAACGACGAAATTCTTCCCGCTCTTGCCAAGCAATCCATCCGCTTACTTTCCCTCAGCGACCTCGAATCCAAAGCCAGCGTCGCCGCAAAAACTTTTTACGACCGCCGCGTAACTCCCATGCTCACGCCGGTCACCGTGGATCCCTCGCACCCGTTTCCCCATGTTCTCAATAAAGCGCTATGCATCGCCTTCATCCTGCGCAAACGTCGCGGCGGTAACGGCAAACCGTACTTCGGCGTACTCACCGTGCCGCGCACTCTGCCTCGTTTGTTGCGCGTGCCATCCGCCGATAGCATCGATTACGTTTTCTTGCACGATATAATTTCCAGCTATGCCGCCAAGCTCTATCGCGGCTACGAAATTCTCGGTTCCGCGCCGTTCCGTATCACGCGCAACAGCAATCTGTATCTCGAAGAAGAAGAAGCCCGCAGCCTACTTGAAGCCGTCGACCTGCAAGTCACCCAGCGCCGCAAAGGGGAGGCTGTACGCCTCGAAATTGATGCTGGCGCGCCTCGGGAAATTGTCGAACGCCTGGTCTCCACCTTCGAACTCGATGAATCGCTGGTCTTCCGCGCCAAAGGCCCGGTAAATCTTCAGCGCCTTTTCCATCTGTATGAAGAAACTCCCCGCCCCGATCTGAAATATCCGCCGTTCGCTCCCCGCCAGGTGCGTATCGGCCACGACGCCGATTCCATGTTCGAAGCCATCCGCCGTCAGGACGTGTTGATCCACCATCCCTACGAATCCTACGACGCGGTGGTAAATTTCCTGCAGACCGCCGCCGACGATCCTCGCGTCCTCTCCATCAAGCAGACCCTTTATCGCACCAGTTCCGATTCGCCTATTGCCCGCGCCCTGCTCCAGGCCGCCGACAAAAAAGAAGTCACCGTCGTCGTCGAACTAAAAGCCAGCTTCGACGAAGCCACCAACATCCGCTGGGCGCGCAGTTTTGAAGACGCCGGCGTACAAGTTTCCTACGGCCTTGTGGACCTCAAAACGCACGCCAAGCTCCTGCTCATCGTCCGCAATGATCCCGACGGTAAGATTCGCCGCTACGTTCATCTCGGAACCGGGAATTACAATCCGTCCACCGCCCGCTTTTACACCGACCTCAGCCTGTTCACCGCCGACAACGATATTTCTTCCGCCGTCCAGGACGTTTTCAATTTCCTCACCGCAAATTCCGAGCAAAGCCATTACAAGCCGCTGCTCGTCGCCCCGCGCGACATGGCCAAAAAATGCGTGGCCCTCATCGACCGCGAAACCCGCCATGCCCGCCGTGGCCGTCCCGCCCGCATCATTGCCAAAATGAACGCGCTCACCGATAAGCTCGTAATTCAGGCCCTCTATCGCGCCTCGCAAGCCGGCGTGGAAATCGATCTCATCGTCCGCGGACAATGTGCTCTCGTCCCCGGCCTACGCGGCGTCAGCAGCCGCATCCGCGTGCGCAGCATCGTCGGCCGTTTTCTCGAACACAGCCGCATCTATTATTTCGAAAATGGCGGCACGCCGGAAATGTTTCTCGGCAGTGCGGACTGGATGCCCCGCAATCTTTACGAGCGTGTCGAAGTAATTTTCCCGCTGAAGGATCCCGTCCTCTGCGAACGTGTCTGCAAAGAAATCCTCGCTTCCTACCTCGCCGACACGCGTAAGGCCCGCATCCTCTCCTCGGATGGCACCTACTCTCGTCCGCACCCCACGCGCAGCCGCTACCGCTTTTCCGTCCAGGAATATCTGATGGGCCTCGCCGCCGGAACCGGTGACGACGCCGGCATCCGTACTCCAAGAACGCCTGCAGTCGTTTATACTCAAAGCCCAGTGGCCCCGTTGCCAGCTACCTCCCTTCACGAACCGGCCCTGGAGGACTCCGAGAATGCAGCCGTATGATTTGATCGTTATTGGTTCAGGACCCGGCGGACAACGCGCCGCTATTCAAGGCACCAAAGCTGGCAAACGCGTTGCCGTCATCGAGAAACAAGCCAGCATCGGCGGCGTCTGCATCAATTCCGGCACGATCCCCAGCAAAACCATGCGCGAAGCTGTCTTGCACCTCTCCGGTTTCTACGACAAAAATTTTTACGGCACCAACTACAATTCCAAAGACACCTGCACCATGGCGGATCTGAATTTTCGCGTCCAGCACGTGGTCGAAAATGAAGTCGGCGTAATCCAAAGCCAGCTCAAACGCAACAACGTCACGATCATCCATGGCACCGGCCGCTTCACTAGCCCCCACCACATCCGCGTGGACAACGCCAACGGATTCGGCGAATTCGAAAGCGAGTACATCATCATCGCCACCGGCACCAAACCCTCCGTGAATCCCAAAGTCCCCATCAACGGCCGCAACATCATCAACAGCGATCAAATCCTCAGCATGCCGCAAATTCCCCGCACTTTTATCGTAGTTGGCGGCGGCGTCATCGGCGTCGAATACGCCTGTATGTTCGCCACGCTTGGGGTTCGCGTAATCATTGTAGAAAAGCGTCCCCGCCTGCTCGAATTTGCCGACACCGAAATGGTGGAAGCGCTCACCTATCACATGCGCGACCAGCGCGCCACGCTGCGCCTCAGCGAAGAAGTCGAAAGTGTCGAAGAATTACCAGACGGAAAAGTCGCCGCCAATCTGGTAAGCAAAAAGCGCATCATCGCCGACGCCCTGCTCTACGCGGTCGGCCGCCAGGGCAACGTCGATGGCCTGGACCTCCCCGCCGCCGGCATCGAGTGCGACGAACGCGGCCGCATCAAAGTAGACGCCGACTATCGCACCACGCAACCACACATTTTCGCTGTCGGCGATGTCATCGGTTTTCCCAGCCTCGCCAGCGTCTCCATGGAACAAGGCCGCATCGCCTCCGCCCGCGCCTTCAACCTGCCGGTCAAAACCGATCCCGCCGGCTACCCCTACGGCATCTACACCATTCCGCAAATTTCCTTCATTGGCAAAACCGAAGAACAACTCACCGACGCCGACGTCCCCTACGAAGTCGGCGTAGCCTACTATCGCGAAATCGCCCGCGGCCAAATCAGCGGCCACACCAACGGCCGCCTGAAACTTCTCTTCCACCGCGAAACCCTCGAACTCCTCGGCGTGCACATCTTCGGCGAAGACGCCGCCGAGCTTCTGCACATCGGCCAAGCCGTCTTCACCCTAAAAGGCAAAGTCACCTATTTCATCAACACCGTCTTCAACTACCCCACCTTGGCCGAATGCTACAAAACCGCCGCCTTCAACGGTTTGAATCGCCTTTCCTAGCCTTGATTCCCGCAAATGTCGGCCGAAGTCTTCAATTGCCAGCCCTGCCACAATCAGGCTACAATTGAGGGTTCCGGAGGAGCGATTTAGTGTTAACGATTCGTCTAGCTCGTATTGGCAAGAAAAAGAAGCCCTTTTATCGCGTGGTGGTCATCGAACGTACCCGTCCCCGCGACGGCCGCGTGCGGGAACTCGTCGGCACCTACGACCCGCTCAAAAAGCCCGCGGAAATCAAGCTCGATGGCGAGCGCATCAAGTATTGGCTCGGCCAGGGCGCGCAACCGAGCGACACGGTCCGCAGCTTTCTCAAACGCGAAAAGATTGCCTGATCGCAGCACGCTTGGAGTTTCAGCGGCCCAAATTATCCGGGCCGCTTTTTTCACGTCCCGGCTCAGGTTCGCGGCGAATGATCCACAACGGTAGCAAGGAGCCACGGTGAAAGAACTGGTAAACGTCATCGCCAAAGCCCTGGTGGACCGCCCGGACGAAGTCCGCGTGGACGCGCACGGTGGCGCTCCCGTCACCGTAATCGAATTGCGCGTCAGTCCCGAAGACCTCGGCAAAATCATCGGCCGCCAAGGCCGCACAGCCAAGTCCATCCGCACGCTCCTGGCCGCTGCCGGATCGAAGCAACACAAACGTTTCACGCTCGAAATCGTAGAAGACTAGCCGTGCCCGAGAATTCCCGCTTCTTCGCCGTAGCGCACCTTTTGAAGCCACGCGGCAACAAAGGTGAACTGGCCGCCGAGTTGCTCACCGATTTTCCCGAGCGTCTCACGAAACTCCGGCAAGTGTTTTTATCCGACGCAAGAAATTCCGCCGAGCCCAAACCGATCGCGGTTAAAAATTGCTGGCTCAGCCAAAACCACCGAGGCCAAGCCGTCTTCCATTTCGAAAATATAAATTCCATCAACGACGCCGAAAAACTCCGCGGCCTCGATGTCCTTCTTCCGATCGACCAGCGTGTCACGCTGCCCGCGGGCCACTACTTCGTCGCCGATCTCGTCGGCTGTTCCGTCTTCGAACTCTCTTCCTCCCCGCCCCTTCTCTCGTCTTCGCCCTGTGCTCTGGCGGAAGCGCCTTCCTTACTCGGCGTAGTAACCGACGTTCATTTTCCCGGCGAAAGCTTTCCCGGCACTCCGCTGCTTGCCGTAAATACGCGACGAGGCGAACTCCTGGTCCCGTTAGCCGAGGATATCTGCACGCGCATCGACGTTGCCGCTCGCCGCATCGAAGTCGTCCTGCCGGACGGCCTTCGCGATTTAGACCAGACGGAGTAGGGTATGCAGCTCGCCAGAATTTTATGGGTACTGTTCAAAACCGCGATTTTTTGCCGCGCTTGTCCCCTACACTGTGGGTTTCTGGTTGCCACAGCGTGTGTATCGCGCCTATGCCGGGCCTGCGCCTCTGCATCCGTGGCGTTCTCACGCCCTCTGGGAGTTGCTCCTCACCAGCCTTTTGCTGTCTATTGGAGCGATCATCTACCTGTGGTGCGCGTGGGATTTTTCCGTCAAAGGCCTGGGCACGCCGGCGCCGATCGATGCGCCCAAGAATTTGGTGGTCAATGGTCCTCTACCGCTACGTCAGAAATCCGATGTATCTCGGCGTAGCTGGCATCGTCGTTTCACGCGCAATTTATTTTTGGTCGCTGCCAATTCTTTTCTATCTTGTCTTCATTCTCCTCTGCGCAAATCTCTTCGTGTGCTTTTACGAAGAGCCGCATCTGCGCGCGGTGTTCGGCGAACAATACCTGGAGTATTGCCGGCGAGTTTCGCGCTGGCTTCCACGCCGTCCCATTTCCGGGTGAAACCGTAACGCGGGTGATTCTTTGCAGGAGGGCGGCATGCCGCGCCCCTGCTTGCCCTGGCGTGAGATCCCGATGTGCTTGAATTTAATTTATGTCGATGGTCGTAACGCTCAGCGCCGGCAACGTGATAGTGAATGATGTCCCACTCACCGCCATCGTTCCCGCAGCCACAGGCTGCACCGATCCGCCGCCAGTCACCTGCGTTTGCGCCGAAGCTGCCGTCATCTGATAGATATTCGCGGTGCCGGAGACGCTCTGCCCGCTGATTGCCGTAACTTTCGCGGCTATCGAGCGATTGATAGCCACAAACACCACACGTCCCGAAGTGCCGCTGTCCAAGCTGGCATACACCACCACACTGGAGACATCGCTGGACGTAGCCGCCAGCGACGTATCGCCAAAACTCGCGCTACCTCCATCAAACCCGCGATAAGCGCGAAACCCCGCCAGCGCATACGAATACGTTCCGTTCGGCGGCCAAAAGTTCGCCGCAAAAAGTCCCTGCGCGCCAAAAATTCCCAAATTGTCAGCCTGCGCAATCGTTCCGGCAATGTGATTCCAGCCGCCGCTTTCGTATTCCGTGATCGCTAGTTTCATTCCAGGATTTTCCGCGTTAATCTTCGTCTGTAAGCGCCCAAGAATCTGGATCGGTCTGTTGTCCAGCGTTTCGTAAATCCAGGGATTGCTGTTCCCCGCATCGGTATACGTCGGATCCCACAAATTTCGCGGGCTCTGCACGATCAGCTGCACCTGTGCGTCCGTCAAAGTCGTTCCGCTCAGATCGATGATGCGGTTGCCGTCCATGTCGTAATCTTCCGCGTACCAGTGAAAATCGTAAACGTCCACCACCGGCTTGCCGTAGGCGGTTGAAGCGGTCTTGATCGCCGGAAGATATAGGTCGGGAAACCAATTCGCGCCGGTTGGCGTGGCATTCAACGCGCCTTGCCAGCTGTAAATGCCTTCAAACCCGTAGTGCACTGGTCCAAAAATCGTCATGTTGGGAAACTGGTCTTTGAGCGCCTCGGCCAATGCAATGGTCTTGCTGATGTAGGCGCTGGGAGTCACCTCCGTGGGTCCTTGCACTTCCAGGTGCGTGGTGTTCCACAATTCCGGCTCGTTATCCAAATCCACAAAAGTCGGATGCGTCGGACTCGTTCCAAAAATCCCCATGCCGGAAAACTTCTGATCCAGTGCCCAGGCAAATTCATCCATGTAAACGTTGGCGTCGGTCGTGACCGGTGTAGTCGTAAACGGTGCGGAAGAAACCGTGCTCTTTTTATCCACCACGGTTTTGAACCGCGACAAATCCGGCGGATCGGCCACGCTCACTGGCCCACTTTCATCCGCGGACACCAAGCCCTGCAGTTGAAAGGTCACCAAACTTGCCATTCCGTTGCCCTGATCTCCAGCGATAAAACTCCGCACTGCCTCAGCCGCGACCGTGCTGCTGCTCAGGTAATCGTCGTTCTCGTAGAGATAATCGCTGCCGGCGTTCGATGCGTTGGTTTCCCAGTTGTACGCCGTCCAACGGTCGCCGCCATCGCGATCGAAAGTAAGCAGCGGTGGGGCGTCCGTATTGCCGGAATAGAAATTCGTCCCGTAAATGTACGGCGAGATCGCATGCGTATTCGTCGGATCGATCGTGATCGTCACGTCTGGCGCCGCACCCGCGGGCGTAGCATTCACCTCGCTGGAGTTCCCGCTCTCGCCCGCGCCGTTCAATGCCGACACCACGTAGTAATACGTCGTCCCGTTCGTCAATCCGGTGTCCGTGTAACTCGGCGAAGTAGGCGCCGCGATTTGCGTGTACGGTCCGCCGCTGACCGTCGCGCGCTTTATGTGATAACTCATCGCGCCGCTGCTCCCATTCCACGTCAAAGCAACTTGCGCATTTCCCGCGGTCGCCACCAATCCCGTAGGCGTCACTGGAATCGTAACCGGCGCAGCAGGTGTCTGATTCACTTCCGCGGAATTCGCACTTTCGCCCGCGGAATCCACCGCCGAGACCACATAAAAATATTTCGTTCCGTTCGTCAATCCCGTATCCGTGTAGCTCGGAGAAGTCGGCGCCGCAATTTGCGCGTACAGTCCGCCGCTCACGGTCGCGCGCTTCACGTGGTAACTCGTAGCACCAGTGCTGGCCGTCCATGCCAGACTCACTTGCGCATTTCCCGCGGTTGGCAGCAGTCCGGTTGGAATCGGTGGAATTGCCACGGGCGCAGCCGGGGTCGCGCTCGCCTCCGCGGAATTCACACTCTCGCCCGCGGAATTCAGCGCCGACACCACATAAAAATATTTTGTTCCGTTCGTCAGTCCCGTATCCGCGTAGCTGGCCACAGTAGGCGCCGCAATTTGCGCGTACGGTCCGCCGCTGACCGTCGCGCGCTTTACGTGATAGCTGGTTGCGCCATTGCTAGCGCTCCAAGCCAAGCTGACCTGCGCATTTCCCGCGGTCGCGATCACTCCATTGGGTACTGAAGGAATAAGTGGGGCAGTTCCGCTAACACCCGTGGTGTTGCTGCCGCCGGCCGCCGCACACCCAGTCAGCAAAATCGCCAGCGGAATGCAGAAGCCCAGGGAAATGAGAGTCGTCAATCTGAACCGGCGAACCTTCGGAGGACGCTTCCGGGAAGCGCACAAAATCGGAACACGCGCGTGCATGGCAGCTACGTGCATGGTAGCTAAAGGATGGGTTCAAACCACGCGGCGCACAAGCTGTCCAGTGGGACAGATTCCGGCGCTGGCCCCGTGTACTTTCCTCTGCGTCAAGGCCTCCGGCTAGCCGCAAGCGAGGCAGACGTGGCAGCCGTTCCTTGCTTTGGCTACACTGGCAACGCATGCGCTTCGACCTCATCACCATCTTTCCGGAATTTTTCACCGGACCGCTCGACCACGGTATTCTCCGTCGCGCACGCGAAACAGGATTGGTCGAAGTAAATATCCAGGATCTGCGGACATTCACCAAAGACCGCCATCGCACTGTGGACGATCGTCCATTCGGCGGTGGTGAAGGCATGGTTCTCAAGCCTGCGCCACTTTTCGAAGCCGTCGAGTCGCTCTTGGGACACGGCGTTGGAGACGCGGTGCAGGCGGTCGCGCCAAATCCAAAAACCGCCATTGTGCTCCTCTCCGCTGCCGGAAAACTTTTTAATCAGGAAACTGCGCGACGCTTTGCGCAACTCGACCGCATACTTTTCATCTGCGGCCGCTATGAAGGCGTCGACGAGCGTGTCGCGACCCATCTTGCCACCGACGAAATCTCCATTGGCGATTACGTCCTCAGCGGCGGCGAACTTGCAGCCATCCTCATCCTGGACTCCATTACGCGGCTGCTCCCTGGCGCGCTTGGCAACGAAGCCTCTTCGCAAAATGAGTCATTTGCGGCTGCTCCCGTCGGTGCTGACCGCATAGCGGCCAACGATCCATCGCCGAGTCTTCCTCGTCACTCGTCACTCGCTACTCGTCACTTCCTCCTCGATTTTCCACATTACACCCGTCCCGCGGAATATCGCGGCTGGCCCGTCCCGGACGTTTTAATCGGCGGCAATCACGCCGAAGTCGCGAAATGGCGCGGCCAAGCCGCCGTCGAAAAAACACGCCGTAACCGTCCGGACCTCTTGGGCGAGAATTAGGCCGTAACCCTTGCCGACATTCCACATCTCACGAGATGATTAACTGTGCGGGAACCTGGAAGGCCAAACTCTGATGAGCATCGCAGCCAACGGCAATAAGCAACAACTCGAAAAACCCATCGCCATTTACTACGAGCACCCGGACTGGTTTCGTCCGCTCTTTCAACAACTGGACGAACGCGGCGTGCCCTGGCTGAAAATTCACGCCCGCGATCATCAATATGACGTTTCCTCGCCCGAACAAGAATATTCCCTGCTCTTCAATCGCATGAGCCCTTCAGCCTGGCAACGTGGCCTGGGCCATTGCATTTTCTACACGCTGAATTATCTGGCCCACCTCGAGGCCAAGGGCCTTCGCGTAGTAAATGGTTACCGCTGCTTCGCTCACGAAACTTCCAAAGCTCTGCAACTTACCAATCTGGAAAAACTCGGCCTGCCCTATCCCAAGGCCATCGTCATCAATCATCCGTCGCAAGCCGTCGCCGCGGCAGAAACTATCGGCTATCCCATGGTGATCAAGCCCAACATCGGCGGCAGTGGCGCGGGCATCGAACGCTTCAGTTCGCCGGAGGCTTTGCGCGCCGCGGTAAAAGAGAATCGCCTCTATTTTGGCATCGATTCCACCGCCCTCGTTCAGGAAGCCTTTACTGCGCGAGACGGCGTCATCACGCGCGTCGAAGTCCTCGGCGGCAAATTTCTCTACGCCATCAAAATCCACATCACCGGCGACAGTTTTAATTTGTGTCCCGCGGACATCTGCCAAAACACCAAAGGCGAAGAACTAACCCGCATCGCCTGCCCGGTCGACGCCCCCAAAACCGGCATGACCGTAGAAGGCTATGATCCCCCGAACCAGGTAATCGAAGACGTCGAACGCATTATGGCCATGGGCGACGTCGAAGTAGGCGGTCTCGAATACGTGATCGACGATCGCACCGGCCGCCAGCTGTACTACGACGTCAACGCCCTCTCCAATTTCGTCGCCGACCCCGTACGCATCGTCGGCTTCAATCCTTATGCGCGCTTAGCCGATTTTCTAATCGCCGAAGCCGCCAAACACGAATCGCGCAATCGCGACAAAACAAAATCATCCACAGCGTCGAGCGCACCCAGCTCGGCCATCTCCACCACGAAAGTCCCGGCATGAGATACGGCTACTGGCTCCCCGTCTTCGGCGGCTGGCTCCGCAACGTCGTCGACGAAAACATGGAAGCGTCCTGGCCCTATGTAAAACGTCTGGCGCAGCGCAGCGAACAGCTAGGCTTCGACGTCACCCTCGTGGCCGAACTAAACCTTAACGACATCAAAGGCCCGGAAGCTCCTTCTCTGGACGCCTTCTCCACCGCCGCCGCGCTCGCCGCCGTAACCGAATCCATCGAACTAATGGTTGCCGTCCGCCCCACCTTTCATCTCCCCGCGCTGCTAGCCAAACAAGCCTCCAACATCGACAACATCAGCAACGGGCGCCTCACGCTCAACGTGGTCTCTTCCTGGTGGGCCGATGAAGCTCGTAAATACGGCGTCGCCTTCGAGCAGCACGACGACCGCTACGCGCGCACCAGCGAATGGCTCGACATTCTCGACGGCGTCTGGAAACAAAACAATTTCTCCTTCGCGGGAAAGTATTACCGCGTGGACGACAACATTTTGGAGCCCAAGCCAGTCTCCAAGCCGCGCCCCACGCTCTACGCTGGAGGCGAATCCCCCGCGGCCAAAGAATTAATCGCCGAAAAGTGCGACGCCTACCTGATGCACGGCGATCCACCCGAACGCGTAGCTGAAAAAATCGCCGACCTCACCGCTCGCCGCGCGCGCCACAAACTTCCCCCGCTGAAATTCGGAGTAGCCGGGTACGCCATCGTCCGCGAAACCGAACGCGAAGCCCAAGACGAACTTCGCCGCATCACTGACGTCCGCCAATCCGCCGCGGGCTACGCCAACTATCAGCAATGGCTAGCTGGCACCCAACTGGAACAAAAAGTTTCGCTCGAAGATTATTCCGTAAGCAATCGCGGCCTCCGCAGCGGCCTGGTTGGCACTTCGGAACAAGTCGCCGAACGCCTGGCCCAATTCGAATCCGCCGGCGTCGAACTAGTCCTCCTCCAATTCAGCCCGCAACTCGAAGAAATGGAACGCTTCTCCGCCGCGATAATTCGTCGCCCAAAACCGGCAATCTCCCTGCGATAACCTGGCCTTTGTAGGGCCGCGGCATGTTGTGGCCCAGCTTGCTCGGGCGTCCAAATCGCCGGGACTCGTCTTTTCCCGCTTCTTCCAATCCTCAGTCGCCCGCCGAAATCCGCTAGGAAAATCCCCGCAATTCCCCTATAATCAGTGATTGTCCATAGAGCGCATGCCCCGTCTGAGTGGGTCTGCAAGGAATCACGAACATGAATCCGGTAATCCAGAAACTGCACGACGCGCAACTGCGCACCGATCTTCCTGACTTTCGCCCTGGCGACACCATCCGCGTGAACGTCCGCCTCAAGGAAGGCGAAGGCGAAAAGGAAAAGGAACGCCTCCAGGCTTTCGAAGGCGTGGTCATCTCCAAGAAGGGCCGTGCGTCCGGCGCCACCTTCACCGTCCGCCGCGTAAGCTTCGGCGTGGGCATCGAGCGCATTTTCCCGTTGCACTCGCCCTCGATCAGCTCCGTGGAAATCGTAGGCAAAGGCAAAGTCCGCCGCGCCCGCCTCTATTACCTCCGCGATCTCAAGGGCAAAGCCGCCCGCATCAAGCGCGCCGACCGCGTGGTTGCAGCTGCCACCGACGCCGCGCCGGCCGAAGCCAAAGCGTAATCGCGCCACACCGTTTCGGTCGCGCATATATTTTCAAAATAAAAAAAGACGGGCCAAGCGCCCGTCTTTTTTGCGCCTCGGCATGCTTCTCCGCGCTTTTCTCCCGCCGCCGTCATGCTAATATCACCCCGATGTCCCGCCAGTGCTGCACTCGCTTCGAACGCGCCGCACGCCAGCTAGGCTGGCTCCGCATCGCTGGCCTCGACGAAGCCGGCCGCGGCGCCCTCTTCGGCCCGGTAGTCGCCGCTGCCGTAATCCTCAATCCCAAGCGCCGCATCGTCGGCCTCGACGACTCCAAAAAACTCACTCCCGACCGTCGCGCCGAGCTTGCCCCCCGCATCCGCGAACACGCCATCGCCTGGGCCGTAGCCGAAATCGACGCCCAGCGCATCGACGCCTGGAATATCTACCAAGCCAGTCGCCAAGCCATGACCGCCGCTCTCAACCAACTCAGCACCGTCCCAGACTATCTCCTCCTGGACGCCATGCAGCTCGACGTCCTCATCGAACAAAAATCCCTCATCCACGGCGACGCCCGCAGTGTCTCCATCGCCGCCGCCTCCATCCTCGCCAAAACGCACCGTGACTCCTGCATGGAAGAATGGCACGTGGTCTATCCGCAATACGGCCTGGCCCAACACAAAGGCTACGCTACCGCCGAGCACCTGGCTGCCCTCCGCGAACACGGCCCCTCCCCTCTCCACCGCAATTCCTTCGCTCCGGTTCGCGAGTCCCGCTGCTGGGCCGCCAACGCTCAACAAACTCCTCTTCCGTTGTGAAGAATCGTCAAGGCCAAGGCGCATGGAACGCCCGCGAAACGCTCCTTCGCCGGCCGAAACTCGACGGAAAACCTTTTCCCCGGCGCTTCGCCTCGTCTTCGCCGGCAAGTTTCCTGTTCAGCATGGGGATAACTGCCTGCTCACACCTCCGTCCGCGTTCGTTGACTTGTCTTTTTCCCGCCTGCTAGCGTACCAACATGGCGTTGCGGCGCCTCTATCTTCCGCAGCGTTGCTCAGGAGAACGTCTCGGACGCTTCACCACGGAGAGCCCGGCCGTAATGTGGCCGTATCTTTCCACGTCCCGGTTTTCGCATGGCCTATAACAAAAGCAAATCCGTTGAAGCCGCGCAAAAGCTCTTAAATCAGGGCAAGGTTCCTCAGGCGATCAGCGAATATCAGCAGATCCTGAAGTTCGAGCCGCGCGACCAGGTCACCCTCATGACCGTCGGCGAGCTATACATCCGCCAGGGCGAGACCTTCCAGGCCATCGACTACTTTGAACGCCTGGCCCAAATTTTCGTCGGCGACGGTTTTCTCACCAAAGCCATCGCCGTATATAAACGCATCGCCAAGCTCGCCCCCGAAGAAATCCGCCCGCTCGAAAAACTGGCCGACCTCTACGTCCAGCAAGGCGTCATGAGCGAAGCTCGTCCCCTTTTCCTCCAGCTCGCCGAAATTCATCTGAAAAATAACCGCCAGCCGGAAGCCGTCGGCCTGCTGAAAAAACTTCTCCTCGCCGAACCGGACAATCTCCGTATTCAAGTCCGCCTCGCCGATCTCTACCAGGCCATGGGCCAGCCTCGCGAAGCCATGGACACCTACGTCTCTGCTGCACAGCGTGCGATCGCCCGCGGCGACCACCCCGAATGCGAACGCCTCTCCGATAAAGCTCTGAAACTCGAGCCCCACAATATCGCGGCGCTAACCGTAAAAGCCCGCTCCGCTACCGCGCAAGGTAACCCCGCCGCGGCCATGGCGCTTCTCGAACAGGTTCCCGACCTCGAAAAAGGCGGCGAACAAACCGAACTCCTTCTCGATCTCTATCTAAAAAATGCCAAATGGGAGCCCGCCACGGCGCTGGCCCTTCGCGTTTTCGAAGCCGACGAGAAAAACTTCGGCCCCACACAAAAATTAGTGGAAGCCCTCCTCGAATCCGGCCAGAGCGAAAAGGCCATGGTCATCCTCGAGAAATCCCGCATTCCCATGATTGACGCGGGCGACCACGAAATCGTCGGCCGCCTCCTCAACGAACTCGCCGCGCGGCTCCCCGGACACATCGAACCGCTCGAGTGGCTCGTTGACACCTACGGACGCACCAGCGATTCCTTCCGTTTGCCCGATGCCCTCGCGCAACTTGGCGACGCCTTGGTCGCCGCCAAACAATTCGACCGCGCCAAGCAGGTATTCGAGCAGCTCGTGGATCGCGAGCCGGAAAGCGATTCCGCCAAGCGCAAACTCAACGACCTTCTGCGCAAAATGGGTTTGCTTGCCGCCGAGCCGGCGCCTACTGCTCCCCCGGAAACTCACGAGCTCGAGCTGCCCAAGGCCCCGGCGCCCAAAGTTCGGCCCGACCTTCCTTCGCAAGAACCCGTCGTGGTCAAATCGACAGCCCCGGTCGAAGCGCCGCTCGATGAAGAAACCGAAAGATTCATCGCCCAGTCGCTCACCGATGTGGACCTTTTTGCGAGTTATGGACTAACGCAAAAAGCCATCGGACTGCTCGAAGCCATTTTACGTCGCGCGCCACGCCATACCCCCACGCTCGAAAAGTTGTTGGACTTTGTCCTCGGCGCCGGCGACGATCGCCGCACCGCCGAACTCGCTGCCCACCTCGAGCAAATTCACCAGGAGCGCGGCGACATGCGCAGCGCCGAGCGTTTCGGCGAACTGCGCCGCCGCTTCCAGCGTGCTGCCGGACTCACAGATGCCGAATTGACCGCTGCGCCCGCGGCCGTTACTGCCTCGCCCGAACCCGTCGCGGAACAACCTTCCGAACTCGCATCGTTGCCGGAACTCGACCTCGCCTCCCTAATTCCCGCGGTGCGTCAGCCCTCGGAGGAAGTCAGCGCTTCGCAACCTTCTGCCGGTCAGGAACTTCATGAGGTAGACCTGTCCGATGAATGGGCCTCCCTGCTCGGCAATGCAGTCGAGTCGGAAGCTGCTCCCTCCCAGGAAGCTCCGGTGCCTGGTCCGGCGGCTCATGCACCGGTCACTCAAGCTGCCCCTCCGCACGATGGGGCTGCTGCCCGGGAAATTGAAATTGCTCCCGAAGCTCCCGCCGAAATGGAAGAATTTTCCGTTTCCGAAGAAATGTCCCATGCGCCGTCAGCCGCGGCCGATTCCCAGGCGCCGGCCTGGTCTATCGACTCCCCGGAATCTTCCGAATTCGAAGTTCCCGAGCCCTCTGCGGCTCCCACCGCGCACAACGATTTTGCCGAAATTTCTGCCGAGATTCCCGCATCCGTCGAGCCCGAGTTACCCGAACTGGCCCCGGAAATTCCTGAAGAGCAGTCGCTCCACATCGAAGAAATTTCCGCGGAAGAACTCCACGTTGCGGAACCTGTTTCCACCGAAGCGAACCTAAATGAGTTGCCCGTCGAAGTCTCCGAAGAAGCCGCCCCGGCAGCCCAGCATCCCGTTGCAGGGGAATTCGCTCCAGACCCCGGCCAGCATGTTCCCGAGCCTGATGTTCCTGAGCCCCATTTCGAGCCCCATGTCGAGCCCCCGCTCGAGCTGGAACTCGACCAAGATTACGAACTGGTTCTCGACCCCGAACCACTCGTGCCGGCCTACGACCAGAAGCCTCCGGAAACTCCCGTGTTCCACGAAGAACCCGCGAACTCCGAGCCCGCTCCCGTCCACGCTGCCAGCGCAAACTTCACCACCGACCAATTCCTCGCCGACCTGGCCAGTGAAATGGGCGAAGCCGGTATTGGCGATCTCGGCACGGAATTCGCCGCGCCACCACCGGCCGAACCTACCGTTTCATTCGAGGTCAGCTCCAACGGTCAAGGCCCGGCCGCATCCGGCGAGAGCGCGCCGCTCAAGGAAGTTTTCGATGAATTTCGCGCTGAACTCGGCGAGATGGGTTCCGAAGGCGAAGACCTCGAAACCCACTACAACCTCGGTGTCGCCTATCGTGAAATGGGTCTGCTGGACGAAGCCATCAGCGAGTTTCAGAAAGTTGCTCAGGCCTGCGACCGCGGCAAGCCCTTTCGTTACGCCATGCAATGCTGCACTCTGCTCGGCTTGGCGTTCGTCGAAAAGGGCCAGCCCGGTATCGCCGCCATCTGGTACGAACGCGCCTTGCGCACTCCCGGCCTGGGACCGGACAGTGTTCTCGCCTTGCGGTATGATTTGGGCGTGGCCCAGGAATCGGCCGGCGACCACGAAGCTGCGCTGAAGAGTTTCTCTCACGTCTACGCGATGAATATCGATTATCGCGATGTGGCCGAGCGCATCAGCGCTCTTCAGAAGACCAGTCGCTAATCCTGGCCTCCACGTACCACCGTTCCAATCTACGGCGCCGGTCCATTTGCCGCGCCCGATAAAACAGGTTCCGCTCACTCATGAATCGTGTTCTTCGCGCGCTGCTGATACTGCTCTGTTTCGAGATGGGTGCGCTTCTCCTTTACCTGCCGTGGTCCGTCTATTGGGACCAAAACTATTTCCTCAGCCATTTCCCATCCCTGATTCCCGTATTTCTCCACCCTTCTTTCCGGGGTGCCGTCAGCGGAATCGGCGTCCTCGATATCATCCTGGCCATAAATCTCATCACCAACCGCCGCCCCATACCCGCCTCCACTCCATAACCGTGTCTTTGTAGCAGCGCGGCATGCTGCGGCCCACCTCGGCACGGCGCATCCGTCGCGCGCTCTTGTCTTCCGCAGTCCCCAGGCGACACCCTGGGGGAGACGAATTCACTAAACATCTTGCCGCGAATTGTAGTTTTCCCGCACACTCGTTAGGCCCAATACTCTTTTCGCTCACCATGGCACTCAAACTATCCGCGTCAAATATCATCTGCTATGTCACCGACCGCGCCAGTCTTCTCCCGGCGCCAATGCTCGGCCACCCCATCGAACCCCGTCGTGAAATCGTCGCCGTATCCCCGTTAGCGCCGCTCCTGACAAACATCTCCGCCGCGGCTGCCGCTGGCGTCGATTGGATCCAGCTGCGCGAAAAAGACCTCGCGGCCAGAGACTGCGCCAAGCTAACCCGGGCTGCGTTGCAGCTTCGTTCGGCTTCTTCCACGAAAATCCTGATCAATGACCGCCTCGACGTTGCGATAGCCGAACAAGCCGCTGGCGTCCACTTGGGAGAGAATTCGCTCCCCATCGCGGAAGTTCGACGCCTGCTGAATTCTTCCGCTGAGCACACCTCCTTCCAGTTTCTGATCGGCGTTTCTTGCCATTCCGTGGCATCCGCCCGCGCCGCAGCCTCCTCGGGAGCCGGATACATTTTCTTCGGCCCCGTTTTCCCCACGCCATCAAAGGCGGCTTTCGGTCCGCCACAAGGATTACTCCGCCTCGCGGAAGTCTGCCGCGCCGTCACGATTCCAGTCCTCGCCATCGGCGGCATCACGCTGCAAAATGCTGCGGCGTGCGCGGACTCCGGCGCAGCCGGCATCGCTGCCATTCGCTTATTTCAGGAATCTTCGGATCTCTCGGCCGTCGTCGCTCAATTACGTTCGCTGCGTTGAACTTCGCCGCATCGCGGCTTCGTCCACCGCTGCCTTGTGCGTTTTCTTACACTGATACAGTTGTCGGTCTGTTTTCTCCAGCAGCTCCTGCGCGTTTCGTCCATCGCCCGGATACAGACCGATTCCGATGCTCACGCCCAGTACCGGCAATTCGACATCGTTCTGCAGCCGCGCCTCGATGCGCCGCGCCACGTGTTCCGCCTTTTCCAGGTCCGAATCGATCATTACCACTCCAAACTCATCCCCGCCATACCGCGCGGCCAAATCCGTCTCACGGCACTGTTCTTTCAACACCGCCGCCAGCCGTTTCAGTGCCCGGTTCCCTGCCAGGTGTCCCAGCCGGTCGTTGATCGCTTTCAAATCGTCCAGGTCCAGCAGCAGCAATGTGAATTGCCGTAAATTTCTCTCCGTACGTCGCACTTCATCTTCCAGCTTGTCGATAAATTCTCGGTAGTTGGCCAGTCCCGTCAACGCGTCGTGCGTGGCCTGGTAACGCGTCTCCGCTTCGCTCTTTTTGCGGTCCGTGATATCCAGCCGCATCCCGATGCACCCCATGATTTCCCCGCTCGCGGCCCGCAACGGCGACACCTGAACCTCGTACGAACGCTCTTTTTGCGTGTATTCGAAATGCGAAGGCCTTCCTTGAACAGCTTCGTAGTGCTGCGCCACTGCTGGCGCGTGCCGATCCGCGCAACCCAGAAATTCGCACACGCTGTGCCCGATCAACGCTCCCACCCGGATGCGCGACCACGGTTGTCCCGCTCCCCAGTTGGACGTGATACGCAAGTCCTTATCCGTCGTCCACACCAGCACGGGCATCTGTTCCGCGACCAGCCGCAGTTGCGCCTCTGCCGGCACGTCGCTGCCCGACCACTCCAGCGCCTGCGCCCGCTCTAATATTCCTATCAGTCTTCCTTCTTCATCGCGGATGGCGCTCCGTTTCGCCATAATCCTCACCCGCATCCCGCTCTTCGTTAGCCGTTCCGTGCTGTCCCAATGCATCAACTCGCCCTGCCGCGCTTTATTCAGCAACGCTTCCAGCCCGGGCGTTTCGTACAGCGGCACGAGTCTTCGCAGCGGCTCACCCACCATCTCGCGGGCCCCATATCCGTACAGCGTCTCCGCTCCCTGGCTCCAGCGCTCCACCGTTCCATCCAGCGCCATCGCCAGTAATGCGTCGTCGTTCGATTCAAAAATGGCGGCGAGCAGCCGCTCCGTACACAATGGATTGGGCATCAATTCCTGACGATTCGTCGGAACGGGAGAGGTCGTTCGCGGAAGTACTGCCGGAATACTGTGGCCGAGAGGAGGAGGCCAACAGCTAAATTTATCGCCGCCAAATCCTTGACGGCTTACGTGACCTAGAGTTTAGCATCGCACCGCAACTCGCATGCTTTACGCCCGCGCGGTTGTACGCAAGCAGTCACCGTCTATAGAACCGTCCAGGGTTTAATTTCGTACCATGCATCGGCTGCCACCGGCTTCCATCTTCCTTCGCTCCGTACATCATCAACCCGCCAGCCATCGCCCCATCGGCTTCAGCGATTCCGTATGGTCGCACACCACTCGCAGCACCGCGGTCAACGGAATGGCCAGCAGCAATCCCATTCCCCCCCACAACCAGCCCCAAAATAACAGCGCGATGGTGATCGCCACGGCATTCAACTGCACGCGCTTCCCCACAATATGCGGTGCGATCAGGTTCAAAGCGAAAATATGAATGCCCAGAAGTGCCGCCGCAATCAGCAGAAACCAGCCCACCGTCGTGTATTTCGCCAGCGCCAACAAAAACGCCGGCATCCACGACAACACCACGCCGATGTACGGCACCATATTCAGCAAACCCGAAACAATTCCCAGCAGCACCGGGTACTCCAGCCCCATCGCCCAAAAAAACAAACTGCTCGCGGCAATCACGATCAGCGTCAGTATGCACATTCCCGCCAGATAATCTCGTAGCACCGCCCGCAAATCGTCCAGGGTCTCCTTCACCTGCGTGCGCCGCGATGCCGGAAATAATCGCAATGTTGTGTGCCACGTATCGCGCTTGCCCGCGAGCATAAAAAATACCAGGAACGGCACAAACGTAACTTCCAGGATTACCTCATACAGCGAGCCCACCGCCCGCAGGATCAACCCGTGAATCATTCCTGGCTCGCCCTGTGACTGCGTCGCTGCCTTCGCGCCTGCTTCCTGTGGCGTGAGCTGCCCTTCGAAACCGTTTATTTTTGCCTCCATATTCGTCGTCACTTGCCGCAGCACCGCGCTGTATTTCGGCCAGTTGTCCGCGAAATTCGCCGTCCGCGACCACATTCCATAACCCACCGCCACCAGCGCCACGATCAGGACCAACACCACCACCATCGCCGCAATCGTTCGCGGCAGTCCCGATCGCTCCATCAACTCCACCAGCGGGTCCAGAAAATATGCCAGCAAAATCGACAGCAGCAGCGTGATCACCACCCCCGACGCGTAATACAAAAACAGCACAATCGCGCCCGCGGCCAGAATGCGCAGGCTCGTGTTGCCCGCATTCGCCCGAGCTTTATGTGTTTCCGCTTCCGGACTCTCCACGCTCATGCCATCTCCCCGCCAGCACTTCCACCGCACACGCGAAATCGCCTTTGCTCATCGCACCATTCGCGTGCTCCAAGGTAACACACCCGCCTTCTTGCCAACTCATGCTTGTTTCGAACCATGCATCTTCCTCGCCGGGTCCCTCCAAAATTCCCTGTGCTACACTTTTTCTGCCCCGGACGATTGTTTTTTCTGACGAACTTCCGGCCTTTTTTCATGCCCAAACAATTCTTCGGCACCGACGGCATTCGCGGCGTTCCCGGCACTCCTCCGCTGGACGACCGCACCCTCTTCGCCGCCGGCCGCGCCCTCGGCGATCATCTACACGCCGCCTCTCCCTCCGGCGAATCTCCCGCCAACGTCCTCATCGGCATGGACACCCGCGAATCCGGCCCCCACATCGCCGCAGTCCTCGCCGCAGGCCTGGCCAAAAGCGGCGCCACCGTAGCCTTCGCCGGCGTAATCACCACCCCGGGTATCGCCTGCCTCGTCCGCCAAAACGATTTCCAAGCCGGCGTCGTCATCTCCGCCTCTCACAATCCCTATCACGACAATGGCGTGAAACTTTTCTCCCACGCCGGGATGAAATTCCCCGACTCCGTGGAAGAAACCATCGAAGCCGGCATCGCGCGCCATCTCCCCTCGCCCGATCTCTCCGACGACCAAATTTCTTCCCAAATCGCCGCCGTAACCCTGACTCCCGACGAATCCCTCGATGCCGAATATCTCGACTTCCTCCGCGCCCGCGTAATCCCCGGCGCCAATCTCACCAATTTCCGTATCGTTCTCGACTGCGCCAACGGCGCCGCCTACAAACTCGGTCCGCAACTCTTCCGCTCTCTCCGCGCCAACGTAATCGCCATCGGCGATGCCCCGGACGGCCGCAACATCAACGCCGATTGCGGCTCCCTGCACCTTGAAAATCTTCAGCGGCGCGTCCTCGCCGAAAAAGCCCAGCTCGGCGTAGCCTTTGACGGTGACGCCGATCGCGCCCTTTTCGTCGCCGACACGGGCCGCATCGTCAACGGCGACGGCATCCTCCTCGCCGTAGCCCGTTATCTCAAAATGTTCCATCAGCTCCCCGGCAATCAGGTCGTCGCCACTTCCATGTCCAATCTCGGCCTCGAACGCGTCCTCTCACGCGAAGGCATCACCCTCGCCCGCACCAACGTCGGCGACCGCTACGTTCTCGAAGAAATGCTCACTTCCGGCAGCGTCCTTGGCGGCGAACAATCCGGCCACATCATCTTCCTCAACGACAGCCCCGCCGGTGACGGCCTCCTCACCGCCCTCAAAGTAGCCTCCCTGGTCTCCTTCTGCGGCCGCCTCGAGCATCTCGTGGTCGGTTTCAAGGATTACCCCCAGACCATCGTAAACGTGAAGGTCCGCACCAAGCCCCCGCTAGAGACCCTCCCCGAAGTAGCCCAAGCCCTCTCCGAAGCCGAGTCCGCCCTGGGCGAAAATGGCCGCGTCGTCCTCCGTTATTCCGGCACCGAACCCCTCGCCCGCGTCATGGTGGAAGCCGAACACGACTCCGACGTCCAGCGTTTCAGCCAATCCATAGCCTCCGCCCTGAAGTCCGCCATCGGCGCTTAATCGATTTACCGACCCTCGCGCAGCGCCGCACCGCCTCGTATCTCATTGTCAGGAATATCGTTATTCCTATTCTCCCCCTCCACAACTCTCCCTACTCCTCTCTCCCAAAGACTGTAGAACTCCACCTCGCACCTGTGAGATTTTGTAGAATTTCCCGCCATTTCCGCGCTATGAAATGATTCTTTCGATGCTAACTATCCTGATTTCAACTACCTCTCCGCCCCGCCCCTCCTCCGCCCCACACTGGCACCCCACTTGCAATCGTCCTCCGCAAATGTAGCTCAAGATTGGCTTCCCGGGGTGGCCTTGGAATCGGTCCTCGACCCGACCCGAGGCTTTTGGGGCGTCAATTTAAGAAGAGGGGACTTGCACCAGTCCCCTTTTCCATAAAGTTTCAAAGGTGACTCAAGGGTGTGTCACCGAAGTGGTTTTCAAAAGGGTGTGACCTCGAAGCGGTTTAGCCAATAATAGGTTTTGCAGCAAACAGGGCGGCCACCAGCCGCCCTGTTTCATTTCCCGCCGCCGGTTCCAGCTTTGGTGGTTAGAGGTCCTGAGTGGGCACAGCCAATCGTTGGCTGTGTGCCTTGCGACCCGTCGCGCACAACGTTCCGGCCGCTCGGGCGTGGGGTATTGGTAGCACAGCCACTCTTGGCTGTGTGCCTTGCGACCCGTCGCGCACAACGATCAGTCCCCGTCCCTCAAACCCATGCCAGTCACGCCCAATGCCCATCACACCAAAACACCCGCACAAAAAAAATGAGCGGCCGGTGGGGGTTCCGGCCGCTCGGGCGTGGGGTATTGGTAGCACAGCCATTCTTGGCTGTGTGCCTTGCGACCCGTCGCGCACAAACGATCAGTCCCCACTCCTCAATCCCCATGCCAGTCTCGCCCAATGCCCATCACACCAAAACACCCGCACAAAAAAAATGAGCGGCCGGTGGGGGTTCCGGCCGCTCGGGCGTGGGGGTATTGGAGGGTCGCAACCAGTAGCTCAGTCCAGCTGATCCGACCGAACCGCTGCGCTCGCGAGCAGCAGTCCGACGCACAGGAGCAAACAAGTAATCACCATGTTTACCTCCACCAGCCGTTCCAAACTCCCGATTACATTTCCCATCCTGCGCTCCGCCTCCGCCCCCGTCGATAGTCCGTCCGCATCATTTCACCCAGTACCTCAATCCAGTACCAACGTACTCCGCTCCGTCTTAGGGCCTGCCTCTGGTCGCGACCGTTATCTTGGCCGTTGCCGCTGCCACCGTTTCCAATCCGTCGTTTTTCTTTTGCCGTTATCTTCGTCTCTGTTTTTGTCCCGGCATGATTGGCCGCTAACATGCAGAAAGTTGGGTGCTCTATGACTACAAAAATCGCAACACGCGTGGTGCAAAAAATCGTCAGCGAGAATCGCGAAAATGGCGAACTGGAAGGCGTGCTAAGCAGATATCGCACAGCAGCCCTAAACCACCTTCTCTCGCTCGCTGATCGCAAAACGGAATTGCTTCGCCGTCGCCAGACACGAGCCAAAATCTAATCCGGTCTGAGCCCTAGCTATGTCATCTTGTTTTGGCCGTGTCGCGGCGCTGCTTTCCAGCCGTATGTACGACATGCTCGCTCTTATACGGCTCGATGTCCTTGGTCCCACACTTCGGGCACATGTCGTTACAACAACAACTCCAAACGTCGGCCCACTCGGTCCCATCAGAAGCACAGCGATAATAGTTGATGAATTGTCCCTCAGACATTTCTCCTCCTGGCAAAGATACGACTGGAGCTACCTAGCAAGCGGATGACCATGATCTAATCCCCGAGTGGACATGCAACTCCCAACCGCCGGCCTAGAGCGCTACACCAGCACCTCCCAGCGCTCCCGTGTCTGTACCGAACCCTGGGGTGAAGGAAATCTCTACTGCCCAGTCTGCGATTCCCCCCGCATCGCATCCCTAGCCGCCAACACCCCGGCCCGCGATTTTTCCTGCCCAAAATGTAAATCGTGGTTCCAGCTAAAAAGTAAGTCCTCGGCATTCGGCACGCGCGTACAAGACGGCGCCTACGAAACCATGAAGAAAAGCATGCGAAGCGACCGCACGCCAAACCTATTTCTGCTCCACTACAAACTCCCTGAATTGCGCGTACAAAATGTTCTGCTGATCCCCCACTTCGTCTTCACAGAGTCCATATTAGAGAAGCGCAAGCCGCTCTCCCCAACCGCAAGACGCGCCGGCTGGGTCGGCTGCAACTTCTTGCTAGATAGAATTCCCTCCGCCGCGCGGATTACAGTGGTCGAGAATGGTAAGCCCTCCCCAACCTCTTTCGTCCGCCGCGCCTATAATCGCTTGCGCCCTCTAGAAAAACTGCACGCCGATAAACGCGGCTGGACCCTCGACGTACTAAGCGTAGTCCGCTCGCTGAACAAAACCGAATTCTCGCTCTCGGAAGTTTATGAACACGCCGACGAACTCGCAAAACTCCATCCCAACAACGCCCACGTCCGCGACAAAATCCGCCAGCAGCTCCAGGTCCTCCGCGACCTAGGGCTTCTACATTTTCTCGGTGGCGGTTCCTATCGTCTTGATTGAAAGCTTCTCAGAAAGTAGCGGCGAGTCACGTCCGCGTGTGTTTGTGCTTTTTCTTATCTCTACCGTACAGATTGAGTTCTCTCACACCCCAAATCCCATTCGGCGACAGTTTTCCCACAAACGGAGCTTTCCGACTCGATAGCACGCGCTTAATCTGCGCCCAGTTCTCGATGAACATCGGCGCCCACATCACTGGATTTTTGTTGTTTTGCGGCAGGAAAAATACGCGGCCATCATTCGCGCCGATGGCCTTCATGCTCACCGGGTCTTTCAGAATTCGCCGGTCTGGTGTTATCGCTACCCACGACCTTCGCCCGCACTCCGCCAGCCAGACCTCATCCACCTCATCGGGCCTAAAATGCTCGTCGTGTACCCGAACCGCGAATCCTTCCTTCTCTAGCGCCGTCTTCAGCTGCTTGCTTCCCAAGTTTCGGTCGAGAAAGAAGACGTAGACTTCAGGCTGCTGGGGCGTATCGTATTACCTCTTCGATCTGAGCAACTTGCAGGCCGTAATCCTCCGCAATGCTCTCGACTCCTTCCCCGGTATTAAAGCGCCCGAATATCACCTCAGCCATCACTCCCGTTCCGTTGACCACTGGCCTGCCCGACGAAACCGATGGATCGATCACCACCACGCGCGGCGGATCCTGATTCACATTGCCCGCCCAGTTCAGCCGTATTGGGAAGAGCTTAATGGGCCAACCCTGCGCATCGCGCTCAATCCGCTGCAAATAAAAATCCAAAATGGGTCCAAGCCCCAACTGCCCCCAGCTCGAAACATTAATCGTCTGCTCGTGCCCGTTCCGCCGCTCAATTTTCTTGACGAACAAATCTTTTCCGTCAGTCAAAAAATTCTCACTTAGCAGCGGGTGCGTCAATGGGTACGCTTTTCGCACATAATCCATGGCCCTTCGAATGGACGGCATCTCCAGCTGATATTTTTTCCGGGTAGACAGCAAAATGTGGGCCTCGACGAGGTTATAGAAAGAAAGCATTCCCGGAGTCTTCGACTCGATAAGCGGCTTAAAAAATTTCTGTCCCTCCGCCGTCGGATATTTTCTACCGTTCACCCAGGAATTCAACGTAGCCGTCGGCATGCCGAGGGTTCTGGCAGCTTCTTTGACTCCATATTTCGGCAGTTCGCGGCGGTCAATGGTTTTATGTGCGGACATGGCTCACCAGCCTCTTAATCAGCTAGTCTGCGGAGAATAGACAGAGATTTTCCACACTCTATTTAGCATATTTGGACACCAGCCAGATAGCAATCTCATGAGTGATGTCGAATCTGGACACCGCGCCGGTTGCCCCACCCCCCAGTTTGTGAGGGTGGGGCTTTTGCCTTTAACTCCCGCGTCACTTGGGCAGACACGTCCGCCAGTCGAGTGTTTTACTTCTTTTCCATTTCAGCTCGGATGGTTACGTGACCGCCAGCCCGACGCTGAAGCGCTTCCACCGCCTTCTGTGTTCCTGCGAGCAATGCCTCACGAACGTCGGCATCCGCAGCGTTAGCCGCGGCCGCCTGTAAAGACGCAATCACCGTTGCATCGCGAAGCAGTTGCGGAAAGTTGACCGGACCCGGACCCGGACGCCAGGGAGTCCACGGCCAAGGAATTATGACAATCTCATAGCAGTGTCCATCGAAACAGATAACCATAAAAAAACTCCTTCACTTATTGCTGATTTGACGCCGTTAACGACGTCATAACAGGTAGTGAAGGAATCCGCACTTTCGTTGCAGAGATATGGACGTGATACGGACGGCGAACGTGGGAGCGCCATTCTCACCCTAAATCTTCCCCCAATCCTCCCAGCGCAAACCCTTCACCCTCCCAAATTCCCGTACATTCGCCGTTACCAGCGTTAGCCCTCTGCTCAACGCCTGCCCTGCGATCAACAGGTCATAAGCTCCGATCGGTCTTCCGACGCTTTCCAGGGTATGTCGGATTTCGCCTGCTCGCCGCGCATCCCCTTCGCCGAAATCCAGCACGCCTACCGCGCCACTGAGAAACATCTCCAATCGCCGGGTGTTGGCCTCTGTCTGAACACTCTTTGCCACCCCGAGCCACAGCTCATACAGCGACACCGATGGCACCCACAATTGCTCCTCCGCTTCAACCGCCCTCGCAAATCGCTTGCGCGCCCCTTCGGAGGAGCGATTGATCAACGCGATGCAAACATTAGTGTCCAGCAGATAGGCCATAGCGCGGCCTTCAGTCGAAGATCTTGCGCCGCGGCGCCCGCGGCTGTTTGCGGCCGCCCTTCAGTAGCCCATCCCCGCCGAGCCGGTCCATCGCCGCGAACCATTCTTTGGGATCCGAGATCATCGGCTCCAGCAGCACGCCCTCCGGCACTCGCCGCACCCGCACGCTGTCCCCTTCAAAACGAAACTCGCGCGGCAGCCGCACCGCCTGGCTCCGCCCATTTCGAAACAGTTTGGCAATATTACGTTTAGCCACAGCCAGAACCTCCTGCCGTCGGTATATATCAATAGTCTATACCATTGATGGCCGCTCGCCAACCCAATAACGCAACCAATCACCCCTCCTCCTCTCTGCGGTCTCTGTGCCCTCTGCGCTGCATACACCTTCGACCCCACCCCCATACCCTTCTTCCACCGCCCACGTCATTCGAATCATTACCGTTCAAACATCATACTGTTCTTGACATCTCCTCGATTCCGCCGTAAAATGCGACATGAATTCCGCCCTCCACCCCGCCTCCCCACAAGCGCCGCCGCTCTTCTCCGCGACTGACGAAAACCCGCTCCTGTGTTTTCAATCACTTGCGCACGTTTTGCCATTCGCGTTTCGTGATATCCCTAGCATTTTCTGTGCTTTGCGCACGTTTGGCGAAAAACACCCGGGGGTAGTATTGGTATCTCGAACCAAATTTTTGATCTCCCACTTAACTAACTTAGAATCACTAGATTACGCGAATTTTGCAATTAATCTCATAAATGAATCAGTTGCAGAAACTCTCCGCGGACAGCAACTCCGCTCCCAACCTGCCGCCCCCCTATCACCATCCGCCAATCGCCCCTCGCCAATCTGCTATTCTTCCCAAGCCATGCATGACCTCAGCTACTTCCGCGAGCACCTCGACCTTTACGCCGACATGGCCAAGAACCGCGGCATCACCCTCGATCTCGAATCCTTCCGCGTTTTTGATCGCGAGCGCCGCGAACTCATCACCGAAACCGAACAGCTCAAAGCTAAACGCAACAAGGCCAGCGACGAAATCGCCCGCCTCAAAAAGGAAAAGCAAAACGCCGACGCCATCCTGGCGGACATACAAACCGTCTCCAAGAAAATCAAGGAGTCGGACGAACGCATCACCAATCTCGACAACATTCAGCGCGACCTGCTTCTCGGCATCCCGAATATCCCGCACTCCAGCGTGCCGGTTGGCGCCAGCGCCGCCGACAACGTCGAAGTTCGCCGCTGGGGCACGCCGCCAACTTTCGATTTCGCGCCCAAGCCGCATTGGGAAGTGGGCGAACGCGCCGGAATTCTCGATCTCGCCGTGGCCACAAAAATCACCGGCGCGCGTTTCGCTGTGTACAAAAGTTGGGGCGCACGCCTCGAACGCGCGCTCGCCAATTTTTTCCTCGACGTCCACACCCGCGAACACGGTTACACGGAAATTCTTCCGCCCTTCCTCGTCAACACCGCCAGCCTCATGGGCTCCGGACAATTGCCGAAATTCGCCGCCGATTTATTCAAAGTCGCCGACACCGATTTCTGGCTCACGCCCACCAGCGAAGTCGAACTCCACAATATGTACCGCGACGAAACCGTCAGCGAAGATATTCTCCCCATCAACGTCACCGCTTGGACCGCTTGCTTCCGCTCCGAAGCCGGCGCCGCCGGAAAAGATACGCGCGGAATCTTGCGCCAACACCAATTTCAGAAAGTCGAACTATTTAAATTTACCAAGCCGGAAAAAAGTTACGAGGAGCACGAAAAGTTGGTGGCCAACGCGGAGAGCGTCCTGCAAAAGCTAGGACTCCACTATCGCACCATGCTGCTCAGCACCGGCGACATGGGTTTCGCTTCCGCGAAGACCTACGACATCGAAGTCTGGCTGCCCAGCGCCAAAGAATTTCGCGAAATTTCCAGCTGCTCCAACTGCGAATCCTTCCAAGCCCGCCGTGCCGGCATCCGCTACAAACCCAAGTCCGGCGGCAAATCCGACTTCGTCCACACCCTCAACGGGTCCGGCCTTGCGGTGGGGCGCACCTGGATCGCGGTGGTCGAAAACTATCAACAGGCCGACGGTTCCATTCTTATCCCGGAGGTCTTGCGACCCTATATGGGCATTGACCGCATTCCGGCGAGTGGGCAGGCTTAAAACCATGTTTCCGGCAATTTCCCGTATCTCATTGAATCAAAGCTCCTTAAGTTTTCCAGCCAGACGCCCGGGAACTTGTTGCACATCCGCCATGGCCGGATACGTCGCGCAACTCATTGAAATTACACATTTTCGTTTGACGCGCCCTTTTCGCCTTGCATACACTCGGCTGACCGCGCAATCGGGGGCGGCGGTGCCGGTTTACGCCGCTGGCAGTCAAACAGATAGGCGCGAAACATGAACTTTCTGGCTCGGTTTGTGCGGTTTGTGGTTTGGGTGCTGTTGATTTCCTGGATTTTCAAGCTGGTCGGCAGGCTCGCGGCTTGGGCCCTGCGGCGCGCGATGAATCCGGAGCAACAGCAAAGTAGCGCGGCAGCGGATCCAGCGCAACCGCAACTTGCAGCGCGGCAATTGGTGCGCGATCCAATTTGCGGCATGCACCTGGCAGAAACGCTGGCGATTCCGTATCGCGATCGCGGCGAACTTTTGCACTTTTGTTCCGCGGAGTGCCGCGACAAATACGCCGGCGGAAATTTGCGGCGCGCTGTGAACGGCTAGTCCGAACGCAGAAAACGATTTTCGGCCAAGTGAGTAATGGAACGGTACGACTCGAGAACGCAGAGGAAAAAAGACTCGAGACTTGCAGCGGTAAGAAAAGGAACCCAGCCAATGGCCACGGTAGCAAAGCCGACAGCGCCGATTCGTCCGCTCGGAACGCCACCCATGGTGCCGCGCATCGCACCGCGCGAAGATCTAAACCCATTTCGCATCGCGCAGCTGCAGTTCGACATGGCCGCGGAATTTTTGAAGCTAGATCAGGGATTGCGCCAGATTTTGCGCACGCCGAAGCGCGTCCTGGAAGTTTCCATTCCCACGAAGATGGACAACGGGCAAGTAAAACTGCTGGCCGGTTATCGCGTGCAGCACAATATGGCGCGCGGACCCGCGAAAGGCGGGGTGCGTTTTCATCCCAACGTCACGCTGGATGAAATCAAGGCGCTGGCTTCGGCGATGACGTGGAAAACCGCGGCGGTGAATATTCCCTTTGGCGGCGCCAAAGGCGGGGTGATCTGCGATCCCAAGCGCATGTCGAAGAGCGAACTTGAACGCATGACGCGGCGATACGCCAGCGAAATTCTTCCTTTTATTGGGCCAGACCAGGATATTCCCGCGCCGGATATTTACACCGACGCGCAAACCATGGCGTGGATGATGGATACCTACGCGATGACCACCGGGCATGCGTCGCATGCGGTGGTGACGGGCAAGCCGATGAGCATCGGCGGCTCCGCGGGAAGCGCGGAAGCTACGGCGCAGGGGCTCGTGCACGTGGTGGAAGAAGCCTGCAAACTGAAGAAAATTTCTTTGCGCGGCGCGACGATTGCGATTCAGGGCTTTGGGAACGCAGGCGCTACCGCGGCACGGCTTTTTGCGGATAAGAAGGCGAAAATTATCGCGCTCAGCGACACCCGGGGCGGCGTGACCAATTCGCGGGGCATCGATCCCATCAAGGCGTTTCGCTACAAAGAGCGTTCCGGCACGGTGGTAGGCATGCCCGGAGCGTCGCGCATTTCCAACGACGATTTGCTCACGATGAAGTGCGACATTCTGGTCCCGGCGGCGCTGGAGAACGTCATCACGCTGCAAAACGCGGACGTGATCAAGGCGCGCATCGTGGCCGAAGCCTCCAACGGCCCGACCACGCCACACGCCGACGAGATTCTCGCGCGCCGCGGCATTATCGTGCTGCCAGACATTTTGGCCAACGCCGGCGGTGTGACCGTCAGTTATTTTGAGTGGGTGCAAAATCAGCAAGGTTTGGTGTGGGACGCGGAAGAAGTCACCGCGCGCCTGCAAAAAACGATCGTGCGGGCGTTCCACGAAATGGTGGAAACCATGCGCAAGCACCACGTCCCGCCACGCGCCGGCGCCATGATCCTGGCGGTGAGCCGCGTCGCCGAAGCGACGCTAGTCCGCGGCCTGTTCCCGTAATGCGCGACGGAATTGTGGTGTTACGTCAGCGGTAAAGCCGAAGCAGCCACGATGGCGCGGCGGCGCAAGCGCCAGAACAGCGCGATGGGGGCGAGAAGCATCGCGAGCCAGAAAATCAGTGGCGGCAAATATTCCGCGAACCACAACACCAGGCCGAGAGCAGAGTTCACGACATTTTCGTAACCGGCGACCGCGGCGTTGTGAAATCGCGTAGTGACTCCCGGCGTGCTGCCGGTGACCTTCGCTTTATATTCTTCGCTGATGGCCAACGTGATGGTAGCGAAATCGACGCGGTGCTCCAGCGTCTTGCGTTCGGATTCCATTTGTTCGATTTCGCCGCGCACGCGCGCCATTTCCTGCTCGACTTCCAAGACGTCGCGGACCTTTCCGGTGCGGGTGCGCAAAATATCCCGCAAACGCGCTTCGGTTTCGCGGGAATTCTTCAGCCGGGCGACGAGGTCCGCGTGTTCCGCGGTTACTTCTTCTCCCGCTTGGGACTCGCTGGTGACGTGACCCATGGTCTTGAGTTCACCCAGCGCCGCTAGTAACTCCTGAGACGGAATGCGCAGCGAAGCGTTTAGCGTACGCGCGGTATTTTCCGCGTCGCCAACGTTGAGACTAGCTGCATAGCCGTGGTGCCGCGTGACAACCGATTCCAGCGTACCCCGCGCCGCGTCAAACTTCGCTACTACGATTTGTAACTCCGCGGTGCGCGCAATCATTGGTGCTTGTTCGGTTGCTACGACTACGGTTTGTTCTTGCGCGCGTGGCGCTGCAATCGGAGGAGGAGGCGGCGCGGGGGCCAGCTTATCGAATACCGTCTGACGATTATCATTTTCCAGCGAGGAGGAGAGGCGATCCTGTTCTAGTCTTTGTTTAATCACGTCTCGACTGGCGAATTCGGTTGTGGCTTGGTCGTCGATTATCGTCGTTCGATCGCCCCCGCCTCCACCACCCCCGGCAACGTCAGTTCTTCGCGACGGAACATAACTACTCATGTCGACTCGTGTCGCGTCTCGAAGCATCGCTATGTCTGGCTTTCTAGCGTTCTGTATTTCGAAGAATACGAACGAGATTGTAGAAACCAGCAGCCCGAGAGTGAGAAGGCCGCGATGGCTGCGAAGTAACTGCCAAGGGAAGAAGGAACCATTCGAGTCCCCAGGAACGAACCGGGGGAAGGAACTAAGAACACTCGACTGCAACGACGGCGGTACGGCGTTGATTTTCCAACTCGCCAGCGATTTCGACGTCGTGTGAAACTCTTCGGCGAGATTGCGGCATTCTTCGCATGTATCTAAATGCGCGGAGATTTGCTGGGCGCGGTCGGCGGAGAGCTCGCCCTCGCGGTAGGCCATGATTTCGTCGGGGGCGATCTCGTGGATTGTGGCGTTCATTGGCGGTCGCCTTTCTTGGCGGAGGTGGGTTGCTTGGGGTCATGCGCTATATCAAAACCCGCAGGGCTCAAAACCGGTCGCGCTGCGCTACAGGGGGTTGCGGCATTCTGTGGTGCGGACGGGGCCGGTGGCGGAATTAGGAGATCGCGGAGGGCGGTGCGGGCGCGGAAGAGGCGGGAGCGGACGGTGTTTAGGGGGATCTGAAGGAGGGTGGCGATTTCGGCGTAGCTGAGTTGCTGGTATTCGCGGAGCATGACGATCTCGCGGTCGGTGGTGTCGAGTTTGGCGAGGGCGCGGCGGACCCAGAGGGAGTCTTCGGTGTGGCTGGGTGTGGAAGCGGACTCCGCGGCCTTTGGCGAACCGAGAAACGCGGTGCGGAAGATGGATTTGCGACGGTCAGTGCGCAGGATGCGAAAGGCGATGGCGTAGAGATAAGTGCGGAATGAGGCGCGCGGTTCGTAACGCTTGGCGGCGCGGAAGAGGGCGATGAAGGTTTCTTGCGTTAGCTCCTCGGTGCGGGCGGAATCGGTGAGACGGCGGCTGAAGAAGCCGAAGATGGGTTGCTTGTAGCGATGGAAAAGGATCGTGAAAGCTGGTTCGGAGCCTTCGCGGAGGGCGAGGATCAATTGCTCGTCCGTGGATTCTGGCGAAATTTGCATTGCGGCGTCGACGACCGCAGCGGATGGCGCTACGGTGGATGGAGATTGGATGGCGGGTATGGCAGTCGCGTCGGGCATGTGGTGGTGGCGAAGCGCCTCCGAGCTTAGAACGGAAATGGGCGAGGAGTCTTGCATCGGCTTGCGGCTCGACCGTCACTAAGGGTAATGGCGCGAGCGAAGAAATAGTTCCCGGCGAAAGAAAGAAACTTGAGGACTGAAAAAGGAAGACAGAAAAACTTCTCGGGCGGATACGCCGTGCCGAGATGGGGCGCAGCATGCCGCGCCCACAAAGGCGGTCGCGGCCATCGACGCGAGGGAGCGAACGTAGAATGTGAACAAACAGCGATGCGACGCTGGGCGAGAAAGTTTTTGTTGCTTGCGCGGTGGCGCGCGCGTACATTCGCAAGTGCCGGACACTTTTTTGCGGCGCGATTTTCTCTCTGCGCGGCGAGCGTGACCGGCCCTTTTCGTTCTAGAGCAAGAGCTCGCGGGGTGAATCGCTAAAGCGATGGGTAATCAAAATCATCAGGGGCAGACGGCGCCGCCGATTTTATTGACGATTGCGGGATTCGATCCTTCTTGTGGAGCGGGGACGGCCGCGGATTTGAAGACGTTCGCGGCGCATGGATGTTATGGAGTGGCGGCGATTACGTCGATCACGGTGCAGAATACTCAGGGAGTCTTGGCAGTGCACAACACGCCGAGTTCGGAATTGCGCGAGCAACTGGAGAATTTGGCCAGCGATTGCGAAATTGCGGCGGTGAAGATCGGAATGCTGGGGAATCGCGGGAACGCGGTGGTGGTGACGGAATTTCTGGATGCGCACAAATTTGCGCATGTGGTGCACGACCCGGTGATGAAATCGTCCAGCGGGACGGAGTTGCTGGATTCCGGCGGGATTAAATATTTGATGGCGGAGTTTTTGCGGCGCTCCAGCGTGATCACGCCGAATATTCCCGAAGCGGAGATTTTGACGGGCATCGTCATTAAAGATGTTGCGAATATGGAAGATGCGGCGCGGAAGCTGGTGGAAATGGGCGCGCGAGCGGTGATTGTGAAGGGCGGGCACATGGAACGGGCGGTCGATGTGGTGTTCGACGGGACGGAGCTGGTGCCGCTGGCGGGGGAGAAACTGGCGGACGGGCAATTGCACGGGACGGGGTGTACGTTTGCGTCAGCATTGACGGCGCAGTTGGCGGCGGGGCGGAGTTTAGTGGAAGCGGCGACGCTGTCGAAAGCTTACGTTACCAAGGCAATTGAAAAGGCTTATGCGGTGGGCAAGGGGCGGTTGCCGCTGGATCATTTTTACCGGCAGAAGATTGAGCCGCTGCTGCGTGGAACGCATGAGCTGCCGACGCATGGGATGCATCCGGCGGAATCGGGGCATTAGAGAGTTTTGTTGCGAACGGATTTTGCGTGGAAAGTCCCGCCTATGTTTTTTTCCTGATTTGGTTTAGACGAAGTTTGCTTCAGCGGAAAAACCCGTGTCGATTCGTTTCGATGCGGGTCAGCAACAGCCGCAGGGCTCCGCCCCGCGCTACAGTTTGTGGGTGAATTTACCGGCGACGATGGTGGCGATGGCGGCGCCTTGGAAGGTGCGGGCGTCGAAGGGGGAATTGCGGGATTTGCTCGGGGAGGATTTTACGTTGTAGGTCCACTCGCGGGTGGTTGAGAAAATCGTGATGTCGGCGGGTTGGCCCGCGGCTAATTTTCGTTCGACGCCCAGGATGCGGGCTGGGCCGGTGGTGAAGAGTTCGATCATACGCATCAGGGTGATGCGGCCGGGATTCACCAATTGTTGCAGCGAGAGAGCTAAAGCGGTTTCGAAACCGAGGATGCCGAAGGGGGCTTTGTCGAACTCGACGTCTTTCAGGGCGGCCTCGTGGGGGGCGTGATCGGTGGCGATGGCGTCTACGGAGCCGTCGGCTAAGCCATTGAGCAGGGCTTCGCGATCCTCGCGGCTGGCTAGCGGGGGATTCATTTTGTAACGCGAATCGTATTGAACGTCTTCGTCGATCAGGGTGAAGTGGTGCGGAGTGACTTCGCAGGTGACTTTCAGATTGCGGGATTTCGCGTAGCGGACCTGGTCGAGCGAGCCTTTGGCGCTGAGGTGCGCAATATGCAGGCGTGCGCCGGTTAATTCGGCGAGTTGCACGTCGCGGGCGACGCAGACGGATTCTGCCGCGGCGGGCATGCCGCGGAGGCCGAGGCGGGAAGAGGTGACACCTTCGCGCATGACCGCGCCCGCGGCCAGGGAAACATCTTCGGCGTGTTCGATGACGGGGATGTCCATCGATTTGCAATATTCCATAATTTGGCGGGCGAGCTTGGCGGTGGCGATGGGCTTGCCGTCGTCGGAAACGGCGACGATGCCGGCTTCTTTCATGGCGGCGATTTCCGCGAGGGCTTCGCCTTTGCTGCCAACGCTGGCGGCGCCGATGGGCCAAACGCGCGCGGCGGCGGTGCGAGATTTATCGATGATGAAACGGGTAATGCTGGCGTTATCGTTGACCGGCTTGGTGTTGGGCATGCAGCAGACGGCGGTGAAGCCGCCGCGGGCGGCGGAGCGCGTGCCGGTGTCGATAGTTTCGCTGGATTCCTGGCCAGGTTCGCGAAGGTGGGCGTGCATGTCGATGAATCCGGGGGCGACGATGAGGCCGGTGGCGTCGAAGATTTCGGCTTTGCCGGTGTCGCGCTGAAACTTTCCGGGAGCGGCCATTTCGGCGATGGTTTCGCCGTCGAGCAGGAGGTCGAGGGCAGCGTCGGTTTTAGATGAGGGGTCGAGAACGCGGCCGTTTTTAATTAGCAGCATGGGAAAATTCCTTGGTGGGCATTTTTCTGTGTCGCTGTCGATTTTGTCGATGCAGTTTGCATGCTAGGAATCTTTTTTGTCGGTGGCGCGGCGATTGTGCAGGGGAACCTCGCCGGCGGGATGGGCGCCGTCTTCGGCGGCGCCGGAGGTGGCTAGATAGAGTAAGGCCATGCGGACGGCGATGCCGTTGGTGACTTGTTCGAGGACCACGGACTGCGCGCCGTCGGCGACTTCCGGCGTGATTTCGATGCCGCGATTCATGGGACCGGGATGGAGGACTACCGCGTCGGGGTTGGCCCGGCGGAGGCGCTCGGCGTTGAGTTGGTAGCCGAGGATGTAATCTTCGGCGGAGATGCTCGGCTCGTGCTGGCGTTCGGTTTGCACGCGGAGGACGTTGATGACGTCGGCGCCTTCCAGGGCTTCTTCGACTTTGAAAACGCGGCGAATTTTTGTTTGCGGGCCGGCGATTTTTTCGAGTTCGTGGGGAACCCACATGGCGGGACCGCAGAGCGTGAAGCTGCAGCCGAATTTTCCGAGGAGATGAATGTTGGAGCGGGCCACGCGGCTGTGCTGGATGTCGCCGAGGATAGTGACATTTAGATTTTCGATGGTGCCTTTGCGGTCGCGGATGGTCAGGGCGTCGAGCAAACCCTGAGACGGGTGCTCGTGCGTGCCATCGCCGGCGTTGATGACCGGGATGTCGAGATGGCGGGCGACGAAAGCCGGCGCGCCAGAGGAGGCGTGGCGCATGACCAGGCAGTCGGGCTTCATAGCGTTCAGATTTTGGACCGTGTCGAGGAGGGATTCGCCTTTTTTCAGGCTGGAAGCTTCGGCTTGGAGATTCATGGTGTCGGCACCGAGGCGGGACGCGGCGGTGGCGAAGCTGATGCGCGTGCGGGTAGAGTTTTCGAAAAAGGCGAGGGCCACCGTTTTGCCACGGAGGGTGGCCAACTTTTTTAGCGAGTGGCGCTGGATTGCCTGGAAGGGTTTGCTTTGGTCGAGTAGAAAAGTTAGTTCCTCCGCGGTAAGCGGTTCGAGGGCCAGGAGGTCGCGGGTGCGCAAGGTCACAGTTTCACTTTATGCAGAACCTTTTCTCCATTATCCCATGAGCGGCTAGGATTCTACGCGGTCGACGAGCATGACGCGTTCTTCCTTATCGATCTCGTTCAGGCGGACCTCGATGATTTCGGTGGCGGTGGTCTGCACGGTGCGGCCGATATATTGCGCTTCGATGGGCATTTCGCGGTGGCCGCGGTCGATCAGGACGCAGAGGGAGACACGCTTGGGGCGGCCGAGGTCGAAGAGGCCGTTCATGGCGGCGCGGATGGTGCGGCCGGTGTAGAGGACGTCGTCGATGAGCACCAGGTCCATGTTGTCCACGCCGAAGGGAATGTCGGAGGAGCGCAGGACGGCTTGCGGGGCGACTTTGGAGAGATCGTCGCGATAGAGGGTGATGTCGAGGATGCCGACGGGGACGTCAACGCCATCAATACCGCGCATGGCTTGGGCGATGCGCTGGGCCAACGGGACGCCGCGGCGGACGATGCCGATGAGTGCCAGATGTTTAGTGCCACCGCTGCGTTCGACGATCTCGTGGGCGACGCGCTGCAAGGTGCGGTCGATTTCCGAGGCGGACATCAGTTGAGCTTTTTCGACTACGCGCATGGTCGGGTAATGATAGACGAGGAGGGGAAGGAGGTAAAGGAAGTTGAGGAAGCAGAGGAGATAAGGGATGTAATGTCGCGCGTGCCATGCGCACGGAGCGAGCGTGTTAGACTTTCGCGATTATTGTGAGCGGGAGCTTTTATGATTTGTGGGAATAGGTTCGGCAGATATTCGAGACGGATGATGGCGCTGGCGGCGCTGGCTGGGACGCTGCTTGGCGCCGCAGGCCGTGGACAGACACCCCAGACACCTCCTCGCACCGTGCTTCGGGCTGCGCCGAAAAAGGCCGATCAGAAGGCTGCGGCGCGACCGAAACTAGTGGTGGTGCTGGTGGTGGATCAAATGCGCGGGGATTATGTGGACAAGTTTCTGGGGCAGTGGAATGGAGGGTTGAAGCGGCTGGTGGAGGAAGGGGCATGGTTTCATGAGGCGGCTTATCCCTATGCGGCTACGGAGACCTGCGTGGGGCATGCGACGATTTCTACCGGGGCGTTTCCCGCCACACATGGGATGGTGGCGAACGCCTGGTGGGATCGGGAGGCGAAGAAATCTGTGGCGTGTACGGAGGATTCCAAAGCGAAGAATATTGGATATGCGGGTTTGGCGGCTAGCGGTGGAGATTCTAGCTGGCGGATGGCAGTGCCGGCATTTGCGGCGGAGCTGAAGTTTCAGAGCGGCGGACCAACGCGCGTGGTGACGTTTTCGTTAAAGGCGCGCGCGGCGATCGCGATGGCCGGGCCGCAGGCAGATGCAGTGACATGGTTTGATGGAAAAACGGGAGCGTGGACGACTTCCAGCGTTTATCCAACGGTGGCGTTTGTGGAGGAGTATGCGAAGGCCCATCCGGTCAAGGAGGACATGGGGAAGAGTTGGACGCTTTCCTTGCCGAACGGTGAATATCTTTATGATGGGAAAACTACCGGCGCCGTGGTGCCCGATGGCTGGGAGCTTTCCTTTCCGCATGTCTTGCACGGAAAAGGAGGTAGCTCAGAGGCAGATGAGGAATATTACGAACAGTGGTCGAGTAGCCCGCTTGCGGATACTTATTTGACGAGGCTGGCGGAGAACGCTGTGGACGCGTTGCAGTTGGGGCGCGGCAAGGGCACGGATTATCTCGGCGTGAGCTATTCGTCGGTGGACTATGTAGGGCACGAGTTTGGCCCGCGCAGTTGGGAAATGCAGGATATTTTGCTGCGACTGGACCGGGATTTGGGCGAGTTGTTCGCGCATTTGGATAACACGGTGGGGCGCGGAAATTATGTTGTGGCGTTTAGCGCAGACCATGGTGCGGTGCCGGTTCCCGAGGACTTGCAGAAGAGCGGAATAGACGCCGGGGTGTTGCATTTGCCGGAATTGCAGGCGCGCATCGAGAAAGCACTCGGCGATCTGAATTATCCAAAGCCGGCGATTGCGCGCGTGACCTATGGCGACGTGTATTTTTCGCCCGGGGTCTACGAGCGACTTAAGTCGGATGCGGCTGCGATGCGAGCCGTGATTAGCGCTAGTGAAGCGGAGCCTGGCGTGGCTACGATTTTTACAGCGGAGGAAGTTGCCGGACGTCCGGATACGCAAGATCCCATGCGCGCGGCGGTGGCGGCCAGTTATTTTGCGGGGCGCAGCGGAGATCTCTTTATTGTTCCGAGACCTTATTGGTTGATGGACGGAACGGCGACGGGTAAGACGCGGCATTACGGAACGGGACACGGGACACCTTATAACTATGACCAGCATGTGCCGGTGCTGCTGATGGGCCGGGGGATTCGCGCTGGAAATTACTATGGTGCGGTAACACCAGCGGACATTGCACCGACGTTGGCGACGCTTTGTGGGATTACCTTGGCTTCCCGGGATGGAAAAGTTTTGGCGCAGGCATTACAGAACGACACAGTTCCTATGCGTCATAAAGGCGATTAAGTCGTGAACTCCGCTGATATTTGACGTCCCGGCAAGCTGAGGCGCAGCATGCTGCGCCCCTACAAAGCGTTCCTCGTCTCTGGCGGATCTTGGCAGGGAGAGCGATTGTCTGCTCTAAGTTGGGGCGGTGTCGCGGTTCGTGGTATTCTTTGCGGCGAAGTGATGCGAGCAGTCGATTTGAGCGTAGGGATTGGCGCGCTGCGCCTGCGGAATCCTATTCTCGCCGCCAGCGGAACGTTCGGCTATGGCCTGGAATTTGCCCACCTTGTAAATCTCGAAAAACTAGGCGGCTTTCTTACGAAGGGGTTGTCGCGCGAGCCTATGGAGGGCGCCCCCGCGCCTCGGCTCAGCGTTACAGCGTCCGGGATGCTAAATGCGGTCGGATTGCAGAACGTCGGAGTGCGGGCGTTTGTTCGCGACAAGCTGCCTCTGCTGCGGGACTGCGGAACGGCGGTCATCGCCAATGTATTCGGCTACACGATCGAGGATTACGTAGAAGTGCTCCGGGTTTTGGAGGATGCGGAGGGGCTGGCGGGGTATGAGCTGAACATTTCCTGTCCTAATGTTAAATGCGGTGGAATGCAGTTTGGGAGCGACCCCTCGCTGGTGGCGGAAGTGGTGGGGGCAGCACGGAAGGCGGCCAACCGGCGGCCGCTCTGGGTGAAGCTGTCGCCGCTGGTCACGGATATCGGGGTTATCGCCCAGGCGGCTGCCGAGGCGGGTGCCGACGCGCTTACCGTGGCAAATACCTACCCGGCAATGTCGGTGGATTTTCGGACTGGCAAATCGCGGCTGGGAAACCAGACGGGGGGACTGTCGGGCCCGGCGATTAAGCCGATTACCCTGCGGCTGGTTTGGGAGGCGGCAAAGGCGGTCGCGATCCCCATCATTGGGCTGGGTGGCATCGAAACGGTGAACGATGTGCTGGATTATGTGGCCGTAGGGGCTTCGGCGGTGCAGGTCGGGACGGCCACCTTTGCTGACCCGAGGGCCAGTGAGGCACTCGTAGAGGGTCTTGCGAAGGCGCTTTTTGAGGTTAAGATGTTTACTGTTAACGAGATACGAGCTAACTTTTTATCACAAAGTGGTTGACATAATGATGTTTTGGGGCTACAATTTTTGGGATGGATGTAGCACAAAGAACACACTATGCGTAAACGACTGTTCATGATTTGGGCTGCTCTTCGCTGGGTTCCGCTAATGTTCCTCATCGCTCCCGTAATGGAAGCCCCCCTTGTCGCACATCTAAGCGATCCGGTGAAGCCGATTAAGAGCTGGGTAGGGAATGCCAGCTGGTATGGACCCGAGTTTAACGGCAAAAAGACCGCGGATGGAGAACGGTTCGACTGCGAGTCGCTGACGGCGGCGCACCCGAACCTGCCTTTTGGGTCGATCTTGCGGTTGGTGAACCCGCAGAACGGGAAATTTGAACTGGTAAGGATCAATGACCGCGGTCCGTATCAAGAAGGACGCGAAATTGATGTATCCTATCGCGTAGCGCGGAAGTTGGGGTTGATTCGCGCGGGCGTGAACCAGGTACGCCTGGAGTTGCTGGAGCTACCCGCGAAGCGCTAACGTTATGCCAAGCACCGGATAGGGGGCCGCACTGTGAGTTTCGACGCTCATCCCCGCAGCAGCCTGATCGTGGCCCTCGATTTTGATTCACTCTCCTCGGCCGTAAAATTCGCCACAAAAATCGCCGACTTGGTCGGTATGTTCAAGATTGGCAACCAGTTATTTACCGCAGCGGGTCCCGAAGCGGTTAAAGAGGTGGCTGCCTTGGGTCCGGGTGTGTTCCTGGATCTGAAATTTCACGACATCCCGAACACCGTGGCAGGGGCTGTTTTGTCGGCGTCGGCCATCAGTGGGGTGCAGCTGGTGAATGTCCACGCCTTGGGCGGCACGGCGATGATGGCGGCGGCGGTGCAGGCGGTCAACGCCGTCACGGCGATGGGAGAAGATAGGCCACACTTGCTGGCGGTCACCATCCTGACGAGCATGGATCAGAAAGCCATGCGCGAGGTGGGCATCGGCGGATTGCCGAAAGATCGCGTGGTCAAGCTGGCGCGCCTGGCGAAGAAGGCCGGGGTGGACGGAGTCGTAGCGTCCGTGGAAGAAGCCCGAGCCATTCGCAAGGCGTGCGGGCGCGAGTTTCTGATTGCTACGCCGGGTGTTCGACCCAAAGACAAAGTTGGCTCGGATAAGAAGGCGGCGGCCAAGAATGACGATCAGTCGCGCATCGCTACTCCGACCGAGGCGATACGAGCGGGCGCCGATTATCTCATCGTGGGGCGGCCGATCCTGACAGCGGCTGATCCACGGGCTGCGACGCAGGAAATTGTCGACGAGATCGCGGCTGCGAAGTAATCCTCAGGACAGGCTTCCGTTGCAGAGTTTCCTCTAGGCCGCCGATGCGCTACGCATTTGCTGAAAACGTGTGATGGCTTCTTCGGTCTCCGCGACCAAGCGTGATACCAGTTCTGCTGCCGGCAGGCGGCGCGCCAATCGTGCGCCCTGACCTGCCAGAGCGACAAGAACTCGGCGTGTTGTCTTGGGCTTGATGCAGGCTTGGTGCAAACTCGCGCGGTTGCGCATCTCGCCTTATGATGAGTCAGAATCGGCGTTTGTTACGGAGACGCCGCGGCGGAAGAATGATGACGCAGGCGAAAAGTGTGATTGTCGGCACCGCTGGTCATATTGACCACGGGAAGTCGTCGCTGGTCGAGGCGTTGACGGGCACGCACCCGGACCGGCTGGCGGAGGAGAAGCGGCGCGGGATCACGATTGATTTGGGATTTGCGTTTCTGGAAGACGACGGGGTGCGCTTTGGGTTTGTAGATGTTCCGGGGCATGAGCGCTTTGTAAGCAATATGCTGGCGGGTGCGGCGGGAATCGATGTGGTGCTGCTGGTGATTGCCGCGGATGAGGCGATCAAGCCGCAGACGCGAGAGCATTTTGATATTTGCCGGTTGCTGGGCGTGACGAGCGGCGTGGTGGCGCTGACCAAGAGCGATTTGGTGGATGACTACGCCGCGGGGCTGGTCCGGATGGAGGTCGAGGATTATCTGCGCGGCACATTTTTGGAACATGCCGCGATTGTGCCGGTTAGCGCCAAGACCGGCGCGGGACTTGGCGAATTGAAACAGGCTTTGCACGGCGCGGCGCTAGCGGCCGCGCGCCGGGATGCTTCCCGTTACCTGCGGCTGCCGATCGACCGTTCATTTGCCATGAAGGGTTTTGGGACGGTGGTAACGGGAACGCTGATTTCGGGAAGTATCGGCGCAAACGAGGAAGTGGAACTATTTCCAGGCGAAGAAAAATTGCGCGTGCGTGGCGTGCAGTCTGGCGGCCAGAGTGTCGCACTTGCGACCGCGGGGCAGCGGACGGCGGTAAATCTTGCGGGCATCGAACACGGCGCGATTCGCAGAGGAATGGTCCTGGCAACCGCGGGAAGATTTCGCGCCACGCGAAGGATCGACGCGCGCGTGGAGTTGTTGCCAGGCAGCCCAAAGTTGAAGCAACGGAGCAGCGTGCATTTTCATGCGGGAACTTCCGCGACGGTTGCCGAGCTTTATTTTTACGGACAAAAGGCCATGCTGCCCGGGACATCCGCGCCGGCGCAGCTGCGTTTGCAGGATGATCTGCTGCTGCTGCCTGGTGACCGTTTTATTGTGCGGCAATTTTCGCCGGTGATTACCATCGGTGGAGGCACGGTGCTCGATCCCTTGGCGCCGCGAGCGCAGCAACGGGATGGCGGGCGTCTGGCGTATTTGGAAATTTTGGAACGTGGGACGGCAGAGAGCATCGTCGCGAAGATGGCGGAACGGGCCTTTTCCGGAGTGGGCCTCAACGAGATCATCGCGCGCACGGGTTGGGCGGAAGGCGAAGTTCGCGAAGCGGTGAAAAAATCGGCTTCCAGCGGGCGCGTGACGGTAGTTTCGAATGAGCCGTTCGTCCTGGTTGGCGCGACGATCTTTGAGGAGTTGCGACAGAAAATCGTGGCGCTGGTGGAAAAGTTTCGCAAAGAAAACCCGCTGCAGGCGGGAATCGCGCGCGAGGCCTTGCGAGCGAGTTTGGGGCGGCGCGTGCGGGCGGAAACATTTCGCTCGGCGCTGCTCGAACTGGCGACGGAGAAAAAATTGGCGTTGCAGGGCGATATGGTGAAGCCCGCGGGTTCGGAAGTCACGCTGCTGCCGGAAGAGACGCGGGCCAAGGAACAGATTGAGAAGGCATTTGCATCGGCAGGATTGGCAGTGCCGGGGGTGAAAGAGGTACTTGGATCGTTGGCGGTGGAACCGCAGCGGGCGGAAAAATTACTGCGCATTTTGTTGCAAGAGAAAAACCTGATACGCGTTTCGCCGGAGCTGATTTTTCATCGCGAAGCGCTCGCTCATCTGAAGACGCTGCTTGCGACGTACAGAAAGGCGAAGGGCGAGCGTATCTCCGTGCCGCTGTTTAAAGAACTGGCGGGCATCAGCCGAAAGTACGCGATTCCGCTGCTGGAGTACCTGGACCGCGAACGGGTAACGCGCCGTGCGGGCGACGACCGTGTTATTCTATAAGCCGCAGCCTTAATTGGCGGGCTGTATATGCTGCTCCTAGCCGGTGCTTGCCGCTTGGAACAGCTTGCGCTAGTTTAGAACGAGCGCGTGGCAGGTTTCGCGCGTGGAGGTCTTTATGGGTGAGTTTAGTATTTTTCATTGGTTGATCGTGCTGGCCGTGGTGTTGCTGCTATTCGGTGGCCGCAAAATCCCCGAGGTGATGAAGGGTCTCGGCGAGGGCATTCGCCATTTCAAGGATGGCATGGCGGGGACGAACGTGAACACAGCGCCGCCACCCGTTGCGCCGCCTCCTGTTGCGCCGCCACCCGTTGCGCCGGTGGACGAAAAGAAATAAATTCCAAGAGATATCGCTTGATAGCAGGTCCGGGTCGGCCCAAGTGGCCGGCCTTTTTTATTTGCGTGGATGGGACTTTGACGGCAGGTAGCGCCGGATCAGTCTTCCGTCCAACCTAGTTCGGTGAGGGCTCGCTGGACGCGGGCTAGCGGCAGGCCTACCACGTTGAAGTAGCAGCCCTCGATACGCGGGATATAACGGCCGGCGCGCCCTTGGATGGCGTAGGCGCCGGCTTTGTCGTGGGGTTCTTCGGTGGCCAGGTAGCGCGAGATTTCTTCTTCGGAGAGCTGGGCGAATTCGACGCGCGTGGATTCGACGAAGGCCACGCGCTCGGCGTCGGGAAGGCGGATCAGCGTGACGCCGGTCAGCACCGTATGCGTGCGGCCGGAAAGACCCTCCAGCATGTGCCGGGCGCTTTCTTCGGAGTACGGTTTACCGAGGATGCGATCGTCGAGCGCGACTACGGTGTCGGCGGCGAGAACGATGGCGGGGCCGATGGCCCGCGCGGCCACAAGTTCAGCCTTGGCGGCGGCGAGACGGGAGACGTGTTCGCTCGCGGATTCTTCCGGGAAGGGCGTTTCGTCCACGGCGGAGGAGAGCACGTTGAACGCGAATCCGGCATCACGGAGGATTTCTGCGCGGCGGGGAGAAGCGGAGGCGAGGATGAGTTTCATCATGGCTATGCCGCGCCAGAATACTACAGCGTGAGGATAGAAGCAGCGTGTCAGAAGTACAGGCCCGCGCCGGCAAGCAGTTCTAAATGACTACGGATTCCTGGTATTCGCCAAAGATGCGGCGGAGGGTATCGGAGATTTCGCCTACCGTGGCATAGGCTTCGACGGCGTTGAGAATGGCGGGGAGCAGATTTTCGGTGGTGGAGGCGCGGCGTTCGAGCTCGGCTAAGGCGGCGCCGGTTCTGGAGGAGTCGCGTTTGGCGCGGAGAGACTGCACGCGGACTACCTGGGCGCGTTCGACTTCTGGATCGATGCGGAGGGTAGGAATCGAGCGCTCTTCTTCCGCAACGAAATCGTTCACGCCCACTACGATTTGTTCTTTGGTTTCTACCGCGTGCTGGTAGTCGTAGGCGGCTTCTTGGATTTCGCCCTGGATATAGCCCGATTCGATGGAGCGCAAGACGCCGCCCTGCGCGTCGATTTTTTCGATGTAGGCGATGGCGCCGGCTTCGATTTCGTTGGTGAGCTTTTCGATGGCATAGGAGCCTGCGACCGGGTCGACGGTGTTGGTCACGCCGGTTTCGTGAGCGATGATTTGTTGCGTGCGCAGCGCGATCAGCGCGGCATCCTCGGTAGGCAATGCCAAGGCCTCGTCCAGCGAATTGGTGTGCAGCGATTGGCAGCCGCCCAGAACGGCGGCCAGCCCTTGGATAGCTACGCGCACGATGTTGTTTTCGGGTTGCTGCGCGGTCAGCGAGGAGCCTGCGGTTTGCGCGTGAAAGCGAAGTAGCAGCGAACGCGGGTCTCGGGCATTAAAACGGTCGCGCATGATTTTGCCCCAGAGGCGGCGCGCGGCACGGTATTTGGCGATTTCTTCGAGCAGGTCGCTATGCGCGTTGAAGAAGAAAGAAAGTTGCGGGGCGAAATCGTCGACGCTCAGGCCAGCGTCGAGCGCGGCTTGGACGTAGGCGATGCCGTCGGCGAGGGTAAAGGCGACTTCCTGGATGGCGGTCGAGCCAGCTTCGCGGATGTGGTAGCCCGAAATGGAGATGGTGTTCCACTTTGGAACGCGGTCGTGGCACCAACTGAAGATATCGGTCACGATGCGCATCGCGGGCCGCACAGGATAAATGTACGTTCCGCGGGCGATGTATTCCTTAAGAACGTCGTTTTGCACCGTGCCGGAAAGTTTTTCGAGGCTGGCGCCCTGTTTTTTCGCGACCGCGACATATAGGCACAGCAAGATGCCGGCGGTGGAGTTAATGGTCATGGAGGTGGAAACTTTTTCGAGCGGGATGCCCTCGAAAAGTGTTTCCATGTCTTCCAGCGAATCGATGGCCACGCCGACTTTGCCAACTTCGCCGAGAGCCAGCGAACTATCAGAATCCATGCCGATTTGCGTGGGCAAATCGAAGGCTACCGAAAGTCCCGCCTGGCCTTTGCCGAGCAAGTAGCGGTAGCGCTGATTGGATTCCGCGGCGCTGCCAAATCCGGCGTACTGGCGCATGGTCCAGAAGCGTCCGCGATACATGGTGGGATAGATTCCGCGCGTGTAGGGCGCTTCGCCGGGGAAACCGAGAGCTTCGTCGGGAAGCCAGTTGGGCAGATCGGAAGCGGTGTAAAGGCGCTGGATCGGAGTGCCGGACAACGTGGTGAAATTCGGTTTGCGTTCGGCCGAGGAAGGCGATGACGCCGGATGCTTGGGTTTGGCGTCGGAGTTGCTCATATTTTTCGCGCGCGGCGAAAGGAAGAGACGGCGAAAAACGCGAAAATGGCGGCAATGACGATGGCCAGGGCGACGAGCCAATGAGCGACATCGCGGGTCCAGGCGCGGAAAGCATTGTTCAGCCAGGCGAAAGCCAGGATGCCAAAGATCGCGCCAATCGCTTCGTGGAAAAGCTGTTTCAGCGCGCGCCAGAGGCGGCGGAAGCCGCCCTGCGGTGAAGTGGCGCCAGAAGTGGCGCCAGAAGTCGCGCCGGAGGCGGTGGTGACTGCTACGGGCATAACAGGAGTGTATCGTAAAGCGCCATGGTGGTCGCGGAGGCCGAGCGTTTGCGAGTAAATGTGGCATTACGTGCGCGAAGAAATCGTTGCCAAACGAAATCGACGAACCAAACGGATGCAAGAAATCGATGGAACAGATAGAGGAAACACTGGCCGAAAGGACTGTAGATTCTTTAGAGACAACGATACGAAGGACTCTTGTATCCAATATAGCCTGGGCCTAGAATGAGCCTTGAGGTTAGGGGGAAACGCCCTTGCAACTCGACGATAACCTGAAAAACCTGCTTCGTGAATTAGGACACGCCATCAACGACACGGTGTCGGATTCCGATCGGATTACGGGCGCGATTGCCGGAGTGCGCGCGCACGGTTACGACATTGTGTTGAAGCTGGACGCCACCATCGGTTTGGCGAAGCGCGATGCCGCGGCCCTGGAAGATTCCAAGCTCACGACGCAAGACCGGCGCTTCCTCGAATCGCTGCGCATTCAGGTGGATCAGGAATCGTTCGAGCAGGACAACGAACGCAAGGTGACGCAGCGGCTAACCATGACGCCGCAAGATGTGCGCTTCCTGAAATCTTTGCGTATCGCCACGGACGAAATGGAATGAACGAGTCAGCATGAAATCGCTACTGCAACGAGGATTATTCGCTTCTGGTGCGCTGCTGGCGCTGTGGAGTCTTTCTGCGTCGCAGGCTTCAGCTCAGACGCCATCCACACTGATACCCATCGCGGTAGACACCGCGGCGCCCATCGTCATCAACGCCGTGAAGCCCAAGCCGTTGCCGGCCGGTATTGTCAAGTTTCAGGGTTACGTAATGAGCGCGAATACCGCGCAGATTACCGTGCGCGCCAAAGGCAATGATATGGCGCTACAGACATTTGCGCTCGATAAAAACGCCGCAGCCAAGATGCAGGAGACGCTGGATAAGGGCGGCTACCAGTACGGTGACAAAGTAACGGTGATCTATAACGCCGCGAATCAGGTGGCGGTAAAGATCAAAGGCAAGCCTTCCAGACCGTTGTAGTTCCCGCAGCAGCAAGCACTTTTCTGTTGTTCCGTCCTGCGATATTTCCATAGAAAATTCTAAACACGATTCATTCCATCCAGGGAATTTGTTGGTGCGCGAGGATGCGCGGGCGAGGATGGCGCCGGACTGGAAGCGTGGCTTGCCCACTCGAACTGCTTGTGCCGCCTCAGCTTTCGCGGCCGGCACTGCGCTGCTGCGCGGGAGAAGGCGCCGGGGTTATCGCGCGGCGGGCAGCGGTAAAGCCTATACCTCGTATAGAAAGTTTGGCGTTGAAAGTTTCTTGACACGCGGAGAACGTATCGTTAGTTTCTACGGTTAGAAATTTGTTGCTGCTCCGCAAGAGTGGCCGGAGTGGTCCGCCCGAATCGAAGGGTGCTCGCGAGGCGATTTATGATGTGGGCGAACGAAGTGTGCTGTTGGCGCGCTGTCGAAGCCGGCTGCGAAGTGATTAACGATTGATCTTCTGTTCTTATATCCGATAGCGACGACCTGAGGGGACCATGCATAGGACTTATAGATTTTTGGCAGGGATGCTGTTTCTTTTCCTATCGTTGAACGGACGAGCCTTCGCGCAGGGTGGCGCGACTGGCGCCATCAGCGGCGTGGTGCAGGATTCCAGCGGCGGAACGATCGCCGACGCCGAAGTGCAAATCATCGACGCGAAAACCGATCAGATTACGCGCAAGCTGCCCACCGGAACAGACGGCAGCTTCGTAGTCACGCTTCTCCCTCCGGGAACCTACACGGTGGTGGTCAACAAAACCGGCTTCTCGGAGGCCAAGTCCGCGAACATCGAGGTACGCGTAACGGAAACCACGCGCCTTACTATTCCGCTGAAGCCCGGCACGGTCTCGGAAACGGTGGAAATCACCGCGCAAGTAACTTCGGTGGATACGTCGAATGCCACCACGGGGCAGTCGGTGGGCGCCAACACGGTACGCACGTTGCCGCTGGCGACGCAGAATTTCCAACAACTGCTGACGCTCTCCGCGGGTGCGCAGAGCGAGTTGAACTCCTCGACGCAACTGGGTCGCGGCGATGTGCGCATCAACGTGAACGGCCAGCGGGAAGACAACAATAATTATCTGATTGAAGGCATCTCGGCCACCGATTACAACGTGGCCGAACTCACGAATACGCCGTTGCCCAACGCCGATGTGATTCAGGAATTCAAGGTGCAAACTTCGCTGTACGATGCCAGCCAGGGACGCAACGGCGGCGGGAACATCAACGCCATTCTGAAATCCGGCACCAAGCAGTATCACGGTGACGTTTACGAATTTTTCCGCAACGACAAGCTCGATGCGAACGATTTTTTTCTCAACCGCTCGGGACAGGCGCGGCCGGAAATCCGGCAAAACATTTTTGGCGGCAGTGCCGGCGGCCCGGTGGGAACCGCGAAACTCGGATTTTTCTTCGTCAATTATCAAGGCACGCGACAGGTGAGCGGCGATTCGCCGGGGACCATCATCAGCACCAGCCTGCCGATCCTTCCGACCGCGCGCGATGCCGCCACGCTCGAGTCGACCTTTAGCAGCCCAGCTACCGCCCCGGTTGCCGGCAACGCCGCCGGCTGCGCCGCTTCGCCTTTAACCTCCATCGACCCGGTAATTTTAGCGCTGCTGAATGTGCAGAGTACGCAATTCGGCGGCGGCAATGGCGGATATTTGATCCCGTCGATTGCCGGAACGCCAGGTATCACGGTGAATCCTCTTACCTGCTCGGCGAGCGTAAATACCGGTTCATTTACCTTGAGCAAGCCCGGCACTTATACCGACGATCAATTCACCAGCAATTGGGACCGCGAGTTCAACAGCGGCGCGGACAAGCTCTCGGCACGCTTCTTTTATTCCAACTCCGTCACCTTCGAGCCTTTCGGCGCAGGCGGGCTGCAGGCTTCGTTGGGCGGGGGAATCGCGCAATCGGACCTCAATTTTCCCTACACACTGCCGGTGCGGGATCGTTTTCTTGGTTTGACGGAAACGCACTTGTTCTCGCCCGCACTGGTGAATGAGTTTCGCTTCGGCCTGGTGCACATCAACAATGCTTCGATCAACACCAATCCGGATGGCGTGACCGCAAGCGCTCTGGGCATCAATCGTCCAACCAACAATCTCACGGACAGCATCTATAAATTTACCCTGAATTCCACGGGCTTCCAGATCGGACCGACGCCGCAAGCGGATCAGGCGCAGGAGCAGAACAATTACAATTTTATCGATACCGTTTCGTGGGTCCACGGAGCGCATATCCTTCGCCTGGGCGGCGAGATGACCTTCGCAAATATGTACAAGTCGTTCCCCCAGGTTTTCAACGGCCAGCTTTTCTTTTCCAGCCAGCCTGCCGGTTTCAGCGACTTTCAGGAGTTGCTCGAGGGTTCTCCGACGGGCAGCTTCGGCGGCGGCGGCGTTTACAATCACCAGTACAAACAAAACGATTTCGCGGTGTTCGCGCAGGATGATTGGAAGGCCACGAAAGACCTGACGTTGAACCTCGGTCTGCGCACCGAGATACTGGGCGCGTGGCTCGACGGGAAATGCCACATCGGCAATTTGCAATCCGATCTGACCTACCTGGGTGAAAATCCTTTCGTTTATCCGGGCTGCGTCGATACCTTGGGCGTTCCGGGCCTGACCGGTTCTGGAAACGGATCGACGTTTAACAATCAATACGCCACCGGCCTCGGTCCGCGCATCGGCATGGCCTACGACCTCTTCGGCAAACACACCACCACGATTCGCGCGGGATACGGCATCTATTACGTTCGCGAAGACATCGGCGCCGTCGACCAGCTCAGTTTCCAGGCGCCGTTTCTGCCCATCGCGGGAGCCGGCGGAGCGCCGGGAAGTTTGACCAACTTTTTCGCGCCCTGCGCGGCCAGCAATCCTGCGCCGCAAAATCCGTATTGCGCGGGAGGCGGCACAAATCCTAACGGCTTGCCGGCGGCAGGCGTATTGAGTCCGGATTTCCTCGGCTGCCTTTCCGTTTTGCAGGGTTTTACGGGGAACGATCCGACGCAGTCGCCCATTTACGCGAACCAGGCCGGCTGCAATGGCGTTGGCTCATCCAACCTATTCGTGTTGGAGGTTCCGCGCCACTTTAAAGTGCCCGACACGCAGCAATGGAACTTGACAATCCAGCGCGCGCTCGGTCGCCAGTGGGTTCTCGAAGTCGGCTACGTAGGCACTCACGCGGTGCACTTGCGCGATACCCGCGACGCCATCGAGTCTTTGGACGCCACGCCTGCGAATCCCGTGGTGGTAACGGACGTCAATGGCGTTTCGTATTCAATCATCTCAAATACGATCGACAATGCCGTCGCACGGACGCCCACGCCGGGATTGAACGGCTACGGCGGATACCAGATTTTCGCCAACGACGCCTATTCGCACTACAACGCCCTGCAATCCACGCTGTCGCGGCGCTGGTCGCAGGGATATTTCCAGGCGGCTTATACGTGGTCCAGATCGACGGACGCGACGTCGACGGGAAATCCAGCGTTCAACACCGCCTTCAACGACGAGACCACCCTGAACGACTCGCGAGGCTTGTCGGACTTCGATCGCACCCACCGGTTTGTCGCCAGCTACGTTTACGATCTGCCGTTCTTGCGCAACTCGACCGGTGTGGTGCACGCGGTTCTCGGCGGGTGGGCGGTTAGCGGCATTACCACCGTGCAATCCGGTTTGCCATTTTCCATTTACGACTCCGCGGCGGGCACGGCGTTCATCCTGAATGGCAGCACCACCACCTTGACCGCAAGCATCGCGCCCGGAGCGACCGTGGCGAGCGGATACACCTCGGGCAGTATCACCAACCGGTTGAACGGCTACGTGAACATCAACAATTTCGTTCCTGCTTCGCTGCTGTATCCGAACGATCCGGCGAACCCCACCACCACCTGCAACTTCACGACGAATCCCAACTATTGCGGCACCGGTTTCGGAAATCTGGGCCGCAATATTTATCGCGGTCCGTACGAGCAAAACTGGGATTTCTCGCTCATCAAGAACATCCACCTTACTGAGCGGCAGGGCTTGCGGTTCACCGCGGACTTTTTCAATTTGTGGAATCACCCGAATTTTGCCAACCCGGCCTCCACGGACGTGGAAAGCCCCAGCAACTTTGGCGTGATCACCAGCACCCGGGGCGAGCCGCGGCTGATTCAGTTCTCGTTGCGGTACTCGTTCTAGAGCTTCCGAGCGGGGTCTTACGAGCATAGGAGCGCGGTGCTTCCCTTGGTGAACGCTGGGGACGCTACGCTCTTGGTTTTCTTGGTACAGTGAAGCGCGGAGGATGTTGCGTGATGGCTCAGGATTTAGCGCGGGTGACACTGCTGGAGCGCGACGCGGTTACGCCGGAAGCGGCGGCGATTTACGACGCCTTGCTGGCGCAGCGCGGCGTGGTTCCGAATATGTTTAAGGTGCTGGCGCACGCGCCAGACATTGCTAAAGGCGTGGCGGGATTTCTGAAGCCGCTGCTGAGCGATGGCGCTTTGCGTGGGTGGTACAAGGAGTTGGTTGCAGTGCGCATCTCCACGTTGCACGAATCGGAATATGCCATTCGCGCGCATGCGGCTTCCGCGAGGAAGAAAGGCGCCAGCGACGAACAGATCGCCGGCGTGAAAGATTTTGCGAATGGTCCGTATAGCGAAAAGGAAAAGATGGGTTTCCGGTTGGCGGACCGGTTGCATCGCGGAGCGCGAGAGATCGATGACGGTTTCTACGGCGAGCTGCGCAAACAATTCAGCGAAGATGAGGTTATCGAACTTTTTTTGACGGCGGCGGCGTTTGAAATGTTTCCGCGTTTCATTGACGGCTTGCACATTCCCGTCACGCCGTTGCCTGCGGAGGCGGCATCTGCTGGTTCTGTGTCGGCGGTGAAAACCGCCGGGGACTAGTCAACCTAGTCGCCGATCGGTGACACAACGAAATGTAGCCGTTCGACGGCATCCCCGGCTTCCGGGCAGCGCGGCCGCGGTGCTAACATTCTTCGCGGCCAAAGTTATGACTCTCATCACGCACTCGCGAAAGATTGCATCAAGGGTTTCACAGTTGACCGGGGAAGGAGCGCTGGCGGTTTACAGCCACGCCAAGGAACTCGAGCGCGCCGGAAAATCCATCATTCACCTCGAACTCGGCGAGCCGGATTTTCATCCCGCGGCGCCGGTCGTGGAAGCTGTCCGGCAGGCTGTATCCGATGGGCGCGACCGTTACTGTTCCACGCGCGGCGTGCCTGCCTTGCGCGAAGCCATCGCCCAATATTTGCAGCGCACGCGGCGGCTGGATATTTCCGCTGAGCAGGTTTTGGTTGCGCCCGGATGCAAAATGGCGCTATCCCTGGCCATGATGGCGCTGATTGAGCCGGGCGACGAAGTGTTGTATCCCGATCCGGGTTTTCCTATTTATCCGTCGTTCACCCGCGGGCTGGGCGCCACGGCCGTGCCCTTTGGGTTGCGCGAGAAGTATCAGTTTCAGCCGGACCTCAACGAAATTTCCGCGAAGATCACCGCCAAGACGCGCATGCTGATTTTTAATTCGCCGAATAATCCTACGGGCACCGTGTTTCACAAAGATGCGCTGCAAAAAATGGCCGCGCTTGCCGTGGAACACGATTTGTGGATTCTCTCCGACGAGATTTATGCGCGCATTCTTTTTAGCGGCGAATATCACTCGATTTGGGCGTTGCCGGGGATGGCGGAGCGCACGGTAATTATTGACGGCTTCTCGAAAAGTTTTGCCATGACGGGCTGGCGGCTCGGTTATGCGGTGGCGGCGAAGCCGGTGATCGATGCCATGGATTTGCTGGTGCTCAATACGTTTACGTGCGCGGCGGAGTTCACGCAGGTGGCGGCGGTGGAGGCGCTGCGCGACTCGACCCACGCCGTAAACGCCATGGTGGAGGAATATCGCCGGCGACGAGACATTTTCGTAGCTGGGCTGAATCGCATTCCCGGATTTCGCTGCCAGCAGCCGGAGGGCGCGTTCTACGCGTGGGTGAACGTGGCGGACACCGGATTGCCGGCGGAAGAAGTTGCGCGCGTGTTGCTCGAAGAGGGCGGCGTGGCGGGCATTGCGGGCGCGGCGTTCGGGGCCGAAGGAAAAGATTACTTGCGATTTTCTCTGGTGAGCGCGCCCAAGTTGCTCGAAGAAGCGCTGCAACGTATCGCGAAGGTCGCCACAGGCTGGGCGGCCGCCGTTTCCCGGTAATTTGTTTGCGATGTTTACAGAACGCGATTTCACAAGCTTTCAAAATGCGCGAAGTCGCTCGATTTAGGGCCATTCAGGAGCATCGAGGGAAAATGAAACATTTGGTGCAGTTGCGTTGTGCAGTTGTCCTGGCCGCCGCGCTCTCCGCCTTTTTGTTGCTGGGCGCGAAAATCTCGATCGCGCAATCCCGTCCCTTTCCCGGCAGCGACGTGCAAAAAACCTACGATCGCCTGCTTGCGAAAATCAATAAAATTCCACTGTACGACAATCACGCGCACCCCGGATTCGGCGACGATACCGATGTGGACGCCATGGCGGCGCCGCCGGATGAGAGCAGCATGTATCGCGTGCGCGACGATAATCCGGAATTCGTTATCGCCGCCAAAGCGCTTTTCAATTATCCCTATGACGATTTCAAGCCGGAACACGCGAAATGGCTGGCCGACAAAAGCAAAGCCGCGGAAAAATCCGGTGACACGAAATACTTTGACGGCATTCTCGACAAGTTGAACATCGAAACGGTTTTGGCGAATCGCGCCATGATGGCGCCCTACCTTGATCCCCAGCGTTTTCACTGGGTATTTTTTGTGGATTCCTTTTTCTATCCCTTTGACAACACCGAACGCACTGCCAGCACTCCGGACATGGGCGTGTACATTCCGCTGCAGGAAAAGATGCTGGGGCGTTACAAAAAGCTCGAGAACGTCGAAGGCTTGCCCGCGGACTTGGCGGGCTACGAGGAGTTTATCCGCCGCACCATGACCGACAATCAAAAATTGCGCGGCAGCGTGGCGATAAAATTTGAAGCCGCGTATTTTCGTTCGCTCTATTTCACCGATCCTCCGCGCGCCGCCGCCGAAGCTATCTATAACAAATATCGCGGTGGCGGCGTGCCTTCCGGGGAAGAATACCGCGTGTTTCAGGATTACATTTTTCGCCTACTGATCGATCAAGCGGGAAAACTCAATCTGGCCGTGCATTTTCATAGCGCCGTCGGCATTGGGGATTATTTCAGCTTGCGCCAGGGCAATGTGCTGAACCTCGAAAATGTTTTGCGCGATCCGCGTTACAAGCACATCAATTTTGTGCTGCTCCACGGAGGCTGGCCGTATTACAAGGAAGCTGCGCTGCTGACGGCGGTCAAAAACGTGTACCTCGATACTTCGTTTCAGTCCGAGGTGCTGTATCCCTCGCAGTTCAAGGAAGTGGTGAAGCAAATGGTCACGCTCTTCCCTGACAAAATGATGTTTGCGTCGGATGCCTTCCCCTTCAGCGACGCCCTCGGCGCGGAAGAGAGCTTTTGGCTTGCCGTGTACACTACGCGCACCGGACTGGCCGCGGCGCTGGCCGAACTCGTTTCTGAAGGAGCATTCACGGAAGACAAAGCGATGGAGATCGCGCACCTGTATCTGCACGACAATGCCGCGAAGCTTTACGGAGAAAAGAAATGAGCACCCCCGGCGAACTTAAACATATTCCCTGGAACCAGGTGACGCGCGAGGCGTTGAATCCCAAGATCGATCGCGAGATGGTGGTCGGCGACCAGATCATGCTGGCGCGCGTACTCATCAAGAAGGGCGGCCACGTCCCGCTGCACCACCATATCAACGAGCAGGTAACTTATATTCTGGAAGGCGCGCTGAAGTTTGCCGTGGACGGCAAGGAGATCGTGGTCAATGCGGGTGAGGTGTTGTGCATCCCGCCGAATATGCCGCATGAGGCCTGGGCGCTGGAAGACACCGTGGATCTCGATGTATTCAATCCGCCGCGGCAGGACTGGCTGAACAAGACCGATGATTATCTGCGTCACGGCAGGTAATCGCACGATTCTTGGCGGCTTTTTCAACTTTGTGCCGGTTGCCGCGGCGCCGGGCAGTCTGCGACCCCTTGGCTTTTCGCGCGGTTTTCGTGAAAGAGCATAGACAAATGACCTCCGTCTTGCTTACCGTAGCAAGGTGGCGTATTCCTGGCGTGGGAGTGGCCCACTGAGGCGAATGATGATGAGACGATTATTGACAGGCGCGGTTCTTATTTTAGGCAGCGTGTCTGCCATGCAGGCGCAGGAAGTGACGGGCGCCGGTGCCGGCCAGCAGCCGGCGGCCAGCAGCAATATGGCGACGAGTCCGGAAGTACGCTTCGCGCCAAATGCGCCACTTGTTGCGCAAGTTGCCGCGCCACTTGTGCCCGTGCGCAGCGCGGGCGATTTGCTGGACGCGAACTTTGCCTCGGCGCCGACTGCGAGCACCTCCGAAACCGTCGCGAGTAACACGGACATCGCCGTACCCGGTCCCGTGCCCTCCGCGGCGCTGTCCGGCGATCCCGAGCCTGCGCCGGACCCCAAGTTTCTTTATGGTGGCCGCGATGACTATCGCTGGCAACTGGGTCTGGGTCTCAGCTGGGAACGTTTTAACTCTTCGATTTTCAACGCCAGCGCGGTGGGCCTCAATACTTCCATTTCCTACTACTTGAACAACTGGCTGGGCGTAGAAGGCAACGTAATGACCGGGTTCGCACCCGAGATTTTCGATCGCGAACACGTGAAATTGCTGAACTTCACAGGCGGGCCACGGATTGCCTGGCGGCAGCGCCGCTGGGAGCCCTGGGTTCACGGCTTGATCGGCCTCGCGCACGAGCAGCCGCAAACCGCGGGTAACAGCAGAAATACGTTCGCGGTGCAAGCCGGCGGCGGCGCGGACTTTCGGCTGAATCCGCGACTTTCTTTCCGGCTGCAGGGAGATTGGATCCACACGTTGTTTTTCGGTCAGTCGCAGAATAACTTTGCGCTGGTCGGTGGCGTGGTCATCCACTTTTAGTGGAGAGCTATATTGGCGCACTGCAGCAGTGCGTTGTTTTGGCGTTCAGTAGACGCCGTGATTTGATCCCGTGGTTTGCAATTGCCCGTGCTCCGCGGAGATTTGGTAGTCATCTCCGCTTCCGCCGGCCCACGTTTTTACGTTGAAACTTCCCCCTGGCGGTGTGCGGTGGACGGTAATGCCCGCGATGGTCAGGGGCGTTTTCGAGCGGCACAGCTCCGGTTTCTGTTTCGCCTCCAGAAAATACGCCGGGCCTTTTCCCACTACTTTCGCCGAGCCATCGGGTGCGAGCAGCACCGCGGCGTTCTCTTCCACGGCGATGGCGCGCACGCTGTTTGCCCAGCCATCCTGCAAGATACGCGCCTGAAAGACGACCAGCCTGCCCATGCGATCCCGCTTGGCGAAATGCGTGTCGGTGATCACGCCGGCGAGCAGCGGGAGGCGCAGGAAATCGCGGGACAGCGTAATTTTGTTGCTATACGGATCGGCCAAGGCTTGCGGCGAATGAATGATGTCGATCATCGCGGAAAAAGAAAACTCGCCGAGAATGGCCAGTCCCGCGCTGGAACCGCCGAGGGGTTTTCCGTCAGCGATGTGGCGGTTTAGCGCATCTTGCACGGGCGTATCCTGCCAGAAGCGCACGTAATTGGATTGGTCGCCCCCGGCGAAAAAAATCGTCTCCGCGCGATCGATGATTTCGAGCAGCTGGGGATCATCGGAATCATCGCGTCCGGCGAAAACGATGGTGGCCACAGAATTGAGCGGGCACAGCGCCTTGACTTCCTCATTTTCCTGTTTCGCGTCATCGTCATCGGTGTTGGCGCGCAGGATCAGGAAGTCGCCGCCATTGGTGAGCTCGCACAGAAAACGAAATGCCGGCTGCTGCTGCCCGCCGCCGCCCATCAATGCAAAACCGGGTCGGGGTTTGGCGGAGCTGTCCGCGGAATTGCCGATGCGGAAATATTTCCATTTTGCCGCGTCAGGGGCGGCGCCGGATGTTGCTGTGAGTGTTGCCGCCGCCGCAGGTGTTTTCACGGGCGTTGTTGCGAAGTGTGCCGCGAAGGCTGCGAGGGGAGGCGGCGCTTGCGCACCGGCGGACTGCGCCAGAGCCGCATAAACCGCGACGCTAAGTATACGGGTGCGTGAAATCATCTGTTTGCTGAAACGTTTTGTGAAGATTTGTGAAGCGTGATGCTGATCCGCGTTCCCATGCTCGGGGAGTTATTTTGCGGGAAGCGGTTGCTGATATTTGGCGAGATCGACGGATTTCCATTCGCCGCTGATAATTCCGGCACGAATTTGCGCCGCGGTCTTGCCTTTGCGCGACTGCTCGTAAGTGTAAAAATCCTCCGCCATGCACACGTTGCAGTTCGAGCCATGCTTGCCGGCGAAGCAATCCAGCAGGCTGCCATGCCCCTCGCTCTGGTCGCAATGGCAGTAGCAGGGCTGCTGGTACAAAAGTTTTTTGACGCTGGCGGCCAAGGTGTAAGCATTCTGGACGATGACAGCGGTGAAGAGCTGCGGATCCAGGGTCGGTGGCAGCGGGCTATCGGGCAAATGCGTGTGATGCGCGGGAATAGGCTCTTGGGCCGAGGGGAGCGACATATCCATCCCCGGCGTGGGCGGTCCCTGCGCAGCGGGGGACGCGGCGTGCTGCGGGAGAGCCAGCAGGACGACGATTAAACCGACGAAGAGAAATCCCGCGAGAACTTTCTGGACCGCGCGTTTCTGAACCGCAGGTTTTTGCGCTTGGTGTTTCCGGGCTGGCTGCATCACGTTGACTCCGCAGTGCAAACTTTCCGCGCCGAAGTGGCGCAAAGCAAAATTAGGGCGATGAGCTCAGGAAACCAAGACTGGGTGGCGCACCACGCGAGGACCCGGAGTTGCGTCGATGGAACCGAGCGGACGCGCACTGATGTGGCGGGCGCGCAAATGCCGTTGCACGCGGCGTCCCCAGCCGCGCACGAAGGTGAAATTCATGGCGCCACCCACCGCCGAGCTGGCGAGCGGAATCAAACGTGCAGCCCATTTTTCGGCGGCTTCCACGCCGATTTTGGTTGCAAGCCTCTGGGCCACGCGAGGAATCAGTTTTTCGAGGATCTGCTTTTCAGCGAGATCTTTGCCGAAATCCACGCCCGCGGCGGCTGCGGCGGCTTTCCACATTTCAATGCGTTCACCGCGCGCGGAAGTGTCAAAACCATAGAGCAAGCAAAGTTTCTGGATCAAGCGCAGGGTGATGATGGTGAGAAAACTGGTGTCTGGCAGCAGCGTGATTACACCGCCCAAGCCGAAGCCCGCGCCCTGCGCCAGCGCCAGGCGCTCGGCGTCGCGGATCAGGGTCTTGGCGATAGCGTCGAGCTGTACCATGGGCACATCGCGCATGCGCGTGAAGTCCGGGACCCACAAACCGTGCTTGTCGGCCAATTGCTTGCGGAAGGTGTCCGGCTTTACCTCGATAGAGCGCAATCCGCGCAGCAGCCCGAAGCGCAGGAAGCAACCCACGCTGCGTGCCACCAGGGAGCGGCTGCCGGGTTTTGGTAAGGTGCCTTTGGGTGAACCAGCCATGTCTTTCAGCATCCTAGAGCGATTAGAACCGCATAGCAAGCGCGGCGTTGTACGGGGTTTTGCAGTCGGCCCAGCGGGCAGGGGACCCCGGGGCGTACGAATCCACCAGAGCTGGTGGGGCATCTGAAGGAGTTACCAGTAACGCCGCACTGGACCGCTGGTCCTACTTGACGCGGCGAGGTTTTTCGGTAAACTGCGGATTCGCTATGGCGACCCATGTCGCACAATTCGTGCCCAGTGAAGTCGTAAACGACTTCTCGTTCCCGCAACGGGAGGCAGCGTTCTTCTATGGCCTGTTCCTGCGCGGGCATTCTGCGGATCGTTTGCGCGAGGATATTCAAGTTCCGCCCGCAGTGCTCCTGAAATGGCATCGGGAAGCGGAACGAGAACCCGAGCTGCGGGATGTGTTTACGCGCATGGTGGAATACCGGCGGCACGTATTGGCGATATTCGATTTTCTGGTGGGCTCTGAGAATCAGAGCCATCGCGTGCAGTAAGGCGCTGCCCTCGATCCAACGGTCCGTCCTACCCCCCTAGGGTTTTTGTAAAGATATTCATTCTAATGGACTTAAAGCCATTTGTTTTGATGCACTTTTGGATGATTCACGGGCTCGATCAAATACAATTCGGCTACCGTCAAATCGCGTTCTTCGGCGACCAGCTTGCCGAAACAATCAACGAACGCGGGATACATTACGCGGTCGCCAATCTTAAATTTTGCTGCGGGAATCACTGCGGTTTGCTGCGTTCACGGTTGCCTCCCCCTCTTTCAGCCGCGCTTCTTTGGCTTTAGTTTAATGTCGTAATTGGTCAGCAAGAATTCCGCGACAAAGATGTACTTTCCCCAACCCATCGGCGCGGAATCGTTCATTATTTCCGACAAGGAAAATGCGAGTCTCCATGTCTCGTTTGCAAGTGCTCATTCTAAAGACGTTACAGCCGCCAAGTGTTGACCGACTCGATACTGAGGTCGCCGGGGATCCAAAGCCTGTACAGCACTGCCGAATCGGGCCTTACCTGCCGAATGCGGGTCTCTCGCGGACAAGCTGCGATGTCCTGAATTGCGCCATGACACGCCGCGTTTGACTTAGATTCCGGCCCGTGGAACCTTTGCAATATCCCTAAATGGTAGCAGCGTAGTAATCGCGATGGCAAGTTCAAAGCTGTACAGTTCGAGTACAGGGGTGGGTGCTGCACCACGCTGACCATGCAAATTTAGGACAGGGCCGACCGGACAGGCCCAGAAAAAGGCAGGCAACCTTCTTGGGCGTGGCGCAATCCAACCCGACTCTGGGGCAAGTGTCACATAATGAAGGAGATTCCGCGATTGACGCCGGACTGTTCCGAGGTTAAACTTCACAACGTCCATATTAGAGGTTGAGGTGTGATCATGTCACAGGTAGTACGCTCCCTGTTTGCAACCGTATTTTCCGTCGCTTTGCTTACTGCGCCTTTGCCGGCACAGACGCCGCAAGTGCAGGACCCGGCCACGCCAATCACGCACCAAAACCTGGATAAAAATCAGAAAAAGAAGATCAAGCAGACGCTGAAAGAACTCGATTCCTCGTACAAGGTGTGGTTGAGCGAAGACGTGGTGTACATCATTTCGCCAGACGAGAGAACGGCGTTTTTGCAACTGGCGACGAACGAAGAACGCGAACAGTTTATCGAGCAATTCTGGCTGCGGCGCAGCGGCAATCCGGATTTGCCGGATAACGATTTTAAGGAAGAGCATTATCGGCGCATCGCCTATGCGAACGAGCATTACGCCTCGGGCATTCCGGGGTGGAAGACGGACCGCGGCAAGATGTACATCATCTGGGGACCACCGGACGAAATTGAATCGCATCCGACGGGCGGGACTTACGATCGGCCGATGGAAGAAGGCGGCGGCTCGACCACCACGTATCCCTGGGAAACCTGGCGGTGGCGGTACCTGGAAGGCATCGGGGAAAACATCATCCTGGAATTCGTCGATCCGAGCGGCTCTGGCGAATACCACATGACCATGGACCCCTCGGAAAAAGACGCGCTATTGCACGTACCCGGGGCGGGTTTGAGCTTGATGGAACAGATGGGCCTGGCGTCGAAGACGGACCGGTTTACGCGTTCCGACGGCACCAATCTTCCGACCTCGATGGGTGGCACGCCCGCGAGCATGGACGAATTCAACCGGCTGGAACTGTTCGCTAAAGTGCAGCGGCCTCCCGACGTCAAGTTTAAGGACCTGGAAGCGGTGGTTACCGCGCGCCTGGTGCGGGACCAGATGCGTTTCAACTGGCGGACCGATTTTCTGAAGGTTACCAACGACACGGTGCTGGTACCCATTACGGTGCAGGTGCCGAACACGCAGCTCTCGTTCCGGGCGAAAGACGGGATTCACTCGGCGACCATCAACATATTCGGGCGCGTCACGACGTTGACGGGCCGCATCGTGCAAACGTTTGAAGAACCGGTCAGCCGCGATTTTCCGGATTCGCTTTTCCAGCAATCGCTGAAGCTGCAATCGATCTATCAGAAGTCCGTGCCCCTGCGTCCCGGGCTGTATCGCCTGGATATCGTGATTAAGGATGTGGAGAGCGGGAACATCGGCGTGGTGAATACGCGGCTGGCCGTGCCGCGTTATGAGGATGAGAAGCTGGAAGCAAGTTCGCTAATCCTCGCCGACCAGATCGAACATGTGCCCGCCAAGCAAATCGGGACGGGACAATTCGTAATCGGCTCGTCGAAAGTGCGCCCGCGTTTGGAAGGAGACTTTACGACCGCGGACAAGCTGGGGATCTACATGCAGGTGTACAATCTGAAACCGGACGACAAGACCCACAAGTCCGACGCGACGTTCGAATACACGGTGAAGAGGGGCGACCAGCAGATCATGCAGTTCAAGGAAACGTCGGCGGAGATGAAACAGACGGGCGACCAGATCACCATCGAGCGGCTGCTGCCGCTGGCGACCCTCGCGCCCGGCAAGTACACTTTGGAGATCAGCGCCACGGACATACTTTCGAAACAGACCATTTCTCGCACTGCGCAATTCTCGGTCCGAGCGCCACTGGACACTAAAGTGGCTGCTAACGTAACGCCGGGGAGGTAACAGCTCGTGAAGCAAGGATTGCTCCGGAGCTTGGGGGCTCTGGTCCTGATCGCGTGTACTTTGGCGATGTTGCCGAAGGTTGCGAAAGCGCAAGGTAAGCCTGCTGCCGGGGTGCTCGCTGGAGTTGTGCGCGACGGCAGCGGAACGCCGCAAATGGGCGCCAGCGTGGAAGTGCTACCCGAGGCGGTGGGGCTGCTGGCGGTGCACGATTTTCTGACCAACACGCGCGGAAGTTTTCGCGGCGAAGAGCTTCCCACCGGGTTTTATACCGTGCGCGTCACGCTCGCGGGCTTTCTGCCTTCCATCGAACAGCATGTGCGTATCAGCGCCAATTTGACCACCGTGGTGCGGATCGAGATGGAATCGCTGTTCGCTTCGCTGGAGCATATGCGGCGTCAGCCGGCAAATTCGAACGCGGAAGCGGATGACTGGAAATGGGTGCTACGCTCCGCGCCGTCGCTGCGCCCGGTGCTGGAATGGACAGACGACGATGCCGGGAGCCTGGTGGGCACCAGCATCAGTGGGGCGGTCATGGACAACAGCGTACCGCGACCGTTGCGTATGCGGCTGGAATTTACGGATGGCGCGCGGCAGCTGGCGTCGCCATCGAATATCGCGCCGGCTCCAGCAACGGCGTTTGCCTACGACCAGAACCTTGGCGGCATGGGACGCATGATTTTTGCCGGACAGGTGAGCTACGACGATGATGCGCCGGGCGGCGGCCTGGCGACGATCTGGCTGCCATCGGGAACGCTGGGCTCGGGCCCGCACACCGCGCTGGTGGTCCGTGAAGCGAAGAGTTCCGCCGATGGGCCGATGTTTCGCGGAGTGCGCATTGACCAGGGCGGCGCGGTGGCGCTGAACCAGCGTGCGGTATTGCAGTATGGCAGCGAGTACGTATTGGTGGGGCTTGGCAGATTGGCCTCGGCGATCCGGCCACGTATGGAGTTGAACGTCCGAACCACCGATAACTGGCATGCGATGCTGATTTTTGCTTCCTTGCCGAATGGTCCAAGCGTGCTCGACAACGTACAGGATGGTACGGCGCAAGAGCAGGACATTGTGGGCGGAGAACTGGCCGCGGCGCTTGGCGAATTGGATGCCTTTCCGGCATTGCTGTGGCACAGTGGCCGTCCGGTGTTGCAAAGCGGCTGGCATGAAGAAGCGGCGGCGGAGCGCAAAGTCGGCGCGCACAGCAAACTGCAAATCGCCGCGTTTCACGACGACCAGAGCCACGTGGCGGTCTATGGCCACGGGACGGGCTTGCCGGCGGCGGATTATTTGCAGGATTTTTACGGCAACGGATTCGCGTATGACGGCGGTTCGTCCAGCAGTTGGGGCGGGCGCATAGCGTGGACGGAAAAGATTAACGACAATTTGCAGCTGACTGCGGTGTATTCCTACGGAGGGGTGCTAAGCCCCTCGGCAGACGCAGACGATATGCTGCGCGATGTCTTGCGCACAGTGAATCGGCACTCTGCGGGAGCGAACCTCTCAGGCAAGATTCCGCGCCTGGGAACCAAACTGGAAGCAGGCTACAAATGGGTGGGCGGTCCGAGCGTTTCTCACGTGGACCTGTACGGTGAATCGATCTACCAAATGGACCCCTTTTTCCATTTCGGTATGCGCCAGCCCTTACCGCGCTTTGCGCTGGGCCGCTGGGAGGCGATAGCGGAGTGCGACAACCTGTTCGCCCAAGGATATGTGCCGACGGGCAGCAGAGAGGGGCAAGTTACGCTCCTTCCCGCGTTCCGGTCGTTCCATGGCGGGCTGGTTGTGCAGTTTTAGCCGGTTAACGGTCCTTTCGAAACCTGTAGGGGCGCTATTAAAACTTGTATGTCCGCCGTGCCCCGTCCCGTCAAATCTTTTAAGTTATTGAAAATGAAGTGCTTGGTATTTTGCGATGCTACCAAACATTGGACATTGATTTGCTGCTATATCGGCACCTAGGGGTCTGGCTGTTCCTTCGGTCATGAAACAGAACCTGCGCGTCAGTCTCGGAGCGGTCATTTTAGCCCTGGCTACAGTGGCAGCGCTGACGTTTGCCATTTTAAATTTTGAGCAACGGCGGATGTTTGATACGCCGGATGACGGGGTGGCCTGGCTGGACACCGACCATGGGGTGCAGGCATGGAAGGTGGCGCCCAATTCCCCAGCGGCGCGTGCGGGAATTCGTGCCGGGGATCAACTGGTGGCGTTCAACGATGTGGCCATGTCGCGGGCGGTGCAGGTGACGCAGCGGCTGTGGCGCGCGGGCGTCTGGACGCAGGTCAGCTACAAACTGGCGCGAAATGGCGAGGAGTTTGAGACCCCGGTGGTCACCGCGCCGGCGCCGAAACCCGCGTCCATCGAGAATTATCTGCGCGTTGTGGGCCTGCTGTACCTCTTCATCGGGATGTTCATTTTCGTCAAGCGCTGGAATGCGCCGCGCGCCGTACATTTTTATGTTTTCTGTTTGCTCTCCTTCGTTCTGTATTCGTTCCACTACAGCGGCAAACTGGATGCGTTCGACTGGGAAGTGTATTGGGCCAATATTGCAGCGCACCTGCTGGCGCCGGCGCTACTGCTGCACTTCGCACTGGTGTTTCCGGAACGCAGCGAGACGGCGGCGCGGTCGGCCCTGAAGCTGATGGCGGTGTATGGGCTGCCGGTGACGCTGCTGGCGGTGCACATCAGCGCGGCAGAAAATATGCTGGGGTTCGTGCCCTGGCTGGCTTCGCGCGTGCAGCTTGAAAAATGGGATTTGGCGTTTCTGGGTGCGTGTTTTGTCGCCGCAGGCTCCGTATTTTACAAGAGTTACCGCGAAGCGCCGTCCGGCGTGTTGCGGCAGCAACTGAAGTGGCTTACCGGCGGAACGCTGGTGGGCAGCGTGCCGTTCACATTTTTTTATATTTTTCCGTTTGTGACGGATGTTCCGTCGCAGCCATGGATGCAATTTTCCGCGCTGAGCCTGGTGCTGATCCCGCTTTGTTTTGCGTATGCCATCATTCGTTACCGCTTGATGGACGTGGACATCATCTTCAAGCGCGGCTTGGCGTACACCGCGGCCACCGCGGGTGTCGCGGTGGTTTATTTTGCGCTGGTGGCGGTAATCGCGGAAATTTTTCACGCCAAGACTTCAGGTCCGGCCGCCGAATTTTTTGCCATCATCATCGCCGCGTCGCTGTTTCAGCCTTTTCGCGAATGGATCCAGATGCGGCTGGACCGTTTTTTCTATCGCGACCGGCTGGACTATCGCCGTACGCTGATCGAATTTGGCCGGACGCTGACGCATGAAGTGCGTTTCGATCCCATGCTCGGCTCGGTGATGGATCGCATCTCGCAAACACTGCTGGTAGATCGCCTGGCGATATTCGTCGATGACGCCGCGCATCCCGGGCACCTGCGCATGGCCCGGTCCATGGGTTTGCGTCTGAGCGAACCGCAAGATCTTAGCTTCCTCGAGCCGGCCCGGCCCGAGTTCGCCCGCGGGGCACTCTTTTTTGAGTCGCCCCGTGCGGCGAGAGATGTAACGGAGAGCGTGCGCCGGACGCTGGAGCAGCTGGATCTGAATTATTTTGTGCCTTGCCGGATTCGCGAGCACACCGTGGCGGTGCTGGGACTCGGAAAGACGGTGGATGGCGATTTTCTTTCGAGCGACGACGTGGAACTGGTCGAAACCATCGCGGGCTACGTGGCCGTGGCGCTGGACAACGCGCAACTGTACACCTCGCTGGAACAAAAAGCGAGCGAGATCGTGCGGCTGAAGGACTTCAGCGAAAATATTGTCGAGTCTTTGAACGTCGGTGTACTGGCGGTGGACTTGCTGGGCGTGGTGGAGTCTTGGAACACACGCATGGAGCAGCTTTTTGGCGTGGCGCGGCAGGAGGCGGTCGGACAATCGCTGAATGCGGTGCTGCCCGCCGAGTTGGCGGAGGAAATCGCGGCGCGGGGCGATGAAGAGCAAGTCTCGGGCATTTACAAGCAACGGCTGCACCATCAGGGCTTGGCGTTGACGGTGAACGTTTCGATCACGCCGCTGGTGAGCAAGGCCGGAGAGCGCATCGGCCGGTTGCTGCTCTTTGATGACGTAACACAGCGGGAACGCATGGCCGAGCAGATGACGCAGACGGAAAAATTGACCTCGCTGGGGCTGCTGGCCGCCGGCGTGGCGCACGAAGTGAATACGCCGCTGGCGGTGATCTCCAATTACATTCAAATGCTGGCCAAGCAATTGCCGGAGAATGATCCCAAGCAAGCGCTCATTGAGAAAATCGTCAAGCAAACTTTCCGCGCCAGCGAAATCGTAAACAATCTGCTCAATTTCTCGCGCACGGGTACCGGCGAGTTGGCGGATCTGGACATGAACCGCGTGGTGGAGGAGACGCTGTCGCTGGTGGCGCACCCGCTGAAAACGTCGCAGATTCAAATCGTCAAGGAGTTCAGCGAGAGCCTTCCCGCAGTACGCGGCTCAGCCAACAAACTGCAGCAGGTCTTTTTGAACCTGTTCCTGAATGCGCGCGATGCGATGCCCTCGGGTGGCATGCTGGAAGTGCGCACGGCGGCGCACAACGGAAGCGTGGAAGTGGAAATCGTGGACACCGGCGCGGGTATTCCCCGTGAACATATTCACCGCATTTTCGATCCGTTTTTCACCACCAAAGCGAGCGGCCGCGGCACCGGGCTGGGCCTCTCCGTGACCTACGGCATCATCAAAGAACATGCGGGCAAAATCGATGTGCGTTCGACGCCCGGCAAAGGCACCTCATTTCACGTAGAGTTCCCAGCAGTCAGGAAAGCGGTTCATGTCTAAGGGCTCGATATTAGTAGTTGACGACGAATCCGAAATTCGCGAAGGACTGGAACTGCTGTTGAGCAACGAAGGCTACGGCGTGTCCAGCGCGGAAACCGGCGAATCCGGACTGGCCAAAATCGGCGAACATCCTTTTGATCTGTTACTGCTGGATGTGAGCTTGCCGGATGGCAATGGCCTGGACCTGCTGCGCGAAATTCGCCGGCGCGACCCGCATCTTTCCGTGGTGCTGATCACGGCCTACGGCTCCATCGACATGGCACGCGCCGCGTTCAAAGGCGGAGCGCTGGATTTCATTACCAAGCCGTGGTCCAACGATGAATTGCTGGCGCAAGTGGCGCAAGCCGTGGAATCGCGCCGGCTGCGCGACGAAAACGTGCAGCTCAAGCGCGCCCTGAAACAGCGCTTCAATTTTCCCAACATCATCGGCAAGAGCGACAAGATGCAGACGCTGCTGAACCTGGTGACGCAAGTCGCGCCGTCGCGTTCCACGGTTTTAATCAGCGGCGAAAGCGGCACTGGCAAGGAACTCATCGCCAAAGCCATCCACTCCGCCTCTCCGCGAGCCGATCGCGCGTTCGTGCCGGTAAACACCGGATCCATTCCCGTTGATTTGCTTGAATCGCAGCTCTTCGGCCACGTCAAAGGGGCGTTCACCAGCGCCGTTGCTTCGAAGAAAGGCCTGTTCGAAGTCGCCGATCAAGGCACCATTTTCTTCGACGAAATCGCCAGCATCGGCCCGGAAACGCAAGCCAAGCTTCTGCGCGTCATCCAAGAGCGCGAATTCATGCGCCTGGGCGGCACCGAACAGCTCAAGGTGGACGTGCGCATCGTGGCCGCTTCGAACGTGGAGTTGCTCACACTGGTGCGCGAAGGGCGCTTCCGCGAGGATCTGTATCACCGCCTCAACGTCATTCACCTGACGCTGCCCCCGCTGCGCGAGCGCCGCGAAGATATCCCGATGCTGCTGCTGCATTTCCTGGAATTTTATTGTCAGGAAAACACCAAGCCGTTGCGCCAGTTCACGCCGTCCGCGATGAAGCTGCTGATGGATTATGACTGGCCGGGGAACGTACGCGAGCTCGAAAACGTGGTGGAGCGCGCCGTGGTGCTTTCCACGCAGGAACGCGTCGATGCCGATCTGCTTCCGGAGAGCGTGCGCAGCAAGGAAATCGTGCGCGGCGTGCGCCTGCAGCTTTCGGAATTTCTGCCGCCGCTGCCCGGCGAACCTGGCGCGCGCGCCGGCGCCGATCAATCCATGCCGTCGCTCTTTCAGATCATGGACGAAATCGAGCGGCGCATCGTCATGGACATGCTGGAACGCACCGGCTGGAACCAGACGGAAGCCGCGGAGCGCTTCTTGATTCCGCTTTCCACGCTGAACCAGAAGATCAAGCGCTTGGGCATCGACGTGCGACGGCGCGGCCGCGGCGAAGACAGCTTGGCACCTTTTACTACAAGGTGATTAATACTTAAAAGGTATCACAAACCTCCTCGCGCACTTTCAACTTGCATCTCCAGCGGCGTCTAGGCACAGTACTTTCGAGATGATCCTGCGCCTCTCCACCTCCACCGAGCGTTTAGTCATTCTCGCCGCCGCCCTTGTCGTAGCCGGGTTTCTGGCCTTTTTCAGCATGCGCGTGGCGTGGGCTACACACAGCGCCGCCCTGGGAACCGAGCAGGGCCTGAAGCTTGCCACGCGCCTGGAGCCCGATAACTCCGACAATTGGTTCGAGCTGGGCCGCTACTGGCAGTACGACCTTGGAAATTCCGACAACGAAAAGGCCATCGACGCCTACCGCCAGGCGCTTATTCGCGATCCACACTCCGCGGAGTCCTACATCAACCTGGCCACCGCCTACGAAAGCGAAAACAATATTGACGCGGCACGCGAAAATTTCCGCAAAGCCAAAAAAGCCTATCCGCTCTCCGCCCGAGTTTCGTGGCGCGTTGGCAATTTCTTTCTCCGCCAAGGCGAGATGGACGACGCGTTCACGCAAATACGCGCGTCCGTGGAAGCCGATCCGAGCCGCGGCGCGGAAGCCTTTTCCCGCTGCCTGCGCGTCGAACCCAACATCAAAACCGTTCTGGACCGCGCGCTGCCGGAAATTCCCAGTGTGTACGTCGACGTCATTCACGATTTGTCCGGGGAAGGGCGTACCACCGAAGCGCTCATCGTTTGGGACCGCCTCGTCGCGCTTCAGCCGAAAGAGCTGGACCTGCGCGACGTCTATCCCCTGGTGGATGCACTTCGGAGCAAGAGCGAGATCACGGAAGCCGCGCGGGTGTGGCAGCAGGGCGTGCAGTTCGCTGGGTTCGCCAACCTCGGCGATCCCGCCACTTCCGTGCTCTGGGATGGCGGCTTTGAGTCCGGCTTCAGCAATTCCGGTTATGCCTGGTTTTATTTCCCGAATGCGCGTGGTGTACAAATTCTGCGCGACCTCAAGGAAAAACATTCCGGGAGGCAATCCCTGCGCCTTACCTTTGACGGCAAGTCCGACGTCAATTTTGCCGATGTGTGCCACAGCGTTCCCGTGGCGCCGCTGGCCAGCTATGAATTTTCAGCCTGGGCGCAGACACGCGAGCTCACCTCCGATGAGGGCTTGCGCTTTCGCATTCAATCGAGAGGCGGCACGGGGGCCGCCGTGCTCACCCCGGAAATTCACGGCACGCATCCCTGGACCCGAATCGCAATTCCCTGGACCGCGGAGGGCAACGTGCACGAGGCGCAGGTCTGCATCGTGCGGCTCCCCAGCGACCAGCCGGACAACCGTATTCGCGGCGCGGCCTGGGTGGACGATGTGGCCATGGCGCCCCGCTCCCCGGCGACGGATGCCACCGGAATCGCTCGCCCATGAAATTGTTAAGGATCGGCATTTGCGCCCTGCTGGTCTTCGGCGTGGCCGCGCATGGCGGCGTCGAGGATTGGGCGCGCATGGTACTGGAGAGCGGAGCGGCGCTGCTGCTGGTGGCCTGGGCCGCACGCATGTATTTTTATCGCGATGAAGAGATCGTGGTCTCGCCGCTGTTTTTCCCCTTGGGCGCCTTGGCGGTAGTCGTGTTCGCGCAGTGGGTTTTCCATCGCACGGAACTGGCATACGCCACGCGCACCGAGTTCCAGCTCCTCCTCGCCGATGCCGTCATTCTATTCCTCACCGCGCAGGCCTTTCGCACCATGGACGACTGGAAAAAATTTGTGTGGTTCGCCATGTTTTTCGGATTCATCGTTTGCACCTTTGGCATCCTGCAGCACCTGACCTTCAACGGGAAAATTTATTGGTACCGGGAGATGCGCTTCGGCGGCATTCCTTTCGGTCCGTACATCAATCGCAACCATTTCGCGGCGTTTGCGGAGCTGGTAATTCCCATCTCGCTGGTGCCGCTGCTGCTGGGCAAGGTCCGCCGCGAGCGCCTGTTTGTCGTGGGACTTATCACCGTGCTGCAGATCGGCGCGCTGTTGCTTTCCGCGTCGCGCGGCGGCATTGTCAGCTTTAGCGCGGAGGTGGCTGTTCTCGTGGTCTGGCTGGCGTTGCGCCGCCCGGACGGCAAACTGCTGCTGGCCGGAGGCGCCATTCTCGTCCTGGTGGCGCTTTTGGTTTCCTGGATTGGCATCCGGCAAATGACCCAGCGCTTTTCCGCCATGCAATCCCTGGACATCACCTCCGGGAAGCGCGCCTCCATGCGCACGGACACCTGGCACATTTTTCTCGACCATCCGGTGCTGGGGACCGGTCTGGGTACTATCCAGGCGGTCTTTCCGCCCTACGAGACGCTCTATGATGGCAAGATAGTTAATCACAGTCACAACGATTATCTGGAAGCCTTGGCCGAGACCGGAACCATCGGCGGCCTGTGCTGTCTGTGGTTTCTCGCCGTGCTGTTTAGCCAGGGGTTCGCTCGCGGCCGGCCATCCCATCGCTCCTTCGCGTCCATCCTGCAATTTTCCGCGCTACTCGGCTGTGTGGGGTTTCTGGTGCACAGTCTTGCCGACTTCAATCTGCACATCCCGGTGAACGCCATGCTGTTTTTTGTACTGGCTTACCTCGCCACAGCGCACATCGAACCGGCCGCCCCAGTTGAGGTTAATCTTCGTTCACGGCGCCGAAAACAGTGACCCACTTGCCTCTTGTACCTGTATAATCCCCTTGGGGGACATCTATTCGCATGCTCGCGGCCAAGCCAGGCGCACTGCAGTGCTCGATGATCGTTGGCGCGTTGCTCGCAACGCAGTTCGTGTCTTCCGCCGTCCGCGCGCAGTCGGTAATCGCTACGCCGAGTCAAACCAACGAGCGCATCAAGGAACTCTCTACCGCAGCCGCGAAATCCGCCTCACATGATTACATAATTGGTAACGGCGATCTGGTGGATGTGGATGTTTTCGATGTGAAAGAGTTGAGCCGCGAGGTACGCGTGAGCCAGACGGGAACGATCGGGATTCCCCTGGTGCCGGTGCGGTTGCACATCGCGGGCTTGACCGAAACGCAGGCCGAACAGAAAATTTCCGAAGTCCTCGAAGCGAACGGCCTGGTCTCCAATGCCGCGGTGACGGTATCCGTCAAAGAGCATAAGAGCAAACCGATCACAATCGTAGGAGCCATCTCTCATCCGATGGTCTACGAGGCCGACCGCCAAGTAACGCTGCTGGAGCTTCTGGCCGAGGCCGGCGGCATTGCCAACGACGCGGGCGATACCGTCATCATCACCCGGCCGGTAAATGCCCAGTTCGTCGAGATTACCGAACCTCCCGCCATCGGGCCGGAGCAAGCGATTCCCGGCAGCAATCCAGCGGAGGTTAGCTCCGAGCCGCCGAGCCTGGACGTTCCCAAGGTGGCCATCCCGTCTGCCGTGCCTTCCGCCGCTCCGGCGACGAGCTCCGCGACGGCCGCGGGAGCCAAACCTTCGGCCGCGGCTCCTACTGTGGCCGGCAATACCATCACGATCAATTTGAACGACTTGGTGGAGACCGGCGATGTTACCAACAATATTCCCTTGATGGCCGGCGACATCGTTACCGTGCCGCATGCCGGCATCGTTTATGTGCTTGGCGCTGTGGGCAAACCCGGGGGTTACGTTCTTTCCAACGACCGTTCGGAAGTCAGCACACTCAAGATACTGGCATTAGCCGGGGGCACGACGGCCACTGCGAAGTCCGACCGCGCCGTGATCATCCGCAAGAATGATCAGGGCCAGCAGCATGAAGTCGATGTGGATCTGAAGAAAGTATTGAAGCGGGAAACCGAGGACGTCCAGCTTCTGCCCAGCGATATTTTATACGTTCCGGACAGCAAAACGAAAGCCGCGCTATTGCGGGCCGGGGAGTTGGGCATCGCGATCGGCACAGGCATCGCACTCTACCGGCTGGCGTACCACTAGACTATGGCCGACGAGCACAAAATTATTCCGCGCGAGAATGCCGCCAACGGCTTCAACGGGGCCGTGGAAATTGATCGCCTGCCGACTTGGGAGCTCTCGCCTCGGGAACCTCATCTTTACGACTACCTGCTGATTCTACGCAAGCACCAGTGGCTCATTCTGTCTTTCGTGCTCGCCGTCGTCACCATCGTCTCGGTGGCTACCTTTAAAATGCAGCCAGTCTACGTAGCCACGGCGCGGATTGAACTCGACCGGGATAATTCCAATATTCTGCCCTTCCAGGGCAATGACTCCTATGACGCGGCCATGGATCTCGAAAATTATATCGAGACACAATCCAAAGTCCTGACCAGCGAGACCTTGGCGCTGCAAACCATTCGTAATACGGGCCTCAGCGCGCGTCCGGAGTTTTCCGGGGCGTCTGGTCCTTCGGAAGCTGTCGCCATCGGCAGCCTGGCGAACCAGAAGCGCCCGCCCGAACTCGCGGAATTCCTCGGCAGCCTCAGCGTGCGGCGCGTGCCCAATAGCCGTCTTCTGGATGTCAGTTTTGAATCCACCGATCCGGTGCTGGCGGCGAAAATCGTCAACGCGCACCTGGAGACTTTCGTGGAACAGAATTTTCGCAGCCGCTATGAGGCCACCACGCAGGCCTCCACGTGGCTCGCCGATCAACTCGACGAATTGAAAATTAAAGTCCAGAAATCCGAAGATGCGCGTATCGCATACGAGCGGCAGAATCAGATCTGGTCACTCGACGACAAATCCAACATCACCACGCAGCGGCTGGCCGACGTAAATCGCCAATTGACGGAAACGCAGACGGAGCGCATGAAGAAAGAGTCGCTCTACGAATTCGCAAAAGCGGGAAACCTGGACGTGATCCCGCAAGTGCAGAGCAATCCCTTCCTCACGGAGATGATTCGCAGGCGTAGCACAGTGGTTGAGGAGTACAACGACGCGCTAAGCCAGTACGGACCTAATTTTCCCAAAGTAGTGCGCCTCCAGGCGCAACTCACAGAACTCGATGCCAGCCTGGAAAAGCAGAAAAAGAACATCGTCGACGGCCTGGAGAGCGACTATCGCGAAGCGCGGCAGCGCGAGACGCTGCTCTCGCAAGCGCTGGACCAGCAAAAAGTCGACGTTAATACCATGTCCGAAAAGCTGGTCGAGTACAACATCCTGAAGCGCGATGCGGAATCCTACAAAGCGCTGTACGACGGATTGCTGACCAAGCTGAAAGAAGCGGGCATCACCGCGGGATTGCGCTCCTCCAATATTCGCATCGTCGATCCCGCCATGATTCCTTCGTATCCTTCGCGTCCGGCCAAGGCCCGCAACGTGGCCCTAGCGTTTCTCGTGGGGCTCGTCGGGGGCATCGGTTTGGCGCTGATGCGCGAATATATGGACAACACGGTAAAGACGCCGGACGATGTCGAGACGCTCTCTCGGCTGCCGTCCCTTGCGGTGGTGCCGCAGTTTGCCGGATCGAATGGCGGCTCCAAGCGCGCCGGATTGCTGCAGGGTTTCGCCTCGACCAACGGTCACGAAAAGCGCATTGAGCTTGTCGCTCAGCACTTGCCCAAATCGCAGATGTCGGAAGCCTTTCGCGCCTTGCGCACTTCGCTCTTGCTCTCCCAGGCGGGCCACCCTCCTCAAGTCATTCTGGTCACCAGCGCCTTGCCGCGCGAAGGCAAGACCACCGCCGCCGCTAATCTGGCCGTCACGCTGGCGCAGCTCGGCGATAGCACCGTGCTGGTCGATGCTGACCTGCGAAAACCGGGGGTGGGCCGCTTGCTGAATATGACCGGAGGCAAGTATGCCGGCCTCAGTTCGTATCTGGCAGGCGTCAGCAGCCTGGATTTGGTCACCGTGCCCCATCCCTCCATACCGAATCTCGCGGCCATTCCCACGGGTCCGCTGCCGCCGAATCCCGCGGATCTGCTCTCCTCACACAAGCTCACCGAAGCTATCGCCGAGCTTCGCGGCAAATATAAATTCATCGTCATAGATTCGCCGCCGGTTATGGCCGCCACCGATGCCGTCATTCTCTCCGTACAATGCGATGGCGTACTGCTGGTGGTGCGCAGCGGGGAGACTCCCAAGGAGGCCTTTACGCGCACGCGCGATCTGCTCACCAGCGTGAAGTGCCATCTTCTAGGTGTGGTGCTAAACGCCGTAGATTCCAGCGCCCCGGATTATTACTATTCCTATCGCTACTATCCATACTCCTACGGCTATGGCCCGCAGGAATCCATGGATACGCCGCATCAGGAAGAGGCCCCCGCCGTCACGCAAACTCGTTCCCGCGACCGTGACGATGATACGGACACTCTTTAAGGAGACCACGTGCGGTTCTTGATCACCGGCGGCGCAGGATTTATCGGTTCCCATTTGGCGGAGCGTCTCCTCGATCGCGGCGACCGTGTCGTTCTACTGGACAATTTGTCCACCGGCAGCGTGGAAAACATCCGCCACCTCAAATCCTGCGACCGCTTGCAACACCATTTTGACAACATCGAAAATCGCCAGCTGGTTGCCGAACTGGTGGACGATGCCGACATCATCGTGCACCTCGCTGCGGCCGTGGGCGTCAAATTGATCGTCGAAAGCCCGGTACGCACCATCGAAACCAACGTCAACGGGACGCAGATGATCCTGGAGGCCGCCTGCAAGAAACGCAAGCTGGTGCTCACCGCCTCGACCTCCGAAGTCTACGGCAAGAATACCAACGTCCCCTTTCACGAAGATGCCGATCTGGTTCTCGGGGCCACCACCAAAGGCCGTTGGAGTTACGCGGCCTCCAAAGCGCTCGACGAATTTCTGGCGCTGTCGTATTGGAAAGAAAAAAAGCTGCCGGTTATCGTCGCGCGTCTTTTCAACACGGTGGGACCGCGGCAAACCGGCCGTTACGGCATGGTCCTTCCCAATTTCGTTAAATGCGCATTGGACCAAGCCCCTATCCACGTGTACGGCAACGGCAAACAATCGCGTTGTTTTTGCGACGTGCGTGACACCGTGGAAGGTTTGATTCGCCTTATGGATACCGATAAATCCGTCGGCGAGGTGGTCAACGTCGGCAACACCGAGGAAGTCACCATCGAGGAACTCGCGCAACGCGTTAAACAGCGCACCGCCAGTTCTTCCGCAATTGAATACATTCCCTACGACAAGGCCTATGAGCCCGGTTTCGAAGACATGATGCGCCGCGTGCCCTGCGTCGATAAACTCCACGCCCTTACCGGTTTCCGCCCGCAGACGCCGCTCAACGAAATCATCGACCGCGTCACTGTTTTTTTTCGTGACACGACTTCCCGGCCCGCCGCCAAAATGGCAACCACCAACAGCGCATAATCGCTGACTATCGTCTCCGCCCGCGTCACCGCTTGGACGGTATAGGCGCGAGTAAAATAGGACAGGAAAAGATTAGTTATCCCCCCTGTATGTTTGCTAATGTCTAAAGTTCCTGGCGCGCGTGCAAAATGCAAATGCGGTGCTGCGTAATGGCTGGACGGCTGTCCACACCGCACTCTGCCCCAGGACTTTCTGAAGCTGACGGAAATAATCGTTGATCGAGACAACGGAAAGATCGTCCAGTCGCGCCCCGCGCCCATACCGCCGCCGTCCGGAATTTTGGCTTGGCGTCCTCTTTCTCTTGTCTTTGCCGCTGATGAATCCCTGGGTACGCGGCGATGGTGTCGGATATTACGCCTACCTCCGGGCTCCCATCATCGAACACAGCCTTAATTTTGAAAATGACTACCGGTCCGCCAACACCAGTTTCCGCGGCCCCCGCGTCGACGAGAATGGCAACCTCAAGGCCGACTTTCGCACGCCCACCGGTCATCTGGAAAATCATTTCACGGTTGGGCCGGCGATTCTTTGGAGTCCCTTTTTCCTCGCCGCTCACGCAGGCGTCTTGCTGGCACGCGCGCTCGGTTCTTCGGTCGCGGCCGACGGTTTTTCTTCTCCGTATCGCCTAGCCATGGCCTTCGCCACGGCCCTCTATGGGTTTTTGAGCTTGCTGCTGGCTTTCCGCCTGGCCCGTCAGTATGTGGAGGAATGGTCTGCCTTCCTCGCCACCATGGCCATTTGGTGGGCTAGTTCGCTCCCCGTGTACATGTATTTCAATCCCTCCTGGTCGCACGCCCTTTCTGCGTTCGTCGTCGCGTTTTTTCTCTGGTACTGGCACGAGACTCGGTCCGGTCGTACCACGCTGCACTGGCTGCTCCTCGGCGTTAGCACCGGCGTCATGCTCGACGTCTACTATCCCAACGCCATGGTCCTCGTCGTCCTGCTTATCGAGGCCGCGCGACAGTACGCCGCGGCACTCCGCAATCCGGCGGGCGCTTCTCCGCGCCTTTCTCGTTTGTTCGCAAATCATCTTCTGTTCGCGGTCGTGACTTTTCTCTGTTTCCTCCCAACCTTCATCGCCCACCACATCATCTATGGCGACGCCCTCGAATCCGGCTATGTCCCTCTGCGCGACTGGCTCTGGCGCTCGCCCGTCTTCCTCGCGGTGCTCTTCTCCACCAATCACGGGCTGCTTGCCTGGACGCCCATACTCCTCCTCGCGCTGATCGGCCTCGCCATTTTCTGGCGTCGCGTTCCCGCTATCGGCGGGCCCTTCGCTGCCGCTGCCGTTGCCTTCTACATCTTCATCGCTTGCTATCCGGACTGGGCCGGAATCTCCTCCTACGGCAACCGTTTCTTCGTCTCGATAACTTTGCTTTTTGTCCTTGGCCTCGCCGTTTTTATTGACGCTACCGTCCGCCTTTTCTCCAGCCGTCGCACCGCGCTTCTTGCCGTTTCTGCCGTTCTCGCCGCCTTCATGCTCTGGAACGCCGGCCTGATGTTTCAATGGGGCTCGCACCTCGTCCCCGCCCGTGGCCCCATCAACTTTCCGGAAATGATTCACAACCAGTTTTTCGTAGTCCCCCGCCAGCTATCCGGCAAACTCGAAACGTATTTATTTAAGCGCCGCAAACTCATGCAGCAAATCGAAGAAGGCGACATCCAGCAAATGAAGCAGCATCCGCCGCCGTGAGCGCCATGCCTTCCTCCTCCTGCTGTGCCGCGCATTCTCAACCATGGAAACTCCCCGGCCCTGTCGCAAGCCGCGCCACTCGCGCCGTTTTGTATCTCTGGTACTCTAGGAACATCGCATGGCTTCGGGCGTTCGCCCGTTTTTCAACGATCGCCCTGCAAAGGTGTAAGCATCTTTCCATGGCTTCCGTCACCACACGTCCGCCCGATGATCCCTTGCCAAGCGCCCGTACCTCCGCGCCGCCCGCTCCGGAAACCAACCAAACGGAAAATGCTGTGCCTATCACTCGCGTTGCTCTCGACGCCGGGACCGCCGCGCACTCTCCCGTGATCGTCCGCATCGAGCCGCCCCACGGCTGGTTCGACCTCCGCCTCCGCGAACTTTGGGCCTATCGCGAGCTTCTCTATTTCTTCATCTGGCGCGACGTTAAAGTCCGCTACAAGCAAACCGTCATCGGCGTCGCGTGGGTGGTAATCCAACCGCTACTCACCATGGGTGTATTCACTCTCTTCTTCGGCCGCCTCGCCAAGCTCCCCTCCGACGGTCTCCCTTATCCCGTCTTCTATTTCTCCGCCCTCGTCCCCTGGACCTACTTTGCTACCGCCTTGCAAAGCTGCACCAACGTCGTCGTCGAAAATCAGCGCGTCATCACCAAAGTCTATTTCCCTCGACTTGTGCTGCCGATCTCTCCAGTTTTGGCCGGCCTCGTGGACTTCGCTATCGGTTTCACCGTGCTGCTCGCCGTCGTCGCCTTCTACGGCCTCCGGCCCACCCCCGCCTTCCTCTGGCTCCCCGCTTTCCTGCTCCTCGCCCTGCTCACCGCGCTCGGCGTCGGCCTGTGGATGTCCGCGCTCAACGCCTTGTACCGCGACGTCCGCTACATCGTCCCTTTCCTCTTGCAGTTCTGGATGTTCGCCTCGCCAGTGGTCTACCCGAGTTCGCTCGTTCCCCAGCGCTATCGTTGGCTCTACGGCCTCAACCCCATGGCCGGCGTAATCGAAGGCTTCCGCTGGTCCCTCACCGGCCACGGCCAACGCCCCGGTCCGCAACTGGCCGTCAGCGCCGCCGCCGTAATCGTTATCCTGTTAGGCGGCCTGCTCTTCTTCCAACGTATGGAGGGCGCCATTGCCGACCGCGTCTAACTCCATTCGCTACGCTGGCGTGAAGAATTTGGGTGCCCCACCCCTGGTTTTTGAGGGTGGGTCTTTCTTTTCAGGATTTTCTTTTCTCATTTTTTCTTTTCCCGCAGTCGCAACTGACGCTTCCCGTGGGGTCCCCCTTCCATGACCACCACCGTAATCCACGCCGAATCCCTGGGCAAAAACTATCGCCGCGGCTTGCAAATTACTCCCGGTCTCCGCCACGCGATGGAAAATTTCTTACGCTCACCACTAAAGTCCTTCCGCCGGCCCAAACAAGAAACTTTCTGGGCGCTAAAAGACGTCTCCCTGGACGTTCGCGAAGGCGAAGTCTTGGGGCTAATCGGCCGCAATGGCGCCGGCAAGACGACGCTATTAAAAATCCTCTCAAGAATCACCCGCCCCACCACCGGCTTTGCGGAAATCCGCGGCCGCGTAGGCAGCCTCCTGGAAGTAGGCACTGGCTTCCACCCCGAACTAACCGGCCGCGAAAATGCCTTCCTCAGCGGCGCCATCCTGGGCATGAGCAAGCGCGACATCACTCGCAAATTCGACGAAATCGTCGCCTTCGCGGAACTCGAAAAATTCATCGACACTCCGATCAAGCACTACTCCAGCGGCATGTATGTCCGTCTGGCCTTCGCCGTAGCCGCGCACCTCGAACCAGAGATCCTCCTCGTCGATGAAGTCCTCGCCGTGGGCGACATCAATTTCCAAAAAAAATGCCTTGGCAAAATGGGCGACGTCGCCCGCGCCGGCCGCACCGTAGTCCTCGTCTCCCACCAACTCAACCAGATCCGCCGCCTCTGCCATCGTGTAGTCTGGGTTGACGACGGCCAAATCCGCCAAAACGGTGCCGCCCACGAAGTCGCAGCCGCTTACGAATCTGCCATGTCTTCCTCCAACACTCCGGAAGCCACGGCGGATCGCACCATCAGTGGCAAAAGTTGCTTTCGCAGTTGGTCGCTCGTAGCTAACGATGGCGAGCAAAGCAACGTTCTCGCGTCGATGGGAGCTGTTACCATTCGTTTCGTTCTGGATCTTAAGCAGCCCGTGCGCATGGCCCACCACGGAATCGCTCTGCGCAGCGTCGATAACCAGTTAATCTGGGCGTGGGCCGCGAACGATTTGACGCTCCCGGCTGGATTAAATCATCTGGTCTACAACTTTCCTTTTCTTCCCGTGCGCCCCGGGCCGTACACCTGGCACGTCAGTTTGTATGACGACCACGACTTGGTGGACGATTGGTCCTGTCTTCCGGAGATGATTGTGGCCACCGAAGCCTATCAACACGCGCGCGACGAATGGAACGGCGTACTCAACCTGCCCGTCCAGTTCGAAATAGTGAAGGGGAGCTAGGTTTGGCCAAAGAGTGGATTTTCGACACACCCGCTACACGTGACTTCGCCGCCGCACGCCAAGCCGTAATCCGGCAACTTGTTAGCGCGGTAAGGAAGAACGAACCGCTCTCTTCGGCCTTGGACGTCGGCTGTGGCGTGGGATACTTCTCGGCCTTTTTGTCCGAGATGGATTTCCGCGTCGTTGCCGTCGACGGACGCCAGGAGAATATTGATGAAGCCAAACTTCGCCACCCAGCGATTACGTTTCTTACTTCCGACGCGGAATTTCTTTCGCCGAACGAAGTTGGAACGTTTGATTTTGTCCTTTGTGTCGGGCTTCTCTATCACCTGGAAAATCCCTTTCGCGCCATACGAAACCTTTATGCGCTAACCGACAAGGTCCTCTTCATTGAGTCGGCCATCGCTTCGGGCGACACGCCAACGCTACAGTTCCTGGACGAGCCAGCACTCGAAGATCAAGGTCTTAACTACATTTCCGTTTATCCCACCGAATCGTCGTTGCTCAAGATGCTGTATCGCGCTGGTTTTCAATTTGTCTATACCTTCGCGACTCTCCCGGCCTTCCCGTTGTTCCAAGATACCAAGACCCGCAAGCGAGAACGGACGTTGGTCGTCGCCGCTAAGCAGCCGCTCGCTGCGCCCAACCTCATTCTTGCTGGCGAACCAAAATGTGCTTTCGATTTTTGGTCCGTGCCTGCCAGAGGGCTTGGCGCGCGGGCGGTGTCGTTTGTCCGATGGTTTATTTCCACGCTTAAAGTGCAACCAATACGTTCGCGTGACAAATAAAATGAGTGCAGAAGCTGGTCAGAAGCGCGGCAACTTTCTTCAGCCTGGCGTCTCCAGCCTGCCCATGCGTGCGACACGTAAGGCCCTTCGCGAAATTCGCGCGGCACTCGAGCCCTCCAACATTCAGCGCTTGCAGCGCAAATTCGTACTGCCCGTTCGCAATGTCCTATTGCGTCACAAACCCATCGCAGTTCTCGCCGCCGGCCACACCCTCCAGATCGTCCCCGAAGGAGCCATTGCCGCCGGCATCTGGTCCCGCGCCGACTATGAACCCGCCAAGCTTGCTTTGATTACTCGCCTTCTCGGAGCCAATTCCGTCTTTCTCGACATCGGCGCCAACGTTGGCATCTTTTCGCTACTCGCTTCCAAAGTCTCGCCCTCGGCAAATATTCTCGCCTTCGAGCCAACTGCCACGACATTTGAATTGCTGTCACGAAACATTCAGCTCAACGACGCCCGCAACGTCACTCCCCTGCATCTCGCGCTGGGAAATTTCTCCGGCCATGCCACTTTGCACTTGAACGTTTCCGGCAAGGACGGTCTTAACACCCTTGGCAAACTTTCCCGTCCAGACACCGAAGCCGCCGGCGACGAGACCGTACCGATCACCACGGTGGATGACTATCTACGCTCAGCTTCGCTCGGCCGCATAGACCTTATGAACGTGGACGCCGAGGGCGCCGAGCTCTCGATATTCGAGGGGGCTTCGAGCCTGCTTCAGCGCCCCGACGCTCCGATGATTCTTTACGAAGCCTTCTCGTTCCTTACCCGTGGCTTTGACTATCACCCCGTCGAAATCTTTTGGCTCCTGGAGCGCCTCGGCTTCTCTTTTTTTACGCTCAACTCTGACTCGGGCAAGCTCGCTGTTCCCGAAGCTTCCCGCGCCTATGATTCGATAATCTTAGCTGTCAAGCCTTCTCACCCCGCGTATTCGAAGGTCGAGGACCTCGCTCGTTGAAAACCGCGCTAATCAAACAGGTTTATGACGTTTTCGGTCCCTGGTCGGGGTTCCTGTGGAAAGATATGTCCCCGCAGAAAATCCTCGATGTGTGGCCGGTCAAGGCGGTTTATTGGGAACTGACCTGCATTCTTGAGGCTGACTGGTACATTATTCCGCCGGTCGTGGAAGGCGACTATGTCCGCGACATCGTTCGCCATCCTGGACACACCCGGCTCATCGAGAAATACACCACCAATATCGTGCCGCTAGAAAAAATTCCCCTTTCGGATTACGACCTGGTGATCACGGTCGATCCCATGCTCACCCCTCCAGGAGACTCCCGAACGGTTTTTGCATATTACGTTCAGGAACATTGGGACCGGCTCTATCGGGAATCTATGCACGGACCGCGTTCTGGATACGACCTGTTCTTGGACCACATGATGGATGCAGAAGCGCGCTTGGACCATCTCCCGCAGGCGATCTCCTTCCCATATCTCCACGATCCGCGATTTCTCCGATCCCAATTCGCTCCACCCCGACAGGACGTCGTTTGGTCGGATCACCGCATCCTGATGACCCTTGCAGGGAGAAAACCTGGAGAGCTCGCTTTCGCTGAAGCCGCTGCCGCCAAGGTTCGTCTAGAAAAAGTGATTGGCACGGAGATTCGTTGCCGAACCATCAACCATTCAACACCCTGGGGCGTTTACGATCCGCCTCGCTGGAGCGATACCGCTGACTATTTTCGAGACCTGGCTGAGTGCAAATACTATATTGCTGTTGGAGACATGGCTGGCGCGGGCCAAGGCATCGCCGAGGCTGCCGCCCTGGGATGCCTGTGCATCGGCCAGACCGACCGGGCCTACCACCGCCTTCTTTGCCACCCCTCATGTCTGGTCGAGAACATAGCAGAGATGCCTAAACGCTTCCGGGCGCTGAAAGAAAATTCCGATTTATGGCCCGAAGTTTTGGCCTATCAAGATGAGAAATTGAACGAACACTTCCTGGAACGCCCGTTGAGCGCGCTTGCTAACGCGATTGAGATGAAAAGGAAGAAATAGTTTGAGAGAATTACCCATGCAACACACGAACTTACGAATTTCGACACCTGGCCTTCAACACCTGGTGTTCCGCTGTCACACCGATGTCCTCGCCAATGTCAGCTAATGATTCGTACACTCCCGGAACGTTGTCCCGGCTCGGCCGGTTCCTTCAGAAACCCTGGTCTGAGAAAAAAAAATCTCTCTACCTTCATTGGATCACCACATTTCCCCATCTCCCAGCCCCGTTCCGGCTTCCATTTGGTGCCTGGTGGCTTGTCCGAGCGGACAACGCTGGAATGCCCATTTGCCAGGGGAAGTTTGAAGAGGCAGAAATCGCTTTCGTTGGCAGGTTCGTGAAGACAGGTATGACGGTACTCGACATTGGCGCTCATCACGGCCTGTACACACTTTTGGCTTCGAACCGTGTCGGGCCGCAGGGTAGAATCTTTTCCTTCGAGCCTTCGACGCGTGAGAGAAGCGCACTGCTTCAGCATATCCGGATGAATCGATGCAAGAATGTGACAGTTGAAGTTTTTGCCGTGGGTAACGAGAATACCGACGCGCAACTCTTCGTTGTGGAGGGCGCTCAAACAGGATGCAACAGTCTCAGGAAACCCGCGCCGGATGTTTCCGGTACACTCAACCCGCTCACGGTACACGTCGTCAAGCTTGATGATTGGCTCGCGAGCAGAAAAATTGACTGTGTTCATTTCATTAAGCTCGACGTCGAAGGCGGCGAACTGGAAGTCCTGAAGGGTGCACACTCGCTGATCAGTGGCAATCCGCGGCCAATAATCCTAGTCGAGGTTCAGGATGTGCGAACTTTGCCATGGGGCTACAAGGGGGTTGAAATTATCGATTATTTGAAAACTAAGAACTACGTATGGTTCGGATTGCGGTCGAATGGTTCAGTTGAGGAAACTAATTTTGCATCTATAGAGATTGAGGGAAACTTCGTGGCGTGCCCAGTCGAGTCACTCGCCGCTCTGGAGCCCTACAAGACCTAATATCGCGCTGCGCGAAACGCAGACTACACCATGCAAACTAATTGGCCGCGCATCTCTCTGGTCACTCCCGTCTTCAACTCCGCTAAATACATCGAGCAGACCATCCAATCTGTCCTGTCGCAAAATTATCCCAACCTCGAATACGTCATCGTCGACGGCGGTTCGACCGACGGCACCATCGACATCATCCGGCAGTATCAGGACCGCCTCACTTCCTGGATCACCGAGCCCGATAACGGCATGTACGACGCTCTCAACAAAGGCTTCGCCCGTACCTCCGGGGAAATCATGGGCTGGATCAGCGCCACCGATCAATACCAAGTCGGCGGCCTCTCCGTGGTTGGCAGCGTTTTTCGCGATCTCCCGGAGGTCGAATGGATTACCGGCCGGCCTGTTCTGTTCAGCGAGCAGGGTATGACCATCGCCGTAGGCGCGGTGCCTCGCTGGTCTCGCAAGCGCTTTCTCTCGGGTGCCAACCGCTACATTCAACAGGAGTCCACGTTCTGGCGGCGCACACTCTGGGAGCGCGCCGGAGGCCAAGTGGACGCCTCCCGCCGCATCGCCGCCGATTTCGAGCTGTGGGTGCGCTTCTTTCGCTCCGCGCAATTGCATTCCGTCGACGCGCTCATCGGCGGATTCCGCAGCCATTCCGATTCCATCGGTCTGCAGGACATGGCAGCCTGCCACAGCGTTCACGATCAAATCGTTGCAAGTGAACTCGCCTCCGATCCCGGTACCAACTCCATCCTGCGATTTCGCCGCTACAACCGTTTTTTCCAATCGATCCCGAAACTGCGCTGGTTTTGGAATCGCTTCGTGTTTTCAAATCTTTACAGCCGCAGCGGACCCGACTGGCCCCCGGTTATCCGCTATGAGAAGGATCGCTGGGTTTTGTCTACAAGTTAGTTCTCGACCCGCCTCCTGTTTCGTTCCCGTTTCCCTTATACTTTTCGCATGACTGGTTTTTGCGCGATTAACTCGCTGCTTGTTCCGACATGCGTCTTGCGCCGGCCGCCTTTATCTGAACAAGGGAAGGTTTGACTCGTGCTGCCTTTGGTTGAAGAAATACTGGAGTCAAAGCAGGTACGGACCGTCGACGGCGCTGGCACCCTGCCTCTAAAAGACTCCATAAACGCCGAGATTGGTAATTTGCTGCAAAAACTCATTACCGAAAAGCGCCCTACTGTCACCATGGAAATCGGATTGGCTTATGGACTTTCCACCTTATGTATTTGCGAAGCGCTGGTCAAAGTTGGCGGCAAACGCCACATCGCCATCGATGCCTTTCAAAGCACGTTGTGGAGCGGAATTGGCCTCCACCACGTTCGTGCCGCGGGCTTTGGCAATCTCGTCGAGCTGCGCGAAGAGCTCTCCCAGGATGCGCTGCCGCGCCTCGTCGCCGAAGGCGTCAAGGTCGATTTCGCCTACATCGACGGAACGCACACCTTTGATCAGAAAATCGTGGACTTCTTCTACGTCGACAGAATCCTGAAAGTGGGCGGCATCATAGCCTTCGACGATTGCGACTGGCCCAGTATTCACCAAGTCTGCCGCTTCATTGCCACCAATCGCCCCTATCGCGTGTGCGGCAGCACGGCCGGTACGCCTCCGGGCATTCGCGGGCGTCTCGTAAGGTGGGCGGCCCGGCATTCCAAAACCTTGCGCCTGATCGTCAAGCCTCAGTTTATATCACCTGACGAGCAGTTCGGAATCGCCGCCGGCGCTCGCTGTATCGCTTTCGAGAAACTCGCTGATTATGAGGTAAATCCGGACTACGTCTTCAAAGACTTTTAGCCAACACCGTGGCCCACTTGAACCGTTTTCGACAACTCTCCGCTATACTACTTCGATATGTCATTCGAGCAGGTCACGCTAGATCGCGTCAGGGACTACTGGAATGACCGTCCCTGCAACATCCGTCACTCTACACAGCCGGTAGGCACGAAAGAATATTTCGACGAGGTCGAAGCCCGCAAATATCTGGTCGAGCCCCACATTCCCGCCTTTGCAGACTTCGAGCGCTGGCGCGGAAAAAAGGTCCTCGAAATCGGCTGCGGCATCGGCACCGACACCATCAACTTCGCGCGTCACGGCGCCCAAGTCACCACCGTCGATCTCTCCGATAAATCCATGGCCCTCGCCCGCCAGCGCTCCGGCGTCTTCGGCCTGCAAGACCGCATCCGCTTTTGCCCCGGCAACGCCGAAGAGCTGAGCACCTTCGTCCCGGTCGAGCCCTACGACCTGATCTATTCCTTCGGCGTAATCCACCACACTCCGCGCCCGGACGCCGTCCTGGATCAGCTCCGCCAATACACCTATCCGGGCGTCCCCTTTGGAACGACGGTCAAAATCATGGTCTATTACAAATGGTCCTGGAAAGTAGGCTGGATCGTCGCCTCCGAAGGCCACGGCAAATTCTGGAAGCTCGATGATCTAGTCGCTAGAAGCTCCGAAGCCCAAACCGGCTGCCCCATCACCTACACCTACGGCCGCAAATCCGGCAAAGCCCTGCTAGAGCGCCACGGCTTCAAAGTCACCAACGTCGAAGTCGATCACATCTTTCCCTATCGCATACGCGACTACGTCCAATACCGCTACGTCCGCGAACCGTACTTCGCCTGGATGCCGCCTGCCCTATTCCGCGCCCTCGAAAAACGCGCCGGCTGGCACCTCTGCCTAACCGCCATCGCCTGATCCTCAACCATGGCGACCGCGCTGGTTCTTTCGCAGTTCATATACTATTCAATCTAAATAGGTTACGAGTCACGCCGAGGCCCCGTGCAAACGTGAGTCATTTAAAATCAAAACGTTTCATGACACTCCACGGGGGTGGGGTGCCCTTGTTATTGTGCTAACTTCGGAGTGCGCCCCGTTCAACAACACACTAATTGCGTCGCCGCTCGTCATCGGCATTAAATCTCGCACCCTTGACTTTCTTTCCATAACCGCTATCGTCTCCCTTCCGGAAACTTTCCCGGAACATCAGGAGACATCAGCATGAAATCACTCTTAGCCGTAATTCTCGTTTTCATCGCATCGCTCCTTCCCGCACCAACGCGCGCACAACAACCCAGTTCCAAAACCTACGTCCTGAAAGCCGCGCGCATGTTCGACGGCAAAAACAATAGCATCACCAAGCCCGGAGTAGTCGTAGTCACCGACGGCAAGATCGTCGCAGTAGGCGCAAACGCCGCGATCCCCGCGGGCGCACAAGTCATCGACCTCGGTGACGCCACCCTCCTCCCCGGCTTCATCGACGCGCACACCCACCTCACCATGCAATATCGCGAGGACTACACAAAGGCAATGCTTGAGGGTCTGCAACAAACCATCCCCGAAAAGGCGATCGACGCTACCGTAAACGCGCGCGTCACGCTCATGGCGGGATTCACCACCGTGCGCGATGTCGGCTCAGAGGATTATCTGGACGTCGGCCTGCGCGCCGCTATCGATAAAGGCGTCGTCCCCGGCCCGCGCATGCTCATCTGCGTCCACGCCATCGGCGCCACCGGCGGCCACTGCGACGAAACTGGTTTCCGCTCCGGCGTGTTCGGCAAAGAGACCGGTCCCGAAGAAGGCGTAGTCAATGGCGCCGACCAAGCGCGTTACGCCGTGCGCCTCGCGCACAAATACGGCGCTACCATCATCAAGACGTGCGCTACGGGCGGAGTTTTGTCGCTGGCGGATTCCGTGGACACGCCACAACTTACGCAAGCGGAACTCGATGCCATTGTGGACGAAGCGCACGCGCTGAAATTAAAAGCAGCGGCGCACGCGCACGGCGCGGAAGGCGCGAAGCGTGCGATTCGCGCGGGAATCGATTCCATCGAACATGGATCTTTTCTTGACGACGAGGCACTCGATTTGATGAAGCAACATGGCACGTATTACGTTCCGACGCTGATGGCGGTGCAAGGTCTTTCGGAACAAATTGCCAAAGGCATCCCGATTCCTCCGCCGATCAAAGTGAAAGCGGAAGATGCCATAGCGCACATCCATCAAACATTTCAGAAAGCGCTGGCGAAAAATATCAAGATTGGATTGGGTACCGATGCGGCGGTCTATCCGCACGGACGCAACGCCGAAGAATTTCACCAGATGGTGGATCTAGGAATGAAGCCCGTGGACGCGCTGAAGGCCGGAACTTCCGCGGACGCGGATTTGCTTGGTTTGTCCGCGAAAATCGGAACGCTGGAGCCCAATAAACTTGCTGATGTCGTCGCGGTTCCAGGCGATCCTATCGAAAATATCCGCCAGACGGAGCACGTTTTTTTCGTAATGAAAGAAGGCGTCATTTACAAAAACGAGCGTGTCGACGCGAAATAGAGAACGTGGCGAGAGGCTTCTAAGCTTCCAGCTTGAAGCGCGTGGAGGCGAGACGGTAGAGACGACGCCAGAGCAAGCGATTGATGAGCACCACGACGGTGGCCATGATCAGCGTGGAGGCCAGCAAAATATCGAAGCGGCCGGAATCGCTGGCGCTCGCAATGGTGCTGCCGAGGCCGGGTGCGGAAACGATGCGGCCCTGAAAATGAAAATATTCCGCAACGATGCTGGCGTTCCACGCACCGCCGGAAGCGGTGATCATGCCGGTGACCAGATAGGGGAAAATGCCGGGAAGAATCAGGTGCCGCCAGCGATCCCAGGAATGGAAACCGAAAATTTGCGCAACTTCCTTGAGGTCCGTGGGAATGGCCATGGCGCCGGCGATTACGTTGAACAGAATGTACCACTGCGTGCCTAGCAACATCAGCAGCATGGCCGCAATTTCCAGGCCGCCACGCAAGCGAATCAGGAACAGTAAAATCACGGGAAAGAGCGCAGTGGCGGGGATCGACGCGGCCATCTGCGCGAGCGGTTGCGCAATGCGCGAGAATCGCGGATGCGAGCCGATGTACACTCCGACGGGAATAGTCCACAACGCGCCTAGGAGCAACGCGGCATTGACGCGCAGGAAAGTGTATGCAGCGCTGCGCAGCAACTCGATGTAGTCTTCACCGCGCAGATGCGAAAGCTCCAGTCCCGCGTGGTACAGCGCGACGGCAAGTCCCGCGAGCGCGACTACTCCTATAAAATATCCCAGCCATTTGCGCGGTTTCTTTTGTTTTGGCGCGGCGAAAGTGGCGGCGGCACGGCGTGCGCCGACGGCAAAAGAAAGGGTCACCCAGTTGATGATGGGACTCAGGAGCAAACGGTACAAACGGATCACGATGGACGCGCGGCCGATCAGACTTAGCAGCGTGGCGTGCGATCGACCGGCGCTTTCCACTTGCTCGAACTTGAATTTATCGGCCCAGACGATTACCGGGCGCCAGACGAGCTGGTCGAGCAGAACGATCACACCGATCATCGCGGCGAGACCCCAGAGGATAGCGCGCGTGTCGCCGTGACTGGCGGCGGTTTGCAGGAAGGAACCGAGACCCGGCAAGCGGAAATCGCGCGGGCCGAGCACAAACATTTCGCAAGCCATGAGGAAAAACCAGCCGCCGGCGACGGACATCATGGAATTCCAGACCAGCCCGATGGTGGAAAAAGGCAAATCCAGTTCCACGAAACGCTGCCAGCCGCTGAAGCGATAGATGATTGCGGCTTCTCGTAGTTCGCGCGGCTGTGTTTTCAGCGAGGAATAAAAGCTGAAAGCGATATTCCAGACTTGTCCCGTAAATATTAGAAGAATCGAACCCAACTCCACGCCGATCTGGCTGTGGGGGAAAATCGCCACCATGGCGAGCATTACACCGGGAAGAAAACTTAGGACGGGAATGGATTGCAAAATGTCGAGAAGCGGAACCATGAGAATTTCCGCGCGGCGAGAATTCGCGGCGATGTATCCGTAAGCGAGCGCGAAAAGAAGGCTGAGCACGTAGGCGATTCCCATTCTCACCAGGGAGTAGAGGGCGTACAGCGGCAGAACACGAGGGTTTTGCGAGATTTCCGCCTGCGAGTGCACGGGGCCGAGCCAGGAACGGCCGATGGCGTAGACGCCGTAGATTGCGACAAAAACAAAAAGAAATATGGTGATGTCGATGAGAAAAGCGAAGCTCCAGCGCGAGCCGGCGGGGCGCCGCTGCGTAGGCGGAATGGGCGTGGCGAATTGCGGTTCGGTGGTGGTTAAGGACAAGAGAGGATCAAACCTCGGTGAGGGTCAGCTTGCCGGTGGCGGCGTCGTAATCAAAGAGTTCGGCGTAGCGTCCCCACTGAATGGCGGTTTCGAGCTGGCGGCGAGACTCCTCTTCGCTGAAATGCTCGTCGAGCAAGTCGCGGAAAAATTCGTCGGAAAGCGTGCGGTTGGCTTTGGCTTTGAGTGATTGCTCCATCTGGCGCAGTAAGGGAACATTGGAGAGCGCGGTCTTGCGAAAAATTGCTTTGCGCGCCTGAATATCCGCGCGAGCGAATTCCTGCCCTTCGGGAGTGATGATGGCGTCGCCTTCTTCGACGCGCAAGAGCCCGAGAAGTGCGGCAGTATCAATGGTAGGTAAAAGCGCGTCGACTTCGAGACTCAATTCATCTGCGAGGCGGTGCAGGTCGATGCGGCCGCCAAGGTCGGCGAGAATTTCCAGAAGTCCAGCCATGCCGCCGGGGCGCGTATGGGGAAGCATGATGGGTTTGTGGGCGACGGGTTTGCCGGGCGCGCTTCCCGAAATCGCGGTAATGAGGTTGTGTTCGTCGGGGCGCGTGAGAACGCGGTAGATATCGTCGACGAGGGAAATGAACGCGGGAGTTTTGCGATCGCGGGGATAGGGAATCGTTACGTTGAAGTCGGCGTGGATGTGCGCGGGATTGCGGCCTAGGACGATGATACGGTCGGCGAGAACTACCGCTTCCTCGATGTTGTGGGTGACGATGAAAATCGCACGCGTGGGAATTTTGTGTTCGAGCCACAGTTCGAGAAGTTCACCCCGCAGGGTTTCGGCGGTAAGCACATCGAGCGCGGAAAAAGGTTCGTCCATGAACAAAACTTCCGGTTCAACGACCAGGGCGCGTGCCACGCCAACGCGCTGCTTCATGCCTCCGGACAGTTCCTTGGGATAAGCGCTTTCAAAGCCATCGAGGCCGACGGCGTCGATGATGCGCAGGGCGCGCTTGTGGCGCTCGATGGTGGGCATGCCTCGGGCTTCGAGAGGCGCTTCCACGTTTTCGAGAACGGTGAGCCACGGGAAAAGCGCAAAGCTTTGAAATACGATAGAGACGTTGGGGCTTTCACCGCGAACTGGCTGGCCATGCCAGTACACTTCGCCGGCGCTGGAGGGCGAGAGTCCCGTGAGCATCCTGAGCAAGGTAGATTTTCCGCAACCCGAGGGACCCAGCAAGGCGATGATTTTTCCCGGGTAGACCGCGAGATCGGTAGCGGAAATTACTTGAATGCGGGTACCGTCTGGCTGGGTATAAAATTTTTCGAGTTTGCGCGCCTCGATGATCGGCTCGGAGTTCGCAGCGGAGAGCGCGGAAGTAGTTTGCGGAGTGATGTTCGCGGTGGTCATGAGAACGTGTATTATCGCTCAACTGCAGGCCGGGCGAACAGCAAGGATGTAGAGAAAGCGCCTAGGTCGAGAATAGTTACAATGACATGAACATCAGATGACAGCTCCCGATGAGGCTTTGAGAACGCCACCGATTCAGAGCCCTCCGCAAAGCGAATCCATGCCAAACCAGACCGAGGTACAGCCGTCCAGAAATGAATGGGTTTGGGCGCTAGGAATTTGTCTGGCGGTGGCCTTGCTGATCGTAGCCCCTTTTTTTGTGCTGGGGATTGCCTCCGGACACGACTTTGAATTTCATGCAGCGTCCTGGCTGGATGCGGCGGGGCAATGGAAGGAGGGGATTCTTTTTCCGCGATGGACGGAGTGGGCGAATTATGGTTTTGGGGAGCCGCGATTTATTTTTTATCCGCCGCTTTCGTGGATTTTGGGGGCGGCGCTAGGGTCGGTGATGCCGTGGAATGCCGCGCCGGTGGTGTTCATTGTGCTGGTGCAGACCATCGCGGGATTGTGCGCGTTCGCGCTGGGGCGCGCGGTGACCTCGCGGGGTGGGGCGCTGTTTGGGGCGGTTTGTTATGCGGCGAATCCTTACGCGCTGCTGGTGATTTATATGCGGAGTGATTTTGCGGAGCAGCTGGGAACGGCATTTTTTCCTTTGTTGTTGCTGCTGGGCTTGCGGGTCAGCGGGATATTGAACGAAACTCCTGAGGAACCTCGATATGGTTCAGATCCTGGCCGGACCGTGCGCCCCAACCCGGTCGGGGCGCACCTACAAAATCAAAATCGCGACATGGCCTGGTTTGCGGTGGTGTTTGCGGTGGTGTGGCTTGCTAATGCACCTGCGGGGGTGATGGCCAGTTATGCCCTGGCTTTGGCGTTTGCGTGGGCGTCGCTGAGCGCGAGATCTTTTGTGCCTGGTTTGCGCGGGGCGGCTGGGCTGGCGCTGGGATTGGGGTTGGCGGCGTTTTACCTGGTGCCGGCGGCTTACGAGCAGCGGTGGGTGAGTATCGAGCAGGCGCTGGCTTCGGGATTGCAGCCGGGGCAGAACTTTTTGTTTACGGCGATTGATGATCCGGAGCATACGTGGTTTAACTGGATCGCGTCGGGCGTGGCGATTTTGCTGGTGGTGGTGACGGGCACCGCAGCGCTGCTGGGGCATGGAAAGGCGGCTGAGACGAAGCCGGCCAGCACGCGGGAACAACAAGAGAGCGTCTGGGGCGCTATGCTGGTGTTGGCTGCGGCGGGAACGCTGCTGATGCTGCGCATTACCAATATTTTCTGGAGCCTGCTGCCGAAACTGAGATTCGTGCAGTTCCCATGGCGGTGGATGTGCGTGGTTGCGGTTGGTTATGCATTCTTTCTGGCCTGCGCGTTCGGGCGGTCGCGGCGCAGATGGATTCTAATTACCGCGATGGCGGCGCTGAGCGTAGGGATTGCGCGGGAGCTAGTCCAGCAGACCTGGTGGGACAGCGAAGATGTGCCCACACTACGGGCGGCGATCGCGAGCGGTACGGGGTTTGATGGAACGGACGAGTACGATCCGCGGGGAGACGATCACTACGATCTACCCGGGAAAAGTCCCGCGACAACGGTTCTGAGCGCGGAGGAGGATGACGGCGTAACTCCCAAAGCCGAGGTGCGCATCGAGACGTGGACGGCTCGAGAGAAAAGGTTGCGGGTTTTATCGCCACGACCTGCGCGGATTGCGTTGCGGCTGTTGGACTATCCGGCGTGGTTGGTGGAGGTGAATGGACGGCGGATTGTGCCGCAGCATGCGGAGGACACGGCCCAGATGGTGGTGCCAATCGGTGCTGGGAATTCAGAGCTGCGGGTGGTTTTTGTGAGAACGTGGGACCGCACATTGGGGATAACGGTTACGCTGGTGAGCGCAGCAATCGCGATAGGCATGCTGGCATGGAAACTACACGGCGCTCGTGAGATACAAGGGACCTAGCCGTTCCGGGAGAAGGCTGCCGGAAGGCAATGCCGAAGACCAGGTGTCAGGGATTTAAATTTACGGATGGATGGTCACCGGATGAGCTGGCTGCAACGCGTGCAAAAACAATTTCAGGAAAAGCGGATTGCGCGTTCGATCGCACGCAAGTCGATGATCGATGCGGTGCGCGCGGGGAATCTTTTGCGGCTGGCGCAGCGCATTGAGGAGGAGCAGATTCCCGGTGACGTGGTGGAATGCGGCGTCTATCGCGGCGGATCAGCGGCGACCATAGCACGCGTGGCCACGCATTCGCGGATGAACCGCACGGTTTGGCTGTTCGATTCGTTTCAGGGCATGCCCCCGGTTACAGAAGCGGACGGCCCCGGCGCGGAAGACTGGGTGGGCGCACTTTCTTACGATCCCCGGAAGGTGGAGAAACTGCTGCGGCGGACCGGATCGGACCTGTCGCGCGTGCGGATCGTTAAGGGGTTTTTTGCGGATACGTTCCCGGAGGTCGATATTCCGCAGATAGCGCTCTTGAATGTCGATTCCGATTGGTACGAGTCGGTCAAAATATGTTTCGAGAAGTTTTACGATGCGGTAGCACCGGGCGGATTTGTGTCGATTGACGATTATGGAGCGTGGCCGGGTTGCCGGCTGGCGGTGGATGAATTTTTTCAGAAGCGCGGGCTGACGCATAAGATTCTGCCAGTGGACAGCACGGCTTCGTGGTTTCAAAAAGCGGGCTGAGATGGGATGCAGTGGTAGCCGAGGTAGCGGTGTTTTGCACTGAAGCACGCAGAAGGAGATAAAAAATGCGCTTGGCGAGATGGACCATGATTCCGAAATTTATGAAGCGAACCCGCGTTCTGGATGTTCTCTTCGTTTCAGCTTGGGTGATTCTAAGTTTTCCAGCACGCGCGCAGGACAGCACTCAGCCACCGGCCGGACAGCACGCCATTCTTACAGTGAAGGGCGATGGCGTGCAGGTTTATGCGTGCCAACAAGTTGATGCCGTTGCGAAGTGGGTGTTTCAGGCGCCAGAGGCAAAACTTTTTGACGCTTCGGGTAAAGAAGTTGGAGCGCATGGCGCTGGGCCGTTCTGGAAAGACATAGACGGAAGTTTGGTGAGGGGGCAACTGGTGGCCAATAGCAAGGCTCCGGCGGCTGGCGACATTGCGTGGCTGCTGTTGAAAGCTAGTTCGCACGAGGGTGACGGAGTGCTTAGCAAGGTGGAATATATTCGGCGGTCAGAAACGCATGGCGGAGTCGCGCCGGCTGGCGGGTGTGACGCCGAGCATTTAGGCGCGACCGTGCGTGTTCCGTACACCGCCACGTATGCGTTTTATGCTGGCAAGAATTGATTGTTGGAAGATCGGTGCCGTCGGCGCTTAGAAAAGCGCCCGCTTCGGAAAGCGGCCGCCATAGATTCTTAGCGGCGGTCGACCGCGGGGTGGCGGACGTCCTGGCCTTGCACGATGTAGATTACGTCTTCGGCGATGTTGGTGGCGTGGTCGCCGATGCGTTCGAGGTTTTTGGCCACCAGGATTAGTTCGAAGGCGGGGAAGACGACGCTGGAGTCGCCCATCATGTAGGTGAGAAGTTCACGGAAGATTTGATCGCGGTAGTGGTCAACCTTGTCATCACTGGCCAAGACTTGCTGGGCAAGATCGACGTCGCGTCGGACTACGGCGTTGAGGGCCATGCGGACCATCTCTTCGGCCAATTCGGACATGCGCGGGAGATCGACGTAAGGTTTTACGCGGGGATGGCGAAGAATGCGCAGAGCGCCCTGGGCAATGTTTACGGCTTGATCTCCGATGCGTTCGAGGTCGTTGTTGATGCGGGAGACCGCTAGGACAAAGCGAAGGTCCGCGGCCATCAACTGATGCAGAGCCAGGAGCTGGACGACGCGGTCGTCGATTTCGAGCTGGAGTTCGTTGACGGCGGATTCTTCTTCAAGGGTGCGCTTGGCGAGGGCTTCGTCGGAGTCCAGGACGGATTGGATGGACTGGTGAACGGCGCGTTCCGCGAGGCTGCCCATCCAGAGCAGGCGCTCTTTAACTTCGTTGAGATCCTTTTCAAAATGCCGTTCCATGGCGTCCTTCCTACGGTTCCGCTAATGCTGGTTGTCGCGTTGCTCCCTAAAACAGATTCGTCGCTGCGCCCGGAATGACAACCTTGGAATTAAGTAATGCCGAGAGTAGCGCGAATATCGCGCGGAGAAACAAAAATCATCCGAACCGGCCGGTGATGTACGCCTCGGTGCGCGGATCCGTGGGCGTGGTGAAGAGATGCGGCGTCGGACTGAACTCGATGAGCTGGCCGGTCAGCAGGAAGGCGGTGTAATCGCTGACGCGAGCGGCTTGCTGCATGTTGTGGGTGACGATGACGATGGTGCAGAAATCCTTCAGCTGGACGAGGAGTTCCTCGATTTTAGCGGTGCTGATGGGATCGAGGGCGGAGCAGGGTTCGTCGAGGAGGAGGACTTCGGGTTCTACGGCGAGCCCGCGGGCGATGCACAGACGCTGCTGCTGGCCGCCTGAGAGTTCATAGGCGGATTTGTGGAGATGGTCCTTCACTTCGTCCCAGAGCGCGGCGTGGCGAAGGCTTTTTTCGACAGCGTCGGCAAGGGGCAGCTTGGTGCCGTTGATGCGCAGACCGTAGGCGACGTTGTCGAAGATGGATTTGGGAAATGGATTGGGACGCTGGAAGACCATGCCGACGCGGCGGCGGAGCTGGGTGACGTCCTGGAGATGAATGTCCTGGCCCTCGAGGAGAATATCGCCTTCGAGACGGGTGTGGCGGACGGTTTCGTACATGCGGTTGAAGGTGCGGAGTAAGGTGGATTTGCCGCAGCCGGACGGACCGATCAGCGCAGTGACTTTGTTGGAGGCAATGCCCAAGTTGATGTCGAAGAGGGTTTGTTTGGCGCCGTAGAAGAAATTCAGATGGGAAACGGTCATGCGCATGGATGCTGCGGAGGACATCTCGCGGCTGGGAAGCGAGCCGCTCGGGGGAGCTATGTGTACCGGCAAAGGCGACCTCACAGTAGCGTTCATCATTTATCGTTACGTCCTTGGAATCGATACGCCGCGCGCAAGGATAGCGCGGGCGACGATATTCACAACAAGAATTAAGCCTAGAAGAACGAGGCCGGCCGCCCAGGCCTGGCGGTGCCAGTCGTCATACGGCGAGATCGCGTAGGTGTAAATCATGACGGGGAGCGAGGCGGTGGGTTGTTCCCAGCCGGGGCTCCAGAAGCGGTTGCCGAAAGCGGTGAAGAGGAGCGGAGCGGTTTCGCCGGCCACGCGAGCGAGGGCCAGGAGAATGGCGGTGATGATGCCGCGATAGGCAGCGGGGACGATCACCGAAGCGATGGTTTTCCATTTGCTGGCGCCCAGAGCCATGGCGCCTTCGCGGAGTTCGCCGGGGACGGCTTGCAGGAATTGTTCGGTGCTTCGCAGGGTGATAGGGATCATCATGAGCGCGAGTGCGAAGGAACCGGCTAGCGTGGAATAGTGTTTGAAGGGCAGGACGACCAGGGAGTAGGCGAAGATGCCGATGACGATGGAGGGGACGCCGTTGAGCAGGTCTGCGGCGTAGCGGACGATGAAGGCCATGGCGCCGCCGCTGAATTCGGCGAGATAGACGCCGCCGAGGAAACCTATTGGCACACCGATGAGCGACGCGAGAAAAAGAAGCTTGGCGCTGCCGACGATGGCGTTGGCCATGCCGCCGCCGGATTCGCCGACAGGAGTGGGGAGCTTGGTGAAGAAGGCCCAGTTGATGGATGTTCCGCCGTGGTACACGAGATAGCCGAGGATGAAGAAGAGCACGGCCACGGTGATGAAGGCGGCCAAGCCGGTCATGCCGAGCATGAAGCCGCTGACAAATTTGCGGTAGCGCAGGCGGGCGGTCATGTCCGCCCCATTTCGCTGCCGCGCTGGGCAGTGAGGACGATGAGCAGGCGGGCAAGGCCGTTGAGGACAAAAGTGAGAATGAAGAGGACCAGGCCGAGTTCGATTAGAGATTGCAGATAGAGATCGCCGGTCGCTTCGCTGAACTCGTTGGCGATTACCGCGGCGATGGAGTAGCCGGGAGAGAAGAGCGAGGCGCTGATCGTCGGCGTGTTGCCGATAACCATGGTGACGGCCATGGTCTCGCCGAGAGCGCGGGCGAGGGCGAGGAAGATGGAGCCCATGATGCCGGAGCGGGCGAAGGGCACGACCACTTTCCACGTGGATTCCCAGCGTGTAGAACCCAGTGCCAGAGCGGCTTCGCGTTGATCGCGGGGGACGGAGAGGAGTACTTCGCGGGAGACGGAAACGATATAGGGGATGACCATAATGGCCAGGACTATACCGGCAGTCAAGAATCCTACGCCATACGCAGGGCCTTGAAAGAGCGGAAGGAAACCGAGCGTGGATTTCAGGAAAGGCTGAATATATTCACGCATCAGCGGGACGATGATGAAGACGCCGAGCAGGCCATAGATGACGCTGGGGACAGCGGCGAGAAGATCGATAAAGAATTGCAGCGTATCGGAAATTTTTTGCGGCGCCAGTTCGGCGAGGAAAATAGCAGCGCCGATGCCGAGCGGCACGGCGATGGCGAGAGAAACAAACGCGGTGACCACAGTGCCATAGATGAAGGTAAGAGCGCCGAAGTCGCCCTCGATGGGATCCCATACGGAAGTGGCGAAAAAGTGAAAGCCGAATTTGTGCCGGGGGAGCGCGGAGCCGTGCCAGAGTTCGAAGACCAGCAGAAGCGTGACGAGAACGACGCTGGCGGCGAAAATAAACGTGATGATGCGCGCGATCTCATCGCCTTCGCGAAGCTTGCTGAGAAAGGAACGCGAGCCCGAGACGGGGCCCGCGTTCGGAACTGTTGTGGTCGTGGCTGCCAATTGGGTTTACCCGTTCTACCCCGTTACCTGCTGTTCGGCTTTGTTGTGCCGCACCCAAACTGCCGTTACTGAATCTTGTCGATGGCTTTCAGTTCCTTGGCCACTACTTCCTTGGGGAGTTTGGCGTACGACAGATTCTCCGCGTAGGATTGGCCATCGGTGAGCGCCCACTTGATAAAACCTTTCAAAGCGTCGCGTTTCCCGGTGTCCGTAAATTTCTCGGGAATCAGCAGCCAGGTGAAGCTGGAAATCGGGTAAGCGGTTTTGCCTGGAGCATCGGTGATGGAGACGCGGAAATCGTCGGGCATGGTCTTGCCGGCATCTGCGGCTGCGGCGCTGACGCTGCTGAAGTCCGCCTTGATAAACGCGCCGGAAGAGTTCTTCACGCTGCCATAGTCGATCTTGGTCTGCACCGCGTAGATTAATTCGACGTAGCCGACGGAACCAGGAGTCTGCTTAATGAGTCCGGAGACACCTTCGCTGCCTTTGCCGCCGAGGCCTGCCGGCCAGTTGATGGAAGCGCCGGTGCCGACTTTATTCTTCCAGTCAGGGCTGACCTTCGAAAGATAGTCGGTCCAGATGTAGGTGGTGCCGCTGCCTTCCGAGCGGTGTATTACCACGATATCGCTGGCGGGAAGCTTCACGCTGCTGTTCGCGGCGGCGATGATCGGGTCATTCCACTTGGTGATACGGCCAAGAAAAATTCCGGCGAGTGCTTCAGGGGTGAAGTTCAGTGAGGTGGTCACGCCAGGAATGTTGTAGATAGGAACGGCAGCGCCTAAAACAGTAGGAAAATGCAGAATGCCGGAACCGTGTTTATCGGAGTAGGCTTTGAGCTGGTCAGGGTTCATAGGTCCGTCAGAAGCGCCAAAATCAACTGTGCCTTCGGTGACTTGCTTGATGCCAGCGCCCGAGCCGAGGGATTGATAGTTGATCTGGATGTTGCCGAATTTTTTATGGTACTCATCGAACCATTTGGAGTAGATGGGATAGGGAAAAGTGGCGCCCGTGCCATTGATTAGCAGAGCTCCCTGAGCCCAAACCACGCCTGCAAGAGCTAGAACGACGAACAGCAAGCCAACAAATCGCCTCATACGCCATCTCCGTAGAAATCAACTATCCCTGTGTGCCCCCATTGTCTCGCGCGCGTGTTACAGGAGTGTTACAGCTACAGGGGAATTTGATTGGAAACCGCTGCGCTGGAGGTGCTTGGGGGGGTAAATTCATTTGTATGAATAGATTAGGCCGGGAATCAGCAGGCCTAGAAAGAAAAAGGGCGGCCCCGTGAAGAGCCGCCCTTTTTAAACCGCTAACCCCCAATCTACGGGAGATAGTAACGGAGCGAAGTAAAGATCATGTTGTCGACGCCCTTGGGATCATAAGACACGCCGTCGGTGACGCCCGACCACGCGTCCTTCCAGAGGTATGAGTACTGCATGCCAAATTGGAAACGACCTTTCGAGCCCTGGTAGAACTTGTACCAGAAGCCGAGCGTGCCTTCCTGGATCACGCGGACGTCGCCCGCGCAGTCGGTGCCGCCGGTGGACGGGTTGAAGTCGTTCGTCGGCACACCTTCCGTGGAGCATAGGGAGTTGTTCGCGGCCACGTTGCCGTACCCACCAATCCCGTTGAGGGAAAATTTCGTGGTGGTCGTCGCTGGAATGGCTGGCGAAGTACCATTCGAAGGGATAGCGGGCGTCTTGGTGACCGTGATCGAGTTGTACCCCGTGTAACCGGCGCGCCAGGCATACTCTGCGCCGTAGTAGGCGTACACGTCGAGCTTGGGTGTGGCGTGCCATTCAAGCCTTCCTAGGCCTTGAGCGCCACGAATCAGCGCAAGGGTACCGTCGGGACGAGCCGTCGCGTCGGCGAGTTGTGAACCACCATAGCGGTTGATGCCGTCGCCAGCCACGGCCTTAAGACCAAAATCCACTTTCTTTCCAAAGAGCGGCCACAGGCCGCTGGCGCCAATTCCACCACCATTGCTGCCGCTATTTGAGGCGCCAGAGCTGCTGACGGTAGTTGAGGTGACGCCGCCCACGGTGCAGGTGAGCGAAGTTATCGTGGCAGGGGGAGCGGTGTCGTTCGCGTTGGTGCCCACGACTCCGCAGGGGTAGATGCGATCGCGGAAGAAGCTGACGATGCCAAACAGTTCGTAGTGACCCCAGCCGGGATCCGCAGCGGCCTTGAAGATCAGGTCCGGCGCCTTGTTGACGGTGTAGCCAGTCGAGTCAAAGGCGTTATAGAGGCCTGCGCCCGAACCCGGGGCGTTAAGGAAGAAATTGCCGGTGGTAGCGGTCGTGGCGCCTGACGTGAGGATCGTAGCGGCGGCGGCGGTGTTGTTGACGGTGGTAACTGTGTCGAACCCGCGCCCGCCGATGGTGGCTTGCGGACCTTCGACGGACATACCCAGCGCGAATTTGCCGCCGAAATCCTTAACCAAGCGCAAGCCGTATTGCCGAGCCCAAGTGAAGCCCACCAAATAGTTCGGATCGATCATCATCGGCAAATCTTCCTGGCGATTGAATAAACCTTTCTTGTATTCCGTAGCCAAGCTCCACTGCTGACCGCCGGTGATGATCCAGCCGTTATCCCAGGCGGCTTGCGCGAACAATTGGCGCTGCCGGAATACGTAGCTGTTGGTCTGGCGATTATTGGAAGTGGTACCGGCGCCGAGGAAATCGGCTTCGACGTAACCAGTCAGAGCTGCGGACCCGACCTTACCCTGCACCAGCATGCTGAGGCGGCTCTGGCGTCCAGTAAAGGCGCTTTCGGTGACGTGCGCGAGATCATTGGACTCGAAGGGGATACCGCTGAAAGGAGTAGCGATATCGCCGCCAGTGGCGCGATTGCGGAACACAGTTTCTGCCGCGAGGAATCCGCCTGGCGTGATGTTGACGCCTTTGTAGCGGATGGACGCCGGGCCGTCGTCAGAGTTCTGCATTTGCGAGGCGGCGGAGTTTCCAGCTGCAACGGTGGTTGCCAGGGCGTCGTTGCTGGTCTTGAGCGCGGTCACCGAAGAGCTGAGCGCTTCGGTGCTGCTCGTAGCTGCTGAAGAGGCGGCAACGGCTTCCGTGGCCTTGGAGCCGGCGTCGGCGGCTTTGGAGTTGGCGGCAGCCGCTTCTTCGCGGGCTTCGTCAATCTGGCGGTCGCGTTTGGCGAGCTCTTCCTTCAGCAATTGCAATTGTTCCTGCTGGGATTGCAGAGCCTGACGAAGTTCTTCAATCTCAGCAGCGATGGCGGCGTCGGACTTGTCCACCGACTTTGCCGTCGCAGCTGGTTTGGGTTTAGCAGGTTGGGGATCAGAATCTTTCGGTGTATCAGCGAGCGCGGTTCCGCAAACCAGGAACAGCGATAGTGTAAGTGCCGCGAATTTATTCATTGCCTCTCTCTTGTAGTTGAAGATTTCGACTGCCAAACAAAATTTGTACGTACCACCCCGCCAAGCAAGTTAAATGCCCGGTCTTACGCTCATGTGAATCAAATATGAATATCCTGTAACAGAACTGGAATATCCACGATTAAACCTCTTGCTTTTAGAAGTTTACGAAAACGAGCAGCGGCGACAACACGTGCGGTGGAAGCAGCTCAGGGACGAACCTGGGGCGCCTAACCACCGATTTGTGGAAGCCAACGCTATTCTCCCGAACTCCAAGAACAGCTTTCAGCCCTCGACTGCTGGGAAGCAGTTACTCTGTACAATCATGGTATAGACCGGTGCGATGTGCGTCAATCGCTGTTGGTAGCGGGCAACGCTTTTAGAAACGATAGTTCAGCTCCGTGTATCCAAGGGCGCCGTTGCTGTCGGCAGGATAAATATTCTTGATAACCTGCCCGCCTTGGGCCCAACCGAAGTACAGGGTGAGGGAAATTCCGTGACTCCATTTGTAATCGCCACTGATGTCGTAGAGATTGGCAAGTTTGGTGTCGCCACCGGACGGACGTCCCTGGAACCCGAACGTCCAGGGCTGAAACGCGCCGCCGCCGGAATACCACAGATCTTTACTGCTGGACAGCCACAGTCCGTGAACGTCGCTGCGTATCGTCAGGCTCTTCGCAGGGCGCAACACCACCTCGCCAAAAACGTCCGTGTTGTTCATGGAGTTGAAGAACGGGAAGCGCGCATAGACACGCGGGGTCGGCAGAACGGCAAAAAATGTGCCGTGGGTGCCGTCGTTGGGATTTCCGTCGCCGCTTGAGTAGTAGTAGCCCGCGCGGAACCACGGACGGACGGGCTTCGCGAAGCGTGGCTGGTAGCCGCCTTCTATGGCGCCGGCGCCGGAGCGTTGCGTCAGCACACCCCACTTTCCGCTCTGCAACGCGCCCCAGCCCAACAGATCAAAGGTTCCGACGCCGGTTGCTGACGCCATTATGAAATGGCCGCCGTAGGTCCCTATATCGATGGCACCCAAATCCGCAGCCTTGGCGGCAGCTGGCCGGTTATCTACCTTCACCACGCCACGATCGTCATTGTAGAAGATTCCGAAGACGCGCCATTCCAACTGCGTGTCTCCGTAATCGCCCTCGCGGGTTACGGCCACGTAGCTGACCGGCGTATTCACCCAACCCCAGCCATCTACCTGGAATACGCCGCGGTCGGGGATGGCGCTGACTGCCGTGAAATTCCATGGTCCGTTCGAGTATGCATAGTGGAGTCCATCGAGGCTGCGCATCACGTCGGAATAACCGAAGTTGCCGATCAAGCGCTGTCCGATGCGGTCCGCTTTTAGCGATGCAAGCGTCGCGTCCTTGGGCTTAACCTCGCTGCCGTCGGTAAATTCGAAGCGCCCGATCTGCAGGCTGTTATGCCCCCATTTAGGACGGATAAAAACTTGCTTCGGAAAAATGAACGCCGTGTTCTGCTGCTTGTCGTTCGCGGCATAGTAAGAACCGCCGAGGCCCAATTGCCCCTGCGGCGCCGCCTTTACGGCTCCGTCGGGCAGACCCAACAAAATCGGCACCTCGAACTCGATATTCCAGTCATAGTTTTGACGAGTTTGGGAGAACCCAAACTGGATTTGCGTGCCGGAATAACCGTAGAGGTTTTGGCCAGCGGCCGGCTGAAACCAATCCCAGGCTTCGTAGCGCTCGCGGATGTTGCCGGAAAACGTCACCGAGCCAAGTTCGATCGGCTGCGGTTCCGACTGCGCTAGCGCGGGAGCGCAGAAACCAAAAAACAAAACAATCGTGGTAATGAGTCTTTTCAATCCGATGGTAGCGTTCATAAGCTCATGTGCCCCTGAGAGAAGAAGTAACAAAGTTTGTTTCATGCCGCCGGCCCACCAGCTTCAGTTGAAAGCACGCACGCCGGCTGCCTGCAAAACTGCGCCGTCAAAGTCTGTACTGCCGTTTCTACAGCAATCAGCACCTAAGCCAGGGGTATCTTCAGAATAGAAAGATTGTTGGCGGATTTTCGTTCCAGAACTCAAGGACGGCAATAGTTGGAATGCACTAGGCTGCTTAGTTTCCAGAACGATGGGATCGGTCTGAAGATGTTCGATGAGCAAGACTTAGTGCGGTGCAGCCACCGTATAGGCCAGGACGATTTGCGTCAACCGATATTGGTAGCGGGCGTCGGTATCGGAAATGTCGGCCTCGGTTTTTTGGAGTTCCGCCTGGCTGAATTCCACGATGGAACTGAGGCCGAGGTTGTATCGGGATTGCGCGAGATCGAGCGCGAGATTGGCTTGCTCGCTGAGTTGCCGGGTGACCGAAAGGCGCTCGAATGCGCGATTGGAGTCCTGCCAGGAGTTGCGAACGTCACGCGCGATGTTGTTTTGCAAGTCGGTAAGTTTTTGCCGGTCGATGGAGGTTTGCAGGTCGGCGGTCTTGGCGCGCGCGTTGAACAGAAAGCCGTTGAAGACCGGGATGTTGATGTTCACGCCTACCGCCCCGTACCAACTGGAAAGCTGCTCATCGCGAACGGGAGCGACGCCGACGACGCCCAGGGCGCTCACATTCGGGAGCCACAGATCGTGCTCGGCGCGGCCGAATTTCTCCGCTCCTTGCACCTCGCTGCGCAGCGCGAGAACCTCTGGGCGCTGCGCAAGCGCTTCCGAGATAAGCGGCAACACGTCGAGTGCCGGAGGGTTGATCGTTTCGGATTCTTCCACCAGTTGAAAATTTTGCTGGTCATTGAAGCCGAGTAGAGCGGAGAGCGTGGCAAGCGAGGCCTCGTAATTGTTCCGCGCTTCAAGCAGCAGCAAGCGGCCGCGCGCCGCGTCCACTTTGGCGAAGCTAAGATCCAGGTCGGAACGCAATTTTGCGTTGGTGAGCGCCTGAATTTTGTCCACCAGCGTCTGTCGTGCCTCTACGGTTTGCTGCGCCACGATCACCAGCGCTTTGGTTTCCAGCGTATTGAAAAAAGCTTGGTCGACCGCCAGGATGATGTCGGCGGTAGTGGCAACAGAGGTCTGGTCCTGGGCCTTCGCCTGAAATTTGGCGCTGGCGACGAGATTGTTGGTGCGCCCGAAATCGGTCAGCAATTGGCTGACCGTGGCGCCTGCAGCCGCGCGCGGGTAAACGATCGAATTGGTCAAACCCCCAGCAGTGATGCGGCCGCCAGGGTCGGAACCGACTCCGGTAACGCTAAGGTAGGCGGTGGGCAGTAGCGCGGAGCGCTGCTCGCGGACGAACTGATAGGAAACCAGTGCCTGCAGCCGAGCGACGGTGATCTGCGGGTTCTTCTTGACCGCCAGCGCTTCAGCTTGCGCGAGTGTCAGCGACTGCAACGGCTGGGAGCTGGCCGTCGGCGTGACTGCAACCTGCTGGGGCTGCGCCCCAACGCTATTCGCGAACAACATCAGCAAAATGCCCGCACTTAATAGCCGAGCGAAATTCCGTGAGCAACGGGAAGGCCGAGGATAACGGACGAGGAAGGGGAAGGTCACGATTGGGCCTCCTGAAGGTTCGCCTGGCGGTCGCCATGCACCAGGAGATACACCGCCGGAACGAGAAATACAGTGACCACTACGGAGACGCCCAAGCCGCCGATTATGGCGCGCGCTAATGGAGCGTACTGTTCGCTCCCCGCTTCGATGCCCAGCGCCATCGGAATCATGCCCAACAGCGTGGCCAGCGAGGTCATGAGCACGGGTCGCAGGCGCACTTTGCACGCTTCGACCACCGCTTCGCGAATGGTCCGGCCGCGCGCGTGCAGTATCCCGGAAAATTCCACGATCAGAATACTGTTGGAGACCACAATCCCAGTCATCATGATCACGCCCATCAGCGACATGATGTTCAGCGAGGTATGCGTTAGCAGCAGGATAAGCACAACACCGGACAAGCCAGGAGGAATCGCCGTCAAAATAATCAAAGGGTCGAGAAAGGAACGGAATTGCGCCATCAATATGAGGTAAACGAGCACAATGGAAAGTAGCAGGCCAATTCCGAAACGCAAGAACGATTCGCGCATGCCCACCACCGCGCCGCGCACGGTTACGCGGGCATTGGGAGGAAGCGTGAGGCCCTGAATGATGCGGTTGGTCTCTTTGCTGACGGCGCCGAGGTCTTCGGTGGAAGGCATGACGTAGACATCGATGACCCGGCGAAGCTGATTGTGATCCACCTCCGTGGGCGTATCGATGGGTTCAATGTTGGCGACCGATTGTAAAGGTGTGTAGGACGCAGAACTATTGGAGCGCAGAGGAATATTCTTGAAATCGGACATGCTCATCGAAGCAATCTGCTTGTTGGAATATTGGACCGTCAGCATGTAGTTATTGCCGGTTTTTGGATCGATCCAATAGCTGGGAGCGATGACGCCGTCGGAGGTGAGCGCGGTGATCACGTTGTCGACAATCTCTTTCGGGGTGATTCCCAGCTGGCTGGCCTGTTCGCGGTTGATGTCGAGCTGCAAGCCTGGATAGTCCAGACTCTGGGGGATGAGTACGTCGCTTACATTCTTCGATTGCTTGAGCTGGACGGCAACGCCTTTGGCGATCTTGTACGCCTCCTGCATATCGTTGTCGCTGATCTCAATATCCAGCGGTGCGGGAAGCCCGTGGTTGACAACGGAATCCACCAAGCCTCCGGCCTGGAAATATGTATTGAGTTGCGGCAGATCCGACGCGAGCTTGCGGCGCAACCGCTCCATATATTTATAGCTGCCAATTTTGTGATCTTCCTTGAGGCTTACCTGCACGAAGGCGGTGTCCATTCCGGAATTGCTGGTATACGCTGCGGATAGATCTGGAGTGATGCCAATATTGGAAACGATTATGTCGAGGTCATGCGGGGAAACGGTTTGACGGATGGTGTCTTCCACGCGGGCGATCAATTGGTTGGTGACTTCCAGGCGCGTGCCGGTGGGCGCCTTGACGTTAATGACAAACTGACCGGGATCGGTTCGAGGGAAATAAGAAGTACCCAGGAAGGGAAAAAGACCCAGGAGGACGATAAGGATGCCAGCGAGAATAATGCCCACGGTGAACTTGGGACGATCGAGCGCTTTTAAAATAGCTTTGTCATAGAAAATGAGCAGATCGAGAAAGAGCGCGTTGAATCTCTGAATAATGCGGGCGAACAAATTGGTCTTGATGCTTTCGCCGTGGACTTCGTCGTGGTCGATGTGGATGAAATAAGCGCAATAGAGCGGCACCACGGTCATGGCGAAAATGTAGGAAGCAAAAATGGAGATCACCACGCCGAGAGCCAGATCGATGAATAGATAGCGGCTGACGCCGTAAAACAACGTAACCGGGAAAAAAACTATGGAGGTGGTGGAAGTCGCGGCGAGAACGGCGAGGGCCACTTCCATGCCGCCTTTTTCCGCGGCCTCGTGTGGCGGAACGCCATTTTCCATGAAGCGAAAGATGTTTTCGAGGACCACAACGGAATCGTCAATCAGTCGGGAAAAGGCCAGCGCCAATCCCCCAAGAAGCATGGTGTTGATGGAACCGCCGATGCCGCTCATCACCAGAAAGCACATCAGGGCGGAAAGCGGAATGGAAAGCAGAACGGCAAAGGTGGCGCGCGGGCTGCCAAGGAACAGCAAAATCATAACCGCCGTGAGGATCAGCCCGATCCCGCCCTCTTTGACGAGATTGCGGATGGCCAATTTGACGAAGATGGACTGGTCGAAGACTACCTGAGTCTTGAGGACGGAGGGAACATCGACGAGATGTTTGAGGGCGGCCCTCACGCCATCGACGATCGCGATGGTATTACTATCGCCGCCCTGCTTGAGGACGGGAATGTATACGGAGCGCTGGCCATCGATGCGCACAATGTTGGTTTGAATGGCGCCGGCGTCTTCTGCGTGTCCGATATCCGCGACAAGAACAGAGCCCAGACCGACGGTTTTGAGCGGAATGCGATTGATTTCTTCCGCGGTGGGCAACTGGCTGTTGGCATAGATGTTGTAATCACGATTGCCAATCTGTACGTCGCCGGCGGGAAGAATCAAGTTCGAATCGTTTACCGCGTGCACTACGTCCATCAGGCTGAGTTGGTGTGCTTCGAGTTTGAGGGGATCGACAAAGACTTGAATCTGACGATACGTACCCCCAAACGGCTGAGGAACGGAGGCACCTTGCACATTGGCGACTTGATTGCGCACGGCGAATTGGGCCAGGTCTTTGAGTTGCGTCTCATTGAGACCCTGGCCCTTGAGAGTGATAAGGCAAACTGGGAGGCTCGACGCGTCGAATTTCAGGACTACGGGAGGTAGCGTGCCCGGCGGAAGGCGGCGAAGATCGGCCATCGCGAGATTGGAAATGTTGCTCAGTGCAGAGTTGGCGTCGGTACCGGGCTTGAAATAAATTTTGATCAGGCTGACGCCGGTCAGCGAGCGGGATTCGATGTGATCGATATTGCTTCCGAGAGTGAAAAAACGCTCGAAGGTGTTGGTGATATCGGCTTCGATCTGCTGAGGAGGCATGCCGGAATAAAAGGTGGCCACGACGACGACGGGAATTTTAATTTCCGGGAAGAGATCCACCGGCATGCGGACTACGGTAACAACTCCCACGACGGCGACGACCAGACATAACATGAGAATGAAGTAGGGATAGGCGAGCGCAAATTTGGGCATTAATGCGCTCCCTGCGAATCGCTGGCTACGGATCTGGCAGGTGCGGCGGCGGTGATGTCTTTAGAAATCACGGTTTGACCAGAGCGTATATCGCTACGGCTGCCGACGATGACGCGCTCGCCTTGCTGCAAACCCGAGAGCACCACGACTTGGGTACTGCCCTCGTAGCCCAAGGCGACCTGGCGGTCTTCAACTACATTCTGAGGATTGACGACCAAAACCTCCGTTCCCTTGTCGGTGTGAAGCACAGCTTCGAGCGGGATATATAGGACTGCATGTTGCTGGTTGAGCTTGATGGCGACTTCCGCGTACATACCCGATAATAATTTATTGTCACGGTTGTCAACATCGATTTCTGTTTCCATCGTGCGGGTTTGTTCGTCGAGCGAGTCCGAGAAGCGGGCTATTTTGCCCGGGAAATCTTTGTTGAGCGCCTGGACATGGACGTTCATGGCTTGTCCAACCTGGATATTTGCGGCGATGGATTCGGGAACCGGCAATACCAACCGGAGCACGGAGGTCTGTGCGAGGCGCACGACGGGAATGGCCTGGGTGCTCTCGGAAGTTCCGGCGGCGACCAGCGCGCCGGTGTCCGCGGTGCGGCTGGTGACGACACCGTCGAAGGGCGCAACGATGCGGGTGTACGCGGCCATGGCGGCGACTTGCTTTTGGCCTGCTTGCGCAACCTCGAGCTGTTGTTGGGCGGCGGAAAGCGCGGCCTCAGCACTCGCGAGCTGGCCTTCAGCTTCCAAATCCTTGGCTTGAGAATCATCCACTTCTTGTTGGGCGACGAGGCCTGCTTGTGAGTCAGCCGCTTGTTTCAAGCGGGTATAAGCGGAATGCACGGCGGCGTGGCTGGATTGCATGCGCTGCAGGTCGCCCTGCGCCCGGCGGATCTGTTCCTGAGCAGCACGCACGGTTGCTTCCGCGCCGGTAAGTTGCGCGGCCAGTTCCGGGACTTCGAGGACCGCGAGGATTTGGCCTTCTTTGACGCGATCACCGACATCAACATAAATCTTGCGGACGTAGCCGGCGACTTTGGCGTGCACGTCTACGTCCTGGAACGGCTTAAACGCTCCTGCCAGGTTAAGCGTGTCGCCGAGATCGCCGCGCTGTACGCGCGCCACCGGCACCGTGACTTCAGGTGGAGGATCGGGAGTGGGGCGGTCCATCCAGCGCCATGTGACGAAACCGATGACTCCCAGGACCGCTATCGCCAGAAAGAGTTTTTTTTGCGTCATTACATTTATCTCGCGTTTAAGTGCGCACCAGGGTTTAAAGCCCGACTTTTAGGGAACGGTCGTAGAAGACAAAAAGAGCCGGCCTTTAGCAGTTCCCAGGGAACCCGCTCGGTTTGATGAATACCAGTCCTCATTCGATTGCAGAGAGGAGGATTTAGATGGAGGGGGGAGGCCGAAACCACAGACTTGCGGACAGCAACTGCACCAGAAAGGATACCGCTTCGGAGGCATATTCGTGCGACTGGGACGCGCGTGTGGCGGGTTCACCAAAGTATTGAAATACTGCGACCGCGGAACTCCCGAGCACGCTTCGGCTGTTGGCAGACTTGAAATGTTGCAATTCGGAGGCGCCAACGGTGGCGCGATTGCTCGGTGCGTGGCGAAAGCAAATGTTGGCGGAGGATTCGGGGGCTGCCAAATACGGGTTATACAGAACTAATGCGACCAGCAACAGACACAACGCCATTTGCCATTTTGACGAGTCGCCCCGGTCGCGAGTTGCAGCATATTTAGACATCGAACTGGTTAGATGCACAGTTTCGACAATAGGGGGACGCTGGGGTATTGGTCAAGGGTCGCTTTCAAGCAGGACGGGCAGGAGGGGAGATAGGGACCGGAGCCAGGGGTGCGCCGGTCCCCAAGGTGGGACAATTACTGAAGATCAAGCACGTTCAGTCTCGCAAGCTGGCGTCACTTGGGAATGAAGGGTGTGTGAATTATTCGTGACGTTCTCCCCGGTCGCAGCGGGTTCTTCGCTTCCGTAACTAAGTGTATCGCTTGCACCATCGGGCCGCGCCAGCAGGCCGCGGCCATGCCGCACGTCCAGCCCGCGCACCCAGAAGATAATGTCCTCGGCGATGTTAGTAGCGTGGTCGGCGATGCGTTCGAGGTGGCGCGTGGCCAGGATGAATTGCATGCCGGGGCTGACGACTTGCGTGTCGTGTGTCATGCGATCGAGGAGCTGTTCGAAGATACGGTCACGGTAGCGGTCCACCAGGTCGTCGCTCTCAAGGACATGCGTGGCCATTTCGACGTTGCGGAAAATCAGCGCCCCAAGGCTTTTGCTGACCATCGCGCGGACCGCCGCAGCCATCGGCGCGAGTTCTTCCGGAACTTGTGCCCCGGGCATCTCGCGGAGAGAGATGACGCGTTGCGCGAGATTGACGGCGATGTCGCCGATGCGTTCGAGGTCATTGGTGATTTTCAACGCGGCTACGATCAAGCGGAGTTCGTCGTCGGAGAAATATCCAGTGCGCAGCAGCCGGATGGCGTGCTCGTCGATAACGATTTCCATTTCGTTGATGCGCGGCTCCAGTAGAAATACCTCGCTGGGCAGAGCTGCGGTGCGCGGGCTTTCGAGGTTGACAATCGCGTCCAGCGCGCGATTCATGGCCCCTTCGACGGTGCGCGCCATGGAAACCAGGTAATTCACCAGCGTGTCGTACATTATCGCGTCAGTTAAAACGGAAGGCGAAGTAGTCATGGATCCCCTTTGGGTGAAACCGATAATGCAGACGCAACCGCAAAGGAGCGGAGCGCGAAACGCATACTTCCGCTCTATAGCAAGTATGGGACGCGAAGATTACAAATTGTTAACAGCAGGATGAACATCTTGTAGCGGCCGCCTTCTGACGCTGACGCTTCGCTTTCAGACAATGGTTTTTCTTTAGGAGACCGGGGCTTCAGCCCGGCGTCAGGCAGATGGATTCAACCAGGCTTTAGCCCCTGAAGTCGTCTATTCCCCAGGCTGCTAGTGGGAAAGAGGTCGCGGCCCGTTGCCGCGCCCGCTTGGGGGTGCCCCGAGCGGGGATCTTGTTAGCGAATTCCCCTCTTCAAACTCGGGGACGGAAAAATGAAATTGCGAGCCTTGCCCGATCTCGCTATCGACCCATAGCCGGCCCCCATGCACTTCCACGAGGTGTTTCGCAATGGCGAGCCCCAAGCCGGTGCCGCCAACTTCGCGCGAGCGCGCGGCATCAACCCGGTAAAAACGTTCAAAAATTCTGGGTTGGTCGGCTTTAGGAATGCCAATCCCGGTGTCGGCCACCGTGAAAATGACTTCTTGGGCCGTATGGGCGGCGCTGAGCGTGATTAGTCCGCCGGGCAAAGTGTATTGAATGGCGTTGTCCAACAGATTTTGCAGCACTTCGGCCAGACGCCGGCGGTCGGCAGCGATATCCGGAAGATCTTCCGGAACCCGCACGATAATTTCGAGTTTCTTCTCCGCGGCGCGCCTTTGCGCGGTTTCCAGACACGTGGCCACGAATTGCGTAACGCTCGTGTCGCTGATTTCCAGTTCCAGCCGGTCGGCGTCCATTTCGGAAAGTTTCAGCAAGTCGTCCGTCAGGCGCGCCAGGCGGCGGGAATGCTCCACAATAATTTCTAGAAATCGGCCGCGGTTTTGCGCGTCGTCAAGCGCGCCGGCAAGCAGCGTTTCGGCGAAACCCTGTATGGCGGTGAGCGGCGTTTTGAATTCGTGAGAGACATTGGCCACGAAGTCGCGCCTCACGCGTTCGAGCTTTCGAAGATCTGTAATGTCATGCAGCACGATGACCGCGCCGGAGGTTTTTCCAGCGCTGACGCTGGCCACCGTCGCGGCAAAAAAGTGCTGGCGCAAAGTGCCGGTGACCACTTCAGTCTCCACCCGCGGCTCCCCGCGCAGAACCTCGCGCACGGCCTCGATCAATTCCGATTGCCGGACGATCTCGACCAGCGCGCTCCCCGATTTCGGTGGCACGTCGATGCCGAGAATCCCGGCAAATCCCGGATTGGCGAACACTAGCCGCTCCGCGCCATTCACCACTGCTACGCCTTCCACCATGCTGCCGAGAATCGCCGAGGAAAGGTTGCGTTCTTCGGTGAGCGCGCGGATCGTGCCATCCAGCCGCAATGCCGTTTGATTCAACGAACTGCCTAAAGCTTCCAGTGCGTCTCCAGAGCCATCCCCGGGAAGCGGCCGAAAATCGCCTTCGGCAACGCGGCGCGAAAATTCCTTTAGGCGTTCCACGCGGTCGCTGAACGCGCGCGAGACGAACAGCGTGGCGACTCCGGCGATGACCAGGATGAGCAGCGACCATAGCCACAGACTGCGGCGAAAATACGCCAGCGCGGCTTCGCTGGTAAGCAGTGGAAGTGCAAAGCGCAGAATTACCGGCCGGCCGGTGGGTGTGTCCTGGCGAATGGCGTAGTAGAGCAGATCGCGCCGCAGCGAGACGCTGCGGCGGAGGGATTGCGCCTCGCCATCGGCCAGGGCAGCGCGGATTTCCGGCCGGTCGGAATGATTTTCCATAGTGCGGGGGTCAACTTCGGAGTCGGCGAGAACCTGCCCATTCGCCGTAATTACGGTGACACGAACACCGGAGACCGCCATCTGCCCCACCCACTCGCGCAGCGCGGGATCGCTGGAATCCGCCGCCAGGAGCGCCGCGGCAGACGGCGGGTGCAGTTGCGAAAAGTGCGCGATGGAAGCGAGTTGCGCAAACCCGGTGCGCTCATAGTCCCGGCGCAGAGCACGCTCGGCAAAGAAGTCCACGGCAATCAGCACGCTGAGCAGCAGCGCCAAAAAAGTGAGCGCGAGTTTTGCGAAAAGATTACGCCGCACGAGTTTCGAACAAATAGCCCGCGCCGCGAACAGTCTTCAGATGGATGGGACTCTCCGGATCGCTTTCGATTTTTTCGCGCAAGCGCCGGACGTAGACATCCACGCTGCGCGGGGTGACGAAGCGGTCCGTGCCCCACACGGCATCGAGCAACTGATCGCGCGTGAACACGCGGTTCGGACGCGAGGCTAAATAATACAACAGGCGGAACTCCAGCGTGCTGAGAGGAACGGGTTTTCCGGAATGACTTACGCGATAGGAAGCGGGATCGATGGAAAGCTTGCCAACTTCGATGGTGCGCGGTGCGTCCGCTGGCGGCTCGGCGCGCCGCAGCAAAGCCTTTACGCGCGCGAGCAATTCGCGAGGACTGAAAGGCTTGGTGACGTAATCGTCGGCCCCCATTTCCAGGCCTACGACGCGATCGGCTTCATCGCCTCGCGCGGTGAGCATCAGAATGGGCAGGCGATTGAGTGAATCGTCGCGCCGCACTTCGCGGCAAATATCCAAGCCCGATAATTTCGGCAGCATCAGATCGAGCAGCAACAAATCCGGAGGCGTTTTCTTGAGCGTGCTAAGTCCCGTGCCGCCATCAAATGCAGCGGAAACCTGAAATCCTTCGTTGACGAGGTTATAGCGCACCAGTTCGACGATGTCCCGGTCGTCTTCGATAATGAGAACCCGTTTCATGCTGAGTGAGCGTTGCGCATAGCGGCCTTGCGGGAGTGTACCGTAGGGCGGAACAATGCGGTAGGCGCCTGTAGGAGTTTGATCACTTGGAGTTGGTTGCGACACGCACAAGTGTCCCGAATGGTTGTGACGCGCGGATGACGTTGGTGTGAATGGGATGTGAATGAAAAGCAAAGCAAAAAAACAACTTCATGAAGTGACCAAGGGGCTCAAACTGTTTTAAATCCGTCGGAATGGCTTTGCCGGGTCTCCCTACAGCTTGTCATTTGTGCCCGGCTCCGAATCCGCGTAAAATCAGGATTCCCTACCTATGTCATCCCCTTTTCACATCGTCTCGAACGCCCTGGCCAAGCCGCTTCCCGCGCCAAGCGCTCATCCTCGCCCGGAGTGGCTCCGCGTCAAATTTTTCGGAGGCACGCGCTATCAGGAACTCAAGCGCACCATGCGCACCCTCGACCTCCACACTGTCTGCGAAAGCGCCCGCTGCCCCAACATGGGCGAATGCTGGGAGCACGGTACCGCAACCTTCATGATCTTGGGAGACATTTGTACGCGCGCCTGCGGCTTCTGTGCCGTCCCTTCCGGTAAGCCCGTCGGCCCGCCGGATGAAGACGAACCCCTGCGCGTCGCGGAAGCCGTCGCCCGCATGAAGCTGCGCTACGCCGTGGTCACCAGCGTCAATCGCGACGATCAACCCGACGGCGGCGCAAAAATATTCGCACGCACCATCGAAGAAATTCGCCGCCGCGTCCCTGGCTGCAAAGTTGAGGTTTTAATCCCGGATTTTCGAGGCAATTGGGACGCGCTCAATCTGGTCCTGGCCACGCGCCCAGACGTTCTGAATCACAACACGGAAACTGTACCGCGCCTTTATCGCCAGGTCCGCAAAGGCGCTTTCTACGAACGCTCTCTGGAATTGTTACGCCGCTCCAAGCAAGCCCATCCCGAAGTACCCACCAAGACTGGGCTAATGCTCGGCCTTGGCGAAGAAACTTCGGAAGTCCTCGCCACCATGCAAGACCTCGCCGCGCAAGGCACCAACATCCTCACCCTTGGCCAGTATCTGCAGCCCACCCGGGAACATCTTCCCATCGTTCGCTATGTCCACCCTGACGAATTCGCAGACTACAAATCACGCGGCGAGAACATGGGTTTTAGTCACGTCGAAGCCGGACCACTCGTTCGCTCCTCCTACCACGCCTTCGAACAAACCGAATCCGCAACCAAATAGAACACGGCCCCCGTATTCGTTCAGATCTTTCCGCGTCGCAAATCTTCCCTTCGCAGAACTTCCTACTTCGGTGCCGCCATTGCCCAGTCCGTGAAGGGCACTGGCCGGCCGCCGCGAATCACCGTCGGCACCACATGATCGAAACCCTTGTGGTCTCGCGGGCCATAATCCAGTTTCAGTTGCGGGCCCAGCCCCACATCCAATTCGTGGATCGACTCAATTCCATGAATCAATCCTTCGCGTGTCAGGTCCTTCCCCGCACGTTTCAAACCTTCCACCAGCACCATGGCGTCAACGAACCCCTCGAAGCTCACAAAATTCGGCGCCACTCCGGGGAAATAAGTTTGCAGCGCCCGGCGATACAGTGTCACCGCCTTGAAGTCCGTAAGGTAGTAAGGCTGCACCACTTGTGTAACCACCACGCCGTCGGCATCTGCGCCGGCCTGCGAAATCAGTTCATCTGTTCCCACGAAGGAAACGGTCGAAAATAGCGGCTTCCATCCTTTCGCATGTGCCTGCTTTAGAATCGGAGCCACCGTATTCGAGGGACCGACAACCACCACGGCATCCGGTTTCGCACTTCGCACCGTCTCGATCGTTCCGCCCACCTGGTCCGTCTGCCGTTCATAAGACGCGATCGCTATCGGCTCGGCTCCGTGCGCCTGCAGTGCCAACTTCACGCCCTCCAGCACCGCCGCCCCGAACGAGTCGTTCGGATAAATCACTCCAATCTTGCGATAACCCAATACATTCCAGAGCCCGTCGATTTGCTCGCGCGTTTCGTCAAAATAGGATGCCCGCACGTTCACCACCCAATGGCGTATCGGCTGATAGAGCGTTTGCGCTCCCGTAAACAATCCCACCAGCGGAATCTTGTTGCTCTCTGCCAGCGGCACATATTTCACTGCTGTCGGCGTACCCACGAAAAACGCCAGGGCAAACACTTTCTGGCTCATTAATCTGTCGAAGCAGGCCTGCGCCTTATCCGGATCGTAGCTGTCATTGCCCGTTACCAGGCGCAGCCTCCGTCCCTCCACGCCTCCTGCTTCATTCACGATGTCGAAATATGCATTCGCTCCACTTACCGTCTCCGTACCCAAGAATTTCGACGGCCCTTCCAACGCCGAGCACGAGCCAATCATGATCTCTTTGTTCGTGACGCCCGGTGCCGCTTGAGACCACGCTGCTGGTTCTATTGCGAGGTTCAGCAGTAAAAACAAGAATATCGCCCAGGCGCTTTGTGCTCGTTTGAACATACGTGCTCCCAACTGAGGCCAGCTTGGCTCGGACACTCCGGTGTCTACTTAGAATTTTCCTCGGTGAGCCCTTTGTCGTAATCATTGCTCACCTCGCTCGGGGGAGGAAGTATCAAGTTGACGAACCCGACGCCTATGGCGCGAATCGATAACCAGAGGAAGCCTGAAGGGATAGCGCGGAAAACGGGTTTTGCACACACCCCTGCGTCCGATGGACGCGGGATGGATTCAATTCAGGGGGAATTACAGGCGAGAGATGCGCTTACGCTTTCGTAGACTAAGCGGCGGCTGCGGCTGCGGCTGCTGCTTTTTTAGCGGCCTTGGCCACGGTCGACGCTTTGCGGCGGCGCTTTGTCTTCGGAGGAGTGGCTGGCGCTTCGCCGATCAGCTCCGCCGTCATGATGCTCGTGACGAACAACTTCGGACCGTGATCGTCGAAATCCACTGCCGTACGTTCCTGATCGGAGGCGGTCACAATCCCCAATCCGTACACTTCGTGCTTGATGGTCTGTCCTTCTTGCATCGTCTGCACAACGTCCTCCTTAGATAGAATTCCCAGTCCGCTTTTCTGTTCGAATCGTCCCGGTCTTGTGGCGGCGCCCGGATTCCGGCGCCCGCGAGGCCCGCAATTCGCGAGCTTCTGTCTGGGTTAGACGGCCGTTACGTTTTCTGCTTGCAGACCCTTCGGGCCTTTCTTCACTTCAAATTCCACCGCTTGCCCTTCGTTCAGCGACTTGTAACCTTCCATTGTAATGGCCGAGAAATGCACAAAAACATCCTCGCCCGTCTGGCGTTGGATGAAACCAAAGCCCTTGGAAGCGTTGAACCACTTTACTGTTCCTTGTTCCTTCACTGTCCGACCTCGAGTTGAATTGCTTTGCCGCCTTGGGCCGTCTCCCGAAGATCGCCACGCACCATCCGCTATGCGGTCACGCCTCGATCCGTCCAGGTCGCGTCACAGCCTCCTGCAGCGTATCAAACCGCGAACATCGACCTGCGCGGTCCTAACGCAACAAAAGGTGATACAAGCGCAACAAATGCTATGTAAAATCATACCATGAAAACCTGCGTTTGTCCACGTAGATCGCCTGTATCCTCGACCGTGAATTCTTCTCAATAGATTGATTTAACTAGGCTTATATCACTAGGTATAACTTTTTAGCAGGCCACCCGAGCTTCGTTTCCTAATCGAGCGGTTCCGGCTCCAGCATCGGTGCGCTGCCGCCTACGTCCTTCTTTTCCCAGTACTTACGCACCCAGGCTTCCCAACTCTTCCCCGCCGCGGTATCTCGCCCGGAAAATGCTAATGACCGGATATTGGCATACGCGATCTTCTGCCTCGGCGCCCCATTGCTGGGCATGATGCGCACGTAGCTGCTTCCCAGTGTCGCACCGCTAACGCGGTCAAAAATGTAACCTTCGGTTTGCGACCCGTCTTTGCACGTCAGGGTCACATCCCCGCGATAGTCGAACGCCGTCTCCAGCGCCTGACGCACATCTTCGTCCGACGCCAGTTCCGGAATCCAACCCTGTACCGTTTGGTGCACGATGCCCGGAGCAACTTCCAATTTTTCCGGATCGATCGCCGGGTTGGTGTGACTTGGCGCGCTCATGCGTGCGTTTCTTCCATCTGTGACTTATTGGCTTCGATCTGGATCAACGGATTGTACGAATGCACCGGCTTCGATGGCTCATTCAGCATCAGCAAAGCTTCGGTATCTTCATGCTTCGTGGAAAAAGTGGCTTTTGCCGCCGCCCATAGCCCACCCAAACCGCTAAACGTATGGTCCATAGCCGACGCTTCATACCCGCTGTGCACCATGCAGTTCGCGCACTTCGGATTGCCCGACTCCGTCCCATAGTTCTGCCACTCGGTCGTTTCCAGTAATTCCTGGAACGTATCCACGTAGCCATCCTGCAGCAAGTAACAAGGCTTCTGCCAACCGAAAATGTTGTACGTCGGCATGCCCCAGGGCGTGCACTTGTAATTCTGCTTGCCCATCAAAAATTCCAGAAACAGTTGCGACTGGTTGAACTGCCAGCTCTTCTTGCGGTTCGCCAGTATCGACCGGAACAACCGCCGAGTTCGCGCCCTTCCCAGAAAATGCTTTTGGTCCGGCGCTTTATCGTAAGAATATCCCGGCGAAAGCATCATGCCTTCAACGCCCAACTCCATCATCTCGTCAAAAAACTCGCGCACGCTCTTCGGGTCGGCGCCATCAAAAAGCGTGGTGTTCGTCGTCACGCGAAACCCGCGCTTCACCGCTTCCCTTACGCCTCCCACCGCCAACTCGTACCCGCCTTCGCGGCAAACCGAAAAATCGTGATGCTCTTTCTGCCCGTCCATGTGCACGGAAAACGTCAGGTATTTGCTAGGCTTGAAAAGGTCCAGCTTTTCTTTCAAAAGCAGCGCATTCGTGCACAAATAAATGTACTTCTTGCGCGCCACCAGCCCTTCCACAATCTTGTCGATCTGCGAGTGCATCAGCGGCTCGCCGCCGGGAATCGACACCATCGGCGTCCCGCATTCATCCACAGCCTTAAAGCACTCTTCCGGAGTCAATTCCTGCTTCAGAATGTGCGCCGGATACTGAATCTTTCCGCAGCCCGCACAAGCCAAATTGCAACGAAACAGTGGTTCAAGCATCAGCACAAACGGGTACCGCTTGCGCCCCATGAGCTTCTGTTTCAGCACATAGGTCGCAACCGTAAAACCCTGCGAAATCGGTACCGGCATCCGTATCTTCCTAAACCGCAACCGCCAAATTTACTTGGAGAAGTGCCGTCAGCGACACCATTCCACACCCTTCTATTGTAACCGACATTCCACCAATCCGTTGCCCCAGCTTTGCACTACGATTCGTCCCTTCGCAAATGGCAATCCCCGTGCCCTACCGTGCCTTGCCCGTGCCTTGCCCGTGCCTTGCCCATACCTTGCCCATACCTTGATCGATCCGAGCCGTAGCTATAGCGGCCGCCTTCTATTTACCTCGCCCTTGTCGGGGAGGCGGGCGCTTTTCGGCTCCAACTCCATCACCCGGCGTACAATCGAATCCGTCCGGAGAGCGAACGCGCCAAATCGAACATGTCACGCGAAAACCTCCTCACTCTCTTAGCCGACTTTGCCGCCAACGCGCACGATGTCGCCGTAGTCCAACACCACGGCTACCGCCGCGAATCCTACACTTACGAAAAACTCCTGCAACACGCCGCAAACTTGGCCCTCGAACTAAAATCCCGCGGCATCCGCACCAACGACCGCGTCCTCCTCTGGGCCCCCAATTCCGCTGAATGGCTAGTCGCTTTCTGGGGCTGCCTCCTCCGTGGCGCAGTGGTCGTCCCTATGGACGACACCGCCACGCCAGAATTCGCCAAGCGTGTAGCACGCGACGCCGCCGTAAGACTAATCATCTCCTCCGCATCACATCCCCCGCTAACCAGCGAAATCCCCACCATCGATGTGTCCGGTTTATCTTCCACCAACGCACCCGAATCCTTCACCGCTGCAAAAAAGCTAGCCTCCCAAGAAAAACTCCCCTGGCACCAAACCCTCTCCGACGAACCCATCCTCCGCTCCCACCTCGCCCAGATCCTCTTTACCTCGGGCACCACCTCCGAACCCCGCGGCGTCCTTCTGACCCACGGAAATTTCCTGGCCAACCTCGAGCCTCTCGAAAAAGGCATCGATCCCTATCGCAAATACGAGCGCTGGTTCCACCCCCTCCGCTTCGTTACCCTGGTCCCGTTAAGCCACGTCTTCGGCCAGTTTATGACCCTCCTCGTTCCTCCGCTGCTAGGCGCCACCGTAATCTTGGAATCCTCGAGCGTCCCGCGCGACATCATCCACACCATAAAAACCGAACGCGCCACAGCCCTCGTCGCCGTCCCGCGTATTCTCGATCTCCTCCGAATCAGCATTCAACAGACCGCCGCCAAATCTTTTACCCAAACCTTCGACAACGCCGCCACACAGGATTTTCTCCGCCGCGCTTGGACCTTCCGCAGCATCCACCGCGCCTTCGGCTGGAAATTTTGGGCCTTCATCTGCGGCGGCGCGGCGTTACCCAGCGACACGGAGGATTTTTTCAAGCGCCTGGGCTACGCGGTAGTCCAAGGCTACGGCATGACGGAGACCGCCTCGCTCATCAGCCTCAACCACCCATTCCGCGCCACGCAAGGCAGCATTGGTAAAATCCTCCCCGGCCGCCAATTTTGTCTAGCCGAAGACGGCGAAATTCTGGTGCGCGGTGAAAACGTCTCCAGCGGCTATTGGCAAGGCGCTGCGGCAGAAATCAATGCAATAGAAAACGTCTCCACAGACACCGCATCGAAGAATGTTACTCAGGCAAATTTTGTTGCAGGGAAGGACGGCTGGCTCCGCACCGGAGATCTGGGCGAACTAGACGCCGCCGGTAACCTCCGCTTTCGCGGCCGCAAAAAAAACGTAATCGTCACCTCCGCCGGCTTGAACATCTACCCCGACGACCTGGAAGCCGCCCTCCGCAAACAACCCCAAATCCGCGATTGCGTAGTAATCCCATTCGAACGCCAATCCAGCGCCGCCAACCCGGAAAACGCCGAACCGTGCGCCGTCCTACTGTTAAATCCCACCGAGGCAAATCCCGTCGAAGCCGCTACCCGAGCCATAGCGACAGCCAACACCACCCTAGCCGACTTCCAGCAAATCCGTCGCTGGCTAATCTGGCCCGACGCAGGCTTCCCCCGCACCAGCACCGGCAAACCCCGCCAATCTCAAATCTCCGCCAGGTCCGCTCAAATTCTAACTGCCGAAGTTGCAGGGCCGGCGTCCCAGGCGTCGTCGTCTTCGCCATCGTCACCGGCCTCAAGCTCCGCCCTCACCCAACTCTTAACCCGTTTCTCCTCGAATCCCAGCGCCAACCTCGAACAAAATCTCAATCTATCGTCCCTAGACCGCGTAGAACTTCTCTCCACACTGGAATCCCAGTTCCACGTGGAACTAAACGAAAGCGCTTTCGCCCAAGCCAAAACCGTCGCCGACCTCCAGCATCTGATCACTCAACCGCAAGCCCAGCGAACCGACTACGTCTACCCGCGCTGGGCACAAGCCGAACCAATACGCGCCATGCGCCTGCTCGTCTACTACGCGCTAGTCTGGCCCGCCACCCAAATCCTGGCCCACCCCAAAATCGTCGGCCGCGAAAATCTGGCCAATCTAAATGGCCCCGCCCTAATCATCTCCAATCACATCACCCGCCGCGCCGACATCGGCCTAATCCTTCTGGCCCTTCCCCCAGGCTTCCGTCACCGCCTCGCCACCGCCATGGGCGGCGAAACCCTCCAGCAAATGCGCACGCCCCCGCAGGATTGGTTCGCCGCCAAACGTTGGCTCTACCAGCTCAACTACTGGCTGGTCACCGCCCTCTTCAACGTCTTCCCCCTCCCGCAATTCTCCGGCTTCCGCGAAAGCTTCCGCTTCGCCGGCGAATCCGTCGACCGTCAATACAGCCTGCTAATCTTCCCCGAAGGTGTAACCAATGACACCCCCGATGGCCGCATGGCGAAATTCCAGCCGGGCATCGGCCTATTAGCGGAAAATCTCCACCTTCCTATAATCCCCATACGCATGGACGGCGTAGCCCAAATGAAACAAGCCCACCGCCGCCTGGCCCGCTTCGGCGAAATCACCGTCCACATCGGCGCCCCCATCACCTTCCCCGCCAACACCCCTCCCGAAGAAATCACGCGCCAGCTAGAATCAATCGTGGCTTCGTTATAGAGGGGGGCACAATTCCGACCGCCACAGGGTCGGACAACGAAGCGCAAACTACTCGCGGAATAGAGGTCGCACCGCGCATCCCACTTCTGGGGTGCGCTTGTCGAACGCGTGTGGAGAAGATTTTTTTTACGGTTTCGGGGCGGTTGTCGTCGCTCTGCGGTCGCCCCCTATTGCACTGGTTTGATATCCGGACTGGCCTGCTCAATGCTGCCCTTGGCCAACTCCGTCTTCACTTCAGACTTCTGCCCCGCCAGCAGATTCACTTCCGTCTCAAAGGTCCGATAACCCGGCAGTTCCACCTTAATCTCGTGTTTCCCCGGACTGATCAGCATCGAGTGCGTCGCGCCACCCAACTCGCTCGCGTGTCCAACGTATTTGCCGTCCAGAAACACCGCCGCACGTCCCGGTTGCACCGTAACTTTCAACTTCGCCGTGACCTCGGGACTTTGTGCCCGATCCGCCAGGTGCATCGTCACGTGCACCAACTGCGTTTGCCCAGGTTCCACCACGATTTTTTGCTCGAAATTGTCATAACCGGACTGCCGCACTGAAATTTCATGCTCACCCGGCAGCAACAGTACCTTCTTGTTTCCCTTTAACTCCTTCAGATATCCCACATACCCGCCGTCCACCCAAACGCCGGAATCTTTTTCCACCTTCGTCATCCCGTCAAACTGCACTTCTCCCATGACCTTGTTATCCTGCGCGGCTGCTTGCGCAATCACACCGAGAAAACAAAGATTCGCAAACAACAATATGGCGAGCTGGAACCTCAATAATTTCGACATAGTCCGCCTCCTAACTGTCCAAGCCCGGCTTGGCGCAAACAAATTATGTCACCTCCCGTGACGTACCTCTGTAGGGTGTTTACTGCAGGAACCGATAGGCTCACACCTTCCAGGCTCCGCGCGATGGTAGAGACTCGATTCTAGCCCGGCCCTCGCCTTTGAATTTCCTCCGTTGTATTGGCGGGCCTTCAGACCCGTGCCTCTGACTTTGTTTTTTAGAACTGTCGATATTTTGTTTTCACCAACATCCCAGGGCGGTGGGGCACACACAACTCCGTTTCCAGCGAAGTACAAACTAGGGCACCAGCTACTCTAGGGCTTCATCGGCATCCGATGCCCTTCTATGGCAAAATAGAGTTTCACTGGACAGACACCATGGCACACCGCTCCACCCTGGAAGCCGAGCAACCGTCAAAACCCGAAAAGCCCGTTACCAGACCCACAGCCGCCGAAGAGAACCGCGAGCGCATTTTCGACGCCTTCCGCCGCTGGGGCTACTACGAGGCCACCCTCGACCCCATCGGTCTCTTCCAACCGCTGCACCATCCCGATCTCGCGCTCACCGGACCCATCGCCGACCAAGCTCGCAGCTACTACTCCGGCAAAATCGGTGCGGAATTCATGCATCTTCCCGAACCGGAGCGCCGTCAATGGATTGCCGAGCGCATCGAAGCTCCCGTCCCGAAACTCCGCCAGCAAGAAATTCTCGAACGCCTCATCCGCGCCGACCTCTTTGAGCAAGTCCTGCAAGCACGTTATCTGGGTGCCAAGCGCTTTTCTCTCGAAGGTGTTACCGCGCTGATCCCGCTGCTCGACTCCATGCTGGAAGTCATCGGCGAACACGGCGCCATCGAATGCGTCATGGCCATGAGTCATCGCGGCCGCCTCAATGTCATGACCCACGCCGCGTGCAAGCCCGCGCACGAAGTTGTCTCCGGCTTTGAAGATGTCGATCCGCGCAGCGTCCTTGGCGCTGGCGACGTCAAATATCACGTCGGCGCCACCGGCACCTATACCACCACCACCGGCAAGCAAATCGGCATTCACCTGAATTCCAATCCCAGCCATCTCGAAGCCGTTGATCCCGTGGCCATGGGCCGCACCCGTGCGAAACAATCTCGGCTCGGTGTAGCCACCACGCTCACCGATCCCGCTTCCGTCGCGCACGAAAAAGTCGTTCCCATCGTCATGCACGGCGACGCCGCCTTTGCCGGTCAAGGCATCTGGGCCGAAACGCTCAATCTCGCCGACCTCCAGGCCTACACCGTCGGCGGCACCATCCACATCATCGTCAACAATCTAATTGGTTTCACCACGCGCCCGGCGCAGGAACACTCTTCGCGCTTTGCCTCCGACATCGCCAAACGCCAGTCCGTTCCCGTCTTTCACGTAAACGCCGAAGATCCCGATGCCGTCGTGCATGTTGGCGCCATCGCCGCCGAATATCGCTCCAAGTTTGGCACCGACGTCGTCGTCGATCTGATCGGCTACCGCCGCCACGGCCACAGCGAAGTCGACGACCCCACCATCACTCAGCCGCGCCTCTACGAACGCATCAAGAATCACCCTCCGCTCTGGAAAATTTACGCCCAGCAAATCGGCGTCGACGCCGCGCAAACCGTCGAAGCCGTCCGCAAAGAATACGAAGTCGAACAAACCAAAGCTCACGAACTGACCAAGCAGCCGCACCTTCGCCAGCTCCCAAACTATTGGAAGCCTTATCACCGCGGGAAATTCAAGGACTCCTACGAAGTAGAAACCGGTGTCTCGCGCGAGGAATTAACAGAAATCAGCGCCGGTCTCGTGCGCGCTCCAGCGGGTTTTCATGTCCATCCAAAAATCGCAAAACTCCTCGAGCAGCGCGCCGAAATGGGCAACGGCAAACGTCCCGTGGATTACGGCTACGCCGAAGCCCTCGCCTTTGGTTCCCTGTTGCGGAATGGCACTCCGGTCCGCCTCTCCGGACAGGACACCCAGCGCGGCACCTTCAATCAGCGTCACGCTGCGCTGATCGACACCCAGGACGAATCTGAATACGTGCCGCTCGCGCATCTTTCGCACGTCAGCGCCGATGACGGCGCGTTTTGCGAAATTTACAATTCTTCGCTCTCCGAAGCCGCCTGCGTCGGTTTTGAATATGGTTTCAGCCGCGACTACCCCGAAGCTCTGGTCCTCTGGGAAGCTCAGTTCGGCGACTTCGTCAACGGCGCGCAGGTCATCGTCGATCAATTTATCAGCGCTGCCGAAGACAAATGGGATCTCCCCTCCGGCCTGGTCCTGCTGCTGCCCCATGGCTATGAAGGCCAGGGTCCGGAACACTCCAGCGCGCGCATCGAACGCTTCCTGCAACTCGCCGGCGAAGAAAATATCCAAATCTGCCAGCCCAGTAACGCCGCGCAATATTTCCACATGTTGCGCCGCCAGGCCTTGCGCCCATATCGCAAGCCGCTGATCGTTTTCACACCCAAAAGCATGCTGCGTAATCCCGAGGCCAGTTCGCCGATCGAAGCCTTCAGCGCGCCAAAATTCCAGCAACTGGTGCCCGACAGTGAAGTGCAAGACGCCCGTCGCATCCTCATCGCCAGCGGCAAAGTGGGCCACGAACTCCGCGCCGAACGCCGCCGTCGCAAAGACTCCAGCACCGCAATTTTCTTTCTCGATCAGCTCTACCCGCTCCCGCGCAAAGAAATTACCGCGGCGCTCGAATCTCATCCCAACGCCCGCGAAGTCATTTGGGTCCAGGAAGAGCCGCGCAACATGGGGCCCTTCTTTTACGTCGTGCCGCGCCTCGAACAACTAGTCTCCGCCCGCGGTCTTCGCCTTCGCTCCATAAAACGCAGTGCCAGCGCCAGTCCCGCTACCGGCTCCGCCAAAGCCCACGAACTCGAACAAAAAACCCTGCTGTCCCTGGCTTTCACCACAACAGCCGCGGAATAGCAGGATCCGGAATTTCTAAAGCTCTTTTGAAACGACGGGAAAAGCTGCCGGTGAAGGCGAGCCGGCGGAAGAAAGATGAATCTGTTGGAGATTCGTAACGGAGGATCAATCGATTTGCGCGCAGATTCCGGTGTTAAAGCGGCTGGCGGGAAGAGCGCACGAAGTCCCGGAGGACCGTAACGTTCGGACCATAGGCGCCCATGCGCCCAGCGTCCACGGGTAGACCGAGGCGCTCGGCGAGGTCCAGATCAATATTAGCGTCGTCCAGCTCGGAGAGACTGAAGCCGGCGGCGGGCAGAACTCGATTGAGCCCGCTGGAATAGAGCGGGCGCGGCGGACGGTGACGCTGCCAGGGACGGCGTGCCAGTTCGTAAAATTGCTCCCAATCGCGTTTGTGCCAAGAAGTCATCTGAGTTTAAATACGTGTCACTCGAAAACTTGGATGCTAAGCCGAGGCAGAAGGTTCGCTCCGTTATGCCTCTGCAACCATCCGGTGTTCCCCTTAACGTTCCAACTTTTTCACGGGAGCCGCTACCTGCTTCGCTGCCGCATTGTCATCACGCAGCCGAGAAGATACTGCACAATCCCGCTTGCAAGGGATTTTCTTCGGCTGATGTTTCAAACACGTTATCAGGAGATTTGTTTCGGGCCTTGGAAGGAAAGTCTGGGGAGAGGGATCTGCCGAAGCGCGCCGGACCAGGGTCGGCGGCGCGAGAGAAATTCGCGGCGAGTGCAATTCAGCATTGAGTCTCGCCTCACCCCCGACACTCGATCCGTAAATCATAGCAACCTGCTTGCTGATCACGCACATGGATGTACTTCACATCCTCGCCTTGCAGAAAACGTGCGATGTGCTCGTCCAAATTCTCGTTCGTTGCAGGTTCCTCCGCCAGCAACCGCCGTTCCGCGCCGTAAACGTCTAGCAGCAGCCCATGCGCCCGCAAATCGCCGGGGAAGCCCGCGTCTTCCGCATACCGTTCGCAAGCTTCTGCATGCACAAAGATCGGCCCGGGCAGCGGCGTCACGCCAAGATCATGAAATGGATCGCAAGTAAAAAGAATCCGCTCTTCCGCGCCGATGCGAAATGTCCGCAGGCAGTGACGGCAAGGACCGTAGCCCGCCGCAACTTCCCGGTGCGCCGGATGCCCGTAGCCCGGCGAACGCATGCTGGAACGAACCGACTCCGCGATCTTTGTGGGTATCGCTACAACTTGAAAGGTAGACATGTTTTACGCCTCGATGCGTGCGGTGAAGCGCCGCGAAAATCGTTCGCCGGCTTCCCACACATCGTGCGCGAAATTTCAAGCCCCATCTATCCGCTGGGCATCGTCAAACAGCTCGCTCAAAGTGCCGCCAAAAAATCTCGGTCTCTAAATGCTGGCGAGCTCCGCGCGCCGCCCTTGTGCATATTGCCGTAAAGCGGTATTCGCCGAAGTAATGGTGCCGAGCGCCTCCGCCACGGCCGCGAGATCTTGTCCGCGCAACACAAAATACATTTCGTCTTCGCCAAGTCCGGTATACACGCGGTTTCCGATGCAGCCCAGGCTGAGTATCGCGCCCATCTGCAGCGACGCGGGCAAGGCCATGCACGTCGGCCGGCCCAACGCGGGCGCCCCGCTCGACACTCCCGCCCGATGCGCCGCTTCACTGAGCAGCATGGCTCCAATAGGTTTGCAAGCAAACAGCACCACGCTTGGCCTCACCGGAGTCTCGTCAAGGGGCGCGTACACAATCGCTACCGGCGTTTTCGCCAGCCGCGGAATCTGCGGCACTTCTTCCGGTTTTACGTAACCGAGATCAAACATGAATTTCAGCGTCTCGCCGGTTTCCTTTTCGCGCTCCGGCGAAAGCGCGATGTTGTGCGTGTACGCTCCCACGGCGCAATTAAAATGATTCTCCGGCAGGGTGTAAAAGACGCCGCCCGCTGCCGCCAGCCGCCAAAAGCTGCAACTCGATGGTTCGCTGCCATCGAATTTCTCCACGTTCGCGGGAATCTCCTCCAGAAAGGTAACCGCCACCGCCCGTCGCGTGAGCTTGACCGCGGCGCCAATGCGTTTCTCCAGCTCATCCCAATTTGCCGGTATGGTCATGCATTCTCCGTTTTAGTGCGCCCCGTCTACTTCGTACTTTCTTCGTATGCTAGGTCCTGGTGACCGAGGTCCAGCGCAATAACTGCGTGCCGTTCCGCGGCGCCCGCCCGCAAGAATAGCATGGCCAGCGCTGCGATTCGGTCCGCCGGAGGCGAAAAGCCTTATTCCATCGCGTTTTTCACAGGCTCGCGCAAAGAAATCCTCATTTTTACTGCTTTTTTTGTCATTTGTTCTTGCGTTCGCCGTGTGCCTTCGCTATAGTTTTCATCGGCCCGAGTGTTTTCGCAGTAAAAATGGGGTAGTGCGCTCGTGGCTTGCCTCGGCCTCGCCGGGGTGGAAAGTAAATCAGGAGGAAAAAGACTAGATGGCAGCCAAGCCTTTGAGCAAGACGAAGATTGTGTCCCACATGGCCGAGAAAATCGGCTCACCGAAAAAAACCGCGGCTTTGTTTTTTGAAGAGCTGTTCAAGCTGGCGGTGAAGGAATCCAAGGGCGGCGCAGGCAAGTTCGTCATCCCCGGCATCGGCCGCGTGGTGAAAGCGCACCGCAAGGCCCGCATGGGCCGCAACCCGCAAACAGGAGAGGCCATTAAGATCAAGGCGAAGACCGTGGTTCGGCTGCGCCCCTCGAAGGCGTTCAAGGACGCGATCCTCAAGTAGTCATTTCCCATTGGGTTCGTAATCTGTTGCAGCCCCCGGCGGCTTGGAACCTCAAGCTTTCGGGGGCGTTTCTTTTGGGGCTGAATTTTCCTTTCGGCCACAATTCATTCCGGTCATTCACCCCGCGGAAACCTAAAGCGTGCGGACGTACGCCACCACATCCTTGATCTGCGGCGCTTCCAGCACATCCTTAAACGGTGGCATCAGCGAATCGCCGTTTTCGATCCAGGTTCTCAGCGAGTCTTCCGTGACCTTGTTGCCGTTCACCGTGAACGTGCCCCGTTTGGAAATGTCCTTGAGTCCGGGGCCGATTTTTTTCGCGTCGGTGTCCGGGTAATGGCAGACCGCGCATTTCTTATCGAAAACTTCTTTGCCGCGAGCCACGGCCGCGGCGGAAGCCTTCCCGCCGGTGCCCGACTTCTTCGCCGGCTGATCTTGCGCGTAAACGGCTACGGCGGCCGCGAGAGCCGCGGCGCAAAGAATTACAAAATAACGAGTTTGAATGGTTGGTTTCACGAATTCCCCCTGTGAACCGCGAAAGAATGAACCGTTTCATTCTCTACATTTAATGCGGAAATTGCCACTCCGTCCGGCGTTAGCTCTTCGGCCACTGATTGCTTTCGCGCTACTAACGCACTGGCATTTGGTACAGGTTCCATCCGCGCACGACCAGCACCTTCGTACTTTTGACGCCCACCAAGCCGGATGCTAACTATGGAGCATGAGCCAGGAGACCCTGACGCGCGCATGGGAAGTGCTGCAAGATGCGTACCAAGCGCAGATGGAAGGCGATTACGAACGTGCCGTGGAGCTCTACCAATCGTCTTTGGAATTGCATCCCACGGCGGAGGCGCACACGTTTCTTGGCTGGACCTATCATTTTCAGGGGCGGATAGCGGAAGCCATCGCGGAATGCCGCCGCGCCATCGATCTGGATCCGGAATTCGGCAACCCCTACAACGATATCGGCGCGTATCTGATTGAACTAGGTCGCTTCGACGAAGCCATTCCTTGGCTCGAGCGCGCCGTGGAAGCTGAACGCTACGAACCGCGCCATTTCCCGCACTACAACCTTGGCCGCGCCTATCTCGGCAAGGAGATGTACGCTCGCGCGCGCCGCTGCTTCGAGGAAGCGCTGGAGATCGAGCCGCGTTACTCGCTGGCCAAGCAGGCGCTGGAATCGCTGCAGCGCATGGTGAACTAGCGAAACGCTCTGCGTTGGATACTCGCGCCTGCTTCAGACGGTTTCACCACCCGATCGTAAATCCACAGTAACAGTGTCGTGGCCACGCCGATCGCGGTGATGGCCCACCAAAAAAGTTGCGGCCGGTGTTGCACCTCGCCGAAATGGTGTAGCAGCGCGCCGCCGATGCGTCCCGCGACCAACGCCCCAATGCCCAGCGGCAAAAACGCAAAGCCCATGTACGTTCCTTGCTGGCCCGCGGGAGCCAGTCGCGAAATATAGTCGTAGTAGCGCGGTTGCTGCGTGAGCTCGCCGAGTGCGATGACCACCAGTGTGGCGTAGGCCGCGTACACCGTGGGATGAATCGCCAGAATAGCGAAAGCAATCATGGAAATCACCGTGCCGAGGAGTACCGCGCGAAATGCCGCCATCTTTTTCGTGGCCACGCTCATGGCTACGGTCAGCGCGATGACCACCAGCGGCCCAGTCGATAACATGCTGTCGGTATTGGTCGCGGAATTGATGTAGTCGTGCACGTACAGCGGCAGCGTGATGAATTCCTGCCAGTAAACGATCCAGTAGCCGGAAAAAATCAGCAGAAAAATCATGAATCTGGGATTGCCGAGCACTTTCGCGAAATTCCGTAGCGTCTCGGCCATGCTTGCCGTTTTTGTTTCGCCGGAGCGCTGCGGCTCCTTGAACAGCGCCAGCACAAGAAAAAACATTAAAAACACGCTAAGCGCCGCCATGCGGAACACCACCGCCGTTCGCAGGTGCTCGTTGACAATGCCCGCCAGCCACGGTCCAAGCGCGCCGCCAATATTCACCAGCGTGTAGTAAATGGAGTAGCCGATGGAGCGAACGTTCTCTTTGGAAGCCCGCGCGGTGGTTCCGACCACGCAAGGCTTTACCAGCGCTACGCCCAGAGGAGGCAGAACCAAAAGTATCGTAGCGAGCACGACCAGCGGCAACAGGTTTCGCACCGGCGCCAGCCACGACGCCCCAATGGACCCCAGCAAAAAATAAGATCCCGCAAGAATCAGATACGCCAGCGATAGCGCCCGCCGAAAGCCAAGCCGGTCCGCGATGGCCCCGCCAAAGATCGCCAGAAACCACACCAGCCCGCCAAACAGCCCAGTCAGATCCGCGGCCCGCTCCGTCGGAAAATTCAGTACCTCATGCAGGTAGCGCACCAGCGACGCAAACACCGCGTAATACGAAAGCCGCTCAAAAAGTTCGCTGATGTTCGCAACCCAGAAGGGCCGCTCAAAGCCGTCGCGAATTTCCTCCAGCCTGCTGCCAAAGCTCATCGCGCCTCCCGGGGTGCGAGGCGGGATGATAGCAGAAAGAAGATAGTGCGGTAGTAATTGCGCACGCCGGGAAAACGGCGCCTATCAGGAGGCCTGGATTAGCTGGGTCAAGTGCGGAGCGATGGAATGGAAGTGTTTGACAGCGGCTTTACGGCGGGCCTTGGATGTGTTTTTCCGGCCTGTGCTAGCATTGTTTGGTTGCGCGTGGAGCGGGAACTCCGCTGAATGGCTACGACAATGAAGGCCCTGCGCAAGGTGCGGGCGGCGAAGGGGTTGGAGCTTGCCGAAGTGGCCGTGCCGGCCATTGGTGCGGCGGATGTGCTGGTGCGCGTCTCGGCCGCCTCGATTTGCGGCACCGATCTGCACATCTATGGCTGGGACCGCTGGTCGCAGGGGCGCATCAAGCCGCCGGTTACGCTGGGGCATGAGTTCTGCGGCGTGGTCGAAAAAGTCGGCGAAGAAGTGACCGCGATCAAGGCCGGGGATTTTGTCAGCGCCGAGATGCATCTAAATTGTGGGCATTGCCACCAGTGCCGACTGGGCGAAGCGCATATTTGCCAGAACTTGAAAATTATCGGCATCGATCAGGATGGTGCGTTCGCGGAATTTGTAAAAATTCCGGCGTCGAATATTTGGAAATTGGATGCGGCAATTCCGGAGCGCTATGGCGCGATACTCGATCCCCTCGGGAATGCTGTGCACACCGTTCTCGCCGGCCCAATTGCGGGCCAGACGGTATTGGTCACCGGCTGCGGCCCCATCGGGTTGATGGCCATCGCCGTCGCCAAGGCTTGCGGCAGTTCCACGGTTTTTGCCACCGAGACGAACGCGGAACGCCGCGCTATGGCTGTGAAAATGGGCGCGGACGTGGCCATCAATCCCGCTGCGGAAGATGCCGTAGCCAGGATTCTGCGCGAGACCCGCGGCACCGGCGTGGACGCCTTGCTCGAGATGTCCGGGAATCCCACCGCGATTCAGCAGGGATTTTCCGCCTTGCGCGCGGGCGGCAGAGCTTCGCTGCTCGGAATACCCACGGAAAATGTGCCGCTGGATTTGGTGAAGGACGTGATTTTCAAGGGCGCGACCGTGCAGGGCATCTACGGACGGCGCATGTATGGAACCTGGGTGCAGATGACCGCGCTTCTGAAGGCGGGGCGGCTGAACCTCGAGCCGCTCTTCGGCGAGAAAGCTTCGCTGGAAAATTTCGAGGGCGCGTTCGCCATGTTGCATAAAGGTTTGGCGGGGAAAATTCTGTTGTATCCAGGGGCGATGAAGTAACGCCTCAAATTGAGGTTGCAAACGAGGAGTCTTGCGATGAGTGAAACAGGGACGGCCGCTACGGCGACCACAAGCGCCGTTAAGAACGATGCTCTGCGATATGTAACCGAGCAGCTTGCGGAACTGCGCGCCAAGGGCGTCGCGCCGAAACTACGCGTGCTCGAAGGCGAGCAGAAGGCCGTTTGCACCTTTGACGGCCGCGAAGTAATCAACCTGGCCTCCAATAATTATCTGGGGCTGGCCACGCACAAAGCGCTGAAAAAAGCGTCCATCGACGCCGTAAAACGCCTGGGCGTCGGCGCCGGCGCGGTGCGCACCATTGCCGGCACCATGCAAATCCACATGGCCCTCGAGGAACAGATCGCGCGGTTCAAAAATGTCCAGGCCTGCGTGGTTTTTCAGTCCGGCTTCACCGCCAACGCCGGCACCGTCTCGGCCGTCCTGGGCAAAGAGGATCTGATTATTTCCGATGAACTGAATCACGCCTCGATCATCGATGGGGCGCGCCTCTCGAAGGCCACCATCAAAGTCTTCAAGCACAAAGATGTGGCCGACTGCGAACGCATTTTGCGGGAGCTCGCCAATTTCCCGGGCAAGAAGCTGATCATCACCGATGGCGTCTTCAGCATGGACGGTGATATCGCGCCGCTGCCCGCGCTGTGCAGCCTGGCGGAAAAGTATGGCTGCATCATGATGGTCGATGATGCGCACTCCTCGGGCGTGCTCGGCCGCGGCGGCCGCGGCACCGTCGATCACTTGAATTGTCACGGCCGCGTGCACATTCAGGTGGGCACGCTCAGCAAAGCCATCGGCTCCATGGGCGGATACGTCTGCGGTTCGCGCGATTTGATCGATTTTCTCTATCTGCGCGCGCGCCCATTTTTGTTTTCCACTTCGCATCCGCCGGCTACCGCGGCGGCCTGCGCCGCGGCGTTCACTCTGCTCGATTCCCCGGAAGGCGAAAAGCTCGTAAAGAAACTGTGGGCCAATACCAAATTCTTCAAGCGCGAATTAAAGAAGCGTGGCTTCCAGTTCAAGGTCAGCGAGACCCCCATCATCCCCATCCACGTGGGCGACGCCGCGAAAGCATTTGAGTTTTCAAGCAAAGTGTTCGACGCGGGCGTGTTTGCTCCGGCGGTGGGCTACCCAACGGTGGCGGAAGGCAAAGCGCGCCTCCGGGCCATTGTCAGCGCCGGGCACCAGCGCGAGCAACTCCTGAAGGCCGCGGACATTTTGCAGGAAGTAGCCCGGCCGCTCGGAATTCTCTAGGGTAACGCCGCGCCGCGCTGCCTGGGGGTGCGTAAAATAGCAGTACTAGGACGCCGTATTTCCCTAAGGCAACCTACAGGCTCTCCCCTAGGGTATTGAAAAATAAGTAGTGTAGAGTGGTAGGTCAGGTGCTTCCAGTATCACTGGCCCTGCGCCTTCTGTTCGCGAAAAATCGCGACCGGCAGGCTGCCCGAAGGGTGGGAAGGGGGACCGCGATGAAGACCAAAACAAATTTAAGCATGGTGATTGCCGCGGCGCTGCTGCTGGCTGCTACTTTGTCCGCCCAACAGGCGCCCGCCCCCGCGTCAGCAACATCTGCTGCGCCAAAGAGCGACACAACACAGGGTGCAAAATCGCCCGACACCAAATCCACCAAAACCGGCGTGGTCTGCCCGCTCAGCGTAGGCACAGCCTTCAATGCCAAACTCTTGGAGTCCGTGGATGCCCGCCGGAACAAGGCCGGCGACAAATTTACCGCCGAAACCATCGAGACGGTGCGCTATGGCCGCAGCGTGATTTTTCCCCGCGGCACCATCATCGAAGGCCACGTCGTCCGTAGGTCTATTTCTACCCACGGCTCGGATCGCTCCGCGCTGTTTCTGCAATTTGATAAGGCCATCTTGAAAAATGGTCAGGAAGCGGTCATGAACGCTGGAATTCAGGCCATGGCCGTGGGGCCGAATCCGCAAGCTCCCGTCGAGACGGCGGTGCTGGAAGATCCCGACGCCGAGGCTCCCGCACGCAGCGAGGCTCCAGCAAATCCCCGGGCGCTGCCGCTGGACGCAAATCTAAATGCGGACGGCACTCCGAAGAATATGGTGGCGGTTTCGCACGAGCCCAGCGACACTCACGCCGTAATGATCCGTCCCCCGGCAGTCGAGTTGCCCCTGACCCAGGGCGCCTTCACCAAGTACGGCCTGCTCACCTCAGACAGCAAAGGCGCGCTCGGTGCTCCGGATATTCGGATTTACACGCCACTGTCGGAAGGCTCCGATGGCACGGTCATGATGTCCACCAAAAAGAACGTCCACCTCGAGCGCGGCACGCGCATTTTGATTGTCATCCAGCCGCCGCGCGTGGAAGCCAGTTCAAACTGACTCGAGCACGAATCAAAAACCGGCTTTTATTCGAGCAGTGTGTTGGTTTCCGATAGTCTAATCAGCACCTAGGCGATTCAACTGGCTGGGATTTGGTCGTATGCTATGCCCATGGCCAATAAGCTGTTCGCCGTTGCTACCCTTTTGTTGGTGACCGCGTTCGCTGCTGCCCAAAGCACAACTCCCAATGCACGTCCCCGCGCCGCCGGCCTGGGGCTGAAGGTCGGCATCCTGCCCACCGGGCCGCTCGATGCCATCACCGATGTTGCCGGTGTCGAAGTCGGACAGACCACCATTATTCGCGGCGACAACATCCGCACCGGCGTGACCGCCGTTCTGCCACATTCCGGCAATCTCTATCGCGAGAAAGTGCCTGGCGCGATTTTCGTGGGCAATGGTTTCGGAAAGCTGGCGGGTTCCACACAAGTGGAGGAAATGGGCGACATCGAAACGCCCATCCTTCTGACGTCCACCACCAGCGTGCCGCGTGTGGCGGACGCGCTCATCAGCTACATGTTGACGCTCCCCGGCAACGAGGATGTGCTGTCCATCAACCCCGTCGTCGGCGAGACCAATGACGGATACCTGAGCGACATTCGCGGTCGCCACATCACGCCCGATGACGTGTTCGCCGCCGTCAAGAACGCCAGGGGCGGTCCGGTCGAAGAAGGCGATGTCGGCGCGGGTACCGG